>Ga0153915_10002475_pt1 | contig 16845 bp, 11 predicted proteins | sample Opewatmetagenome_2_FD_107003 | JGI IMG/M metagenome (GOLD analysis project Ga0153915, IMG submission 107003) | Freshwater wetland microbial communities from Ohio, USA - Open water 3 Core 3 Depth 3 metaG | ecosystem: Environmental > Aquatic > Freshwater > Wetlands | place: USA: Ohio, Lake Erie...
GGACCGCGAGAACCGCCTCGAAATCATCCTCGTCGACTCGGTCTTCTGCTGACTTGAACCTCTTGGCGTCAGTCATGAGCTTGGCCCTCCCCTGGCGGTGGCCCGACGGCGGGCTGCTCCCGCGATCCGGCTCTACCCAGGTAATCGAAGGGCCCGGCGCTCCCCCGACAGCCGCGCCGGGGGCCGACTCCGCGGTACGGGTGCTCCGGCGCGAACAGCCGGGAATTCCCACTGTAGCGGACCCTGCTGTGCGTCCGGTAGACCAGAGCGGCAGGGTTGGCGCCGCTCGCCTATCGCGTGCGCGAGAGTCACGAAGAGGCGCTGCTGATCCGTGGCGACCGGTATCCGGGTCCATTCCGGTCTCCCGCCCTACCAGGACGGGTCCGACGCGGACCGACGGATCGCGACCATCTTCCTGCGCGGAGTCGATCGCTGATCGCTCTCCCGGGGCGCTCGTCCAGGCCGCCCCGGGACGCTAATATGAGGGCCCATGCGCCCTCTTCTTCTCGCCGTCCTGCTGCTTTCCGCCGGGACCGACTTGGGTGTGGCGCAGGCCGCCCCTTCGGTTCCCGATCTCTCGACCATCATGCGCGGCCCGGAGCTGGTCGGGCGAACTCCGACAAACGTCCGGTGGTCGGCCGACAGCCGCTGGCTCTACTTCGAATGGCTCCCACCCGGGACGGACTGGCGGGAAGTGGTCCGGCCGTTTCGAATCCGCGCCGAGGCCGGCGCGACACCTGAGTCCCTGTCAGTGGCGGGAATGGATACCCTGGGTCCGCTGGCCGCAGAGGGTCCGCTCTCGCCCGACCGGCGAAGTCGCGTGGCTGTGTGGCGCGGGGACCTCTTTCTCGTGCCGATCGGCGGCACCAGGGCACGCCGGCTCACCGCCACCATGGAGGAGGAATCGGACCCGGAGTTCACGCCGGATGGGCGGGGCGTCGTGTTCGTCCGGGGGATGAACGGCTTCCGGCTGAGTCTGGGGGAGGGGGTACTCGCGCAGCTCACCAACATCCACTCTGGGCCTGCACCGACGGAGGACTCCACCACGCTCGCCCAGCGCAAGGCGCTCGAGGCCGATCAGCGGCTCCTGTTCCAGGCGGTACGCGACAGGATCCGGGCCGATAGTCTCGCCAAGGCGCTCAAGGGACGACAGGACAGCCTTGCCACGCTGCCGGTCTATCTCGGCAAGGATGAGCGGGTGGTGCGTCTGAGTGTCTCGCCGGCCGGGACCGGGGCCGTGGTAATCGTGGCGGGGAAGGCGGGGAAGGCCCGGCCAACCCAGGTGCCGGCATGGGTCACGAGGAGCGGCTACGTCGAAGACATTCCGTCCCGCGAGAAGGCGGGCGACGAGCAGGAGCCGGTTCACGCCGGGTTCCTCCACCTCCCTGACGGCGCGGTGACGTGGCTCAAGCCGATATCTGGGGATACGACCGGGATCGCCGACGAGATATCGGTGGTCGGCTGGTCCGACGATGGCAGCCATGCGCTGCTCCGGACCGTCACCCGCGATTTCAAGTGGCGCTACCTCCACGCGGTGGATGGCCGGACCGGCGAGCTGAGCGGGTTGGAAGCCCTGAACGACACAGCCTGGGTGGGCGGGCCTTGCTTTCGGTGCGGAGGGTGGCTGCCCGATGGCCGAGCCTGGTTTGTCAGCGAGACGGACGGTTTCGCCCATCTGTATACGATCCGGCCCGATGGCACCGGCAGGCGCCAGCTCACCACCGGGCGGTGGGAGGTGCTGGATGCCGAACTCCTGCCCGCCGGCCATCAGTTCCTGATCCACACGAGCGAGCGCTCTCCGTTCGAGCGCCATGCCTACCTGTTGCCGGTCGCGGGCGGGAGCCGCGTCCGCCTCACCGATGCGGCGGGCGGCCACGACGTCAGGCTGTCGCCCGACGGCCGATGGCTGGTGGACCTGTTCTCCACCGCGAACCGTCCGCCCGAGCTGGTGCTCCAGCCCGCGAAGCCCGATGCCCGCGCGGTGCAGTTGACCAGCTCTCCGACCGCCGAATGGCTGGCGGGTCCGTGGATCGTGCCGGAGATCGTCTGGATTCCCGCGAGTGACGGAGTGGACGTTCCCGCCCGCATCTATCGCCCCGCGGACCTCGGCGCCCGCCCGAACGGGGCCGCCGTGATCTTCGTGCACGGAGCGGGGTATCTGCACAACGTGCACCGGTGGTGGTCGAGCTACGACCGCGAGTACATGTTCCACCACCTGCTGGCTTCCCGCGGCTTTGTGGTGCTGGACGTGGACTACCGGGGATCGGCGGGCTACGGCCGGGCCTGGCGCACCGCGATCTACCGGCACATGGGGGGGCGCGATCTGCAGGATCAGGTCGACGCCTCGCACTGGTTGACGCGCGAGCAGGGCATTCCCCCGGATCGGATCGGGATCTACGGCGGCAGCTATGGCGGGTTCATCACCCTGATGGCGTTGTTCACGGAAGGCGGCGCGTTCGGCGCCGGGGCGGCGTTGCGGAGTGTTACGGACTGGGCCCACTACAACCACGGCTACACCGCCCGGATCCTGAATCAGCCCCAGGGAGACACCCTCGCCTTCAGACGGTCCTCGCCCATCTTCTTCGCCGAGGGCCTGGCCGATCCGCTGCTGATTGCCCACGGGATGGTGGACACCAACGTCGAGTTCCAGGATGTGGTCCGGCTCGCCCAGCGGCTGGTAGAGCTGGGCAAGGGGAACTGGGAGCTGGCGGTCTACCCGGTGGAAAACCACGGATTCGTCCGGCCGGACTCGTGGACCGATGAATATCGTCGTATCTTGGACCTGTTCGAGCGGGTCCTGCCTGACACAAGCCGCGCGCGCTGACTACCCACGGAGGCCGTCCGATGTTCCGTCCAACACTCGCATTTGCCCTGGCGGGCCGGCTGCTTCTCGGCTCCGCCCTGGCAGCCCAGCAGGTAGAAGCCCCGGCGGCGCCCAGGCCGGCTGCACCGGCCGCGCGCCCTGCCGTCTCTCCGGCGCCCGGCCGAAGCTGCAGCCAGATTCGTGCGGCTCTCGCGGCCCGGCCCCGGGTGCGGGCGGTCAAGGGGCCGACCGTGGAGGGAATCACGGAATACACGCTGCCGAACGGCCTTCGCGTGCTGCTGTTCCCGGATCAATCCAAGCCGACCGCGACGGTGAACATCACGTACCTGGTCGGATCGCGGTACGAGGGCTATGGCGAGACCGGCATGGCCCACCTGCTGGAGCACATGGTATTCAAGGGAACGCCCTGCCACACCAACATCCCGCAGGAGCTCACCGCCCACGGCGCGCGTCCCAACGGCACGACCTGGTTCGACCGGACCAACTACTTCGAGACGTTCAGCGCGAGCGATTCGAACCTGGTCTGGGCGCTGGATCTCGAGGCGGACCGGATGGTGAACAGCTATGTGGCCCGGAAGGACCTCGAGTCGGAATTCACCGTGGTGCGCAACGAATTCGAGGCGGGCGAGAACAACCCGTTTGGGGTGCTGCTGGAGCGGACGCTGTCGACCGCCTTCCTGTGGCACAACTACGGCCATTCGACCATCGGGGCACGAGCCGACATCGAGAACGTGCCGATCGAGCGGCTGCAGGGGTTCTACCGGCGGTACTACCAGCCGGACAACGCGGTGCTGGCGGTGGCCGGGAAATTCGACCCCACGCGGGCGCTGCGGCTCATCGAGGACAGGTTCGGGCGTATTCCCCGTCCTGACCGCAGCACCACGCTCAAGGTCTACCCGACTTACACGCTGGACCCCACCCAGGACGGGGAGCGGAGTGTCACGCTCCGGCGGGTGGGAGACGTGCAGATCGCCATGTCGGTCTACCATGTGCCGGCGGGCACGCATCCTGACTTCGCGGCGGTGGACGTGCTGTCGCAGGTGTTGGGCGATGCGCCGTCGGGACGGCTGTACAAGGCCCTGGTCGAGCCCAAGCTCGCCGCGGATGTCGGCGCCTTCACCTTCCAGCTGAAGGAGCCCGGTGTCGTCATCGCGTTTGCCCGGGTGCGCAAGGAGGACGACCTCGTCCGCGCCCGCGCGGCCATGGATTCGGCGCTGGCCGACATCGTCGCGCGGCCGCCCTCCGGCGATGAGGTGGACCGGGCCAAGACCCAGCTGATCAAGGACATCGAGCTGACGCTCAACCGGTCCGATCAGGTGGGGTTGCAGCTCAGCGAGTGGGCCTCGATGGGGGACTGGCGGATGCTGTTCATCCATCGCGATCGCATCAAGCGGGTCACGCCGGAGGACGTCTCCCGCGTGGCCGCCGCGTACTTCAAGCCGGCCAACCTCACCACCGGCATCTTCCTGCCGACGGACAAGCCGGATCGCGCGGAGATCCCGGCGACACCCGACTTCACCGAGCTGGTGCAGAACTACCGGGGCGACACCGCGCTCACCGCGGGAGAAGCCTTCGATCCCTCGCCGTCGAACATCGACAAGCGCACGACCCGCTCCGCGCTTCCCGCCGGCCTCAAGCTGGCCCTGCTGCCCAAGCAGAACCGGGGGCAGTCGGTGAACCTGGGCATCACGCTCCGGTTCGGCTCGCTCGGGGCGGTGCAGGGGAAATACGCGGTCGCCGACCTTGCGGCCGACATGCTCATGCGAGGCACCCGCAACAAGACGCGGCAGCAGATCAAGGATGAGTTCGACCGGCTCAAGGCCCGGGTCAGCCCGTTCTTCGCCACCCCCACCACGCTCAGGGTGACCATCGAGACCACCCGGCCGAACGTGGCGCCGGCGCTCCGGCTCCTGGGGGAGGTCCTGCGCGAGCCGTCCTTCCCCGAAAAGGAGTTCGAGGAGCTCAAACGGGAGGACCTGGCCCAGTTCGAACAGAATCGGTCGGAGCCCACGTCCCAGGGTTCCATCGCGTACCAGCGGTACCTCAACCCGTACCCCAAGGGAGATCCGCGCTACGTCTCGACCATGGACGAGCAGGTGGCCGACTACACCGCCGCTACCCTCGAAGAGGTGCGCCGCTTCTACGCCGAGTTCTACGGTGGGAGCAACGGTGAGCTGGCCGTGGTCGGAGACTTCGACCCGGCGGAGGTCACCAGCCTCGCGACCGAGCTGTTCGGGGCCTGGAAGAGCCAGCAGCGGTACGAGCGAGTGCCGCAGGAGTACCGGGACGTGAAGGCCACCTCCATTACTCTCGAAACGCCCGACAAGGCCAACGCCTTCATGCTGGCGGGGATGAACCTGAGCCTCAGGGACGACGACCCGGATTACCCCGCGTTGCTGCTCGGCAACTACATGCTGGGCGGCGGATTCCTGAACTCGCGGTTGGCGACCCGCATTCGGCAGAAGGAAGGGATCAGCTACGGCGTCGGGTCGGGGCTGTTCGCCAGCGCGCTCGACAAGTCCGGCGCGTTCCAGACTTTCGCGATCTACGCGCCCGAGAACGCCGCCCGACTCGAGCAGGCGTTCCGCGAGGAGATCGACCGCATGCTCAAGGATGGATTCACCGCCGACGAGGTGAAACAGGCCAAGACCGGCTGGCTGCAGTCCCGTCAGGTGACTCGCTCACAGGACCAGGCGCTGCTCGGCCAGCTCGGGAACTACGCCTTCGTCGGCCGCACTCTGGCCTTCGACGCGGCGCTGGAACAGCGGGTCTCCACGCTCACTCCTGATGACATCAACGCAGCGATGCGCAAGTACATCGACCCGTCGAAGATCACGATTGTGAAGGCGGGCGACTTCGCCAAGGGAAAACAGGAGCCGGCGAAGCCCTAGGCGGCGGACAGGGCGGGCAGGGCGGACAGGGCGGACGAATCCTCAGGGAAACCGCGTCCGCCTTGCCCGCCTTGTCCGCCTTATCCGCCCAGTTTCCAGCTGTCCCGCCTGTCCGCCCTTCCGCCACCCGCGCTTCGTGCCCTACCTTGAACCATGCCCCGGCCCTTCTACTACCGCGAAACCGACGGCATCCGCATCTCCGTCCGTCCGGTCTACCTGCCGGAGCGGTCCAACCCGGTCCGACAGCAGTTCGTCTTCGCCTATTTCGTGCGGATCGAGAACGTGGGTCCGCACACGGCGCAGCTTCGCTCGCGGGAGTGGCTGATCCACGACTCGATCGGGGAAGAAACCGTGGTCGAAGGGGAAGGCGTCGTCGGCGAACAACCGACGCTCACACCGGGTCAGGTACACGAGTACCAGAGCTTCTGCGTGCTGAAGTCGTCCAGCGGGTACATGGAGGGCCGCTACCATTTCCTGCGGTCGGACGGCGTCAGCTTCCCGGCCGGCATTCCACGGTTTCAGCTCGAGGCGAACGAGTCCGCCGAGCGGTAGGCGTGCGCGACAATGCGGGCGGGACGGCGGGACGGCGGGATGGCGGGAAGGCGGGAGAGTGGACGGTCTGAGTCCGTTCCCGCCTTTCCGCCCTCCCGCCCTCCCGCCTCCATATCTATAGCCTGTACCTTTCGCTTATGTCGCTCGTCGACCGTTTCTCGGCGCGTCTCGCCCTGCTCAGGCTCCGCCCCGGCCCGGTGCTCGTGGCGGTGTCGGGTGGACTCGACTCGGTCGTGCTGCTCGACCTCCTGCGACAGGTGGCCGGGGAGCACGGCCTGGAGCCGATTGTGGCCCACGCCGATCACGGTATCCATTCCGCCAGCCACGAGATTGCCGCGCGGGTGGAGGCGCTCGCGCGCGAGTCGGGCTTCGGCATCGTGGTCGGGCGCCTCGCCCTCGAGCCCGACACGACCGAGACCCGGGCGCGCTCCGCCCGGCTCCGGTGGCTGGAACAGACGAGGAAGCAGCTCGGAGCCCGCAACATCCTCCTGGCCCATCACGCCGACGATCAGGCGGAGACGGTGCTCATGCGGCTGCTGCGCGGCTCGGGGCCGGCGGGACTCGCCGGCATGTCCGCGAGACGCGGGCCCCTGGTCCGGCCGCTTCTCGCATTTCGCCGCGCGGCGCTCCTCCGCCATGCGCGCGCCCGCGGCCTGAGCTGGTGGGAAGATCCGGCCAACCGCGATTCGAGACACCTGCGCTCCTGGCTCCGGCACGAGGTATCGCCGCGGCTGGTCGAGCGTCTCCCGGACGTCGGCCGGCGGTTGCGGGACGCCGGCCGGCACGCGCGGGCGAACCGCAACGCTTGGGTTGCCGCCCTCCGGAAATGGCCCGGGCTGGACTACCACTCCGAGCGGCGAGGCGGCTCCGTGGCCTGGCCCGTGCTTTCGGCGCTGCCTGCTTCCGCGGGCACCGCGCTCGCGCTCGCGCTGGTCCGGCGGGCCGGTGCCCCGGCAGGCCCGACCAGGGTGAGCCGGGCCCTCCGGGCGCTCGCCGCCGCCGAGAGTGGTGCGATCGCGGACCTTGGGAGGGGGTGGAGACTGGAGCTGGCATTCGGGCGACTTCGGGTGCTGCCGCCGGGCCGGTCCGTGCCGGAACCTGTGCCGCTCACCGGCCGGCAGGGCGAGGCCGACTGGGGAGACTGGCGCGTGCGCTGGGTTCCCGACGCCGCGCCGAGCGTTCAGCCGCGCGACGGTCGCACGGCGTGGTTCATCCCCGGTACGCTGACCCTGCGACCCTGGAGGGCGGGCGACCGCGTGGCCCCGCTGGGCGGCCGGGGCCGGCGACTGGCGGTTCGGTGTTTTCAGGACGCCAAGGTCCCGAGCAGTGAGCGGCGGGGCTGGCCGATGCTGGAAGGGGAAGGGGAGCTGGCCTGGATTCCCGGCGTCTGCCGCTCGAACCTGCTGGTGCCTGGCCCCGGCACCCTCGCCATGCGAGTGGACGTGGAGCCCCGTGGTTGACCCGCGCGCCCACGGGCGAGTGCTGCGCGAGGTGGTCTTCGACGAGCGGGCCATAGAGGCACGGGTCGCCGAGCTCGGTCGGGAGGTCACCGCAGCCTACCCGGACGGCGATCTGCTGGTCATCGGCGCGCTCAAAGGGAGCTTCATCTTCCTGGCTGATCTGGTGCGGCGCATCGAGCGGCCCCTGCAGGTCGATTTCCTCGTGGCCAGCTCCTACGGTCGCGGCACTGTCTCCAGCGGCGAGGTCCGGCTGCTGTACGAGCCCGGGACTCCCCTTGCGGACAGGCATATCCTGCTCGTCGAGGATATAATTGATAGCGGACGAACCCTGGCCTCCCTGGTGGACCGACTGCGGTCCCGGGGTCCCAGGAGCCTGGCGATCTGCGCGCTGCTGGACAAGCGGATCGCTCCCCCGTTGCCGGAAATCCGGTTCGTGGGGTTCGCCGCGCCCACCCGGTTTCTCGTGGGCTACGGCTTGGATCACGCGGAGGACTTCCGGCACCTCCCGTACATCGCGGAACTGGCTTGAATGGCTGAACGAATGCCTCCGACGCCCCGCCCCGACTGGCGGAGTCTCAGCAAGAACCTCGCGCTCTGGCTGCTCGTGGCCCTGGTGGCCATGGCGCTGTTCCAGCTCATGAACAGCCAGCGGAGCTCGATGCAGGAGTTCACCTACAGCGCGTTCAAGCAGCAGCTGCAGGCGGGCAACGTAAAGAACGTCGTGGTCTACGACGGCAAGCAGCTGGAAGGCGAATTCGTCTCTCAGGTGCTGCAGGACGGGCGCAAGGCCAAAAACTTCACCGTCCTGCTCCCCATCAAGGACAGTGAGAGCCTGCTCAACCAGCTGGAGCAGGCCGGGGTTCCCATCTCTGCCAAGGAACCGAAGATCGGGGTGGCCAATTTCCTGATCGCGGCGCTTCCCTGGATCGTCATCATCGGGCTATGGGTCTTCCTGCTGCGCCAGCTGCAGGCGGGCGGCAGCCGGGCCTTCTCGTTCGGGAAGAGCAAGGCGAAGCTGCTCTCCGGTGACACGCCCAAGCTCACCTTCGCCGACGTGGCCGGGGCCGACGAGGCCAAGGTGGAACTGCAGGAGATCATCGAGTTCCTCAAAGATCCCCAGAAGTTCACCCGGCTGGGCGGTCGCCTGCCCAAGGGTGCCCTGCTGGTCGGTCCCCCGGGCACGGGCAAGACCCTGCTCGCCAAGGCGGTCGCGGGCGAGGCGGGACGGCCGTTCTTCTCGATGTCAGGCTCCGACTTCGTGGAGATGTTCGTTGGTGTGGGCGCCAGCCGGGTGCGCGATCTGTTCGAGCAGGGCAAGGCTAACGCCCCCTGCATCATTTTCATCGACGAGATCGACGCCGTGGGCCGCCACCGCGGGGCCGGCCTCGGCGGCGGCCATGACGAGCGGGAGCAGACGCTCAATCAGCTGCTGGTGGAAATGGACGGCTTTGAGTCCAACGACGGTGTGATCCTGATCGCCGCCACCAACCGCCCCGACGTGCTGGACCCGGCGCTGCTTCGGCCGGGCCGGTTCGACCGCCAGATCGTGGTAGACGCGCCTGACGTGCGCGGCCGGGAGGGCATTCTCCGGGTGCATACCCGGAAGATCCCGCTCGCGGCGGACGTGGTGCTGGAGACCATCGCCAAGGGCACCCCGGGCATGGCCGGCGCGGACCTGGCCAACCTGGTGAACGAGGCCGCGCTGCTCGCGGCCCGCCGCAACAAGTCCCTGGTGGACATGCAGGACTTCGAAGACGCGAAGGACAAGGTGATGCTGGGCGTCGAGCGGAAGAGCCTGGTGCTCTCCGAGGACGAGCGCCGGCTGACCGCTTATCACGAGGCGGGGCACACCGTCGTCTCCATGAAGACACCGGGCTCCGATCCGATCCATAAGGTCACCATCGTGCCCCGCGGCCGCGCCCTGGGGCTGATGATGTCGCTGCCGGAGAAGGACCGGTACGGCCAGACCAAGGAGTGGCTCATCGGCCGGCTGGCCATCGCCTTCGGCGGCCGGGTGGCGGAGGAGCTCATCTTCGGGCCCAGCAAGGTGACGACCGGTGCCGGCAGCGACATCGAGCAGGCCACGGCGATCGCCCGGCGGATGGTCACCCAGTTCGGCATGAGCGAGAAGATCGGCATGATGGCCGTGGGCGACCGGGAGCAGGAGATCTTCCTGGGCCGGGAGTTCGGCCAGCGGCGCGAGGTCTCCGAGCGCACCGCCGAAATCGTGGACGACGAAGTGAAGCACTTCATCGACGAAGCGCACGAGAAGGCCCGGAAGATCCTCAGCGACCACGGGGACCTGCTCGAGCGGATCGCGCTGGCGCTGCTCGATCGCGAGACCATCGACCGCGAGGACATCGACCTGCTGGCTCAGGGGAAGATGCTCCCGCCGCAGTCTTCCTCGGCGCCGCCGGCTCCGCCGGCGACTCAGGCCAAGGCCGACACGGTGCCCCAGCGCGCACCCATCCTCGGGGTCCCGCCAGCCGAACCCATGGGCGCGTGATCGTACGCGCCCTCGCCACCCACTCCCCCCGGGCTGTTCGCGACGCACTCTCCGCCCGGGGCTGGGACGAGGTCAAGGCGGAAGCGGCCTCCGGAGGGATGCGACCCGCCGCCCTGGAGCTCTCCGGGCTGGATGAGGCCACCCTCCTCGCCCTGGTGCGGCACGCCGGGCAACTCGGACTCGATATCCTCACCGGCGAGGACTGGGCAGTACTGGGCGGGTCCGCAGCGCGGCTGAGCGCGCTGGCGCGGCCATGGGTGGTTCCCGCCCCGCTCGCCGAAGTGGCCGATCTCGTCGGCAAGGTGCTGCCGATCGAGCTTCCCCTCGCGTGGATGACTGCGCGTGGAGCAATCGCCGTGGACCGGCCTGTCATCCTCGGCATCCTGAACGTTACTCCCGATTCCTTCAGCGACGGCGGCCGGTTCCTTTCGGCAGACGCGGCGCTCGCGCGCGCCGATCAGGTGCTGGCAGAGGGTGCGCAGGTCCTGGACGTGGGCGGCGAGTCGACGCGCCCGGGAAACGAGCCGGTGTCGGTCGAGGTGGAGCTGGCCCGGGTGCTGCCAGTCATCGACGCCCTGGCCCGGCGGCATCCCGCGGTGCCCGTGTCCGTCGATACGGTGAAGGCCGAGGTGGCGCGCGCCGCGCTGGACGCCGGCGCCGCGATCCTCAACGATGTCTCCGCCTTGCGGCTGGATCCGCAAATGGCGACCGTTGCCGCGCGGGGTGGGGCGGGGGTCATCCTCATGCATTCCCGTGGCAGTGTCAGTACCATGGCGCGGCTCGATCATGCCGAGTACAGCCCCGACGTGGTGACCGGGGTGAACGCCGAGCTGGCCGCCGCGCTGAGCCAGGCGGTCGCGGCCGGGGTAGTCCCCGACCACGTCGTGCTGGACCCCGGATTCGGTTTCGCCAAGACCGCCGAGCAGAATCTGCTTCTCCTCGATCAGCTCGCCGGGCTCCGCCCGCTGGGACGGCCGATTCTGGTCGGTCCCTCGCGCAAGCGGTTCCTGGGAAGCGTGACCGGGCGGGACGTGGCCGAGCGTGATGCCGCCACCGCAGCCGCCTGCGTACTGGGGTACGAACGCGGCGCCCGCCTGTTCCGGGTGCACAACGTGGCGCAGACCCGGGATGCGCTGGCAGTGGCCTACGCAGTTCGAGGGTCAACATGAAGAGGATTCGGTGAACGGTGAACGGGAGTTACCCCAACCGCCGGTTCACCGTTCACCCTTCACCGTTCGCATCTTCTCCGACTACCCTCTCAGCCAACGACATGCCCCGCCGTCCCCCATACCTGCTTGCCGGATTCGCCACGCTGCTGGTGCTGCTCGGGTACGTGGTTTCTCTCGGTCCGACGGTCACCTTCTGGGATGCGGGGGAGCTGATCGCCGCGGCGAAAACGCTCGGCATTCCGCATCCGCCGGGGACGCCGCTGTTCGTCATGATCGGGCACGTGTGGGGCGCGCTGGTGCCGTTCGGGGAATTCGCCCAGCGGACCAACCTCCTGTCGGCCACCCTGAGCGCGATGGGCGCCGGGTGTTTCTTCCTGGTAGTCCACGATGGACTGGCAGGCCTTTCCGCCGGACTGGAGCAAACCGCGGAGCGCGTTATCCGGGTAGGCGGCGCCCTGGCCGCGGTGGTGATCGCCGGATTCACCTTCACCTCATGGCAGAACTCGAACGAGACCGAGGTCTACGCCGCTGCGACGTTCACGATCGCCGCGATGAGCTGGCTCTGCTTTCGCTGGCGCGACCTTCGGGGCACGCCCCGAGCATCGCACATCCTCCTGCTGATCCTCTATCTCGCCGGCGTCTCCATCGGCAACCATCTGCTGGCGCTGCTGGCCGGACCGGCGGTGGTCGCCTTCATGGTCGCGACTCTGCTGGGACAGCCCGCCGACGACGCGGCGGAGCGGGCGGCGGAGTGGGCCCAGGCGGCGGTCATGGCCGGCACCTGGGCGCTCCTGATCGGGAGCGGCCTCGGCAGCACGGTCCTGATCGTTCTGGGGGGGCTGTGTTACTGTCTCGCGGCGGGCTTTGCCTGGTACGCGGGCAGCCTTTCGTTCGCACTGCTCGGACTGGTCATCTCCTTCGTGGGCGTGACCAGCTATCTCTACCTCTACATTCGTGCGGGCCAGCATCCGCCGATCAACGAGGCCCAGCCGGATCACTGGAGGTCGCTCCTCGCGGTGATCCGGCGGGAGCAGTACCCGGTCCGGACCCCGTTGGACGACCCGACCGTGCTGCACGGTCCCGACAATCCGGGGCGCACGCTCAGGATGTTCGGGCTGCAGCTGGTCAACTACGTGCAGTACTTCGACTGGCAGTGGGCCAACGGCGTGACCGCGATGATCGGGAAGTTCCCCATGCGGACCCTCGCCACACTGCTGTTCGCCTCGCTTGGTTTCCAGGGACTCCTGGTGCAGCGGCGGACCGACCGGTCGGCCTGGTGGCTCCTCTTCATGCTCTGGCTGGTGACCGGGCTCGGCCTCGTGGTCTACATGAACTTCAAGCCCGGCTTCAGCATGGCGTATGATTCCTTCCCTGAGGCGAACGACCACGAGGTGCGCGACCGGGACTACTTCTTCGTGGTGAGTTTCACGGTGTGGGGCCTGTGGGCGGGAATCGGGCTGGCGTCGCTGGCGCGTTCCGCACTGCAGCGGCTCCGGACCGCTCCCGCCCTGCTCGCCATCCCGCTGGGGCTGGTGGCCATCACCCCGTTCGTGGGCAACTTCAAGGCGGCCGACCGCCGTCATGGGCCCGATGCTCGCCTGGCCGCCGACTTCGCGTACGACCTGCTCAATTCGGTGCCGGCCTACGGGATTCTCTTCACCTACGGAGACAACGACACCTTCCCCCTCTGGTGGGCGCAGGAAGTGCAGGGCATCCGGCGGGACGTGCTGGTCGTGTGTCTCGCTCTTACCGAGACCGAATGGTACAAACGCCAGTTGCGGGAGTTCCCCACGCGGCCGTTCGACGAGCGCGAGGCACCGGCCATCTGGCAGGGACAGCACCCGGTCGCCCCGACGTGGAAGCCGCACTCGCTCTCCGATGAGCAGATCGCGGCGGCGCAACAACCGGTGCTGCTGCAGCAGGACATGGCCGTGCAGATCGGGCCGATCAGCCACACTCTCCCCAAGGGCACGCCGATCTACAGTCATGACTTTGCGGTCATCCGACTGCTGCAGGACAACCTGGGGCGCCGCCCGATCGCCTGGTCAGTCACGACTGGCTCCGACTTCTACGGCCTCAACAACTACGTGCTGCAACAGGGCCTCGTGATGCGGCTGCAGACCGCCCCGGTCGACACTACCCGCAAGGACGTCGATCTGCACCGGGTCCTGGGGGTCGCGCTCGACGTCCCGACCACCGACCGGCTGGCGTGGGAGACCTACCGCTACGCGAGGCTCGGTGAAGTCAACGCGGCTGGGCTCGAGCCCACCGCGCGGGGAGTGTCGGGCAACCTGGCGCTTCCCTTCGCCGAGCTCGCCTATGCCTACCAGGCCAGGGGCGACCGCGAGGCGACGACGAAGAACCTCGAGCGCGCCAGCCTGCTTTCCCCCAATCCGGCCATGAAGCGGGCGCTCCTCAATCTGCTGGCCCAGCCAGGGGCCGATTCGGCGCAACGACCCTGAGCTGAAGTCCCGAGTTCCGAGTTCTACGAGCACAGGCGGCGCGGATGACTCGCGCCAGCCCCGCAAACACACCGAACTCGGAACTCCGGACTCGGAACTCGGAACTCAGACCTCACTCTCCCCCTTCAAATAACCCTAACGGACACCTAGATTTACCGGCCATGCCCTACCCGGGACTGACGCAGCGTCTGGCGGAGGTCCGGACCCGTATCGCGGAGAGCCAGGCCAGGAGAGGCTGGGTACACCCGGTGCGGGTGATCGCGGTGACCAAGACTCATCCGCCCGAGGCGGTTCGGGCCGCCGTGGCAGCGGGGCTGACTGCAGTCGGAGAGAACCGGGTTCAGGAGGCGCTGTCGAAGCAGGAGGCGTTGACCGACGTCCAGGTCGAGTGGCACCTGATCGGCACTCTGCAGCGCAACAAGGCCAGGCTGGCGGCCAACCGCTTCGCGCTGATCCATTCGGTCGACAGCGTGGCACTGGCCGAAGAGCTCAACCGACGCTCGGCCGCGGGAACCCGGCAGCCGATACTGGTGCAGGTCAACTGCTCGGCGGAGCCGCAGAAGGGCGGGGTTGAGCCGGAGGAGTTGCCGGCCCTGCTGGACCAGATCGCCCCGCTGGACCGGCTGGAGTTGCGCGGCCTGATGACCATGGCCGAGTTGACGCTCGATCAGGACGTGCAGCGTGTGGCGTTCCGCCGGCTGCGCGAGCTGAGAGACCAGGCCGCGACGCGGGGCATCGCGCTCAGGGAGCTGTCGATGGGCATGTCGGGGGACTATCTCGTGGCCGTGGAGGAAGGCGCCACGATGGTCCGGCTGGGAACCCTGCTGTTCGGAGAACGGGCCACATGAGCGACGACGCTTTTCATCTCACTCCCGGCGACGTCCGGGCCCAGGAATTTCAGCGCGTCTTCCGCGGATACGACCCCGCGCAGGTGGATGAGTTCAAAATCCGCATTTCGGAGGAGATCGAGAGGCTGATCCGGGAGCGGGCCAAGCTCGACGAGCGGCTCTCCGGATTCCAGGAGCAGCTCCGCGCCTTCCGCGATCGTGAGCGGGCGATGAACGAGGCGCTGCTGGCGGCGCAGCAGCTGAGGGTCGCGGCCGTGGAGCAGGCCGAGCGGGAGTCGGAGGCCATCCTGCGGGAGGCCCGGGCGGATGCGATCCGGCTGGTGGGCCAGGCGCAGGACGAAGAGCGGCAGATTCGGGAGCGGCAGGAGACGCTGCATCGCCAGTTCGCCGCGTACCTCTCGAATTTCCGTGCCCTGCTCGAACGCCAGCTGGGCGAGGTCGAAGGACTGCAGGCCCACGCCCAGATCACCCACCAGGTGCAGACCGAGCTGCTCCTCAAGCGTCACGCATGACCGGCACCGACCTCTACGACCGGGTGCACGCGGCCGCGGCGGTCGTCCGTCAGCGGAGTGGGCTCGTTCCCGAAGTGGCGATCATCCTCGGTACCGGGCTGGGCGGCCTGGTCAAGGAGATCGAGCCCGAAGTCGTCATCCCCTACGAACAGATCCCCGGCTTCCCGCTCTCGACCGTGGAATCCCACGCCGGCCGCCTGATCCTCGGCAGGCTCAAGGGGAAGTCCGTCGTCGCCATGCAGGGGAGGTTCCACCGCTACGAGGGATACACTCTCCAGCAGGTGACCTTTCCGCTCCGGGTCATGTATGCCCTGGGGGCCAGGACCCTGGTGGTGACGAACGTCTCCGGGGGGATGCACCCGCTGTGGCCTCCGGGCGACCTGGTGCTGATCGCCGATCATATCAACCTGCTCGGCGACAATCCGCTGATCGGACCGAACGACGAGCGGCTGGGCCCCCGGTTTCCCGACATGTCGGATCCCTACGACAGCGGCCTCCGGGCGAAGGCGCGGGCGCTGGCCCTGGCGATGGGCATCACCCTCCATGAGGGCGTCTACGTGTCGGTGCCCGGCCCCAACCTGGAAACGCGAGCGGAGTACCGCATGCTCCGGGGCATGGGTGCCGATCTGGTTGGAATGTCCACCGTACCCGAGGTCATCGTCGCGGTGCACCAGGGGATGCGGGTGGCTGGGTTGTCGATCATCACCGACCAGTGCCTGCCGGACGCCCTGGAGCCGGCCAACATCGAGCAGATCATCGCCACCGCCATGGGGGCGGAGCCCAGGCTTACCCGGCTGGTCGCCGCGCTGGTGCAACAGATCGACGCATGACCTATCAGCCGTGGCCGGACGGCGGTGCCGACCGGATGGAACAGGAGCTGCTCGCCCGTTGGACCCAGGAGCAGCTCTTCCAGCAGACTCTCGAGGCCACCCGCCAGGGGACGCCGTTCGTCTTCTTCGAGGGTCCGCCGACCGCCAACGGCAAGCCGGGCATCCACCACGTCTTCGCCCGCACCATCAAGGACCTGATCTGCCGCTTTCAGGCGATGCAGGGAAAGTCCGTCACCCGCATCGCCGGCTGGGACACCCACGGGCTGCCGGTGGAGATCGAAGTCGAGAAGCAGCTCCATCTGAATGGCAAGAAGGCGATCGAGGAGTTCGGGGTCGAGGAGTTCAACCGGCTCTGCCGCCAGAGCGTCTTCACCTACAAGGTCGACTGGGAGGAGCTCTCCAACCGGATCGGCTACTGGCTCGACTACGAACAAGCCTATATCACGTACACCAACGAGTACGTGGAATCGGTCTGGTGGCTGCTGCGTCGCCTGTTCGAGAGGAACCTGCTCTCCCGGGGCCACCGGGTGCTGCCCTACTGTCCCCGGTGTGGTACCGTCCTCTCGAGTCACGAGCTGTCGCTGGGATATGACAAGGTCAAGGACCGCTCGATCTACCTCGCCTTTCCGCTCGCGGATGGCTCAGCTCGGGAGCTGGTCATCTGGACCACGACCCCATGGACCCTGCCGTCGAACGTCGCCGCCGCGGTGCACCCCGAACTGGAGTACGGTATCTACACCACGCCCCGGCACCCGGGGCGCCGGTTTGTCATGGCTCTGGCGCGCGAGGAC
>Ga0153915_10002476_pt1 | contig 16844 bp, 15 predicted proteins | sample Opewatmetagenome_2_FD_107003 | JGI IMG/M metagenome (GOLD analysis project Ga0153915, IMG submission 107003) | Freshwater wetland microbial communities from Ohio, USA - Open water 3 Core 3 Depth 3 metaG | ecosystem: Environmental > Aquatic > Freshwater > Wetlands | place: USA: Ohio, Lake Erie...
GTCGATATCCTTACAGGTGATCCGGACTGGGATGCAGCGTTCGCGTTTTCCCAAAAAGTTGCCTTGGGATCCTTCCTTCAGCCGGTATCTCAATTACCTAATCCATCTTATGTGATCTCACGCCAACCAGATTATGGATTCTCATTAATTGGCGATGGTCGTGATTATGGCTACCTATGGAGTGGTCAGACTCCGTACGATACCTATTACCTTTCAGGGATCCTCTTGCCCTCTTATCCACACCTTGTAAAAGGTTTACTGGAAAACTTCCTTTCCATCCAGGATGAATCCGGGTTTATCGATTGGAAGGTTGGAATTGCCGGGCAACGAAGCCAGTTACTAGCTACGCCCTTGCTCACCAGTCTGACATGGTGGATCTACCAGGCAACCAGTGATCAAGAGTTTATATCAAAAGCATTCCCGAAACTGTTAGCTTTTACCAAAGCATGGTTTGCCCCTGCTCAAGACCGGGATGGCGATGGAATACCTGAATGGAGCCATGCAATGCAATCTGGGTTTGAAGACCATCCATTGTTTTCGTACTGGCAGACATGGTCTCAAGGCGCCAACATATCAGTAGCTGAGAGCCCAGCCTTATGCGCATTCCTTTTTAGAGAATGCCAGTTATTAATCAAGATCGCTAAATTGACAGGCCAAATGGAGGAGATTTTACCCCTTCAGTCTATGCAAAACAATTTAAGAGCCGCAGTAGAGATTTCCTGGGATTCTAAACTGGCTGGCTACCAATATTGGGATCGCGATTCACATTACAGCACGACATACGAACCATTGGGAGAGCATCAAGGGGATGGTGAGATAATTTTAAATCGGAATTTTACTCATCCGATCCGACTGTTAATCCGGATAAAGTCTAAAGGAGGTACACAACGCTACCCACAAGTATTTATCCATGGTGAAAGTCCGACAGGGCAGCACCTGGTCGAGAGAATCCAGACAGAGGACTTTCAATGGTTTCTAGAAACCGGCACTGCTACGGGAGAACGAACTTATAATATGCTAGAACGAGTGCAGTTCCTCGGGTTAGCGGAAGATGATCTCATAAGTTTCCATGTGGTAGGTTTTTCATGCCAGGATCACACTACCCTTTTGCCCATCTGGGCAGGCATCCCAGCGCTTGAACGTGTACAAGCGCTGGTTGACGACACTATCGCCAATCCAGAACGTTTTTGGAAACCTTACGGAATCCCGGCTTGTTATAGTCTATCACCTGAAGATACAAATCTCCCCTGCCAGAATGTATACCTGCCCTGGAATACTATGATAGGTGAGGGTTTATTAGTTTATGGCTATCGAAAGCTTGCCGCAGAATTGGTAACGCGCTTGATGAAAGCGATTATAAAATCGCTTAAACAGGAAAATATTTTCCGCCGGTATTACCATGCTGAAACCGGGCAAGGAGCTGGGGAGCGAAACGCTTTGGATGGGCTGGCGCCCATTGGGCTTTTCTTGCAAACCCTGGGTGTGGAGCTCCTTTCCTCTCAAAAGGTGAAGCTGAGAGGATTTAACCCCTTCCCATGGCCGGTAACAGTAAAGTATCGGGGATTAACGGTGCTTCGGCAAAGCGATAAAACCATGGTAATCTTTCCCAATGGGCAGACGGTTAGCATAGACAATGATGATCAGCCCAGAGTAGTTTCATTAGATTAACTTGTATATATAACAAAGGCTGAACTTCTATATTATGTCCTTATTTATCCATCGGGATTGAACATGGGAAAACACATACAGCTTCTTGCGCTATTAACGGCTGTTTTAACCATCCTCGAAAGTTGTACACCGACATCCAAATTATCACCATTACCTGCTACTCCGACTTTCCCTAATTTCCTTACCTCCACAACACAAACGATAAATCAAAAATCGAGCGGATTACCTCAATCACTATATTTCCTTAGTAAAATGGATTCGGATTTCGATCGCATCTGGAAGTTAGAAACAGATGCCACCACGTTGACCCAGATTAAGCTTGATCCAGGTGAGATCGTTTCTTTCGATGTATCCCCGATTAGCGGTAACCTGGCTTTTTCAATAGGATCTGCATTATTGATGACGGAGGGCGATAAGTCGATTCCTATATTCGAGGGCACAAGAGGACAATGTAGCTCTGATGGTAATATCTCTGCCGATCTGGTGGGGTGCGAGTCCATTAATTCCGTATATTGGTCGCCCGATGGAAAAAACCTGGCGTTCTCAAGTGGGGGGGTGTTATACCTTTATAAGCTTTCAACGATGAAATATACCCAGGTCCTCCCCGACCAAGTAAACTCGAAGAATATACCGGGAACCATATACCAACCCTACTCCTGGTCACCAGATAGTCAAAAAATCCTGGTTGAAATGGACCTGCCTGTTCAGGGTAGCACATTAGGAGTATATTCGTTGGCCTCTCAACAAATCGTTTGGCTTAAAGCACCTGATGACGACCTGGTGTGCTGTCAGGCATCCTGGTCTGTTAATAGCGAATTGATTTTTGTGTCGAATTTCTATCTCACGGTTGACTCCCCGACAGGATTATGGCAATTTATCGCTGCCAACGGAATAGGAACCACATTAGTACCTTCTATCGATTCAGATAGTACGTATAATTTTGCAGGTTGGCCTTTCCTGACACCCGATAATCAGCTCCTTTATTTTTTTGCCAATTCTCCAAGCCTGCCCGAGGACCAAATCCCTCTGTCGATGGTTGCTTCACCAGAGGATAATCTTGGAGATAGGAGGATAATTCGCTCGGAAGCAGTTATGCCCCAAGAAGTATTGTGGGCAAGGGATGGTAGTCTGGCAATCATCGTACAAGCCGGCCCGGGAGCCACGCAATGGATGCGGGGTGGTCCGGTAATCCTTATGCGTATAAATAACAGTCCCGCCATCCCATTAGTATCAGAAGGGTTTCAGTTGCGATGGGGACCGTGAATGATCATTATAAAAAAGTGATCTTAATCAGTAAATATCCGTTTATTGCATACTGTCAAGGAGCTGGATTTTTATCTATAATTATAACTAAGGAGGAGATATGAACGACACTATTGATCCAGGTGACGTGAGGATATTTAGTGGGCGGTCACACCCCGAATTAGCCAAAGGGATTGCTGAGCATTTGGAAATACCGTTAGAAAAAACTTATTTCTCGCGATTCAGCAATGACAACCTTTTTATCCAACTCGGAGGCAGTGTTCGAGGACGGAGTGTGATCATTGTTCAATCATTAATTCCTCCTGTCAGTGAGTATTTAATGGAGCTTCTGATGATGCTGGACATTGCCCGTAGCGCGGCTGCCCGTGAAGTACATGCCATCATCCCTTATTTTTCATATGCACGGTCCGACAAGAAAAATGCCCCGCGGATATCAATTACTGCCCGGTTGATTGCGGATTTATTACAAACCGCAGGCGCTACCCAAGTGATGACAATGACATTACACTCTCCCCAGGTACATGGTTTTTTTAGTGTGCCTACAGACCCACTAACGGCGCGGCACTTGTTTGTTTCCCACTTACGTGAGGAAAACCTGGACCCAAGTAATACTGTTGTGGTTGCGCCTGATTATGGTCGAGCAGCGTCAGCAGGGCGACTGGCAGCCCAACTAGGATTGCCATCGATTTCAGCGGAAAAAACCAGGATATCAGACACCGAAGTTCACATTGGTGAATTATTAGTTAAGCAGGTAATGGGATTTAAGAATGCATTAATTTACGATGATGAAATTGCTACCGGGGGATCGGTCATTAATTTATGTAATCTTCTGGTACAAAGTGGGATCCAAGATATTAAGGTAGTTTGCACCCATGGACTCCTGATCGGCGATGCCATAACGAGATTAACTGCCATACCTCAACTTACAGAAATCATTACAACCAATACAGTACCAATATCTCCCAAGAAACGTCACGAAAAACTTTTTGTGTTGAATGTTGCACCCGTTTTTGGTGAAGCCATAAAGCGAAACTATCTAAGGCAATCGATCGGTAATCTTTTCGCTTTTTGGGAAGATATGTTTGAGACGGACGAATTGGAGTTGTAAAATCGCGATAATTTACAAAAGGACTTTGCGAGCACCTTCTATTTAACTGCAAAGCCCTTTTGTGTTATTTTCGCTATTTATTCATGGAATTCTTCGACCTGATAAATGAGAACATCTAGCTTTTTATGTAACCATAAGTCAGGTGCAGCCCCCATTTTTTGACATAGATGGCTTAAAAACGTGCTGGGATCTGGAATCTTCTCCCACACCTGCGGTAAAAATGTTGCGCGCCTTCCCCCATATCTTAAAACGACACCATCTACTCCAGGACGCAGACCCTTTAACAGATCGTTTGAAGTCTGGTAATCAAACGGTTTAGCAGGAGTAAGGCGCGATATTTCAATATTAATATTTGGGAGCTCATCTGGTTTAACGGGAGGAAAGCGGTAATCTTGTAATGCCGCTGCCATAGCATGTTCCTTAACATCCTCAGCTAAAGGTTGGTAAGCCTCTAATGCGCCAATACAACCGCGCAATTCGCCATTGATGGTCAGTGTCACAAATGTAGCCCCGAGTTCTTGTAATCGAGGGGGTAGTGATGAGAGATCTGTGGAGCTGCGAGGTTCCCGTAGTACGGCACGGTTTAGTTCTTGCCGCGCTAACTCTAGTAGTATCGATCTTTCTTCCTGGCTTAACTGATCTGGTATCATATTTGCAACCCTCGTGATATCATATTCAACAAGACCAAAATCCGAACATATTTACTTGATGGTAATGATATAAGAAGACTACGACGACCAACGACATTATCAGACATCATACAATTACGTTATAAAGACGTCAAGAGAAAAGACCAAGTAATTTAAAATTCCAGACAGGTAAATACTTGTCATATCAGACCAAATCGAGTAACATCGTATACAAATGGAACAGCCTGTAATTCATCCCCCGAAACAATCTGGCGCCAATCGCCCATCGAAAAGTCCGTTGTTTTATTTGCAGGTAATCATTAGTGTGGCATTTCTCCTGGCAACTCTTTATACTGCCTGGACACCCGCTAATTTATTTCCTGATAGCCTGTTTAACAAACTATCGCAGGCTTTCACCTCCCCATTGCAGGCTAACATCCCAACACCAAATTCGCCAACTTCAACGTCCAGACCACACCCCCGGGTTGGGATAGTCGCCGGACATTGGGGAAATGACTCTGGTGCTGTATGTTCAAATGGGACAACCGAAGCCAAAGTTAACCTGGAAATAGCTACGCGAGTCAAAGAAGTACTCTCTGCACAAGGGTATGATGTCGATTTACTAAAGGAGTTTGACTCACGCCTTACAGGTTACCAAGCCACAGTGTTGGTCTCGATTCATGCTGATTCATGCGAATATATAAACGATCAAGCAACAGGTTTTAAAGTTGCAGCTGCTATGTCGTCGACGTATCCTGAGAAAGCAGCCAGACTGACAAATTGTTTACGTACTCGTTATGCATCGGTGACTGGCATGTCCTTCCACCCAGGCAGTGTGACATCGGATATGACCAGCTATCACGCATTTGATGAAATAAATAACGAGACCACAGCTGCAATTATTGAAGTTGGATTCTTAAACCTTGATTACCAGATATTAACCCAACATCCTGAGGTGATATCGGATGGGATCACACAGGGAATCTTGTGTTTCGTGCGTAACGAAGATATCTCTCCTGAAAACACACCTACACCATGATTAATGAGACTTTTTCAGGACGCGGAGCCCTCGAGAATGCAAAACTTGCCTTTCGCCTAGGGCGTCGACGGGAAGCCCGTCGATGGGCGGAGCTAGCTGTTTCCCAAAGCCCTAATCGGGAGGAGCCATGGTTATGGATGGCAGCCATAGCTAGTCCACGCGCTAGCCTGGCTTATTTACAACGCGCTCTGGAAATAAATCCTGACAGCGAACACGCGCGTAAAGGTGTCCAGTGGGCACTCCAACGTTTGAAATCAAATTCAGAATCTGCTCTGGTCAGAAGTGAGATAGTAGAACACTCCATTCCTCCAAGGGAATTTATCGCCAGGTCCAGGTTGACCCCACATCGGTCCTTCTCGTGGGTAGTCCTTCTATTGATTTTATTGGTCGGCTTGTTTGCATGGTTCAGCCTCTCTCCATATACCCTTGGAAAGGCGGTAACCAGCCTGTCAAACCTGGTAACAGTTCCACTCTCGGCGGTATCAGCTAAGCAACCGGTATCTATCGCCAATGTAGCCATGGAGAAGGCTACCCGGACACCGACTGCAACCTCAACCTCCACACCTACGCCCACCTCGACCCATACTCCAACAGCTACCTCGACATCAACTCCGACCGCGACTCCTAAACCAACCAAGACCCGGCGTCCAACGAAAACTCCTACGAAAGCGGTCCCTGGGAAGCCATCTGCCCCTAAACCAAATATTCCTGTTTATCCAAAAGTGGGGAAAAATGAGCCATGGATTGATGTCGATCTTACCCACCAAACTGCTTATGCTTTCACCGGACGTACTTTGGAACGCTCTTTTCTTGTCTCAACTGGGACATGGCTCCATCCTACCGTTACCGGGGAATACCGAATCTATGTAAAATACTTATATGCAGATATGGTTGGTCCAGGTTATTATCTACCTGATGTTCCGTACGTTATGTACTTTTATAGTGGGTATAGCTTGCATGGCACGTATTGGCACAATAATTTTGGTACACCCATGAGTCACGGTTGTGTGAATTTTTCTATTCCAGACGCAGGTTGGATTTACGGTTTTGTCTCGGTTGGCACGTTAGTGAATATACACTACTGATGGATATAAATTTCATTTCATCAACGGCTCCATCTTTGTCTCGTCGCGATTTCCTAAAGCTTACCGGAATAGGGTTGTTTGGTTTGTTAACCCCACACTGGAAGAGATTCGCTGAATTGGAGAGCGGGCAGCAGGGGCGCATTTTGGAAACGAATATAGACGTTTACGACATCCCATCTTTCACCGGAAAAATCGTTAAATTTTATTGGAAAGATAGTATCGTCCCTATTACGAGTGTGACTATCGGAGATAATGATCCACCTTATAACCGGGTCTGGTACAGGATTGGTGAGGAAGGTTATGCCCATTCAGGAACGATCCAACCTGTCCGTACGCGGCTCAATCTACCATCAAACGAAATCCCCGAAGGGGGCATCTTGGGGGAAGTGACAGTTCCATATACAGATGCATACTGGGAACCAGATAAAGGAAATGAGGTAGCTTATCGGTATTATTATGAAACCACCCATTGGATAAGTGGTTTAGTATCAGGTGAGAACGGCGATTTATGGTACCGTATTTTAGAGGATAAATGGGAAGATGTTTTTTATGTGCCAGCTTCGCACCTTCGGTTATTAACCCCCGATGAGCTTACTCCGCTCTCCCCCCATATACCCCTGGATGAAAAACGGATTGAAGTTCGTACTGCAGATCAAATTGTGGCTGCTTATGAAAGGGAAAAAGTTGTATTCGTAACCCGTACAGCTACCGGGGCGAAGTTTAGTAACGGTGACTATTCTACCCCATCTGGGCATCATATCGTTTACCATAAACGAGCTTCACGCCATATGGCAGCCGGAAATCTGGCGTTGAACGGATTTGATTTACCCGGTGTTCCGTGGGTGTGTTACTTTACAGAGGATGGTATTTCATTCCATGGGACTTTTTGGCATAATGATTTTGGCAAACCTCGCAGCCATGGGTGTATTAACCTGACTCCCCTAGCAGCGAAATGGGTCTACCGGTGGACGTTACCCTATGTACCTTTCGATGAACAGAGGGCTTATGAGCCCTACGGCACCGCCGTTGATGTAATATGATAAGCTGTCCCTATAATCAGGGGGAATAATTTTAAGGTATACTTTGAAGTATGAGGAGATACCCATGATCCATCCGGCTTTCCAATTTGATAATTATCTATTGAAGCGACAGGTGCTCGCGTTAACTGGGAAATTTCGCGTGTATGACCCTAATGATAACCTGGTGCTTTTCTGCCAGCAAAAGATGTTTAAGTTAAAGGAAGATATCCGGATTTACGCTGATGAAAACAAGACTCAAGAGCTGCTGTATATCAAAGCTCGTCAAATCCTTGACTTCTCGGCTGCTTATGATGTCGTTGATAGTCAATCGGATACAAAGGTTGGCGTTTTGCGAAGAAAGGGATTTCGCTCGATGCTCCGAGATGAATGGCAAGTGCTAGATGCCTACGACCAACCTATTGGCATATTATTAGAAGATAACATGTCAAGAGCGTTGCTACGACGGTTTATACTTGGAAGATTACTCCCTCAAAGCTACGACCTGCTCATCAACGATATTGTGGTGGCTGAAATGAAACAACGCTTCCATCTTTTTCGTTACGACCTGGATCTGGATTTCAGCATGGATTCGAACAGGACTTTGGATCATCGTTTAGGAATCGCAGCAGCGATCCTTCTTGGCACAATTGAGGGTAAACAAGAAAGCGCTTGATAGAAAAAGATGTCTCGACAACCCCTCTTTGCTGGATTAGTAATCGACGAAAATAATAACCCTGTCAGTATTGCCTATGTTGGCGGGGAACCCTGTTACGTTGTCAATGACATGGGCTTCCTCCGGCATATTCCCTCCGAACAGGTTGATCGGCAAGTGTTACAAAGTATGCGCGATATGATCGAGGGTAAAGAAAGCTTGCTCAGCGAACAGGCTGCCAAGATGTTAGGCCAGGAAGATATCTTCACCAAAGCGATGATCGAGAACCAATTAAAACACGTAGATAAACAATTCGACGCTTTACTCGACTCGGGCATTCCGGAAGAAGGTCGAGTATACATGGGTATGATGGGCTTCCGTATCCGGATAAATGTGCATGGTGAAGTACTCGAGATCAATCAACCCGGGATATCTGATCCAGATCAGGAATGAAATACTGATATGAATGCCTCCGATCTAATCATCACTGTTTCAGAATCAAATTTTGAATACGAAGTAATCGCCTATTCTCAGCGAATTCCCGTCGCGGTTGATTTTTGGGCGCCATGGTGTATACCTTGCCGGACGCTGAGCCCGATGTTAGAGCGATTTACTAAGGAAGCAGCTGGAGCATTCCGCTTGGCTAAAATTAATATCGATGAAAATGTTAATTTAGCTTTACGCTACAATGTACGCAGTATTCCAGCAGTAAAAGCATTTCGCGATGGGCAGGTAGCCTCAGAATTTGTGGGTATACAACCCGAGTCACGCGTGCGCGAGTTTCTAGGCGCCCTGGCTCCCAGCGAGAATGACTTAATAATGGAAAAAGCGAAAAGTATTCTACAATTACACCAGTGGCAAGAGGCTGAAAAAGCATTTCGAAAGGTTTTAGAAACAAGCCCTAATAATACGGCAGCCTTGTTGGGCTTATGTAAAAGCCTTTTAGGGCAAGGACGGGTGGTTGATAGTCAGAAGTTATTGCACAGTTTCCCTGCCAGCAAAGAGTATCATTCGGCAGAGACTCTTCGTCCTTTAACTGATGCTATTATCCGCGCACGTACGGCTGGTTTTATTGAGGATGATCCCCTGTTAGCCGCATATCGTAATTCTCTTCGCCTGGTTGAGAAGGGTAATCTACCAGCCGCGATGGATGGATTCCTGGATATATTAAAGCAAGATAAACATTACCAGGAGGATGAAGTCCGTCGTGTAGCCGTCGCATTGCTTGAAGTTATGGGAGATGAAGATCCTCTTACGCGCCAGTATCGTAATGAACTGGCGACTATCCTTTTTTAAAAAGTACACCCCTTCTCCCCATCAAACGCATCTCTTTTAATAAAGCGGGGCATCCGAGTAAAAAACCTTTACTCGGATGCCTTTTTGTTAACGAATTATATCAGTTACGGGTGAAAAAATGGCTACTTAGGCTCTTCTTTCGGATTCTCTCTCTGGTGCCAGTCAGGAGCAACCCTGCGGAGCGCTTCGGCTGAAACCCGATTCGCTTTCCGACAATGGGGGCAAAAGGCATTATAATGGCTCAGTTTCTGTTCGGCGATCGTATCTAAAGCCGCATGGATTGTATCTTTACCTAGCGCAAATGGCTTATGGCAATTGTAGCAAGTTAATTGCATCATGGCCTCCTTTCTCTTCAAAATGAGACGGCAGGTTATAATTACACAATGACCCCATTGTACACCAAAATAGGAGATGATGGATACACCGGCTTGCTGGGAGATAGTCGTGTACCAAAAGACCAACCCCAGATTGAGGCGATTGGGACTTTAGATGAAGTGACGGCTGCTTTTGGGGTGGCCCGCGCAACATGTCGTGCCTCTGGAATAGGTGAATTAATTGTAGAAGTGCAACGCGATCTTTATAATTTGATGATTGAAGTAGCTGCCAGTCCAAAGAACACTGAAAGATTCCCAAGGATTGATATTAACCGGATAAACTGGCTAGAACAAACGATAGAGCAGATCACAAAGCAAGTTGAGATCCCGAATGAATTTATTCTGCCAGGGGATTCTCCAGGAGGGGCAGCGCTAGACATAGCACGTACTGTTACACGTCGAGCTGAACGACGGGTGGTAGGGTTGTTGAATAATGGCATCATCCAGAATAACAACATCATTCCTTACTTAAACCGGCTTTCATCATTGTGTTTTGCTCTTGAATTACTAGAAAACAAAGCTGCTGGTAAGCAGACACCGACTTTAGCGATAAGGTAAATTTCGTGATAGGAACCATTATTAATATTATCACTGTAATTATCGGCAGCCTGATTGGAATGACATTTGGCGCCCGGTTACCTGAGCGCGTGCGGCAAACTGTAATTGCAGGGCTTGGGTTATTTACGGGGGTAATTGGAATCCAAATGTTTCTACAAACTGAGAACTCTCTGGTTGTTTTAGGAAGCCTGTTAGTTGGGGGATTGCTGGGTGAGTGGTGGCGTATAGAAGATGGTCTACGTAGTCTGGGTGATATTTTTGAGAAAAAGTTTACCAGACCCAATCCGAAAACAGATTATGTAACGCCATCTTCTCCGGTCGATACAAGCGCGGGTGGATTAGAACAAAAACCAGCGACCAGCCTTTTTGTTAAAGGTTTTCTCACCGCCTCACTGGTTTTCTGTGTTGGTCCAATGACAATCCTGGGATCAATCCAAGACGGATTGACAGGTGATTATCATTTATTAGCGATCAAGGCAGTCTTGGATGGTTTTGCTTCTCTGGCATTTGCTTCAACCCTGGGGATCGGCGTCATATTTTCAACCCTGGTCATCCTGGTTTACCAGGGTGGAATTAGCCTGTTGGCGACTCAGGCTCAAGCGTTGATCTCAACTGCAATGAGGAATGAAATGACTGCGGTTGGGGGTGTGATTCTAGTCGGAATTGCGGTCAGCAGCCTTTTAGAAATAAAACACATCCGGGTTGGTAATTTCTTACCTGCTTTACTAATTGCTCCAGTGGTGGTAGCAATCCTGCATGCATTAAAGCTTATGTAATCGTAATAATGATTACTTTCCGCCCAATGCTGCCTCCACAGCCTGTTGAATATCTGTAAACTGGGGCACATAACCGGGTTTGAGTAGCAGTCCATTAACAAACAAACTCGGGGTGCCCTTGACTCCCCACTTGTTGCCCAAGGCAATGTCTGCGTTAATTTGAGCCTTATAACGATTCTCGGAAAAACAAGCCTGGAAAGCATTCATATCCAACCCAATTGCCTCCGCAAAAGCTATCAGACGCTTATCCCTCAAAGACCCCTGGTTTTCGCCATTCCAGTTCGCATACAGCATATCATGATAATCCCAAAAGCGTCCTTGTTCAGAGGCGCACATGCTGGCATTGGCTGCCTGGTGTGACTCTTTTAAAGCGGCATTTCGATCTACAATCGGAAACTGATGAAAGGTATAATAAACTTTACCCGTAGCGACGTATGTATCGATAACCTGCTTTGCAATCTGTTCGGTATAAAGCTGACATGACGGACATTGAAAATCTTCAAAAACGTCGATCTTAACAGGTGCATTCGGATCGCCCAACGAAGTCCCTTGAGCGTTTGGACGTGGGTAAGGTGTAATAATAACAACGTCTCCCATCGGGGTGCTGGAGTCTTGGGCCCTTTGTATAATTCCCGGAATTACCACCACTCCCAATAAAATTACAGTCACTCCAAGGATAATAGCCACTATCAACAGGCGTTGTCTCTGCTGTTGTTTACGCCGTTTCTCTCTAATTTCTTCCCGTTTACTACTTTTTCTAACAGGGCTCATCTTGGTATTCCTCCTGGTTTTATTAGACAGGATCACTCGCAGGTTCAGATTTTCCCATGACCCTTGTGCTTTGTCTAGAGGACATTTTAATTTGTCGTTCCATCCATTCGATTAGATATGCGATTACTTGGTCTTTTTCCGGCTCATTAAATATTTCATGGAATAGACCGTCCCATAATTTTAAAGTACAAAAACCTGGAACCCTCTCGGCAAATTCCTGTGTACCCTTAGGGTAACATAACCTGTCTAGCGTGCCGTGCATTAATAACATGGGTAGAGGAAACTCGGCGGCGTGTTTATATGTCCACGTGATAGCTTCTAAGGAAGCTTTTCCAAACCGTAAGGTTGCCCGATCATGGATTAATGGATCGGCCACATAAGCCTGGACCACTCGAGAATCACGGGAAAGGGTAGCCGGCACAAGACCAGTGTGTAGGCTGGCAGAGCCTAATACTACCCCCAATATCCGTGCTATGATTACTTTTCCGGTCTGGCTTGTTAAGTCAGTCTTAAACCCAGGACCTGTTCCGATGACACCGGTCAGCGTTGGTTGGCGTTTTAAGGTGTAATACAAAACCATCGTTGAACCGAGACTATGCCCTAATAGAAAGTAAGGGATGCCTGGAAAACGTTCACCGGCTTCACGAATGAGCAGATCCATGTCTTTTAAATATGCCTCGTAAGAGGGCGTATCTCCTCGCTTGCCTTCTGATTTGCCATGTCCTCGTAAATCGAAAGTAATTGTTGCAAAATTCGCTGTGGACAACGCACTCGCTAAATAAGCGTACCTCCCACTATGCTCTCCTAGACCATGAATCAGGCAGACTACACCGGCAGCTTCGCGGTTAGGACTCCAACATTGCCAATATAGCTTTAAATTGTCGTATGATTGTCTATAAAATTCGTCGTGTTTCATTAATTAAATATCTCCTAAAATCCTTAGAGTCGATCAGGAAGGTGTCTATAATACCACCCATATACGAATTCGTGCAATGAATTTAAATAAAACTCACTCCAGGTTAGTTCCGCATGAATATTGAAAGACAGGGTAAGTCTCACCAGTCTGCCGAAAACCAGCTTTATGATAAAGCGTAAGAGAAGCTATATTTTCTTCCTGTGTATTGACAGTGACGCGCATCGCGCCTCTGCGCTGAAATTGGCTTAATAAATCTCGCACTAAAGCATAACCGATCCCTTGTCCTTGCAGATCAGGGCGTACAGCTAATCGTGCAAGGTGACCACCCATTGGGCTTGCGGTACTTATCTGGTATCCCAACAGGATGTGTCCGTCCTCAGCCACGGTAGCAACAGTTCCCTGACGGAATGCCAGTTCAAGTGACGCAAGGGATGCGCGCCAAAGCGGGCTAAATGAAGAAGCATCCAATTCCTGCACCTTTGGTAAATCATCTGGAATCATAGAACGGATCAGAGTTGGCTTCCCAGTTTCGGGAGGAATCCCAGTATTGTAATCCCATAATAATAAGATAATGTTATGCGTATGGGTAAATCGGCTTCTTTCTAGTAATTGGGAAAACCATCTTTGGATAGGGATAGCTGCCACCACACTGCCTGATTGTCCGGAAAGCTCTATTAATGCTGTCGACCATAAATCCTTCCAGGCTTCCCCTACATCTATAGCTGATGAGACTGCGTATAAACGTATCCAGGCAATCTCAGGGGGATCAGGTGGGCAAACTAAGGCTGCCTGGATTGTGTGTTTATATTCTGCTACAAGGTAGGGAGACCGTCCGATCCAATCCAGAGGCGCACGCCAATCCAGGTGACGGTGAACGTAGATTTCATGATTGATTAGATTCAAAAGTTGCTGACGATCATTATCACTCGCCTGGCGAACAGTAAACGGGTGAATTGACGCCCTCCTGGCTCCGATTGCATTCATCATTAAAAGGGGTACTTGATATGGATTATGGTTTTTAGAGGCAAATACATCATGACTCAGCCATCAACCGGACGAAAAGACCAACGACCTGGGGATCGAAATGTTTCCCAGACTGAGATCGAATATATTCCATAACCTCTGGTTGTGACCAGGCTGGACGATAAGATCGGGGTGATAGCATTGAATTCCATACATCGATGACTGAAAAGATACGCGCAGCAATGGGAATCTGTTGTTCTCGCAAGCCTCCTGGATATCCACTTCCATCCCATTTCTCATGATGATAATGAGGTATCTCAAGGGCAGGAGCCAGGTAGGGGATAACGGAGAGTATTTCATAAGCATACATTGGATGCTGCTGGATAATTTCCCAATCTTCAATTGTAAGGGAGTCTTGCTTATGAAGGATATAATCGGGCACACCCAACATACCAATATCGTGTAATAGTACACCTCGACGGATATGCACTAACTCACTTTCTGTTATACCTAAAACTCGTCCAAGGTTAAGGGATAAATCAATCATACGTTGTATATTTTCGTCAGGCTCTTTGGTATGCAACGCTAACACCCGCGACCATCCCTCAAGGGTAATATCATATGCCAAAGTCAGGTCTATATTAGTACGCTGTAAATCATTAAACAGAGTTGCATTATCAATAGCGATGGCAGTATCACCTGCCAGGGTCTCTAAAAATTCCAGCCATTCGGTATCTGGCGTAAGAGGAGATCTATGGAAAATCTCAAGCACGCCTTTTAGCTGCCCTTTTGCGATTAGCGGCGCCCCAAAATAGGTAACAAATTCTTCACCGGATAATCGGGTAGAACGGAGATTATATTGAGGGTAATCTCTATTCGAGATTAATCGCCTTTCTAATGCGGTACGTCCAGCCAGATCCTCATCTAATCGTAGTTTGCTATGAGTTATAGAAATTCCACGAAAACCTCGACTGGCTGCATACTCTAACGTTTGTGTGTATTCATTTAGTAATAAAACGGTCGCTGCATCAACACCTAATTGAACAATGACTTGGTCTAATAAAACATTTAAAGTAACATGTAAGTCGAAGCTCGAACTAATAGCCATGTTCATCGCTCGTAATGCTGCCAGGTGTTGAAGACGTTTTTCTGTTTCAGTAAACAAGCGTGCATTTTCTATCACTATAGCAGCAGTATTCGCCACCAGTATTAACAAATCAACATCGTTCTGTGTGAAACGATTTGGTGTTCTACTTCTTACCTGTATAATCCCTAATACTTCCCCCTTGGCTAATAAAGGTACAAAGAGGGTCGCCTGAGAAGAATCATTATTAATATTTACTAACCACTCGGGGTGTACACCAGTCGGTAGGATTTCATTCACGATAGATATTAAACGGGTGCGAATAGTCCTTCTGTGTGGATCGTCCTCGAAGTAATCCAAAGAGAGGGTTGGTAAATCGCGGACATCGACTCGTTCCCCATCCTTTATACCAAATTCGTAAGTGATTATCTCTTGAGTTAAATCATAACGCTCAACCAGTATAATGTTAATATCTGGCAGCAGATCGTGTACGGCAGTTGCTAAACGTGTATAAATCTCAGTTATATCGAATGTTTCAGCTAGCTCCCGACCGATCACACTCACGGTAGCCATTTGTTCTGCATGTTGTTGGGTTTGCTCATGAAGTGTGGAACGATGGATTGCATTTGCAGCAATATCAGCTACAACGGAAAGCAAGCGAAACTCTTCATTCGTAATTCCTTCTGAGCTCCCTACCCATAAGGCACCGATAATCTTGTGTTGGGCAAAAAGTGGTGCAGCAGATGAATAATAATCATATTCGAGCAGATGTTGATAAGCCGAATAACTATCACTACGTATATCGAAATTTCGAAAAGGTTGACCTGAAGAAACCGCCTGACCGATTACACCAGACCCGGCTGGTAATCGCACATTGATCAACTTTTCCCATCCGCCACAGGCAAGCACAACCAGGATGTCATCAGTTACCGCATCTTTAAGCAATATAGCAGCGCTCGAAGTTTTTAATAGCTGGCATAATTGGTTTAGGATAATCGGTAGCATCTCTGCACGGGTTGGGGCGATACGCAGAGCTGATGAGACTTTCACTAAAACAGCGAGTTCCTCTGCTCGGCGCAACGTCTCTTCATACATACGAGCGTTACTTAAAGCAATTGCCGCATGAGCAGCCAGTAATTCCAAGAGATGCAAATCCGAAATCGTATATGCATTTGGGTGGTAGCTCTGAGTAGAGAGTGTACCAATAATCTTGCCACCCTCTTGCATAGGTACCGCTAATAATGAGCGAGTGCGTATTGGACCACCAAAAGGCACGAAATCTAAATCCTGCCCATTTTTAGATATATCATCGACCTTGAGGGATTTACCAGTTGAGATGACAAATCCACTTATGCCACGATTTGCTGGCATGCGTTCAGATGGATATCGTCCTTCCTGATCAATCTGGTAAACCGCATCTATTTCAGCAGTAGCATTATCTAATAGTGTGATGACAAATGCCTCACTTGGCATCAATTTGCTGACCGCCTTGTGAATTGCCTCATAAACCTGCTCGGGCTCCAGGCTAGCGCCAACAATTTCCTGGCTAATTCCATAGATAGTTGCCAGTTGCTGCGATTGTTGCCGTTCAGACTCCTCCGCCCTTAATCGATCGATTGCAGTTGCTAACTGCCCAGCGAAAA
>Ga0153915_10002477_pt1 | contig 16841 bp, 9 predicted proteins | sample Opewatmetagenome_2_FD_107003 | JGI IMG/M metagenome (GOLD analysis project Ga0153915, IMG submission 107003) | Freshwater wetland microbial communities from Ohio, USA - Open water 3 Core 3 Depth 3 metaG | ecosystem: Environmental > Aquatic > Freshwater > Wetlands | place: USA: Ohio, Lake Erie...
AAACATGATCTTTGTTGTCTTCGAGACCGATTTTTTTACGGTCCCCATACTAATCATTCTCTCTTCTTTAGTGGTTAAGAGCTTCATAATAGGCGGCTGGAAAACAGGGACCAGAGACATATAGGAGTAAGCCGCTACTGAAACCGCGCCTAAAAGGTGCGGGGCATATTGAGAGGTGACATAGATTGCCGTAGGACCGTCACAGGCCCCGATGATCCCTATAGATACAGCTTCCAGCTTTGTGAAACCAAGGGCCAGGGCTAATGCCAACGTAAGGAAAATACCAAATTGCCCTGCCGCCCCGAGGAGAAATATCTTCGGATTCTCCAGAAGTGGACCGAAGTCGGTCATGGCGCCTATGCCCACAAAGATGAGAAGCGGGAATAACTCGGTCATAACGCCCGCATCGTAAATAATCCTTAGAAACCCTCCTTCATCCATCAATCCTGCCAACGGGATGTTGACTAAGATCGCACCGAATCCAATGGGGACAAGGAGCAAGGGTTCAAAGCCCTTTTTTATTCCAAGATAAAGCAGAAGCAGCCCCACAAGCATCATAACAGGATTTGACCAGTGAAGGTTGACAAATCCGGCAACAAGTCCATTCAATCCACCTGCAATCGCATCAAGCATATTTTATCTCCTTATTACGCTTCTTTATTTTCTCCAGTTTCCTCTTTATATGGAAAAACCTTTTTCAAAAGGACCATGAGGAGACTCAAAAGCCCCAAGGTCAGGAGGGTTCCTCCCATCCCCACTATGATGATAGTAACGCCAAATGTCAGATTGTCCATACGTATGCCCCCATTTAAAGAATACGGATTAAATCAAAAATTCGGGATGAGTTTAGAAAATGTGCGGTTGTATGTCAATGGACAATGTTATTAAGGATGATTTTTATGATCATTATCTGGCTGTATTAAAAGTTTAATTCGGAAATACAATTTACCCGCTATAACGACCCCAATCGCAAAGATGATTTGAGTCGCATACTCCAATATCTTGCCGGGATGAAGTAATTTCATCACAAACGGATCAGTGATCATCATCTCTCCCCCTACCCTTCCAAGCACGGCGGCACCTAAGAGGATGATTATGGGGTGCTTATCCATGAGAATGGAAAGAAGGTTGCTTGTAAACACTACAAAGGGGATGCTCACGACAAGCCCGAAGATAAGGAGGAACAGATTGCCATGGGAGGCGCCTGCGACTGCCAATACGTTGTCTGTAGACATTGTGATATCCGCTATTACTATGAGCCGTATAGCCTGAAACATACTCCCGGCCTTTTTCTCTCCATTCAGATCCTCCTTGCCCCCTACAAAAAGCTTTACTGCGATCCATAATATCACGGCTCCCCCTAAAAGCTTTATGAAAGCTATTTGAAGCAGTTGTGAAACAAAGAATGTGAGGGCTACCCTCAGAACAACCGCGGCGCCGGCCCCGAAAAAAATTCCCTTAAGCCGTTGGGTTCTTGGAAGCCTGCGCACTGCCATAGCTATCACGACCGCATTATCTCCAGCCAAGACCAGGTCAATCAAAATAATGCTGAGGATGCCGGTAAAAAATTCCATATCCCATGTGATATGTTGAAATATAGATCCTGAATCCACTATTAATCTCTCTGATTATTAATTTGACAAGAATAAGCTTTTTAAGATTGGGAGGAGATCATATTGCCTTATATCACATGTGAAACCGCTGCTCTCGATATTTTATTTGATATGTTTTTTATCTTTATGGTGCCGGGATGTTAAACGGATAATTGTGATAAAATGCTTGTTCTTGCATAAATCAGTATATAAATCATAGATAAAGCCCATCCATAAATCGGCAATTTCGGGATGGAATTTTCAGTCCTGCCGCGGCAGGACTGAAAGATGATAGCGTGAAACCGGAAGCCGGTATTTTCGGATGAACACCAAATAATGTTTAATGAAATCGCAAATCGAACACCTGGGATGGGATATTATCTATAATATCGGCAAATTGACCGGTCCTGAAACCAATTCTTTCAAGGCGTGACGCGAGTCGTTCAGTATCCAGCCTTTCCAATTCCTGACCTACCATAGTACGTGACATTATCAGATCTGCCAGATATACCACATGAGCCAATTCAACGTCAGTAGAGGCGTCTTCCGGACAATGATGATGTCTTATAATATCCCCGATAGAATCAGGCAAAGACCATCGCTTCGCCAGCATCTCTCCCACCTCGTCATGGCTTATGCCGAAGGCTTCGCGTTCCACCATTATAAGTTCATCTCCTTCAACTTGTGTGCGCCTGTAAAAAAACGGATAACTGTCGCCCATATACTGATCCAGTACAACCTTGCCTATATCATGCAACAGTCCTGCGGTGTAGGCCACACTCGGGACAGCAATCCCCGTTAAATCCGCCAGCTTTTCGCATATCATGGCTGTGCCCACGGCATGATAAAAAAGCCCGCCCTTGCACATGGAATAGCCCTGGCTGCTATTCGTAAAAAAGTCCTCAAAGGCCGATGAAAGTATTAGCTTAAGGACCTGTTTTTCACCTAAAAGGATCAATGCCCTGTCAATGGATTTAACATCAATCTTTTTGGAAAAATAGGCGGAATTACAAATTCTTAAAACCTTTGCACTGATTACCTGATCCTGGCGCATCTCCCTGGCTACATTATATATATGGCTTTTCTCATCCTGAATCATACGAATGACCTTGAGGACTATCTGCGGGATTGCCCGTACAGTGTCAATCGTCCTTGCAAGCTGTTTTTCAGAGGGTTTTTCCAATAATATTTCATTGTCGACTGACGGAGCGCTAATCGGATTGATCTGACTTTCCCAATTCATAAGATTTAGTCCCAGCTTGCAGCCGAAAAATCCCCCGGTCTCAATTTTTTTAATAGGAATTTTTTGCGCCTTCAATATGTTTTCTACAGCATCAATGGTTCGTCCTCCGATATCAAGGTCCAAATCAATTTCTGATAAAGGACCGACAAGCGCCCCGCCTGCAACGGTCGCCTCAAGTCTATCTCTCACAGCGCCCTCCCTTAAAATGGCGTCGATGAACATCGGCAAACCTGTAACCGCATAATTCTCAGGGTTTTCCAAATTATTGATGCCCGTTGGTTCTGAAAGGATGAGATGGATCAATCCTCCCAGATCCGCATCGCGATCGCATAAAGCAACGCCTACACATGTCCCCAGATATGCCTTAAGCATTTCATTTTTCCGGCCGCTGATAACCGAATATCCGGGCGGAACGGGGTTTTTTATATTATTTATTCCTGCATTCATATTTAATAAAGTCCTTACATAGACAACCTTAAGATAAAGCCTTTTGAATAGCATCAAGCATCATTTTCATATTATAGGGCTTGGTTATAAATTCCTTAGCAGCATATTTCAATATATCCGATTTTGATTTTTCCGAAGTAAAACCGCTGGCAATAATGATCTTAGCATTGGGATCAAATTTAAGAATCTTTTTTAAACAAATAGCGCCGCCCATCCCTGGCATGATCAGGTCCAGGATAATAAGATCTATAGCGTCTTTATTATTTATATAGCACTCAAGGGCGCTCTCCCCGTCGATAGCGGTAATTGTCTTGTAACCGAATTCTTCAAGTATCTCTTTTCCAAGTTCCCTGTTCGTCTCTTCATCATCCACTAAAAGGATTGTTTCACTGCCCGTCCTGATTGATCTCTCGGGTTTATTTTCAGGCTTTTCATTGTTTATCCGCTCGGTAATCGGGAAAAATATTTTAAACGTTGTTCCTTTCCCAGGGGCGCTGGTGCATGTTACATTGCCTCCATGTTCCCTGACAATTCCATATACCATTGATAAACCCAAACCCGTGCCCTTTCCCTTCTTCTTGGTTGTAAAAAAAGGCTCAAAAATATGTTCCAGCACATCCTCTTTCATGCCGCAACCATTGTCCGATACGGAAAGGAGGACATAGTCTCCGGTTTTATAGCACGGATTTACAGCGCAATATTTCTCATCCAGTCGAATCTCCTCCGTCTTGAATGATAACGTCCCGCCATCCGGCATCGCATCTCTCGCATTCACCCCTAAATTCATCATGATCTGCTCCAGTTGCCCCGGGTCTGCATTGATCATCCTGATTTTTTGATCAAGATCGATGTTGATATTGATCATCTTTGGTATTGTCCTCCCCAGGATAATCGAGACCTGGCTGACCTCATAATTGAGGTCAACAGGCTCAAACTTATTTTCCATTTTCCTTCCAAAGACAAGAAGGCGTCTGGTAAGATTGCTGGCCCTTTCAGCTGATCGTTCTATAGTTTTAAGTTTCTCGTAATCAGGATGGTCTTTCTCCTTTCCCATCAAAAGAATTTCCGTACAGGCGAAGATCCCCTGGAGATTATTATTAAAATCATGGGCAATGCCTCCTGCAAGCGCTCCCACAGCCTCCATTTTCTGTGCCTGCACCAACTGTGCCTCCAGCTGCTTTCTCTCGGTAATATCACGATACACATAAAGCATGCCGGCAGGCATGCCTTCATGATCATCATAACGTGAGATGCTGAGGCTGACATCTATTAATTTGCCCTCTTTTGTGAGCCTTCTGGTCTCAATATTACAGCATGGAGCGCCCTTTTCTACAATATCCTTAACAAGCGTATCATAAATGTATTTCTCTATCGGAGGTATAAAAGATGTTGACCTGTCACACATATCCTCTAGCGTCCATCCGAACAGCCTGTTAAATGAAGGATTAACGTATCTGATCTCGCCTCCCATGTCAGACATTACGATCGCATCCGCGGAGGAATTTATAAGTGAACGATAGACAGCCTCGGCTTTTTTTACTTCTTCATATAGGTCCCTGTATTTCTCTTCACTTTTCTTAAGGGCGTTAAAAACCTCACAGCGTTCCCAATAGATGCTTATCATACCGGAGATAACCCTCAAATTCTGAACTTCTTCTCCGAGCCACTCCCTGCATTCCTTTGTGTTCTCAAACCCAATGGACCCAATGAGCATTCCGGAAGATGAAAAGACCGGGATGAGTAATAAAGAGCAGACATCCCTGGATCTGAATATATCCTTTTCTATTTCATATCCCGGCGGCAATGCATCAATATCCGGGATCATAAAATTTTCACCGCATTCAAGCCTCCTGATAAATAAAGGGTGAAAAAGCCTGTCCAGATCACAACTGCAGTTTTTCATGGAGACTGCATTATTCTCATCACACCATTCATAAGCGTAATGCACTTTACCGTTCTCATCCGGAAATCGGACGATATAGGTACGGTTCGCTGATGTGGCCTTCCCGATTATTGAAAGAATATGATCAAAGTCAGCGCAATCCGGTGAAAGAAACATTTTAGAGATTTCAGCGACAGCACTTTCAATTGCCAGACGATCTTTAATCCACTCCTTTGTAAGAACATTTCCGGAAAAAATCTCAGTTTCTGACATAGCCTCCCCTAAGTGTTGATGATCGACGATCTTCGTTATTGGCAATGCGCCTGAACCTAATATCCTTTAATCTTCCATACAACTTACACCGTTTTGATATATATAAGTTCACAAAAAACATTAAGCAATCACCTAAATTATAATGGATCGATTTCTAAAAAGTTCATAAAGGCCTGAACATCAGCCTTCATGGAAGATCCTAAAGTCAATAGATAATTCAAGTATTATGCCAATAAGAAGTCTAAGCCTTTAAGGTATTTTTTGTAATAATATGCATTTATTTTTTATCTGAACATCAAGAAATTACAGGTTGTTTTTCTGTATGTTTTTCACTTTTAGGCAGGCAACCATCTGTTAATAAACATTTTTTTAATTAATCATAATTGTTTTTAATGGGGATGAAAAAGAATTGTCTTTAAAAAAATACGACCTATGAAATGCATATATTAAAGACGGGTCACATGCAAGGAACAAGTGTGTAACATTACATTTATGTATCATTACACTTTTAAGTGATTATGATTATTGCCTAGGCTCAATAATATTATTCTCTTTAATTTTCCTGTATAAGGTTTGCCTGCTTATTCCCAGCAATCTGGCAGCCTTAGCCTTATTCCATGCGGTTTTCTCCAAGGCCTTAATCAATCCCTGCATCCCGCTTTCAATATATTCTTCTGATACTGCCGTTTTAAATCCAACCGACGGGGCAACCGCGCCGGAAATTCCCTGGCGCTGAACATAGTTTCTTGTTCCGGCATAATCAAGGATTTCAGTTGGTATATGATCAAGGGTAATGTTTTTCCCGTGACAAAGGACGAAGGCATGCTCAATGGCATGCTCAAGTTCTCTAATATTGCCCGGCCATGGATACCGCATAAAGGCATTGAGGACATCATCGGTTATGCCTTCAATCTCTTTTTTAAATCGCTTATTAAAATTACCGCAGAAATGATCAACAAGAAGAGGAATATCCTCTCGTCTTTCTCTGAGCGGAGGAGGAACTACTTCTACAACCTTGAGACGATAATACAGATCCTCCCTGAATTCACCGAGCCTTACCTTCTCCTTTAATTGACGGTTTGTGCTCGCAATAATACGTACATCTACTTTAACGGGATTCGAGTCGCCTACCCGTTCAAACTCCTTTTCCTGAAGCACCCTAAGGAGCTTTAATTGTATTACGTGAGAGATATCGCCTATTTCATCTAAAAATATTGTCCCTTTATTAGCCGCCTGAAACCGCCCTATTTTATCTTTTAAGGCGCCGGTAAAGGCGCCCTTGACATGGCCGAAAAGTTCGCTCTCAAGAAGATTTTCAGCAAGCGCTGAACAATTCACGGTAATAAACGGATTAAAGGCCTTCGGTCCGCTATAATGGAGAGCCCTTGCTATAAGTTCCTTTCCTGTCCCGCTTTCACCGGTGATAAGAACCGTTGTATCTGTGGTAGCCAGGTTTTGAAGGAGGTCATATATCTCCTGCATCTTTTTGCTTTTACCGATAATATTGTGAAAGAGATGCCGTTCCCTTAACTCCCGCTCAAGATCGGTAATCCTCGTCAGATCTCTAAGTACGAGCACTGCACCGATAGATTTTCCGTTGTTGTCCATCAGCGGTGAGCTTGTCACTGCTATCACCTGTTCAGGATTATCCAAAAGTTTGCATTCGATCCTGGAATCTTTTATCGTTATATGATTATCGAGCGTCTCTTTAAGAATTTTATGACATGTCTGGCTGCATTTATTATTAGAGAGATTATTGAGGGATTTATCTATAATATCCTTCCGCTTTACGGGGCATATCTTTTCAGTCGCCTCATTTATATCAATGACGCTCATCTCTCTGTTCACGGTTATTATGCCGTCATTGACGCTCCTGAATATGGCTTCAAGATTATTCCTTATCCTTTCCTTCTCCTCCTCCATTAATCTCTTTTCATCCATAAGGGCCTTGTGATCAAGGGCTACTTTAGTAGCCCTGAGAAGTTCCTCTTTCCTGATAGGTTTGGAAAGGTAATCAAATGCGCCGAGCCTTACCGCGTCTGATGCCGTATCGACACTGGGATTTCCTGTTATCATGATCACGGGACATGTCACGCCCATCGCCTTTATTTCACTCAGTATTTCAATACCGGTTCTATCGCCGAGAATAACATCTGCGAATATGAGATCAGGAGACTCTTTTTCGATTATCTTCAACGCAGAATGATAATTTTCAGATGCAAACACCTCGTGTCCCTCTCTGGTCAATATCTCCTCAAAGGTAGATCTCATATTCTCTTCATCGTCAATCACAAGTATCTTTGCTTTCATATCTATTTCGATTCTCCTTTAGAAAAAGAGCTGTTGAAAGGCAATTGAAGCACCTTGTAACCATTCATATTCAAAAAAAGAAATAATTCCCTGGTCAGATTCAAGGGTGTTGCAAAGACATTTTTTGAATCCTTATCTCTGAAACTGACCCCCTGAATATTCAGAATAATATTTTTTGTCTCCGGTCCATTTGTTGCTAAAAACTGATGCGGATCGGCTTTGTATTTTATGCCGAGGAAATTAAGCACACCTGTTACGATACTTGAGGAGGAAGATTTATTTGAGATTGAATACACCATAAACTGATGATCTTCAAGCAGGCTGACAATATCCTTTCCTAATCCGCTCAGATCTATGATATAAACCTTTTCATTAATGTTGACGGAATAATCCGCCTTGACAACAAGATCAAAATCGCCCTTCCCGTTTTTATAAACAGGCAGCTCCACGTTCGTAGAATAATTTTGACCTGTAAGATTCAACAGCGTCTCAACAAGCGAATACCCGTCATCTTTGATATCCACGATATCCGTTTCATTATCTTTTGTCTCCGCCGCAACCTTCAATAATGGGTAATCAATAATCTTTAACCCGGACAATCCCAGATATTCTTTGATTACATCAGGGATTCGATAACTGTCTGCATCGCAGAAATTGATTGCAGTAATCCATTTGCCGTCAGAAGATGCACCCTTATCCTGTTCGATAATCCTGTCTGCAGCGACCCTTACAGGTATTTCACCCCCTGATACAAACGGTTCACCGGGTCCATAGATCTTTTTATATCCGCAGACATTCGTTATCTTCTCAAAGGCCTTCTTCAGGTCGTCCTTGCCCTCAATATGTACAATGCCGTAATTATCCCAGTTTGATGTTATCAGACTTCCCATCCTTACAGGCAGGTCATTATAAAGATCCACTATTATCTTTTTCCCGCTCTTCAAATCGACAATAGGGTATGATTCAGCGTTTAATTTAAGTTGCCCTCCGGTCTTTAACGGGAAGAAATGCTCTCCGGTCTGAAGCCATTGTTCACCTATCAATGTGAATATCTCCCCAAGCTGACCGGCGATCGCCTTAACTTCTTCCCTCTGCACCGCTGTCATTGGTTCAGAAACAGGTTGAGTCTCTTTGATCGGCAGCCTGACTACCTTGGGAGAATATATGGGTATCCTGATCTTCTGCCCGGGATAGACCGTGTTCAAATCGCTTATATCGGGATTCAATTCCCTCAGACGGGAAAGATATTCATTATAAAGCTCATTTTCAGGCACATCATAAAGGTCTTCAACAACTTTAACTATACTGTCTCCCTGTTTAACGACATACTCTTCCAGGTTGATATTATTTACAGCCTCAAGGGAAATAGTCTCGGGAGGAATTGCCTTGGATGGCCCAGGGCCTCCCGCTAACGGAGATATCGCAAGGGGGATTATAATGCTCTCGCCCGGATGGATCATATCCAGATTATCAAGGGAGCCGTTAAGCTTTTTAAGCACTGACAGAAGCTCTACAAGATTTCTTTTCTCCAGCAATTTTCTTTCCCGTAAAATCTGCCAAAGATGATCGCCATCCTTTACGGTATAACTCTCGGCAAGAACCTTTCTGCCGTCGATTTCATGAATATCACCGTTATTGGCCACATCTGCGGTCTTGACCAAAGAGATATCATAGGTCTCCTCGCCCTCCTGGCTGTAACAAGGGCTAAATAATAAAAGGATGGCTGAAAGGGTCAGGATAATCAAAGGGCAGGCAATTTTATTTGGGATCACGTGAAATATCAATGTAAGCTCCTATTGTTGAGATGCCGGTATCAGCTATCCCGGAGTATTAATAAAGGAAGGCAATATTACCTTAACCTATCGAATAGATAATCTATACATATACAATAGCATTTAAATTTTAGCTAGTTGAAAATGGAGGCAATATGAGGATTATATTACCTGGAATTTATCTGAAAGAAAAAGATTTAACTCATTTTAGATAGTTAAGGAGAGATGAGACAATGATTTTTTAATTAACGCATTTTATACTATATATTGATTACTCATTTTTATTATATACAGCATATAGTATTTTCTTCTTTACAATATAATAAAAAAATGTTAAAAATCGATCTGCTTGATTTTAAAAGATAATTCGTTTCACGTTTTCAAACCGGGCTATTCTGCCGGGAGGCAATTATGAGGATAAAAAAACTCTCCGTTATTGGATTTAAATCCTTTATGGACAGGACCGAGATACCCTTTCCCCTTGGGATAAGCGCGGTTGTAGGTCCTAACGGGTGCGGCAAGAGCAACATTGTTGATGCCATCCGCTGGGCCATGGGCGAGCAGAGCGCCAAACAGCTGCGCGGCAGGCAGATGGAAGATGTAATATTTAACGGAGCCGGAGAATATAAACCCCTCGGGATGGCCGAGGTGTCAATCGTCCTTGAAAACGGCGACGGTTCTTTCCCCCCTGAGTTTATAAATGAGAGCGAGATATCCATTACAAGGAGATTATATCGTTCCGGTGAAAGCGAATACCTATTAAACGGCGTGCAATGCAGGCTCAAGGATGTCCAGGAATTATTCATGGATACAGGCCTCGGAAACAGGGCCTATTCCATAATCGGCCAGGGAAGAATCGGTTCTATCGTGGAGCAAAGGCCTGAAGAGACCAGGATAATGATTGAAGAGGCCGCGGGCATAACCAAGTACAAGAAAAAGGAGGCAGAGGCCCGCAGAAAGATGGAACTCACCCAGGCAAATCTTCAACGGGTTGAGGATATACTTGTCGAAGTGGACAACCAGATGAAGTCTCTTAAGAGGCAGGCCGCCAAGGCCGCGCGTTATAAATCAGTCGGCAAGGAGATCCAAAGGCTGGAGATGATCCTGAACGCCAATTCATACAATGAATTAAAGGAAGAGGCGGGCACAAGAATAAAATCCACGGAAGACCTGGTCCAGCAAGAGATTGCCTTTGCCACTGAGTTGTCCAACGCCCAGTCAGGCATTGAAACGATGAACCTTGAGCTGGATGACAAGGATAAGGAGATAGCGACCTTAAGAAACAGGTACCTTAATGTTAAGGACGATTACAACAGGAAGGAATCCGCCCTGGAATCCGTGGCAGGTGAAAAAAGGATGCAGGCGGAACTTGAGGTACGACTTCATCAGGAGAAGGAAGACATCAGGAGGCGCATCCTGACCCTTGGTGAAGAAAGAGCAGGTCTCCAGGAAAAGACGGAAAGTCTGAAACAGGCCTCAGGCGCCCTGGAAAGTCAGATACCCATTGCGGAAGAACGTCTGCAGAAAAGAAAGACCCTGCTGAATGAAATAAAAGATGAATATGAGAATGTGAGCGCCAGGGTAAATTCCGCCGTTACCAGGGAGGCTGGATTAAACCAGGAATCAGGATATCTTAATAAAAGGATCAGCGAGATAACGGACAGCAGGGCCAGGCTGGAAAAGGAAAAGGATGATGTAACACAGAAGATTGCCGGCCTTATCGAGACCTCCGTCAAAAAGAATGAGGTCCGTGACGCCCTGACAACAAAACTCCAGGATATAGAAAGGGATATCATTGAAAGAGACCAGAAGTCCGGCGAGCTTGAACAGATAAAAAAAGGACTTGAGACAAATCTCAAGACCGCGGACTCGGAACTCAACATCTGCCGCACAAGACTCTCAAGCCTTGTCTCCCTCAATGAAAATTTTGAGGGATATCAGCTTGGGGTAAGGACCATCATGAAGGCCAAGGATTTCCATGTCATGGATCAAGGCAGGATATTGGGCCTTGTGGCCGATGTTATCCAGGTTGAAAGCAGATATGAACAGGCGGTTGAGGCGGTCCTGTCAGATAGACTTCAGTGCATTATTGTGGAAAGCCAGGAAGACGGCAGGGACGCCGTAGATTATCTGAAGTCAAGGGCCAAGGGGAAAGGCAGTTTTGTCCCGATCAGCGGGGCTAACGGCAATGCGACCGATGCGACACAAACCGGTTTTCCTCTTATCAGGGATATAATTGCCGTAACGGATTCCTACAGGCATGTTGTAAATATGCTCCTGGGAAATACCGCCATAGCTGAGAACCTTGAACAGGCTATATCGGCATGGAAGAGCTGCGGCGGGAAACAGGCCTTTGTAACACTGGAAGGTGATATTGTTGACAGGAACGGGATAATATCAGGAGGAAAACTCGCAAGCGGCTCCCACAGCCTTCTCTCCAGAAAAAGAGAGATAACGGAGCTTCAGGAAAAAGACGCCAAATTAGGAAAAGAGGTTGAAGGACTCAAGTCCAGGATCGAGGAGATTGAGTTGAGTATAGAGGATGAAAAGACATCCCTTAACAGCCTCAGGAATGAAAAACAGGAATGCCAGGACAAACTTAATGAGATTGACAAGGTGATCTTCCGCCTCAGCCATGAACTGGACCAGTTGAAGACGACAGAGGATAAGATCTCTGCGGATCTCGACGAAAAAGAAAAGGAACATGCAAGGCATAAGGATGAACTGAGCAAGATAGAATCCGAACTCACGTTGTGCGGAGAAGACAAAAGACAAAGAGAAGAATACCTCCTTAAGAAAAGGCACGAATTAAAAGAATGCGAGGAAGAATATGATGAGATCAGAAACGAACTTAATAAACTCAGGATGGATTCGAGCCTGGCGATGGAAGAGCAGAAAGGTCTTTTAAGGGAGATAGAAAGGATAGATTCATATACTGAGGAGTCCGGGGACAGGATAGCAAAAACGGGGCTGGAGATTGTCGCAGTACAGGAAAAACAGAAAGAGTACCTGAACAGGGAAGAGTCGCTCAAGGAAGAGCTTAAGGGCTTTTATAATAAGATGCAGCATGCGGAAGAGACATTGAATTCCGCTCAATACAGCCGCAACAATTACCATGCAGGGATTCGCGAACAGGAAAAGAAATGCGAGACCCTGAGAGAGAAGCTTGATCTTATCAAGGAAAAGATAAGCATGGCCAGGATGGAACAGTCTGAACTCAGGATCAAGATGGATAACCTTGAAGAACAGGCAAAGGAGAGATTCAACATTAATCTGGCTGATTCCTACAGAGAATTTCTGGAATCTGATTTTTCAGCTGCGGATACAAAGAACAGGCTCGAACATCAGAAGGTGCTGAGAGAGAGGTTGGGCGATGTAAACCTGACGGCCATCCAGGAACATGAGGCCCTGAAGGAGAGGAATGAATTCATCCAGAAACAGAAACAGGACCTCCTTACCTCCATTGATGCCATTATGGAGGCCATTAGGAAGATCAACAAGACCTGTCTGGACAGATTCATGGAGACATTTAACGAGGCGGATCAGAAGATAAAACAGGTCTTCCCCATCCTCTTTAACGGCGGAGAGGCGGGGCTCAGATTGACCGACGAGAAAAATCCTCTTGAAAGCGGGGTGCTTGTCGAAGTCCGTCCTCCGGGCAAGAAACTGAGCCACATGGGGCTGCTTTCCGGAGGTGAAAAGGCCCTTGTGGCAATGTCCCTCCTGTTCGCGATCTATCTTATAAAACCAAGTCCCTTCTGCCTCCTTGATGAGGTGGACGCGCCCCTGGATGAGGCGAATGTGGACAGGTTTAACAACCTGCTCCTGGAGATCAGGAAATACTCACAGGTGCTCATGGTCACTCACAACAGGAGGTCTATGGAGATCGTAGACAGCCTGTTCGGCGTTACAATGGAAAAGGCAGGGATATCAAAGATGGTATCCGTAAATCTTAACGCCAACAGGAGCAATTAGTTTACATTTCAGATAAAATTATAGTAATAAGGAGAAGGCGTGCGTTTTAAGCGCGCCTTCTCCTTGTTGTTTAGGGGGGAGTTACATTTAAAGAAAGTTTATTAAAGAGAGAACGATGGCATTTTGGAAAAAGAATAATGACGGAGATAAATTGAGTTTTTTTGAACGGCTTAAACAGGGCCTCTCAAAGACACGCGCGGGTCTGACAGGCAGACTCGACCAGTTGATACTGGGCAAAAAGGCAATTGACGAGGACCTCCTGGATGAACTCGAAGAGATACTTTACACCTCCGATCTCGGAGTCGTTGCCGTGCAGGAACTCATTGACCTTGTCAGGTCAGGCGTTGCCAGAAAAGAACTGGATGATCCCGCCAGGCTGAAAGAAGAGCTGAAGGAAAATATAGTTAAATTCCTGGGCGCTGTAGATGCGAAAGGCGGCACGCCGTCCCTGGGCCAGCCGCTGGTGATAATGGTGATCGGGGTCAACGGCGTCGGAAAGACAACGACTATCGGCAAATTGGCCTGCATGTTCAGGGACCAGGGCAAAAAGGTAATGATGGTGGCGGCAGATACATTCAGGGCCGCTGCCATCGAACAGCTGACGATATGGGGTGAAAGGTCGGGCGCGGAGGTGCTAAAACAGGCCCATGGCTCTGATCCGTCGGCTGTTGTCTTTGATGCAATAAATGCGGCCATGACGCGCGGCATGGATGTTGTCCTGATCGATACCGCAGGCCGCATCCATACAAAGGTAAATCTCATGGATGAGCTACTGAAGATACATCGCGTGACAGGCCGCAAGCTTCCGGGCGCCCCTCATCATGTATGGCTCGTGCTTGACGCCACAACAGGACAGAACGCCCTTTCACAGGCAGATATGTTCAATAAAAACCTGGGGATTACCGGCATCATCCTTACAAAGCTGGACGGAACCGCCAAGGGAGGGATCGTCGTCGGCATATCCCGCCAATTGCGGATACCGATCGCATACATCGGCATCGGCGAAAAGATGGATGACCTCAGGCCCTTTGACGCCAAGGAATTTGTGGAAGCTATATTCGCATAGCTATTTAATCATATTCCTTGAATTGAAACTTGTTTCACTCATAATAACTCCTCCTTTTAACGGGTTATCATAAGCATGCGTTGACATGCGGCCCCGGCAACTGAAACAGGAGACTTGGGACGCGGAATAACTACCCCAACAAGCCGGCTGCTTCTCTCATGGCCTTGCCGATCCTGATATTATGAGGGCATGCATGTTCCGCAGGTGAATAGTCTTTTAAAGCAATGTTTCTTTTTATTTCCTCCGGCAATTCTCTGAACAGCCTTCTTGCCTCATCCCTTTCGCCATAGCTGTTATAGTACATCAGATAGCGCAGGATATCATTAATTCTGCTTTCGGAGGCCATGACGGATTCACATCGCATACAACCCTTGCAATAAAGGCTGCGGTTGGACTGTGAGAATCTGTTCAACATGTCCATGTCGCTGTCTGATAATTGTACATTGTCAGTGGCAGCGGCAACATTGTCCTTTAAAATGGTTAGATTACTTATTTCTGACAGGCAAGTTGTGATCCTTTCATCTGTCCATACCGCCTTCAGTTTTGCCTGTTGCAGCGTGTAGCCTTTGGCCATGAAAGATTCCGTAATCACGAGATCTTCATCCTTCACAGCTCCCAAAGGATTATAAGAAGATTTATCAAAGAACAGACCCTGGGATTTCATGGCTACCAGGCCTATGCCGGCGCGGGAACATGCATCAATCCCTTTTTTGATATCATTGTCATTCATAAGATTAAAATTATATGAACTCGTTATGGAATCTATCCAGCCCAGATTCGATGCATGCTTAAGCATCAGGGACATATTGGCGTGGCAACTGAATCCGAAGAATCTTATTTTTCCTTCCTTCTTTTTCTGCTCGGCCCAGGCCTTTATTTCAGGTGTGAGGATCTCCGGTTTGTCGGCCATATGCAGACCGTACAAATCAATATAATCTGTTTTCAGCCTTTCAAAAGAAGTATTGAGTTGCTCGGTTAAACCTTTAGGCTCGGTCGCCTCGGCCTTTGTAGCAATAAAGATCTTTTTCCTGTCTTCAGGGTATTTTTCGAAATACTGTCCGATTCCCAACTCACTCTTGCCGTTTATATAATCATGGGCGGTATCCCAATAATTAATGCCCATATTGGCACTCATCTTCAAAAGACTCTGATTAATCGTCCAATCAACACCGCCTCCCAATGAAAGGATAGACACTGAGATGCCGGTCTTTCCCAGGATGCGGGTGGGCATCTTTTTTGAATAATTATTATTCGCAGATTCAGCGGTCGGGACCTTGCCCGCAAGCCCTGCGGTCACTGCCAGAGAAGCGCTTGCCATACCGGTGGTTTTTAAAAACATCCTTCGATCCATTTTTTCCTCTTTACTTTTCATATGTTATTCTCCTGATGTTTTTTTATTCGCAGAGAACGTGCACACCCGTAAGGGAACAGGGTCAAGTTTCCAGGTTTTTGCTGAAGCAATGGAAATGGGGCCAGTCTTATAATCTCCTTTAAAGTAAAAAATGGATCGCAGTAAAGAGATCATTGGAAAAAGACGAATCTCACTAAATTACATGCTTTCTTGGTTTCTGTCCCCATTTCCCCTGCCACGTCCCCGGATCAACCGAGTTTTTTCAGATATTTTGCGACATTTTCACCTGCAAGAAAACCGCTGGAGAAGGCCCAGGCCAGGTCGTTAAGCACCATGCGCTTCACGCCGCCCACATTGACATGACGGCCTGTGGCAAAGTCGCCGGCTACGTAAAGGCCTTCAACAAGACTCCTTCGGTCGGCCTTGTATGCCTGCATCTCGGGATTTACCCGAACCCCTCCGAAGGCGCCGTCGCTGCCGACGCCCTCCTTGGAGGCATAGTAAGGCGGCTTGTTAATGGGGACAAGATGCTCCTTTTTCTTGTAGCACCCAAGGTCGGCGCCCGTTGCACAGTATTCGTTGTATGCCTTCATCGTTTCCAGAAAATTCTTTTTATTGACGCCCATCTTGTCTGCCAGTTCTTCCAGGGTGTCGGCCTTTAACACGGCTTTGCCGCCCCCTGCCAGGCTCTGGTTAATGTCCTTTTCGATCTCTTCCATGGTTTCCGGAAGACTGGTCGGCGGACCCTGGAGCGTCGTTTTCCTTATGTCGGCGCACTTGCCGGCCTTAACGCATTTCTGATACTCCAATGTGGCTGCAAGTGTGTTTTGATTAAAGATATCGTAGGAGACGCCTTGGGGCTGCTCGCACTGGATAAAGCCGCCGTCGAACAAACCCATATGCAGGACCGGTTCACTGCAAAAGCGGTTG
>Ga0153915_10002478_pt1 | contig 16841 bp, 12 predicted proteins | sample Opewatmetagenome_2_FD_107003 | JGI IMG/M metagenome (GOLD analysis project Ga0153915, IMG submission 107003) | Freshwater wetland microbial communities from Ohio, USA - Open water 3 Core 3 Depth 3 metaG | ecosystem: Environmental > Aquatic > Freshwater > Wetlands | place: USA: Ohio, Lake Erie...
ACAAAAAAGATGATCCTTATGAAATAACGAGATCAGGAATTTGTAAAGAGGGTTCATTTGTGAATTAAAAATCCGGATGAACCCTCTCCTATTTTAAATTGTTGAATTTTTAAATGGGAATTTGATAAATCAAATTCCTACGAATTGTATGAGCCCCATATATAGAATTTGGTAAAAGGGTGACCAAAAAGTAGATACAAATTCGACCGATTTAGCCTATTTTCAACCTGATAAGTTGGAAAAATTGAATACAACTAAAATGGTTAATTAACATTTCTCAACTGGAATAGTTGAATATTAATTTATATCTTCTAATTAATTCTTTCAATGTTTACCGGATTTGTGTCGCTCGTCTGCTAATTTGATTTATGAATCTCAAACAAAAACTGGATTATCATTACAGGGCTTTTGATAAATCACAGATCTCTCCTGATCCTTTAGAGTTTCTTCATTTATATAAAGATGAAAAGGATATAGAAGTGATGGGATTTATTGCATCTGTTTTCGCCTACGGAAATATAAAGCAGATTATAAATACCCTGAATAAAATTGTTGTTATTACAGATAATCAGCCTTATAAATTTATTACTTCATTTCAGGATAATAAGAGAGATAAAAGATTAAAATCTCTTTATCACAGGTTTTATACTTCTGAGGATATTATAAATTTGTTCCTGGTAATGGAAAAAATCTTCAGCGAGCATAAATCTTTAAAAGCTCTCTTCATGAAGTACTATAACAAAGAAGACATAAATATTAAAAATGCACTTTCCGGATTTTCCCATTATTTTATAGAGGGAATAAAGAAGCTGACGAGAAAGGAACAATTAAGCCGCGGAGTTAGATTTATGTTTCCTTTACCTGAACTTGGAAGTGCCTGCAAGAGAAATAATTTATTCTTCCGATGGATGATAAGAAAAGATGAACTTGATTTTGGCTTATGGGATGAAATTCCCAAAAGCAAATTGATCATCCCGGTAGATACACACGTAGCCCGTATTTGCAAAGATCTCAAATTAACTTCTCAAAAAAACGCAAGCTGGAAAATGGCAGAAGAGATAACAAAAAATCTAAAAAAATTTGATCCGTTAGATCCCGTCAAATATGATTTCGCGATATGCCATATCGGAATAAGAAAAATGGAATTCTGAAAGGTCTATTAATGGTATGAGTTTCAGTATAACTATTGTACAGTCAATCGCACAGCACTTAGCGTATAGTGTAGAGGGGAGCCATTCTCATTAACCGATGCTTCAGCATTTGGATTCACCAATTAAAATGTATCCCAACTAAAGGGTTCAACCATTTTAGAATTCTTTTCTTCTTGAAAAAATTATTTTGGATAATAACGGGACAAAATGAGAAATTGACTTTATTATTTATATGTCTTGAAGAATAACGAAAATACTCTTTATATTTGAACGTTTTATTTTAACTTATTCAATACTTCTCACGAAAGAAGGAGAATTATATGTCTGAACAAAAACCGTTTGTACCCTTTGTCTCTCCGCAGACGAACATGGCCGAATTCACAATCAGGGCTTTGTTCATCGGTCTGATAATGTGCGTTGTTTTGGGAGCGGCAAATGCTTATCTCGGTCTTAAGGCAGGTATGACGATTGCTGCTACTTATCCTGCGGCTGTAATCGGAATGGCAGTATTAAGAATTTTTAAAGGCTCCATTCTCGAGGAAAATTTTGCACGTACTGTAGGTTCAATCGGTGAATCTGTTGCAGCCGGTACTATATTCACTATACCTGCGTTTCTGATTGCGGGGGTATGGACGGAATTTTTCACCTGGCGCCACTATTTTGAGGCCACGTCGATCATCTTTGTCGGCGGTGTCGTTGGTATTATGTTTGTTTCGATCCTTCGCCGCGTTATGGTTGAAGATCGTGAACTTCCTTTTCCCGAATCAATTGCTGCATCTGAAATTCATAAAGCCGGAAGATCAGGTGCAAGCGGTGCCAAATTCCTCTTCTGGGCGATGGGACTCGGTGCTCTTATCCAGATTTTAAAACAAATACAATTCTTTGCATCATCCTGGGAAAAGTTTGTTCCTTTTATGCAAAAGAAAATTGCAGTGTCGGGGGGTGCGAATGTTGATGTAAGCGGCGGTGCTCTTTTAAGCACTCCGGGTGTCAGTCCGGCGTATATGGGCGTAGGGTATATCATTGGTCCCAATCTTGCCGCATTGAACTTTACGGGCGGACTTCTGGCATGGGGACTTTTTGTTCCTCTGCTTCTTTATTTTCTTGGTCCCGAACTTCTCGCTTCATTGAAGGCATCAGGTACTACGGAAATTACGAATGATACATGGATAACTTTAGCTACGGATGTATGGCGCACCATCGTACGTCCCGTTGCAATTGGCGGAATGTTAATGAGTGCTGCGTATACATTATATAGAATGAGGAAAAGTTTAGGTGCCGGTTTAGGCAGAGCAATCGGCGATGTAAGAAAAGCGGCGTCAGGAGGAATTATCGTTGAAACGCGTACAGAAAAAGACATGAACTACAAATGGGTTTTCATTGGAATACTGCTCGCTGCTTGTGCAACATTCGTGCTGTATAATTATTTCTCCGGTGATATGACTGCCGCCGCAGTTGCTACTGTAGTAATGATAGTTGCAGGATTCTTTTTCGCAGCGGTTTCCGGATACCTGGTTGGACTCATCGGTTCATCAAATAATCCTATAAGCGGTCTTACAATTTCCACTCTCATTATTGCGGCGCTTCTTATGGTTGCTTTAGGCGTTAAGGGTACATCCGGCATTATAGCAGTTTTAGGTGTTGCTGCAGTAATTTGCGTGGCAGCCGCTGTCGCGGGTGAAATGCTGCAGGATCTTAAAGTTGGACATATACTTGGCGGTACGCCATGGAAAATGCAGGTCGGAGATCTTTTCGGAGTACTTCTGGCTTCCGCAGTAATGTTTTTCCCGCTGCTAATTCTGCACCAGGGAGATATTAATACCGGGGGTACAGGATTAGGCGGAAGCGCTTATCCAGCTCCCCAGGCAAGCCTTATGGCTATTCTGGCAAAAGGCATCGTAGGCGGCGATATGGCCTGGCCTCTTATCATAGTCGGTATTCTGATGGCAATTGGATTCATTCTTGTAAAAGTAAAAAGTCCTATGCTTGTATGTGTTGGGATGTATTTACCGCTTGAAACTTCTTTCGCTATATTTGTCGGCGGATTAATTAAAGGAATTCTTGATATAATGTCCCGCCGCCGTCAGCTTAATGATGCCCAAAAAGCCCGCAGTGAAAACAATGGTGTTCTCTTGGCATCCGGATTTATAGCAGGTGAAGCATTGATAGGATTATTATTTGCTTTCTTTGCTGTAGTTGAATGGAGAACCCCGATTGTATTTACCGAGCCTTCGTTCCTTGTAAGTCTGCTGGTATTCATAGTAGTCGGTTACGTTCTTGTTAAGGTGCCTCTGGCAAATGCTGGAAAACCTGATGAACCTGCACCGCCACCGGCAGTATTTTAATTGATCATTTTAATCGTAGAATGAGGCAGTCCTTTTACAGGGACGCCTCATTCTTGTTCTTATAATATAGTTTTACGAAATAATGTCTTTTTTCTCACACAAAAAAAATTCTGATTACCTCAATATTCTGGAAATGATCCCATTCCGCATCTATTCCCACGAAACAGCTGATAATGGTATGGTTTCAGTTCTGATCCCCCGGTTCCATAACAAAATTTTAGCAAAAATATTCAATTCCCTGGTAAGAGATCCTTTCGTTCGTGTAAAATTCGATAACTTCGGTTCAAGTGCCTGGCTCGAAATTGACGGTCAGAAAAATGTATATACTATATCTAAGAATCTGCTTCAAAAACACGGCGAAAAAATTCAGCCTGTAAATGAAAGAGTATCAAAGTTTCTTAATCAATTGTATATTTATAAATTCATAAATTTTAATGAAATGAAAGGACAAGAGTGATGGGTGAAATACTTGGTCATCTGAAGCCTTCTTTAGTATGGAAACATTTTGAAGAACTTTGCAAATATCCCCGCTGCAGCAAACAGGAAGGAAAAGTTGCTGCATACGTTAAATCTGTTGGCGGGAGATTGAATCTTGAAACTATTACGGATACTTTCGGCAATGTTATAATCCGGAAGCCGGCTACTCCCGGCAAAGAAAATCTGAAAACGATTGTTCTGCAGGGACATCTTGATATGGTTTGTGAAAAAAACCGCGATGTACAACACGATTTTGATAACGATTCTATTGAACCATATATCGACGGTGAATGGGTAAAAGCGAAAGGTACAACCCTCGGTGCCGATAACGGTATCGGTGTTGCTACCGCGCTTGCTGTACTTGAAGATAATGAAATTGAACATGGTCCTGTTGAGTGTCTCTTTACTCTTGACGAGGAAACCGGATTAACCGGCGCGTCCAATTTATCTGCCGATGTACTTAAAGCTGATATTCTCATCAATCTTGATTCCGAAGAAGAAGGTACCTTATATATCGGATGTTCGGGAGGCCAGAATACTGCTGCAGCATTTACATTCCGCCCTCAGGCAGTAAATGAAAGTTATACCTTCTATGAAATAAAAGTTGCAGGTTTGAAAGGCGGACATTCGGGTCTTGAAATTCATACCGGACGCGGAAATGCAATAAAAATAATTGCCCGTCTTCTCTGGAATCTTCAGGCACAGATGAAAATTAAGCTTGGATATATTGAGGGCGGCAATAAACATAATGCAATTCCCCGTGAGGCATTTGCAACTGTTGCAGTTCCGAAGGATAAGAAAAAACAATTTGAATCCTTTGTAAATGGATTTAATGGAATGGTTAAAACCGAACTTGCAACAAATGAACCTGATCTGAATGTTACTGCAGCGAAGCATCGGAAATCTGTAAAAGTGATGGACGGGAAATCACAGGATAAAATTCTGAATGCGTTGTACGCTTGTCCGCATGGTGTGATAACAATGTCTCCTGATATTCCGGGACTTGTTGAAACTTCCACCAACCTGGCAATTGTGAATACCAAAGGAAATAAAATTACAGTTGTAACCAGCCAGAGAAGTTCTGTTGCAAGCGAAAATGTCGATATTACAAATATGGTCACTTCGGTTTTCAAACTGGCTGAAGCTGAAATTACATCAGGAGATGGTTATCCCGGCTGGAAACCTAATGTAAATTCTGAGATATTGAGAGTTTTCAAAAAAACATACCATGATCTTTATGGCAGGGAGCCCGAAGTAAAAGCTATACACGCAGGTCTTGAGTGCGGAATAATAAATGAAAAATATCCGGTCATGGATATGATTTCATTCGGTCCTACGATGTTCGGGGTTCACTCTCCTGATGAAAAGCTTAAAATTGATACGGTTCCATTATTCTGGGATCAGCTAACAACTGTTCTAAAGAACATTCCTGCGAAATAATTCTGACGGGGGCCCGATCATACCGGCCCCCTTTTTTAATCTACCACACTTCCGCATTTTTTCTTATTTTGATCAAACTTAATTTTTCAAAATAAAAAGAATAAACTAATGTCAGCTGAAACCGTTAAAAAAGAACCGTCTGCATTATTCAGATGGATGGTACTCCTCTTTATAAGTTTTGCTATGTTCGGCAACTATTATATATATGATAGTATAAGTCCGCTTGCAGACCTTCTTTCCAAACAATTGCATTTCTCTGATTCCGATATTGGGTTACTGAATGCCATTTATAGTTTTCCTAATATCATAATGGTTCTGATCGGGGGAATAATAATAGATAAAATCGGAACAAGAATTTCTGTATTCATTTTCACTATTTTGATTATGATTGGTGCTCTGATTACTGCCGTCGGCGGAGATATATATGTTATGGCTTCAGGAAGATTGATTTTTGGATTAGGGGCTGAATCAATGATTGTCGCAATAACCACAATTATCGCAAGATGGTTTAAAGGGAAAGAACTTTCATTCGCTTTCGGTTTAAATTTAACCCTTGCAAGGTTAGGATCGTTCCTTGCTCTGAATTCACCGAGCTGGGGCAGGGGACTTTATACTTACTGGCAGTCCCCTTTGTGGATAACTGTCGGCGCAGGAATTTTTGCTCTCATATGCATAATTGTTTATTACTTTATGGATGCCTATGCATCAAAGAATTTTGAAATTAAAAAAGAAGGGAAGCAGGAAAAGATTGTCTTTAAAGAAATATTCAGCTTCGGGAAATCCTTCTGGTTTATTACTGCCCTTTGTGTTACCTTCTATTCGGCTATGTTCCCGTTCCAGACTTTCGCAATTAAATATTTTCAGGAAGCTCATGGAACCACTCGTGAAGTGGGAGGCAATCTCTCGAGCATGCTTACTCTGGCAGCGATGATCTTCACGCCTTTGTTTGGATTGTATGCCGACAGAGTCGGAAAACGTTCTCTTTTAATGATGCTTGGTTCCTTGTTGATAATACCGGTATACCTCATTATGGCTTATAAGATTGATCTCCTGGCACCTTTCGGAATTGGTGGGGTAATATCTATAAATCTCGATTTTTTTGATATTCATTCTCAGATTCCTATCTATCTTCTGGTACCGATGTCAATTATGGGATTATCATTTTCCCTGATCCCCGCTATTATGTGGCCATCGGTAGCTCTGGTTGTTAAAGAATCAAAACTAGGGACAGCGTATGGACTGATGACAATGATTCAGAATATCGGATTGTTCGGATTCAATTTATTGATTGGATTTGCAAATGATATCTCGGGTGCAAGCGCAATGAATCCTTCCGGTTATAATCTGGGTATGTGGATCTTTTCTTCTCTGGGATTTTTCGGACTACTGTTTGCATTATTATTGCGAATACATGAAACCGGTCCTGGCGGACATGGACTTGAAAAAGGAATAAAAAAGAAGAAAGGGGATTTGAGTGTTGAACCTTCGACATAAATTAAATTTCGATGCGTCTGTTTGATCAGGAAAACGATATTTTTAAAACACAACGGCTAATCTTTCCGGTTCACTTTTAGAAATAATATTTGTAATTTGTAGTACGTTTTGTTTTGAGGGATTATGTTTTTAGCCAGAATATCGGTTTTTTCGATCCTTCTGATTCTTTCTTCCTGGCAAAGTACAACATCAGCTCAAACATTTGGTTTCGGCTGTCTTGGATTTGTCGGAGGATACGGCGGCTACTCTTACCAAAATTACCAACCGGGTACATTAAATGATTATGTTGAGTACTTTAATACAATTTATAACGACTCACTGTCTTCTCCTTTGGGTAAATTTGGAAAAGCGGACGGTTACAGACTGGGATTAAACTTTTTCCGGGCGAAGTTTAAATGGTTCATAATAACAGCTAAAGGATTTTATCAGAATCTATCCGAAAAACACGATGTAAAAGCTTACCTTTCGGAAGGGGAAAGTAACAGCACTCTTGAACTTGAAATAATTAACTGGGCACTCGGAGTCGACCTCGGTACTGAAATTACAGGAGCATTAAGCTGGAAAGTTGTCGATGCAGCTGTTTTGTTTAATAATGCCAAGTTTACAACTACTCAGAATATGCCAAATGCAGTAACTATTGTGGAACAATATAAATCCGAATCTACCAGCATAGGGTACACAATAGGTACCGGATTTATTATTGAGGTGATAGGGCAATATGTCTCGGTTGAAGGTGTCGCAGCCTATACAGAATTTAGTATTGATAAGATGAAGACAACTGATGGAAAATATTTTACGGTTGTGCAGGTTAATTCTTCTTCAGGGAAAAAGTTCATTGAAAAAGGGGGATTTAATGCTGTCATTCAGTTGAATGTTGGTCTGCCCCTGTAATTCATTGTTCCCTTGAAATTAAGTTAAAATATGAAATATGCCAAATTAAATTCCATATCGATAGTATTAGAATAATAAGGTCTTCCGGAATTATAAAAGAAATCATAATTTTGATGTTAATTGATAATTATAAAAAAACTTACAGTCTTTCTATTAAAGTATAAATGATAATGGGATAGAGAAAATTCAAGCAAACTTGCTGTGCTGTTGGATGGTAAAGAAATAATGCAGTATGGAAACCCTTTGATAAAATAGGAAAATCTGATACTATTTTGAATCTTTTTTCTTCAAAATGAATTATATATCTTTGAAATATTTAAAAATTATGAGAAAAGGATGGCTGTGCTACCGATAACCGTATACGGGGATAAAATCCTCCGGAAAAAAGTGAGTAAGGTTAAAGAAGTTAACCTTAAGACAGTTGAACTTATCAAGAATATGTTTGATACGATGAGGAATGCAAACGGGATAGGGTTGGCTGCAAACCAGGTAGGTGCCGATAAATCTATTTTCGTTATTGATGTTTCCAAAGTCGAGGATTATGAAGATATTAAACCACTGGCGCTTATAAATCCCAAAATCATAAAGCGTTCAGAAAAGAAGGTAGTGATCGAAGAAGGGTGCCTTAGTATTCCCGATATAAGACTGGAAGTCGAAAGACCTGAATCTATTACCATTGCTTACCAGGATACTGATTTAAAGGAACACACTCTTGAAGCTGATGGATTGCTTGCCCGGGTAATGCAGCATGAATATGATCACCTTCAGGGTATTCTTTTTACTGATCTGGTTCCGGATGCGGTGAAGAAGGGAGTGAAAAAAGAAATTAATAAAATCAGGAAACGTGAAATAGAAATAAACTATCCCATTACTGAAAATATTGATTACCAGCTGGTATGAAAATAATATTTATGGGTAGTCCGGATTTTGCCATTCCCTCCTTAAAAAAATTATTTGAAAGTCAACATACAGTAACAGCAGTTGTAACTACACCCGATAAAGAGCGGGGTAGAGGACGGCACGTTACTTTCACACCCGTGAAAGAATTTGCCCTTCAGAATAACATTTCAGTATTACAGCCCGATAACCTGAAAGATGCTAATTTTATAAGTCAGCTGAAAGAGTTTCAGGCTGACCTGTTCGTTATAGTAGCTTTCAGGATTTTACCCAAAGAAGTTTTTTCAATTCCACCGAAAGGGTCATTTAATCTTCATGGATCACTTCTTCCTAAATACAGGGGTGCTGCACCGATACAATGGGCGCTGATAAATGGAGAAAAAGTTACAGGACTTACCACATTTGCCCTTGCTGAAAAAGTCGATACCGGAAATATTTATTACCGGGAGGAAATTGAAATTAGGGACGATGATGATTTCGGGACTCTGCACGACAGAATGAGCGAGTTAGGAGCTGAAATTGTATTAAAGACCGTTGAGATGATTGAATCCGGCAATTATGTCCTGACCGAACAGGATAATTCATTGGTTTCACCTGCTCCCAAAATTACGAAAGAAATTCAGCAGATTGATTGGAACAAACCTGCTTTAGCCGTTCATAATCTGATACGTGGTTTGTCGCCTCATCCCGGTGCATTCTTTTATCATAACGATAAACTGATAAAAATTTATTCTTCGCATCTTGCACATAAAAATCTGCATCCTGGTCAAATTAAATCCTCCAAGACTGAATTGCTTATCGGCTGCGGTGAGGGTTCATTACGAATACTGGAACTCCAGCAGGAAGGTAAACGAAGAATGGGTACTGAAGAATTTCTGAGAGGATATACTTTTAATTAAAGATAAAAAATAAAAGAATAAAGTAAAAAGAATAAAGTGGTAGGGTTAAGAAAGGAAAAAAGATACAAGTAAAAAGATAAAAGTAAAAAGTTTATAATAATTCTCGGATTTTCGGAATATCGAAATGAATTAAGTACAAATAAATTCATCAATTCGGCACAAAAATTCGTCCATTTTTCTTATACTCTTCTAAATCATCTCCAGGTCTCCTCCAAGTCTATAACAAGTCTCTGTGTAAAAATAAACGGTCTTTTACCGTCTAAATTCAGACGTTGTTTTATTGTCAAATTTTTATCGTGCTTTTAAAAGTAATTAGCGAATTTTCAAATTTACGAGTTAGCGCATTTTTTTAAGTCTTGAATTCAATTCACCAATTCGGCCGTTCGTTAATTCCCTAATTAGAACATCATTTCACTATTTGATACTATTTAAGTAATATCATTTTCTTTACTGTAACATCATTACTTGATTCCAACCTGTAAAAGTATGTACCGCTGGCTAGATTTGACGCATTAAAAGTAACTTCGTGTTTACCTGCTTTTACATTATTATTAACCAGTTTAGCAACCTGCTGACCCATAATATTGTACACGGTCAGTTTAACATAACCATCTTTCGGAATCGAGTATGCTATTTTTGTAGATGGATTAAATGGATTCGGGTAATTTTGTGCTAACCAGAATGATTCAGGATTGTTAGATCCGTTTCCGGCTTCTACAGATGTGACAACCTCCCGCAGAGGTCTCCATAAAACACCGGTAGAATAAGTGCCGGCCAGAATGTTCTCACCTGAGAAATTAAATGCATTGATTCCTGCTGTGTAACCTGTCGGAGGTAGCCCGTTGCTTATTGATGTCCAGTTGTCTCCATAGTCTGTCGATATGTACGCGTAACCTTCCTGGGTACCAACAAAAATTGTTGTATCATACGAATCGATCGTCAATAGTGTTGTGGTAGTCAGACCATTATTTGAGAGGTACCAGTGATTTCCGTTATCACTCGAACGGTATACTCCGTCATTAGCTGCCGCGAATAAATAATTTCCGACTTTAATAACTTTGTGAACGGAAGAATGATCTGAAAGTCCGTTGGATGTCTGAACCCATGTAACCCCGTTATCTGTTGACTGGAAGATGAATCCGACAAAAGTAGTTGCGGCATAAATGCTTGAATCGATAAAAGTAAAATTATCAATATCAGGATCAATTAATCCATTACTAATCGAGGACCAGGTATTGCCGTTATCAGTTGACCTGTATGGTCCGCTTGCATATGATGCTGCCAGCACCGTGTTGTCTTTGGCTCCCACGGTGAAATAATAAAGATCAGGAACAGATTGTAAAACCTGTTCCCAGGTAACACCTCCATCCGTTGATCTCAGTAATCCGTTTGCATTCGTCGCAGCAAATAGTCCGTTTTCAGTTTGAGCAAATCTGCGGATACCCCTTCCAAGATTCAGATTTGAATACGGTTGCCAGCTTTTGCCTGTATCCTGTGAAACGTATGCTCCATTTTCATATGTACCTGCAATTATTTCCTGACCCAGGTTTAAGAATGACATTACATTTGTTGAAAGAATACCCTTTGCCCTGCGAACCCATGTGTCTCCATTGTCGGTTGATTTGAACACTCCATCACCGCTCGCGGCAAATACATTTCCGTTTGCTTCTAAAAAATCATAAATGTAAGGATTGCTCAGGCTTGTATCACAAGGATACCAATTAGTTCCCTGATCGATCGAAAAAAAGGCTCCTTTCTTACCGACTCCGGCAAACATTTTATCACTGTAAACTGCGAGCGAATGGACGCTGGAAGGATTAAGTCCATTCGAAATAGATGTCCAGTTTGATCCTAAATCGGTACTTACAAATACCCCATCAATAGTTCCTGCAAACACCTGACTCCTGCCCAGGGTTGTCATTACATTAATAATATCACCGGTAATTCCGTTATTGGCAAACTGCCAGGTATACCCGAGATCGGGAGACATATAAACACCCATATCAGTACCAGCAAAAAGATAAGCCCCTAAAGCAGTTAAACAATCAACATAAGGAGTTGAAAATCCAGTATCCACTCTTGTCCAGTAATCACCATTATTATTAGAACGATATACACCGTTTATTGTTGCCGCAAAAAGACATGTATCGATTTGCCTGATTGCATTGACATTAGTTGTGTTTATACCGTTATCGGATTCTACCCATGTAACCCCTCCATTCGTTGATCGGAATATTCCTTCATAGCCGCATGTATAGATTGCAAATGGTGAAACAAAAATATCATAAATATATGTGGTCGGAAGTCCGTTACTCATACTTATCCAGGTAGAACCGTTATCACTGCTCGCATAGATTGCCGAGGTGGTACCGGCAAAAATTATTGAATCCTGGTTTGCCAGACGGTTAACCCCACCGCCATCAGGTCCATTGGAATGCTTCCATTGTGAAAAGGCAGGATTTAATAATAATACAGTTAAGAAGAGAGACAAACAAAAAAATTTATAAATCTTTCCCATAATAACTCCATCTGAAATGATCGCAAAAAAGTTAATTAATTTCTTTTTAATCCAAATATTTATCTACTGTATTTTTTGGTTTTTTCATCCAGGATATGCCCCATAATTCAGGTTTTTATCGTATCCTTTTGCAATACATTAATACCTTATCGGCAGAATAATTAATACTTGGACCTACATCAAAATTCAATTTGATTGGGATGCAAAATATATAGTTTTACAATAATTTTCATTACTATATTGGATGTATCAATCACGATACAATTTAGTGAGATCAGTTTATCACACCCGGTTACCGGAACCTCAGGATTTAAGATTAGATTAAACGTCAAAGTTGGAGAGAATTTTAAGCAAAATACAATAATGAAAGATAAGTCTACCTAAAAGAATGCGGTAAAGCAATAATTATAACTGTCTTTAATCTTATATTTTAGTTCATTATTCTGCTTTAATCAGTTACTACATTTGATTATTATTACACTTTCAATTTAACCACTTTTACCTTTTTGCAGATTAACGAGCACAACTATGTTTAAAATGACAGGCATATCAAATGGAATATAAAAATAATATTCTTGAGACAATCGGTAATACACCATTATTAAAACTTAACAGGATTACAAAAGGATTAAAGCCGCAGATTTTTGCCAAGCTTGAATCTGCAAATCCCGGAGGAAGTGTAAAGGACCGGATCGGTCTTTCAATGATTGAAGCTGCAGAAAAAAGCGGAGAGCTGAATCCGGGAGGCACTATAATAGAAGCCACAAGCGGGAATACTGGGATTGGACTGGCATTAACCGCTGCAGTAAAAGGATATAAAACAATTTTTGTAGTTACCGATAAGGTGAGTTCAGAAAAAATAAATTATCTCCGCGCGCTCGGCGGAGAGGTAATTGTAGTACCGAATGTCGTTGAACCTGATAGTCCTGAGTACTATGTGAATGTTGCAAAGAGAATTCATGAAGAAACACCCAATTCAATTTTTGCTTATCAGTATTCGAATCCTGCTAATCCTGAAGTTCATTACAGAACTACCGGTCCTGAAATATGGAGACAAACAGACGGCAGAATTACTCATCTTGTCTCAAGCATTGGCACCGGCGGGACAATCAGCGGTGTGGGAAGGTTCCTCAAGGAAAAAAATCCCGCTATAAAAGTAATTGGTGCTGATCCGTTGGGCTCAATTTTCAGAACATATAAAGAAACAGGGGAAATTATTAAAGGGACTCCTTATCTTGTTGAGGGGATAGGGCAGGATTGTCTTCCTGAAAATGTACACTTTAAGTATATTGATAAGATTATAAATATAAGTGATAAGGAATCTTTCGCTGCTGCAAGAAGATTGACAAAAGAAGAAGGAATTTTCTGCGGCGGCAGCACAGGAACTATCCTCCATGTAACGCTTCAGATAGCTAAAGAATTGAGTGAAAATGATTTAATTGTGTTCTTTGTATGTGATACAGGTGAGCGGTACCTATCAAAAGTACATAACGTTGAATGGCTCCGCATTAACAGGATGCTTGACAGTGAACTAAAAACCCTGCGTGATATTTCCGATTTGAAAAAATCGAAAGGAAATGAGGACATTGTATATGTTAAATCTGATGCGCTTGTTAAGGATGCATTGGAACTTATTACCAAAAAAGGTTATTCTAATATCCCGGTTATGCAGAACCGTCGGGCAATCGGATGTATCAGAGAAAATAGACTGATGGCAAAGTTATTAAGCAATAAGGCACTTTTGGAAGCTTCTGTAACGGAAGTAATGGAAGAATGTGTCCCGGTCCTTGATGCAAAATCGGATATATCAAAAGTGAAGGAAGTACTTAAAGATAATCAGGCAGTGCTGGTAAGTGATTTTGGCAGAATAACGGACATCATCACAAGGTATGATTTAATCAATTTTGATAATAGTAAATAACTAACAATTAGCAAATTATTATGGAACGTTTATGGGATTTTCAACAGATGCAATACATGCAGGTCAGATACCGGATCCGGTAACCGGAGCAGTAATTACACCGATTTATCAGACTTCAACTTATGCCCAAGAAGAATTAGGGAAGAATAAAGGATATGAGTATGGCAGGACTCATAACCTTACACGTCAGGCGCTCGAAAAAAATGTTGCGACACTTGAAAAAGGTAAATACGGAATAGCTTTTTCTTCCGGATTGGCTGCTACCCAGGCTTTAACCACACTTGTAAAATCAGGAGATCATATAATCGTATCCAGGAATGTTTACGGCGGTACATACCGTTTATATGAATTAATTATGAGAGATTTTGGTTTGGAATTCTCCTGGGTTGATACCACCAATTTAAAAAATATTGAAGCTGCGATAAAAGAAAATACAAAGATGGTTTTTATAGAAACCCCAACCAACCCGATGCTCGATATGACTGATATAAAGGGAACCGCGGAAATATGTAAGAAGCATAATTTAATCCATATCGTTGATAATACTTTTATGAGTCCTTATTTCCAGAATCCTCTTACTCTTGGCGCTTCAATTGTTTTACACAGTCAGACAAAGTATTTAAATGGTCATAGTGACGTAATCGGTGGGATCCTTATAACAAACGATGAAAAGATCCATCAAAGATTAAGGTATGTGCAGAATGCTATTGGAGCTATTCCTTCGCCATTTGACTGCTGGCTTATTTTGAGATCTACAAAAACTCTTGCTGTCAGAATGGAAAGACATAATGAAAATGCAATTAAGTTTGCAAACTATTTAAATAAAAGCGGATACTGTACAAAGGTGTATTATCCGGGTCTTCCTTCTCATCCGCAGCATGAATTGGCTAAGAAACAAATGAGAGGATTCGGAGGAATGATATCTGCTGATTTCGGAGATATTGAAAAAGCTAAAACGATTTTGAAAAATGTTAAGATCTTTACTCTTGGAGAGAGCCTTGGAGGAGTAGAAAGTCTTATAAGTCATCCTGCAAGTATGACTCACGGTTCGGTTCCAATAAAAGAGAGGAAAGCAATGGGATTGACCGACAGTCTTATCAGATTTTCTGTCGGAATTGAGGATATAGAAGACCTGATTGCAGATCTCGAACAGGCCGTAAGGTAATTATAGCGGCTTACTATACCCGACATCGTTTTTAGTACATAAAAACATCAAATTTTCTGTGAAAAATTGATTTATTTCACCTTTAAATAAGGGCATTATAAATTTATATCTCATCATCAGTGTTCAAATTATTACAAAGAAAATCATATTTATTATCTGTATTTTTGAGTAAGTAATATTTTTAAATCAGACGGGGAGAGTCAATATGAGCACTGAAGAAAAAACCAATCCGGAAATGAACCTGGTAGACGATACCAAATACTCTATGGATACCCACCTTATTTATGGTAAGAACTTTACAAAGAAATGGGACTATAAGCACCACGTGCTCCCTCCAATTACTTCATCTGTAATTTACCGTTTGGATTCCGTTGAAAGAGGAGCAGAGGGATTCCAGGAGTTTGCACACTCACCTATATCGGGTGAAGAACCGATGCCTATTTACATTTATGACAGGCTTGGGGAACCAAATAAAGATATTCTTGAGGAAAATCTTGCTTATGCTGAACGGGGAGAAATGGCAGTTACTTTTTCCACGGGTATGGGAGCAATTTCAGGGATCATAGGGATGCTTACTAAATCGGGGGATGAAATAATATCTCATAAAACTTTGTACGGCTGTACATATTCATTATTCACAAACTGGCTGCCGAGATATAATATAAATACTCTGTTAGCTGATTTAACGACTCCTCCCAATCTTCTGAATTATGTTACACCGAAAACCAGGGTTGTTTATCTTGAATCACCCGCAAATCCAAATCTTGATATCATTGACATATCTGAATTAAGGAGATTGATTGATGAAATAAATAAGGATAGGGAGGAAGCTGAAAGAATCAAGATTGTTGTTGATAATACTTTTGCAACACCGTTCTGTCAGAGGCCTATTGAACTCGGTGCAGATTTCTCCGTGCATTCGTTAACTAAAGGATTAGGTGGATTCGGAACAGATATGGGTGGCGTGGTTATCGGTGAACATAAATACAAAGATCAGCTTTTACTTTATAGAAAAGATTTCGGTGCGGTTCTTAATAATAAAACGGCATGGACTATAACGACTTACGGAATGCCGACCTTACCTATAAGAATCAGACAACAGATGAAATCGGCAATGAGAGTTGCTGAATACCTTAATGCTCATCCTAAAATTGCACTGGTGAATTATCCCGGGTTACCCGGATTTAAATACTATAAGCTTGCCAGAAAACAAATGATCGATTTTGATGGCAACTTTGCACCCGGAGGTCTTATTTATTTTATTCTGAAAGGATCTAATCCCAGCGAAAGTAAAGAGAACGGCAGAAAATTTATGAACTACGCTGCGGAACACGCTTATACCATGACCCTTGCTGTAAGTCTGGGTCATACTAGGACGTTAATCGAGCATCCTGCATCTATGACTCACTCCATGATTGCACCGGATAAGCTGATCGAATTCGGAATCGATCCCGGAGGTATCAGAATATCAATGGGACTCGAGAACACCAACGATATCCTTATGGATCTGGATGAGTGCCTGAGTAAGGCTTGATTCATTTTCTATATTATTTGTAACGGTCACTCAATTACAATTTATTTGAGTGACCTTTTTTATTTAAATATCCTTTCCGTTTTCCTTTTACCCGCTTGGATATTACAAA
>Ga0153915_10002479_pt1 | contig 16840 bp, 13 predicted proteins | sample Opewatmetagenome_2_FD_107003 | JGI IMG/M metagenome (GOLD analysis project Ga0153915, IMG submission 107003) | Freshwater wetland microbial communities from Ohio, USA - Open water 3 Core 3 Depth 3 metaG | ecosystem: Environmental > Aquatic > Freshwater > Wetlands | place: USA: Ohio, Lake Erie...
GACAATGATGTATCAGTCAAACAAGATCGTCTAATACAACTCAAACTATATGTCGAAACGATTTCTTTTTTCCATAATCATTTTGCTAACTTCGGTACAGGCCCGGACACAATCGTTGACTATCACTGAATCTGACGGATGGCTTGAATCAGCTTATGTCAAGTGGCTGCCTGTTGACAGTGCTGCAAGCTACCGTGTCTATTACAGTGGCGAGGGCATAACCGACAAAAGAATTGATAACCAACTTATCCGTAACTATGGTACCTACTGTCGTGCTGATGTATTGGGCCTGAATGCCGGCACGTATACCATCAAGGTGGTTCCTGTCATTTCCGGTGAAGAAGGAGAGGGCGTCGTGACTGATTCCCTGACCGTGGAGGCACATGACCGCAGCGGTTTTGCTTTTTCGAACGGACGGATTCCTGGTGCCTATAAAACCGATGGCACGGTGAAAGATAACGCGGTGATTGTGTATATTACTGAAAACACCAAAAATACCGATTCGCTTGAGGTGACCGGTGCCAGTGAAAATCCTTGCGTGGGCTTGCAGACTATTCTGGATGGCTTTAAAAAGGGTAAAGACACACGCCCGTTGATTGTCCGTCTGGTGGGACAAATCACTGACCTGTCGTATATGCTTAATGGCGATATAGTCATTGAGAACAATAAAAACGCATCGGGTTATATTACCTTCGAAGGAGTTGGCAATGATGCTGTTGCCGATGGCTGGGGTATCCGGGTGAAGAATGCTTCGAACATCGAGATTCGCGATGAACTGTAACAGCAGCGAAGGCGATGATATCGGATTGCAGCAGAATAATGAGTACATCTGGGTACATCATTGTGATTTTTTTTACGGTGATGCAGGCAGTGATGCTGACCAGGCAAAAGGTGACGGTGCGCTGGATTGTAAAAAATCCACGTATGTCACGTTTTCCTATAATCATTTTTGGGATACCGGAAAATCAAATCTGTTGGGCCTGAGTGAAGGAACCACGTCCGGATTGTATATTACCTATCATCATAACTGGTACGATCACTCCGATTCCCGCCACCCGCGTGTCCGTTATTACTCGGCCCACGTGTATAACAACTACTACGATGGCATTGCCATGTACGGTGCCGGGTCGACGATGGCTTCTTCTGTGTTTGTCGAAGCCAACTATTTCCGGAATTGCGGGTATCCCATGCTTATATCGATGCAGGGTTCGGACGTGTATGATGAAGATACCCAGGCCAATGATTATTCCGACATGCCGACTTTTTCGAAAGAAGACGGCGGTATTATCAAGTCGTATGCAAATTTTATGACCGGACAAAAACGTTTTATACCTTATGGCGATGCCGGTTATACAAATTCCACGGTTGATTTTGATGCGTATGTGGTTGCAGGCAGGAATGACACGGTTAGCAGTGCAGTGGTTTCGTATCAGGGAGGTAATACTTACAACAATTTCGATACAGATAGTTCTGTCATGTATGATTACACGCCCGACAGTCCCGAAGCGGCCATGGAAAAAGTAATGAACTATGCCGGACGTATGAACGGCGGCGACTTTACCTGGACATTTGATGATGCGGTGGATGATACGTTGTCTGATGTAAATACAGCCTTGAAAGCAGCTCTTGCCGGTTACCAAACCAACCTGGTTTCAATTCAGGACGATAGTACAGCCAATGGCGGAGGCGATACGGACGTTGATTCAACGGGTGTTGTCGTTCACAATTTCACATTATCGGACAAGACCAGCTCTTTTTTCAGCATTACAGGAAATCTTTCAGATTCAAAAGGCACCGTAACCTATGCCGGACTGACGTTGACTCGGTGTCTGAAAATGGAGTCTGCGACACTCATATCGTTTACAACAACACAGGAAGCTACCCTGACCTTGATTTTTAATGCCGTTTTTTCCGGAAGTACCAACGTGAACGGAACAAGTTATAGTGCAGTCTCAGGCATACTGACCCTGACCATTCCGGCCGGATCGTACGAAATTACCAAAGGGGATGCAGCCAATCTCTATTATATCAGCCTTGTGTATAATGCCTCCGGCATACAAAACACAGGTACGGTACCAATCACCCTGTATCCGAATCCGGTAACAGACAACGTCAATATAGTCACCAGTGCCGATGTAGTAAAAGTGGATGTTTACACGCTGGCCGGCGTTCTGGTAAGACGTACCGGAGCCGGTCTGAAAACCATTGACATGAGTTCTCTGACCCCCGGAAGTTACCTGGTAAAAGTACGTACAGAACAGGGTGTATTCAGACAGACAATCATCAAAAGATAAATGCTGATTCACAACGGACAATAGGTTATGCCCTATTCCGGCGATCAAATGACAGAACTGGCCGGCCGGTGGTGGAGCGGAACGTCGCCGTACCCGGCATACAACCCAACTTGTCGCTCTCTGTCGTCAAAGACCGGTTAGACAAAACCGCCGGCCGATTGACTGTACCGGTAATTTCTGATGCTAAATAGTTAAGCTAAAAATAGTAGACTGTAAATGGATAAAAAGCAAAAGACGATGTTACCTTTGTAAAGTATTTGGTTTGGAAATATACATTTGAACAAGTGCGTATGAAAAAGCTCCTACTACTCATTTCTTTATTGGCTTGCGCGTCAACCTATTCGCAGGTAATTGAGACCAGCTGTTCTGGGAACCATGACGTTGACAACATTGTCTGTAACGAACGTAATGGAATTGCTGCTTATCTGACAGACAGCACCGTGTGGACGGAATACCATTTTGTCAACGAAGAGAATGAACTTATGGTTGTCTCCAAATCGCAAAAGGTACTCCTGGGTGATACCATACTGAATGATACCACGTACAAAAAAGTGTACAGCATCCTGACCAATTATGATGCAACCAACAAAAAGGTCTACGAATTATCGTACGAAGAAGCTGTCAGGGAATCAGAAGGCAGTGTCTATTGTCACTCAGAGTATTTTGGAGACCTGAAACTGTACGATTTTACCGTACAGGCAGGAGATACGGCTCAGGTTGCCATCTGGGGCGGAGATATATCACCTGTTGCCGTACTAGAAGTTGATACGATAACCCTGGATAACGGAGAAACACGAAAAAGAATCTTTCTTGAAACCGGAGATTGCTGGATAGAAGGTATTGGCAGCATGTATGGCTTTTTATATCCGGTGACGGTTGTTCCTACTGACCTTACTTATTGCCTGCCGCCTCTCAGATGTATTGGAGCCGGGTTTACCAGGCTCGTCTGCTTCAAGCAGCATGATGAAGTTTTGTATTGGGATTCCGTCTATTGCGCCGGAGACTGCCGTTCTTTCAAGGGTTCGTCTGATCTTGCTTCAGTTGAAACGGATGAAGCGATTTCCATACAGTTGAACAATCAAACCAGGGAACTGTTCCTCACGTTGTCTGACAATAGCGAAGCTATTCGTACAGTCAGCTTGTATGATGCCAGCGGGCAGTTGTTGTTGAAAGCTGACCCAGACAGCCACGAGACGGTCACCCTCAATCTGACATCGGCAAAAGAAGGTATTTATATTATTTGCGTCGCTTCTGACAGCCGGAACTACGCCGAAAAGATTGTGCTGCAATGACACAACGTCTGATTGGCTTCAGTTAACTTTTTCCATAATGCTTTTGACGGCTTCTGACAGTCCGGCTGTATTTTTTCCACCTGCTGTTGCAAAATGCGGTTGACCGCCACCGCCGCCCTGAATGGTTTTGGCTGCTTCGCGAACGAGAGCACCGGCGTTGAGACCTTTGGCAACGAGATCATCGCTGAACGTAACGGTCAGTAAGGGTTTGTCATTATCGATGCTGCCGGCAATGAACGCCAGACCAACCGGATATTCAGCACGGAGCTGAAACGCAATGTTCTTGATGGTATCGGCTGTTGCTTCACCTTCGAAAACAAGTAGCGTCACACCATTGACATCAACCGCCTTTCTAAGCAGCTCGTTCTTCAATTCTCTAGTCTTTTCAGCCGCAAAGCTTTCGAGTTTTTTCTGTATGTCCAGGTTATCGGCCACCAGCTTTTCGATGGCCGCCGTCAAGTTAGGGGTATTGTTGAAGAACCCGCGGATAGCACGCAACTCGTCCTGCATGTCAAAATACTGATTGTCAGCACCGGAACCCGTGATGGCCTCGATACGACGGATACCAGCCGCGATGGAACTTTCCGACACGATACGGAAACTGCCGATTTCGCCAGTGGCTCCTACATGCGTTCCACCACACAATTCGGCAGAGGTTCCGAAACGGATCACGCGCACTTCCTCACCATACTTTTCACCAAACAAAGCCATAGCTCCCATGGCTTTTGCTTCAGCAATCGGCGTGTGACGATGTTCCTCCAATGGCAGGTTGCTTCGGATAGCGGCGTTGACCCGCTTTTCCACCTCGCGGATTTCTTCTCCGGTCACTTTCTGGAAGTGAGCAAAGTCGAAACGGAGGTTTTCGGGACATACCAGAGAACCTTTCTGTTCGACATGCTTACCCAGTACCTCGCGCAAGGCTTCGTGCAGCAAGTGCGTGGCCGAGTGATTTCTGGACGTAGCCAGACGCTTTCCGGCATCAACGACAGCCTTGAACACGACGGTCGGATCGGCCGGCAATGCCGATACAATATGTACACTCAGGTTATTTTCTTTTTTTACTGTCTCAACAGGCAGGCGGACACCATCAGCCTCCAGGTAACCACTGTCACCTACCTGACCACCCATTTCAGCGTAGAACGGTGTTTTGTCAAGCACCAGTTGATAATATATTTTACCCTTTTGAGCCAGCTGACGGTATTTCAATAGTTCAGCATCGCACGACGTGAAATCATAGCCCACGAACTCCGATTCCTGATCCTTCAGGATTACCCAGTCACCTGTTTCCACGGTGGCGGCATTACGGGCACGTGCCTTCTGCAGCTGCATTTCAGCATTGAACCCCTCGATGTCGGCCGAAAGGCCATTTTCACGCAGAATCAGCTCGGTGAGGTCAACTGGGAAACCGTAGGTGTCGTACAAAGTAAAAACATCTTTTCCGCTTAGGATAACTTTGGTTTCAGCCATCAGCTTGTCCAGCAGGCGGATACCCGTTTCGAGCGTACGCAGGAACGCGTCTTCCTCTTCCTTGATGACCTTTTCAATCAGCGATTGCTGAGCCGGAAGTTCAGGATAAGCCGAACCCATGGATTGTATGAGCGAAGGGATCAGTTGATACATGAACGCGTGACGACGACCCAGGAAGGTGTAGCCGTAACGCACGGCACGACGCAGAATACGGCGGATCACATACCCTGCCTTGGCATTCGAAGGCAGCTGCCCGTCCGTGATGGAGAAAGCAATAGTACGGATGTGGTCGGCAATGACACGCATGGCCACATCCATCTGAGCATTAGCTCCATACGTGACGTTGCAGATATTGCCGATTTCCTGAATGATGGGTTGGAATATATCCGTATCGTAGTTGGACAGTTTACCCTGGATGGCCATGCATAAGCGTTCAAAGCCCATGCCTGTATCTACATGCCGGGCAGGCAGCAGCTCCAGCGATCCGTCAGCTTTACGGTTAAATTGCATGAACACGTTGTTCCATATCTCGATAACCTGCGGATGATTCTGATTGACGAGCGACAAGCCATCGATTTTAGCACGTTCTTCATCCGGACGGATGTCGATGTGTATTTCAGAACAGGGACCACAGGGCCCCGTGTCACCCATTTCCCAGAAATTGTCTTTTTTATTCCCGTTGATAATGCGCCCGGCCGGCAGAAAACGGCTCCAGATAGTAGCTGCTTCATTATCACGCTCAAGCCCTTCCGGGGCATATCCTTCAAAGACGGTAGCATACAGACGTTCCGGATTGATTTTCAATACATCAACCAGGTATTCCCACGCCCAGGAAATGGCTTCTTCCTTGAAATAATCGCCAAATGACCAGTTCCCCAGCATCTCGAACATGGTGTGGTGATAGGTATCGTGTCCCACTTCTTCGAGGTCGTTGTGCTTGCCACTGACCCGCAGGCATTTTTGCGAGTTGGCCACCCGCGTGTACTTAGGAGTGACATTGCCCAGAATAATATCCTTGAACTGGTTCATCCCGGCGTTCGTGAACATCAGTGTCGGATCATCTTTGATGACCATAGGCGCTGAGGGAACGATCTTATGATTCCTGGAAGCAAAAAAATCCTTAAAAGATTCGCGAATTTCAATGGATGTCATGCCGTATTTGTTAAATTGCGTGCAAAAATACGGCTTTATTATTACTTTTGCATACATTGCCAACCAAAAAGTGACGCAAACAAGTGGGTAAAAAACCTAAATATCATTTCAATCAGGAGTTGCTGCGTTTCGAGCGCATTCAGAAAACAGCCATCGACTGGTTGAAATCTTTTTTATTCCATGCCTTCACTGGTGTCTCGATGGGTCTGGTCTTTTTTGCCATCTACCTGGCTTTTTTCGATACACCTCTGACCAAACGACTAAGGGATGAAAATGAGGAACTTAAGGTGCAATATAAAGCCCTCAAAAAGCAATCAGAGGATATTCAGGATGTCCTCACCGATTTGCAGCAACGCGATAACAACCTGTACAGAGCCATATTGGAAGCCGAGCCCATTCCCTCGAATGTTCGTCAGGGCGATTTCGAAGGAACGAACCGGTACGCTGCGTATGCCAGAATGAACAACTCAGGGTTGATGGCTTCGGCTGCTCAGCAAGTGGACATACTTACCAAAATGGTCTATGTCCAGTCAAAGTCGTACGATGAGTTGCTGAGCCTGGTAAAAAACAAGGAAGTCCGATTGCTGTGCCTGCCCGCTATCCAACCTGTACTGAACAAAGACCTGACCAGAACGGCATCAGGATATGGTCCCCGTATAGACCCGATATACCGCGTACCGACCTTTCATTACGGGATGGACTTTACAGCACCCATTGGTACGGATATTTATGCCACAGGCGAAGGTCGAGTCACCATGGCCGGTTGGAAACGAGGCTATGGAAACACCGTAATCATCAATCATGGGTATCAGTACCAGACCCTGTATGGTCATATGAGCAAAGTCAAGGTTAATATCGGGCAGAAAGTTGTACGGGGTGAGGTGATCGGAGAAGTGGGTAGCACTGGCAAATCAACAGGGCCACACCTGCATTACGAGGTACATTATCGTGGCAAGCCTCAGAATCCTGGCAATTATTACTACCTGGATCTGTCGCCTGATGAATATGACCAAATGATTCAGCTTGCTTCCAATTTCGGACAAACCATGGACTAACCTAATACTATGTAAGTGATGTCAGAACATTCAGCTAAATTGTACTATTCAATCGGAGAAGTGGCTTCCATCTTCAACGTGAATGAATCGCTGCTTCGGTTTTGGGAAAAAGAGTTTGATACCATCAAACCAAAAAAGAACACCAAGGGCACACGGGCTTATACCAAAGAGGATATCGAAGCCATCCGTCAGGTCTTTTACCTGGTCAAGGAACGAAAAATGACCTTGGAGGGAGCCAAAAAACAACTGAAGAATACCCGAAAATCCGTGTCTTCTGAACTGGAAATCGTGGACCGTCTCAAAAAGGTGAAGAAAGAGTTGCTGGAATTGAAGGAATCGCTGTCCCTGATTGATACTCAGCCGAAGTAACGGCTTTTTACTGAACTTTTTCCTGCCGGACAACGCTCTGGATGCTCTTTATGCCGGAGAGTTTCTTGTTCAGGTTCTGAAGATCCTCCACATCGTGAACATACAGCTCGATGGTACCTTTGAAAATGCCGTCCTTGGTCTCGAAAAGCACTTTTGTCATATTGACAGCCATTTCATCGGAAACGATCCGGGCCACCTGACTGACCAACCCTACCTGATCAATACCTCTGAGCTCGATGACAGCCGGAAATGATAAGGCTTTATGAGTGCCCCATTCAAGTGAAACAATTCGCGAACCATAGGTGCTTTTTAAACCCATGGCTGTCGGGCAGAGTCGTTTGTGAACGGAAATGTTACCATTGTCTTCCAGAAATCCGACTACGTCGTCTCCGGGAATGGGTTGGCAGCAATCTGCCAGACGGCATTTCTGTTGTAAGGTTTCTTCCGTCAGTTTGTAGGTTTTTCGGAGGTTGATGTTCCTTAGGGGCTTTTGGTCGCTCTCCTGTTTGCCGGACTGTTTGCCAGAGTCGAATTTCTCTTTCCAGTAACGCACCAGCCGGTTTCCTCCTTTATCGGATTTGATGTTGGAGTCAGCTTCAGTCAGACTGATTTCATCATTTCCTAGTTTCAGGAGCAGGTCATCCCTGTTTTTAGCACCGAATTTGTTGATTAATATAGTGTAAACGCTTAAATCAGCCGGAATGCGATGCTTGTTCAGGTAGTCCGACAACAGGTCTTCCCCTTTTTTGATCACATCCTTGTTGTCCTTCCTAAACCGTGTCATCAGTTTGGATTTCGCACGTCCGGTTGTGACAAAGTTTATCCATTCAGCTTTTGGTACCTGAGTCTTCGATGTCAGGATTTCTATTTGATCGCCACTTTTAAGGACGTGACTCATCGGTACCAGTTTGTGATTCACTTTAGCCCCAATACAATGAAATCCAAGATCGGAGTGAAGTTCAAACGCAAAATCCAGTGCTGTAGCTCCAGCCGCCATGATCTTGATGTCACCCTTCGGGGTAAAGACAAATATTTCAGACGAAAACAGGTTTAGTTTGATGGTATCCAGGAAATCAATGGCGTTTGGATCTGGATTATCCAGGATTTCCTTGATGGTGTCTATCCAGCGGTTCAGTTCTGTTTCTTCTTCAAATTCTCCAGTTTTGTATTTCCAATGTGCTGCCAGACCTCTTTCGGCTATTTCATCCATACGCCGGCTACGAATCTGTGCTTCGATCCATTCTCCTTTAAACATGGCGGTCACATGGAGTGCCTGATAACCGTTGGCTTTTGGATGGCTTACCCAGTCCCTGGTACGGTCAGGGTGTGGTATATATAAATCAGTTATGACATTATAGATATCCCAGCATTTCTTTTTTTCTTCTTTCTGCCGTTCCTGATCGTTGGTCAGTAAGGGGATGTCAAAAATGATACGAACGGCTTGAAGGTCATATATTTCATTAAATTTCAAGCCTTTTGATTGCATCTTGTTCCAAATGGAGTAGATGGATTTGATACGGGCTTTCACATAATAGTCTAACCCCATCTGATCAAGTCTTTCCTTGATAGGGGTTACAAATTCTTCGAAGCGAATTCTCATCGATTTGGCATTGCTTTCAAGCAACTGAGAAATTTCTTCGTATTGGTCAGGGTGTTCGTACTGAAAGCTCAGATTCTCCAATTCGATCTTGATGCGATTCAGGCCCAGCCGGTTGGCCAGCGGAGCGTAAATGTACATGGTTTCGCCGGCAATTTTGTATTGTTTACTGGGAAGCATGACACCAAGGGTGCGCATGTTGTGAAGCCGATCCGCTATCTTGATGAGTACTACGCGGATGTCTTCAGACATAGTCAGCAGCAACCGGCGGAAGTTCTCAGTCTGGAGCGATGCTTTGTCTCCAAAAACGCCACCGGATATTTTTGTCAGTCCTTCAACAATGGAGGCTATTTTTGGCCCGAAATTCTTCTCGATGTCTTCAACATTATACTCGGTATCTTCAACGACATCGTGCAGCAATGCTGAACAGATAGAGGTCGAGCCAAGTCCGATTTCTGTGCAGCAGATATGGGCAACGGCTATAGGGTGTAAGATATAGGGCTCACCGGAACGGCGTTTGACGCCTTTATGTGCCTGATTGGCAAAATTGAACGCTTTTGTGATAATATCCACCTTTTTCCGGTGGTTGGAGCCGAGATACTCTTGAAGAAGTGCTTGAAAAGCCACCTCAATCTTTTCGTTCTCAGCCTGACTGAATGCCAACGATTCATCCATAGCCCCCAGACTTAATATATTTTCAACCGCTGCCCCGGATAGATTATGCTGGAGTGAATCTTATTCCAACGTTTCAGCTTTGTCACCGTCACCCTGTTCCGGTTGGCGATGGTAGACAAGGTGTCTCCTTTCCTGACTTTGTAAACACGGTAATCGGGAACCGGAAGGTTGGCCGGTTTTACAGTAAGCTTATCTTCACAGAGTAATTCCTGAGCCTGGTAATTGGGAATACTATCCTGAAAATCGATATAAGCCATGGAATAATCAGCAGGCAGGCAGAGTACGTGTAAATTTTCCGGAGTACCGGGAATGATTTCATGACGGTATTGCGGATTGAGGGATTTCAGCGTTTCCTTTGGTACGCCTATCACATTGGCAATCTGGTCGAAATGAACTTTCCGGTCAAGCCACAAGGTATCGGTAATGGCCGTCAGACTGGTCTTGATCGGACAAATCTGGTGATCCTTGTAATAATGCATGACATAATTGGCGGCAATAAACAGCGGGACGTAGCCGCGTGTTTCTCTGGGTAAATAGTAATAGACATCCCAGTAATCTTTTTTGCCGCCGGCTCGTTTGATAGCCTTGCTTACATTACCGGGCCCGCAATTATAGGCAGCGATGGCCAGATGCCAGTCACCGAATATCCGGTACAAGTCTTTCAGGTATCTGACAGCAGCTTCTGTTGACTTGATTGGATCACGCCGTTCATCGACCAGGGTATTGATTTCCAAGCCGTAGATTTTTCCGGTTCCATACATGAATTGCCAGAGACCGGTAGCTCCGACGCGGGAAACGGCGTTGGGATTCATAGCAGACTCTACCACGGGCAGGTATTTCAATTCAAGCGGCATGTTGTACTTTTCCAGGGCTTGTTCAAAATAGGGGAAATAGTAATCACCCAGTCCCAGCATCACCTGTACTTGTTTGCGGCGTTCCTTACTGTACAGATCGATACACCGTTTGGTGACCGGATTGAAAGACATGGGGATAATGGTGGGAATGGAGGCCAAACGCCTCATGATAACGGAATCGGAGAAAGAAGGGATGTTGGATGTATCGCAGTTGCAGTCCTTACTGGAGCTACGGTATGTTTTAACGTGCCAGTCACGAAGCAGGCTGTCCAGATCGGTATTCAGGCTTTCTGGAATATCAATACCCTGATCAGTCCAAATATTGCCGGCATAGTCACTTGTACTCGGTATACTGTCGTTCGCCAAGAGGGGATAACAACAGACCAGACAAAGCAACAAAAATAACCTGCGATTCATACGATATACTTTTAATTAAAAACGAAATGACAAACTCAGTTCCAGCGATTTTGCTCCTCCGGGGGCACTCATTAAAGGTGTCTGATGCAACGACAAGTCCGGACTGACATCAAAATCATATAATTGAGCGTCTACATAGGCGTCCAAGATACAAATTAAATAAATACCAACAGCACCAATATAACTTAAATCTCTTGAACGACGGTATTTTTGTTGTCGGTTCTCCAATACGGTGGTGAGCTGCGAGGTGCTATAACTGTATGATCCAGAGGGTAATAGCTTTAAATAACTCGTCGTGTTGGGATTGTCGTCCGAAATGTCGCGGTAGGCATTGGTATAAGCAACATAATATTTGCTGTTCCAATTTATTGCATAGGCTATGGCTGCAACGCCGGCAGCGATGACTGGCAATTTCCAGTAACGGCGGGTATATAGTTGGCCAAGGCCAGGAAAAAGAGCGGAATACCAGATGGCTTTGGCCGGATCAGGTTTATAGACAGTATCAGTAACGACGGTGATAACGGAATCTGCAACCGTGATGACTGAATCTGTCATGGTTTTTATCATCTGTAACGTGTCGGCCGATGGCTGTTGTGGTTCGGTAAGCAACACCGCCTGTTGCGGTTCAGCTGGCAGTAAAGACGCTGGCAATCCGGTCGTCCGGGCATAAAGGACACCGCTCCCCGTGATTGAAAGCAAACACGACAAAATGATCGTGCACGAGCCATATGAGCAGAGAGAACGCTTCAAAGTCAGTTCATCAGTTTGTCAAAATGCGTCAGCAAACGTTCGAGTTGTTCTTCGGATTTGAAAGGAATGCTGATGTTTCCTTTTCCGTTTTTTCCAATGGTGAAACGGACTGTTGTTTCCAATTGTTCAGATAACATTTTTTGCAGCAGTAAAAATTCCTCAGGTGTTCTGGATGGGGATGCACCTTTACGAACGGGCGCAGATTGAGTGGGATTTTCCAACGTAGCGCGGACCATTTCTTCCACCTTACGGACAGAATAACCGTTTTGCAGTAATTCTTCATAGATGGCCAGCTGTAAGGCCGGGTTATCGATGCCGATCAAAGCCCTGGCGTGTCCCATGTCTATTTTCCGATTCTTGAGCCCCAGCTGAATTTCGGCAGGCAATTTCAATAAACGCAGGTAGTTGGCGATAGTTGCCCGCTTCTTGCCCAGTCTGTCGCTCAACTTTTCCTGGGTCAACTGATATATCTCCAATAATTTCTGGAAAGCGAGTGCAATTTCTATGGCGTTCAGATCTTCCCGCTGAATGTTTTCGATCAGAGCCATTTCCATGACAAGGTCGTCCTCGGCTGTCTTGATGTAGGCCGGAATTTCCGTCAGCCCTGCCAGCTTGGCTGCCCGAAAACGACGTTCTCCCGCGATAATCTGGTAATTACCTTCCGGCATTTTCCGAAGGGAAATGGGTTGTACCAATCCCAGGGTGCTGATAGAACTGGCCAGTTCCGCTAATGCCTCCTCATCAAATTCCCGTCTGGGTTGGTCTGGATTGGGAACAATCAATGACAGAGCCACTTCACTGATGGAAGAGGAGCCCTCTGTGCGAATTTCTTCAGTGCTAAGTAAGGCATCCAGGCCTCTTCCCAACGTAGTTTTTCTTACCATATCATGACAATTGCAGCACGGTCAATCGTGCAAAGGTTCATTTTTTATTCTTCCGGATGATTTCCAAGGCTAGTTGCATGTAATCGACCGATCCTTTCGAGTCTGCATCAAACAGGAGTACCGGGGTTCCGAAGCTGGGAGCCTCACTCAGTTTTACATTACGCTGGATATATGTACTGAATACCAGATCCTGGAAATGACGTCTGACTTCTTCAGCTACTTGGCGGGCATGTCTCAGACGGGCATCGAACATGGTCAGTAAAAAACCTTCAATTTCCAGTTTCGGGTTTAGTTTGGATTTTATGATTTTGATGGTATTCAGCAATTTGCTGATACCTTCAAGTGCAAAGTATTCGCATTGTACGGGAATAATAACGGAATCGGCTGCTGTCAGCGAATTGACGGTAATCAGGCCAAGCGAAGGGGAACAGTCGATTAAAATGAAATCATACTTATCCTTGATAGGGTCCAACAGCCGTTTCATGATTTTTTCCCGGTCAGTCAGGCTGATCATTTCCAGTTCAGCACCTACCAGGTCAATATGAGACGGTAACACCTGCAGGTTTTCCAGTTCTGTAGTCAGAATGGCTTTTTCGGGAGCTTCCTGATTGATGAGGCACTCGTAGATAGTCGTTTCGAGTGTCTTGACATCAATGCCAAGTCCTGAAGAGGAGTTTGCTTGCGGATCGGCGTCAACAATCAGCACTTTCTTTTCCTGAACGGCCAGCGAAGCAGCCAGGTTAATGGCTGTGGTGGTTTTGCCTACGCCGCCCTTTTGGTTGGCAATCGCGATAATTTTTCCCATACTGAACAAATCTTCAAAGGTTGTTTGTCTGGTTAAGACAGACTAAAAATCAATGTGCAAAGATATTCAATTTTTTGGATTGAAAGCCGGTTGAACGTTCTGCGTTATCAACACCAAATCATATTGTTTGTTAATAAGTAGCTGAAAATGAAAAAGGCCGTGTAGGATTTCAGGTATGTAAAGGAACGGATTGTTTAATGCAGTCATTTTTGTACCTTTGTTCCCGATAGTTGGACAAGATGAAAGACAGGCCCTTGATATTGATTTCGAACGATGACGGGTGGACAGCTCCTGGCATTAATTTTCTGGCGGATGTAGTGCGTCCTTTGGGTGATATTGTGGTTGTAGCCCCTGATGCCGGTCGTTCAGGCATGTCGACTGCCATCACGGTGACTGTCCCCCTGCGCATGAAGCTGGTTTCAGAAGAGCCGGGTTTATCGGTTTACAAAACCAACGGGACTCCTGTCGATTGTATCAAGCTAGCACTTAACGAGCTCTATGACGGACGTAAACCGGATGTCGTGTTTTCCGGCGTCAATCATGGTACCAACGCTTCGGTGGCTATCCATTATTCAGGCACGCTGGGTGCTGTCATCGAAGCGTGCATTAACAATATTCCGGCTGTCGGCTTCTCTTTGGATGACCATACCTGGGAGGCGGACTTTGAACCTTCTCGCCGTTTTGTATACAGCATTGCCGAAAAGGTGCTTCATCACCGGTTGCCCGATGGCTGTTGCCTCAATGTCAATATTCCCTCTGCGCCTGAGCTGAAAGGTATCCGTTTGTGCCGTCAGGCAAAAGGCCGCTGGGTAGAAGAGTTTGATATCCGTCGCCATCCCAGGGGAGAGAACTATTACTGGCTGACCGGTAATTTCCAAAACGAAGAGCCCGACTCGCCGGACACCGATATGTATGCCATGAAAGAAGGCTATGTTTCCATTGTTCCTTCTCAAATTGATATGACGGCTTTCCAGTTAATGGAAAGCATGAAGAACTGGGGATTGTAACTGTTATATGACGGGTGCTTTCCGTCAATAAATCTGCAAAATGAAGTATTATTTGGTAGCCGGAGAGGCGTCGGGTGATTTGCATGCCTCCAACCTGATGCTGGAACTGCAGCAACTTGATCCTGAAGCTGAATTCCGCTTTTTTGGCGGAGACAGGATGGCTTCGGTGGGTGGTCAGCTGATCCGGCATTACAGGGATATGGCGTATATGGGAATAGTGGCTGTTGTGCTGCATGCCCGTACCATCCTGGCCAATATGAACCTGTGCAGACAGGAAATCCTGGTATGGAAACCCGATGTGCTGATTTTGGTGGATTATGCCAGCTTCAACCTACGTATCGCCAGGTTTGCCAAGGCAAACAGACCGGATTTGCCCGTTCATTTTTATATTTCACCTAAAATCTGGGCCTGGAAGGAATACCGCATCAAGGCATTCTGGAAATACATCGATAAATTATACGTGATTCTGCCGTTTGAAACGGCATTTTTTGCCAAGCACCGATTTGCTGTTTCTTACGTGGGGAATCCTTGTGTGGACAGTGTGTCGGCCTATCGTGCCAACCATCCTCACGATAAGGCTTCTTTTCGTGCGAGGATGGGATTGGACGAGCGACCTGTCCTGGCTGTGCTGCCTGGTAGCCGCAAAGCTGAAATCAAGGGCAATCTGCCGCTCATGCTGAACGTTGCCTCGCAGTATCCGTCCTTTCAGGTAGTGGTCGCCGGAGCTCCCGGAGTGGTTCCGGCCTACTATGACGCCTTTATGCCTGCAGGTACCAGGCTGGTTTTTGATGAAACCTACGCGTTGCTGGACTATGCACATACGGCTCTGGTGACGTCAGGTACCGCGACGCTGGAGGCCGCTTTGTTTTCTACGCCTCAGGTGGTCTGTTACGCTGTCTTTGGCGGTCAGGCTGCCAACTGGGTTTTCCGCCATTTCATGCACGTCCCTTTTATTTCGCTGGTCAATCTGATTGCCGGAAAAGCGGTTGTACCCGAGCTGATGGGTGGACTTTTTACCCACGTACATCTGACTGCAGCCCTGGAACCACTCCTGGGAGACACACCCGAACGGGCTGCCATGCTGCAAGGGTATCGGGAAGTTCAGGAAAAACTGGGACAGCCAGGCGCGTCGGCAAGGACGGCGGCGTTGATTGTGGAATCGTTCGGCTGATCAGTTCATCGGCCATATAGATGAACTACCTGTTGAGGAAAGGGAAATTCGATGCCTTCAGCATCAAACGCATCCTTGAGGCGCTTCCGCAGTTCACCGGCAACTTCCCATTGTTTTGACGGGATAGTCACCCCGACAATCTTAATGATTACCGCGGAATCATCAAAAGATTCTACCCGCAGAAAACCGGGTGCTTCCGTGATGGACTTTTTCCAGCTCTTGTCTTCAGCCAGTTGTTTTCCGACGGTATTGACAACCTCTTTCACATGGTCCAAGTTGGCATTGTAGGAAACGCCAATGTTCATGTTTATTTTTGAAAATTGTTTCGTCATGTTGGAAACCGTCTTGATTTCGCCATGAGGAATATGATGGACGGTTCCGCTCATATCACGCAAAGTAGTCACCCTCAATGTAATATCCTCCACGGTCCCGCTGATGCCTCCGATGCTGATAACGTCTCCAATGCGGTATTGATTTTCGAAAATGATGAAGAAGCCGGTAATGATGTCTCGAACCAGGTATTGTCCCCCGAATCCGACCGCAACACCTAAAATGCCGGCACCGGCCAGAATGGGTGCAATATCGACATTGAATTCCTTCAGTACCATCATGGCAGCTATCAGAATGATGAAGATATTGAAGGTCCAGTTGAAAAGGCGGGCGATGGTTCCCATGCGTTTGAGTTCTGCGTCAGTCATACTGATGCGATCGGATATTGAGGCGGCATGAGTTAACCGGTTGATAACTTTTTTGGAAAGTATCTTCAGCAACCAGGCGATGGCGATAATAAAAACAACACGGATGCCATGTGTCATCAACCAGTCGGTCAGGTTCTCAAGCATGGTACTGAATGAAACCGGATCGGTTGATACAGCGGTTTTTACAACGGAAATAGTATCTGCCATGGATGGTTTTATTTGTACAGGCAAAAATACACATTTTTTGTTGGCTGAAACAATGATTTGAGGGCAAAACAGCATGGAGCAACTGACAATAATCTGTACATTTGCAGCATAAAATGTCGGGATAGTGGCAACGATCGCGGTCAGGC
>Ga0153915_10002480_pt1 | contig 16839 bp, 14 predicted proteins | sample Opewatmetagenome_2_FD_107003 | JGI IMG/M metagenome (GOLD analysis project Ga0153915, IMG submission 107003) | Freshwater wetland microbial communities from Ohio, USA - Open water 3 Core 3 Depth 3 metaG | ecosystem: Environmental > Aquatic > Freshwater > Wetlands | place: USA: Ohio, Lake Erie...
CAGGCCGTTGTTGCCGGTGCCCAGGTGATAGCTCTCCTCCTTCAGCATGGGCCCCATGGAGCGCGACAGTGGCTCGAAGCCCGAGACCGACAGCATCTTGAGCTGGAACTTGCCGTCGCGGTCGATGAACTGGGTGTAGGTGAAGAAGTCGAGCCAGTTGTCCACGATTTCGTTGAAGGAGCCCAGCAGGCGCTCGCCCTCCTCGGCCCGGCGCTCCAGCAGCTTCTGCGCCTCCCGCTTGCCCTCATCGCCAAAGTGCTCGCACAGGAGATACGACATCTGCCAGCCGTGCCGCATCTCCTCGCACATCACCCGGGTGATGGCCTGGAGGTCGTAGCTGCTGGGCGGGTACTGGAGCAGGTTCCGCTGCTGCTCCACCGAGGCGAACTCGGTGTCCCCCTGGTAGACCACCAGGTTGAGCAGGGTGTCCCGGATGCGTTGATCCGGAATGTGAAGCACCGTCTTCCACTTCCGTTGGCCCTTGTAGTGGCCAAACTCGATCTGCTCCACCTCCAGGGGCCCGAACTTCACATCGAACTTGAAATCACGCAGCTCCTTCCGCTCCAGCCCGATGGAATCCTGCCAGTAGCGGAAGTAGTCGATCCATTCGTCCCAGTTATGCACTTTGCGCATAGATGCCTCTCACTTGCCCTGGAAGGAGGGAGTGCGTTTTTCCAGAAACGCCGCGAACCCTTCCCGGGCGTCGCGGCTGGCGAAGCAGCGGAGCTGGTGCTCCAGCTCCAGGTCCAGCATCTCACTCAAGGAATGCGACTCGCTGGCGTAGAGCGCCTTCTTGGCCAGCGCCAGCGCGATCGGCGGCTTGGCCGCGAGCCCCACGGCCAGCGCCCTGGTCTCCGCCGCCAGCTGCTCGTGGGGCACCACCCGGTTGAACAGGCCAAGCCGCAGCGCGTCCTCGGCGCTCACCATGTCGCCGCTGGCGCACAGCTCGAACGCCCTGGATGGCCCTACCAGCCGCGGCAGGAAGAAAGTGGCGCCCCAGTCAGGGTGGAGACCGATCCGGCTGAAGGTCTGCCCAATGGATGCCCGGTCCGACGCGATCCGGAGGTCGCAGGCCAGCGCCAGGTTGGCGCCGCCGCCCGCCGCCGCGCCGTTCACGCTGGCGATCACCGGCTTGGGCGTTTCTCGGATGACCGTGACGACAGCCCGCCCGGCTTCCACCAGGGTCGTGAAGTTCGCCGTGTCGCCCCGCTCCAGCAGGTCCTTCATGTACCCGATGTCCGCCCCGGCGCAGAACGCCCGGCCCGCGCCGGTGACGACCAGTACCCGCACCGAGTCGTCGTGGGCCAGCTCCCGCACCGCGGCCGCGATGTCCTGCCGCATGCTGCCGTAGAAGGCGTTGAGCTTGTCGGGCCGGTTGATGGTGACCGTCCCGATCCCGTCTTCGCGCGTCACCAGGAGGTACTGGTAGCGGCTCACAGCCGCTCCACGATCATCGAAATCCCCTGTCCCACGCCGATGCACATGGTGGCGAGTCCGTAGCGTCCGCCGCTGCGCCGCAGCGCGTGGACCAGTGTGGTGAGCACCTTGGCGCCGGTGCAGCCCAGCGGATGGCCCAGCGCGATGGCGCCGCCGTACACGTTGACCTTGGCGGGATCCAGTTCCAGCTCACGGATACAGGCGATGGCCTGCGCCGCAAAGGCCTCGTTCAGCTCGATCAGGTCCAGGTCCGCCACCTTGAGGCCCGCCCGCTTCAGCACTCTCCGGGTGGCGGGAATAGGGCCCAGGCCCATGCGGCTGGGATCCACGCCGGCTACGGCGGTGGCGACGATGCGGGCGAAGGGGCGGGGAGGCGGGAGGGCGGAAAGGCGGTCAGATAAGACGAGCAACGCCGCCGCGCCGTCGTTGATGCCGCTCGCGGTTCCCGCTGTCACCGTGCCGTCCTTGGCGAACGCCGGCTTCAGCTTGCCGAGCGACTCCATGGTCACATCTGCACGGGGGTGCTCATCCCGATCCACCACGCTTCCCGCCTTCCCGCCTTCCCGCCCTCCCACCACGGCCACGATCTCATCCTGAAAGACGCAATCTCGCACCGCTTCCTGCGTTCGCCGCTGGCTCTCCAGCGCGAACGCATCCTGCTCCTCACGGGTGATCCCGTATTGCCTGGCCACCAGCTCCGCGGTCTCACCCAGCGAGATGGTCCACTCCTTGGGCATCTTGGGGTTGGTGAAGCGCCAACCCACCGTCGTGTCCGCGATGTCGGGCGCTCTGCGGTCCCAGGGCGATCCCCGTTTGAGCATAACGTAGGGCGCCCGGGTCATGCTCTCCACACCGCCTGCCACGAAGGCGTCGCCTTCGTTGGCCTTGATCGCCTGCGCCGCGCTGGCCACCGCTTGTAGGCCCGAGCCGCACAGGCGGTTGATGGTTTGACCGGGGACCTCAACCGGGTATCCCGCCAGCAGCGCGGCCATACGCGCCACGTTCCGGTTGTCCTCGCCGGCACCATTGGCGCATCCCAGGATCACATCATCCAGCCGGGCGGGATCAAAGGCAACGCGCTCCGTGACCGCTTTGAGCGCGATGGCGGCCAGATCGTCCGGCCGCACTTCCGCGAGCGCGCCGCCATGGCGACCCACCGGCGTTCTGACTGCCGAGTAGATCAGTGCGTCAGTCACCCAGCCCTACCCATACCGACTTGACCTCGGTATACCCGTCGAGCGCCTCACGGCCCAGATCACGGCCGAACCCGCTGGCTTTGTAGCCGCCGAATGGAGCCGAGGAGTCATAGAAGTTGTAGCTGTTGACCCACACCGTCCCCGCCCGGATGGCCCGGGCGACGCGATGCGCCTTCTTGATGTCCTTGGTCCAGATGCCAGCCGCCAGGCCGTACATGGTTTGGTTCGCCAGCTTGATGCCTTCTTCCACGCCGTCGAAGGTGAGCACGGCCAGCACCGGCCCGAAGATCTCCTCATCCACGATCTTCATTCCCGGCTTCGCCTGATCGAACACCGTGGCTTCCACGAAATAGCCCTTGCCGTTCACCGTGGCCGCGTTTCCCCCCGCCACCAGGGTGGCCTCCTTCTTCCCGGCGTCGATGTAGGACAGGACGGTCCGTTGCTGCTTCTTGGACACCACGGCACCCAGGCGGGTGTTCTTATCGAAGGGGTCGCCCGGGGTGAGCTTCTTGGCGCGGGCGGCCAGATCCTCCACCACCTGGTCGTGCACCGAGCGCTCCACCAGCAGGCGGGACCCCGCGGCGCAGACTTCGCCTTTGCCGTAGAAGATGGCGTTCTGCGCCCCGCGGACGGCGGCTTTGAGGTCGGCATCGGCGAAGATCACGTTGGGGCTCTTGCCCCCCAGCTCCAGCGTCACCCGTTTGAGGGTCGCCGCGCCGTCGCGCATGATCTGCTTGCCAACTTCGGTGGATCCGGTGAAGGCGATCTTGTCCACGCCGGGATGCCGCACCAGCGCCCCTCCTACGGTGGGCCCGCCACCCGGCAGCACGTTGAAGGCGCCCGGCGGGAAGCCCGCCTGCTGCATGATCTCCGCCATGGCCAGTGCGGTGAGCGGCGTTTCGCTCGCGGGCTTGAGAATCACGGTGCAACCCGCCGCGAGCGCCGGCGCGAACTTCCAGCTCGCCAGGTTGAGCGGGAAGTTCCAGGGCACGATGGCCGCGACCACGCCCACCGGCTCCCGCAGGGTGTAAGTGAAGAACGGCCCCTCCACCGGCAGGGTCTGGCCGGTCAGCTTGTCGGCCCAGCCGGCGTAGTAGCGCAGGGTCTCCACGGTCATCATGACGTCAATCTTGGACTCGAAGAGCGGCTTGCCGTTGTGCAGGGTCTCCAGCCGCGCCATGTGGTCGCTGCGCTGCTCCAGCAGGTCCGCCGCGCGGTAGAGCAGGGCACCCCGCTTGCGGGCCGAGAGACCGCGCCACGTGTCGCCTTCGAAGCAGCCCCTGGCCGCGGCGACTGCCGCGTCAATGTCCGCCGGCGCCGCCTCCGCCACCTCCGCAATCACTTCTTCGGTGGCGGGATTGACGACCTCAAATCGCTCGCCCGAGGCTGCAGCGCGCCATTCGTTGTTGATGAACAAATCGGTCCGGAACTCGGTGCCTACCGCCCCTGCCGCCTTTACCGCCTCGACCGCCTTGGTCATCACCGCCCCTTAAACTCGGCCACGCGTTTCTCCACGTACGCGCTGATGCCTTCCTTGGCATCCTCGCTCTGGAACAGGAGCTGCTGCAGCTCTCGCTCGATGGCCAGGGCGCTCTCGAAGGGCACCTCCAGCCCGGAGCAGACGGCGCGCTTGATGTTGCCTACCGCCTTGGACGCCTTGCCGGGAGGGCAGAACTGCCGGGCATACATGAGGACCTGCTCCCAGAACCCGTCCTTGGGGAAGACCTCGTTCACCAGGCCCAGCTCCTGCGCCCGCTCAAAGGAGAAGGTCTCACCCTTCACCATCATCTCGATGGCGCGCGACTTCCCCACGATGCGCGAGAGGCGCTGGGTCCCGCCGGTCCCGGGCAGCACGCCCAGGTTGACTTCCGGCAGGCCGATCTTCCCCGCATCCTGACAGGCCAGGCGGAGGTCGCAGGCCATGGCGATCTCCAGCCCTCCGCCCACCGTGTGCCCGTTCAGGGCGGCGATGGTCAGCTTGGGCGTCTGCTCCAGCCGGTTCAGCGTCTCGTTGGCGTGCAGGCAGAAGAAGTACTTGAAGCGGGGAGTGACCTCGGAGAGCATTTTGATGTTGGCGCCCGCCGAGAAGAACTTGTTGCCCTTGCCGCGCAGGACCATCACCCACACGTCGTCGTTCATGCGGGCGTCGAGGATGGCCTCGTCCAGCTGGCGCATCATCTCGTAGGTGTAGGTGTTGGCCGGCGGGTCGTTCAGCTCCATGATGGCCAGGCCGCCCTCGACTCGATACTCCACCAAGCGCCCGGGGCCGGTAGCGGCGGAAGGGGCGGTAGCGGCGGTACCCTTGGGGGCTGCTGTCGTTGCCATGATCAGACTCCTCCTTGTGCGACCGCGGAGGGACTTCCCGTCGCACCGGTGAGAAACAGTTGGGCGAAGTGCTCGGCCAGGGTCTCCGGGGAAACCGGGCCCTTGGGGTCATACCAGGTGTAGATCCAGTTCATCATGCCGAAGAGGGCATAGGCCGCGACGCGGGGATCCCGCCGGGGCTCCCCGCCGGCATCCAGCTCGGCGACCAGCCCGGCCAGCAGGTCCACATAGCGCCGCTTGAGACGGTTGATCTTGTCCAGGCGGGGCCCGGTCAGGCTCCGGGCCTCATGCGACAGCACCTTCATTTCACTCATGTGGCTGGTGAAGAAGCCCACGTGGTGCTCGATGAACCGCGTCACCCGTTCGGCGGGCGTGGCGGCTTCGGCCAGGGCGGTGTTGGCCCCGGTCAAGACCTGCTGGAAACAGCGCTCTTGTATGAGGAATAGGAGCTCGTCCTTGCCCTGGACGTAGTAGTACATCCCGGCGAGGCTCATTCCCGTGGCCCGGGAGAGGTCTCGCATGGTGGTGGCGTGATAGCCCTGGTCCGCGAAGACTCGAGCCGCTATGGAGAGGAGGCGCTCGAGCCGCTCGTCGTACGGCATCGTGGCCATTCGAACGATCGTTCGAAAACTACCAGCGCCTCCCAAACCCGCGCAACCCCAACCCTTACCCCCCCGACCGCTCCGGTTAACATCTCCCCCCCATGCACGTCTCCCCAGCGTGGCAGCCCCGATGCCGGACCCGGCGCCATCGGACGCGGAGCTGATCGCAGCCTGGCGCCGGGGGGAGGAAGCGGCGGCCGCCGAGCTGGTGCGCCGTCACGCTCGCGCGGTCGCCCGATTCTTGAGCGCGGCGGGCGCGGGGGACGACGTGGAGGACCTGGTGCAGGAGACCTTCTACCGGGCGTTCCGCAAGATCGAAAGCTTCCGCGGCGGAGCCACCTTCCGTACCTGGGCGATGAGCATCGGGTCCAACGCCTTAAGAGACTTGCGGCGACGCGCCCGGCGGCGCCCGGTCGTGGCGCTGGAAGACCATGAGGTGCTGGACTCGGCCGACCCGCACGCGGAGCTGGTGACCAGCGAGACGGCCCAGCGCATCCAGCAGGAGCTGACCCGGCTCCCCCGAATGCAGCGGGACGTCTTCCTCTTGCGGGCGCAACAGGGAATGGAATATGAGGAGATTGCCGCGGCGCTGGGCACCACGGTCGGGGCGGCGAGGGTGCACTACCACCATGCCGTGCAGCGGCTGAAGAAGGTGACGGAATGATGGAAGACCAGGAGATCGAGCGACTGGCCGGGAGTCTGGGCGGCGATGCCGCCGAGCGGCTGGAGGTCGAGCGCGTGGCGGCCGGCGTGGTGGCGCGGCTGCGGGCGGACCGGATGCAGGCGCCCCAACGCTGGAGGTGGATGGCGCCGGCGTGGCTCCGGCTGGCGGCGGCGCTGGCGGTGCTCATCGCGGGCGGCGCGCTGGTACGCGGGGCGTTGCATCGCCCGGCGTCGGAGCCCACGGCCGTGGTCGCGGCGCCTATGCTGGGTGACCTGACCAATGACGAGCTGGTCGAGGTCTTCGATTCTCTGAGCGTTGAGGCCCCGGTGCACGAGGGATTGGCGGTGGGGCTGGAGAGTCTCAACGAGGCGCAGCTCGAGGAGCTGCTGCGTCTGATGGAGGGATGATGCGCACGCTGTGGATACTGGGATTCGCGGTGCTCACGGTATCTCCCGTTCTGGCGCAGCGGGTGCCGCCCGGTGGTGGTCCTGGCGGACCCGGCGCCGAAGCGCTGCGCCAACAGGTGATGATGCGGTTCCTGCAGGCCTACCGGACTCAGGCGGGTCTCACACCCGAACAAGACCGGCGCTTCACGGAGGTGCTCCGCCGGTCAATGGATCAGCGGCGGGACCTGCAGCAGCGGCAACAGCAGCTCTGGCAGGCGCTGGAAGGGCAGATGCGACCCGGCGTCGCGGCCAACCCGGACAGCGTGACCAAGCTGCTGGACGCCATCGTGGCCCAGCAGGCGGCCTTGGTGGAGCAGACCCGGAGCGAGCAGCGCGAATACGCGCAGTTCCTGAACCCGGTGCAGCGGGGTCAGCTGGTGCTCATGACCGAGCGCTTGCAGCAGCAGGTACAGGACCTGATCCGGCGACGCCAGGAGATACGGCAAGGAGGGCGCATGCAGCCGGGCCGGATGATGCCGGATACGATGCCGGAGCCGGAGTTGCCGCTGTAAACAACGGGGGATGGAAGGGGCTGGAGGATGATGGAGGGGGATGAACTGCAGTTCATCCCCCGTTTCTTGCGTCCTCCATCCCTTCGGGCACCGCTGGGTAGTGGACCTAGATATATTGTTCCCCCACGCCCGAGTGGTGGAATGGCAGACACGCGGGACTCAAAATCCCGTGCCGGCAACGGCGTGAGAGTTCGACTCTCTCCTCGGGCATTCAGCTGGGATCCTCCCGTACGGTCTCCCATCGCATCATGACCGCCGCGACTGGCACGGCATGATGCGCGCGCATCCGCCCCCGCGAATCCCGACACATTCTGTCCTTGGCTCCCGGCGAAGGTCCGGCGCATAGTTCCAGGCTAGGTGGCTTCGTCGGCTTCGGAGGGCGTTTGCGCTGGCGCTCTGGCACCGCAGTCCTGATGGGTCTCTCAATGCTGCCGTTGGCGGGGTGCGGTGACGGCGAGGTCCCCAACCTTCCTCCCGTGGCCGCGATCGCAAATCCCAGTCGGGATACGGCCGTGGTCTCCCCATATGCGGTGGATTTCCTTGGTACCGCGACCGACGCGGACGGCGCGGTGGTCAGCCACCACTGGGCCTTTGGCGACGGCAAGGAGGCAAGCGTAGAAGACCCCGGTCCCTACTCCTACGAGGCGGCCGGAGTCTACAACGTGACCTACCAGGTTACCGACGAGGACGGGGCCGTCTCTTCACCGGTAACGGTAGTCGTCACCGTGACGGCGACCGGGATCGCCCCGCAGCCGGGCAACTGGTTTGGGACGATGCCGTTTTCGCTCCTCCAGTTCACCCTGAACGGACAGGGGACGGCCATCACCGAAGTCGTGCTCATCCTCGACACCCTGCCATGCGGCGGCGGCCATCCCCAGAGGACCCGGGTCACCTCCAGCAACCCCGGTGGGTGGCCGCTCTCCGGCCTCGATTTCGCCATCGAGACCACGTTTCCCGAGGTCGCCCTTGGCTTGACGCTCAACGGCAGCTTCACCTCTCACACCGAGGCCTCGGGGACCTGGGCGGCGGTCTCGTCCGGCACGGCGTGCGCGGGCACCTGGGAAACCGACCGGGCGGCCCCCGACATTGCCGTGACCATGAGCGCCAACTTCACCCGGACCCTGCGGCTGAACGGCTTCAACTGGCTGGCGGGCCGGGCGGTGAGGCTGGAAATCGACAATCATGCGGACGGCACCATCGACTTCGATAGCACCGCCAGGGCGGACCGTGACGGCGTGGTCCGTTTCACTCAAGACACGCCGTCGTTTGCCGTGGCCGAAGGCGATTCCATCAGGATGGACGATGGACTGTGGCGCACGGGGTTCGTGGTACTGTATGTGACGCTCGACGCGGTGGACGCCACCGCCAACCTAATCCGTGGTCGCGCCCGCCAAGCAACGCGGATCAGGGTCACGGTGCACGATCCCACGCTCCCATCTCCGCAGGGGCCCGAGATCCTGGTGTCGGCCGATACCGCCGGCACCTGGCAAGCCGACTTCAGCGGCCTGTTCGACATCCTGATCGGCACCGAGGGCTTGGTCACGGCCACCTGCCCCCACCTGTTCGGCGGCATGGCGTGCGGTGGCTCCACCATGATTGAGTGGTAAGGCTCCCTCGAACCGACCAGCCCCTGTCCGTTCCGCCGCACCACCATGTAACTTCGGCTCTTTCCACGGGCATCGTTCCACAAATCCACGGCTGCCGCTCATGCCCAAGAAGCCCCGCGCGCGCAGGAGTCAGGACCGCGGCGTTCAGGTTGAGGACGCCCGCCGGCTGCTGCTCGGGCTGCCCGACGTTGCAGTGGGGCGGTCCTACGGGCTGCCGTCCTTCCTCTTGAACGGCCGGTTCCTGGCCCGGTTCCGGGACGATGACACGGTCCTGGTGTTGCAGCTCGCGACCATTGACGATCGCGACTTCCTGATGCAGCTCGACCCCCGCGCCTTCTTCTTCACCGAGCACTATCGCAACTACCCCGCGGTGCTGGTGCGGTTGTCGGAGGTGCCGCCGGCCCTGCTGACCACGGTGGTGCAGGATTGCCGGCGACACGTGGCCGCGCTGCCACCGCCCCGGCCGCGTCCCAAGCGCCGCCCTCGCACCCGCCCCGGGCAACGCTGACCGCGCCGGCCGGCACCGCGGAGGCGCTTCCCGGTCAGTAGCCCCGCACCTGCCCGTCATGCCGCGGGTCGGCCACGCCAATCCATTTGCCGTTCCGCCGCACCACCATGTACAGGCGCGCGTACTCGAAGCCCGAGGGCATCGGCCGGTACCCCATAGCCCGCACCCCGGCCAGGACCGCCGGATCAATGCCGTCCTCCACCGCGACATTGGGACTGGCTGCGGTGGGAGAGATGCGGGGCATCCGCACCGCCGCCAGCGGGTCCAGGTCGTAATCCAGCACGTACCAGATGGTCTGCGCGATGGCCAACGGGATCAATCCGCCGCCGGGCGAGCCTACCACCATCTCCACGCTCCCGTCCCGCAGGACGACGGTGGGGGCAATGGTGGTGATCCGCGTGAGCCAGGCCGGAGCGCCAGGCTGGTCCAGCTCCGCCTGGGTGACGTTGGCGCCCGAGTTGTTGAGGAAGAACCCATCCACCGCCGCACCGCTACCGAAGACATTGCTGTTGGTCACGGTCACGGCGACGGCGTTCCCCTCACCGTCCACCACCGAGATGTGGGTCGTTTCCCCGGCGGCCGGCCCGGCGTCGTCCTGCGGCGCCGCAGCCACCGGCGCCGCGGGGCCGTAGGGATTGTACGGCTGGCAGGCCTCGGCGGAGGGATCGGCATCAAATGGGCCGGCGTCCACCGGCGCGATACTGGCCGCCGCCTGGCCGGTCCCCACCTCGGCGCGCCGCAGCGCCGCGAATCGGTCGGAAATGGTGCCGCGCGCCGGCACCGGCTCCCACCGGGGATCGCCGTTGGCGCGGTTGGTGGTCTGTCCCACCCGCATGGCCGACGCAAACAGGTCGAACGCGCGGGGATTGCGGCTGGGCAGCCCGTACGCGGCGGCCTTGGCCGGGTCCAGGAGCCGCACCGTGGCGAGCATCTGCATCCCGCCTTCGGGCGGCGGCGCCGACAGCAGAACCCGCCCGTTGTGCAGCGTACACAGGGGACGCTTCCAGCTGGGTTGGTACTGGCCAAAGTCCTCCAGCCGCACCGGGTGGCCGCCGGCGTTCATCCGGGCCACCACATCCCGCGCGATCTGCCCCCGGTAGAACGCCGCCGGGCCGTCGGCGGCGATTTGACGCAACGCCCGCGCCAGGGCCGGATTGGCGACGTGCTCGCCCAGGCCAAGCGGACGCCCGCCTGACAGGTAGAGGGCGCTGGCCACCGAGTCCTTCCGCAAGTCGGCGGTGTCCCGCTCGATCATGGACCGGAGCACCGGGTACATGGGGAAGCCTTCGTCGGCCAGGCGGATGGCTGGGGCCATGACTTGCGCCCGGGTCAGCCGGCCGAACCGCTCCTGCGCCGCGAGCAATCCCGCCACCAGGCCGGGAACGCCCACCACCCGGAGCGGTGCCGTGGAATCCCGGCCCACCGCACCGGCGGCCTTGAATGACGCGATGGGCTGGGACGCGTAGAAATCAACGTAGTCGGCACGCCTTGGGGCTTGCGTCCACACCAGCATCGCGCCGCTCCCGCCCAATCCGGACATTTCCGGCTCCACCACGCCGATGGCGAATGCGGTAGCCACCGCCGCGTCCACGGCGTTGCCGCCCTGTTGCAGCACGGTGAGGCCGGCCTCGCTCGCCAGGGGGTGCGCCGAGGCTACCACGCCGTGCTGGGCCACGATCCGCTTGCCCACATCCGGCGCCAGCGTAGCGGCCGGGCCGGCCGCCCTTCCGCAAGCGGTGAACAGGATGGCCGCGGAAAGAACGGCGAGACGGCGCGCCAGAGGTGTGTTCATCGTACCCCCAACAACAGCTCCATGGTGAGCTGATCCAGGCGTTCGTAGGCGTAGCCCTTGGCCCGCAGGGCGGGGAGGTCAAAGGCTTCGCTGCGGAGCGCGCGCGCCCCTTCGGCGCTGAACACGGGCCGTTCGCTCTGGCCGCCGCCGCGGGAACGCAGCTCGCCCAGCAGCGCCTGGATCTCCGGGTCCTGGTTGAAGCGCTCCACCTTGGCCTTGAGGATGAGATAGCTCCGCATACTCCCGGCGGCGAAGTCCCAGACGCCGTCCGGATCCTCGGTGCGATAGGCGTGGCTGTCGAAGTGCCGCATGCCGGGCCAGCGGGCATCCTCCAGCAGCTTCACCAGGAAGAACGCCCCCTTGGGGTCGTCGCTCCCAAACCGCAGATCCTGGTCAAAGCGTCCGGGTTTCTGGCCGTTCAGGTCTATGTGAAACAACTTGCCGGCGTCCAGCGCCTGCGCCACGGCGTGCGAGAAATCCAGGCCCGCCATCTGCTCGTGGGCCACCTCGGGGTTCAGGCCCACCATCTCAGGATGCTCCAGCGTGTAGATGAACGCCAGCATGTGACCGGTGGTGGGCAGGAAGATGTCGCCCCGGGGCTCGTTGGGCTTGGCTTCCAGCGCAAAGCGCAGGTTGTATCTCCGTGACCGGGCGTACTCGCACAGATAGTTGATCGCTTCCCGGAACCAGCCCAGCGCGGCCCGCAGGTCCTTGCCGGCGTTGGTCTCGGCGCCCTCCCGGCCACCCCAGAACACGTAGGTCTCGGCACCCAGCTCGACGCCCAGGTCCATTGCCCGCATGGTCTTCTGCAACGCGTAGCGCCGCACCCGGGCGTCGTTGCTGGTGAAGGCGCCGTCACGAAACACGGGATCGCCAAACAGGTTGGTCGTCGCCATCGGCACTTTCATGCCGCTGGCCTTCAGCGCCGCCTGGAACTCCCGCACGATGCGATCGCGCTCGCCGGCGGAGGCGCTTGCGGGCACCAGGTCGTTGTCGTGCAGGTTGACACCGTAAGCACCCAGCTCGGCCAGCTTCTCCACCGTGCGCACCGGCTCCAGCACCGGCCGCACCGGGTCGCCGAACGGGTCGCGGCCCACATTGCCGACGGTCCACAGCCCGAAGGTGAAATGGTGCTCGGGTCGCGGCGTGTATTGGTCCTTGGCGATAGCAGGATTCATGGGGCTCTCATCAGCGCAGACCGGGTAAATGTGCGACCTGCACCGCCCAACGGCAAACCGTTGGAACCGCTTCACTTGCCTTTAAGCCACGCTTATCCGCCCCCCGGCTAGGATTTTCGGGGAGGGAGGGGAGGCGTGGTGGATACCCTGGCCGATGCTCGCGCCGCGCGCCTGTTGCAGCGCGCCCGCGCCGAAGGACGCGATGCCTTGATCGAGGGCGAGGGCTTCGCGCTCATAGAGGCCCTCGGCATCCGCGTTCCCAAGCAGCGGTTGGTGCACGACCCGCGGGAAGCGGCGCTGCTGGATCTGGCGGAGTTCCCGGGCGATCGGGTGGTGGTCAAGGCGACGTCACCGGCCTTGCCCCACAAGACCGACGTGGGTGCCGTCCGGGTCGTTCCGGCCACTGCCGCCGCGGTGCAAGAAGCGGTGAGCGGCATGGCTGCCCGCCTCACGGGCTTCCCCATTCACGGATATACCGTCGCCGAATACGTCCCCCATTCCGAAACCCTGGGCGGCGAGCTGCTGCTGGGGCTCAGGAACACCGAGGACTTTGGACCGGTGGTGGTGGTGGGGCCCGGGGGTGTCCACGCCGAGCTGCTGGCACACAGCCTGATCCCGGGCGCCGGCCTCGCGGTCCTGACCGGGGGCCTCTTTGATACGCAGCGTCTGGCCGAGCTCCTGGCCGACCGTCCCGCGACGCGGGTGGCAGGCGGCCTGGGGCGCGATCATCACACCCTCTTCCCCCTGGAGCGGCTCGCCGCACTCGCCGAGCGGCTCCTGGCCTTCGCCGCGACGCCGGCGGGCGCCCAGCTGGCCGAGCTGGAGATCAATCCGCTGGCCCTGACGCCGGATGGCCCGGTGGCGCTCGACGTGCTGGTAACGCTGCGGCGGACGTACGCCGCACCCTGGCGCGATCGGCCCATCCAGAAGCTGCGTCACCTGCTGCGGCCCCAAACCATCGCCGTGGTGGGCGTCTCGCAGGGCATGAACCCCGGCCGCCTGATCGTGCGGAACCTGGTGCAGGCCGGATTCCCGCGGGAGCGGGTCGCCATCATCAAGCCGGGCGTGGAGCAGCTCGACGAGATCCGCTGCTATCCCGACCTCTCCGCGCTGCCGCGGCGGGTGGATCTGTGCGTGCTCGCCGTGTCCGCGGCCCAGGTGCCCGATCTCACCCAACAGATCGTGGAGAGCCAAATAGCGGAAAGCGTCATCGTCATTCCCTCAGGGCTAGGCGAGGCGGAGGGGAGCGACGTGCTGGAGTGCCGCATGCGGGACTCACTCGCCGCTTCGCGGCGGACCTCCTGGGGCGGGCCGGTGGTGAACGGCGGCAATTGCCTGGGGGTGCGGTCCGCCCCGGGGCGCTACGACGCCACCTTCATTCCCGAGTACAAGGTCCGGCGAGGACCTGAGGTCGTCGCACCGGTTGCCCTGATTTCCCAGAGCGGCGCCTTCGCCATCGCCCGCTGGAGCAAGCTGGCCGGCTTCAACCCGGCCTACCTGATCTCGGTGGGGAACCAGACCGATCTCACCCTGGGCGACTACCTCACCTACCTCAAGGACGACCCGGAGATCCGGATCTTCGCCTGCTACGCCGAGGGATTCCGCCCTCTCGACGGACGGCGCTGGCTGGAAGCGGCGCGGGACATCGTGGACAGCGGGCGAACGGTCCTGCTCTATCGCGCCGCCCGGACCCCGGCCGGGGTACGGGCCGGGGCCACCCACACCGCGGCCATCGCGGGGGACTACGTGATCACCCGCGAGCTGGCCCGTGCCGCGGGCGTGCTGGTGGCGGACTCCCTGGAGGAATTCGACGACCTGCTGCGGCTGTTCTGCCTGTTGGGCGACCACCGGGCCACAGGGACCCGTCTGGGTGTGGTGAGCAACGCGGGATTCGAGTGCGTCGTCGCCGCCGACAACCTGGGCACCTTCCAATTGGCGCGCCTCAGCGCGGGCACCATCGCCCGGCTGCGGCAGATCCTGGCGACCGCCGGCCTGGCCGATTTCGTTCCGGTGCACCACCCCCTGGACCTGAGCCCCATCACCAACGATGCCACCTTCGCGGCGTGCGTCCGCGTGCTGCTGGAGGACGAGCAGGTGGATGCCGGCGTGGTGGGCGTGGTGCCCCTGACCACCGCGCTCGAGACCCTGCCGCCCGCTCCGGAGCACCAGGAGGACGTCGCCGCACCGGACGCCATCGCCCAGGCCCTGGGCCGAGTACGCCAGGACAGTCACAAGCCCTGGGTTGCGGTGGTGGACGCGGGCGGGGCCTACGACCCGCTGGCGGCGCGGCTGGACGCGTGGCGCATTCCCACCTTCCGGTCGGTGGACCGCGCGCTGCGCGCCTTCGCCGCGTGGTGCCGCGCCAGCAGCAAGCCCGAGCACCCGGCGGACCCCTACCAGCAGAGCCCGGCCATGGCCCAGGGGGAGCCGTGGTGACCGCGGCCAAGTCCCCCCGGCTCAAGCCGTTCCTTCTGCCGCAGCTCTGCAAGGCGTGCGGCCGGTGCGTCGCGTCGTGCCCCCAGCATTGCATCGAGCTGGGCACCGCGATTGACCGGGCGAGCGGGCTCACGCCGGTGATCGTGCATGAAGCGGACTGCAACGGTTGCGGGCTCTGCTTCGACGCGTGCCCCGAGCCCTACGGCCTGCTGCCGCGCACCGAGGCCCTGGAGAGCCTCGACGCATCCGCCACCGACCCCTACGCGATTTTCCGGGAGCCGGTAGACGCGTGGCCGGCAGCCGAGTCCATTCCCGACCGCCGGGTGCCGCTCCCGGCACTCCAGCCCATGATCCTCAAGGGCGCTCAGGCGTCGGCGGTGGGCGCCCTGCTCGCCGGGTGCCGTCATTTCTTTGGCTATCCTATCACCCCGTCGACCGAGGGCGCCGAGCTGATGGCGGCGCTGCTTCCCAAGCTCAGCGGGATCTTTGTCCAGGCCGTGAGCGAGGTCGCCGCTGTCAACATGATGTACGGGTGCGGCGGGGCGGGGCGGCGCAGCATGACCTTCACGTCGTCGCCGGGATTCAGCCTGATGCTGGAGGGCATCTCCTACATGGTGGGCGCCGAGATCCCGGGCGTCTTCGTCAACATCATGCGGGGCGGCCCGGGGCTGGGCAACATCGGACCGGAGCAGGGCGATCTCAAACTGGCCTGCCGCGGCCTGGGGCACGGCAACACCCACGCGATCGTGCTGGCCCCCGCCTATCCCCAGGAAATGCTCGACCTCACCATGGAAGCGTTCGATCTCTCTTTCCGCTACCGCAATCCGGTGGTGCTGGTGGGCGACGGCTATCTGGGGCAGGTGACTGGCCGGGTGCGGCTTCCGGATTACCTGGTGGAGCCCGGCCTGCCGGCGTGGGCGGTGTGGGGCGACCGGGCGCACCGCCGCAACCTCATGACGTCCACCCTGCTGGACGAAGCGGATCTGGAAGCGCACAACGAGCACCTCAACGCCAAGTACGCCCGCATGACCGCGCTGGAGCAGCGGGCCGAAGCGTACCGGGCAGAGGACGCCGAGTGGCTGATCGTGGCCTGTAATACCCCGGCGCGCATGGCGCGGGGCGCGGTGCACGCGCTGCGGAGCGAGGGGCTCAAGGCCGGACTCTTCCGGCCCATCACGCTCTGGCCGTTCCCCGTGACCGCCCTTCTGCCCCTTCTGCCCCGGGTGCGAGGGGTGGTGATGGTGGAGGCGGGACCGGGGCAGCTGGAAGACGAGCTGCGGTTGGCGCTGAGCTGGGCCGGGGTGCAGCCCCCGCCCATGCACGCGGTACGGCACCACGGCGGCATTCTCCCGCAATCGCCGGAGATCGTGGCCCGGGTGCGGGCCCTGGCGGGGGCGGCCGGTGAGTAGCGCGTTTTACGGCCGCTTCGAGCGGCACGCCCACGGCGAAGGGCTGAAAGGGCTGGCGACCCATTACTGCGCCGGCTGCGGCCACGGGCTGGTCCACAAGTACCTGAGCGACGCCATCGAGCAGCTCGGCATCCAGGACCGGGTGGTCCTGGTGTCGCCCGTGGGCTGCGCCGTGTTCATGTACTACTACTTCGACGTGGGCAATACCCAGGCGGCGCACGGGCGGGCGCCGGCCGTGGCGCTGGGGCACAAGCTGGCCAATCCCGACAGCATCGTGGTGAGCTACCAGGGAGATGGCGACCTCGCTTCGATTGGTTTAGCGGAGATCCTGCAGGCCTGCCAGCTGGGGTACCCGCTCTCGGTCATCTTCGTGAACAACGCCATCTACGGCATGACCGGGGGCCAGATGGCTCCCACCACGTTGCCGGGCCAGGAGACCACCACCACGCCGGGAGGGCGCGGCCGCATGGCGGGCACGCCCCTCCGCATGGCGGAGATGGTGGCCCAGATGGACGCCCCGGTCTACGTGGAGCGGGTGGCCCTTTACGACAACAAGCAGCGCCACCGGGCGGCGCTGGCCATCCGGAAGGCCCTTCGGCTACAAGTGGAGAACCGCGGCCTGGCCTTCGTGGAAGTCCTGGCCGAGTGCCCCATGCACCTGCACCTGACGCCGTCGGAAGCAGAGCATTGGGTCCGGGACAAGATGGTCCCGCTGTTCCCGCTGGGC
>Ga0153915_10002481_pt1 | contig 16833 bp, 15 predicted proteins | sample Opewatmetagenome_2_FD_107003 | JGI IMG/M metagenome (GOLD analysis project Ga0153915, IMG submission 107003) | Freshwater wetland microbial communities from Ohio, USA - Open water 3 Core 3 Depth 3 metaG | ecosystem: Environmental > Aquatic > Freshwater > Wetlands | place: USA: Ohio, Lake Erie...
GGCGAGAACTTCGTCCCGTCGGCGAGCTGCATCACGTCCTTGATGCGGTCGATGACGACGAGGTGGCCGTCCTCGGTGAGGTAGCCGGCGTCGCCGGAGTGGAGCCAGCCCTCCTCCATCGTCTCCTGCGTCGCCTTCTCGTTCTTGTAGTAGCCGAGGAAGACGGCGGCGCTCCGGGAGAGGATCTCTCCCCGCTCCGAGATCCGGACGTCCGTGCCGGGGATGGGCTTGCCCACCGTGTGGAACTGGATGTCGTCCTCGCGGTGGATGCAGGAGATGCCGCTGATCTCCGTCTGGCCGTAGATCTGCTTCAGCGGAACGCCCATGGCGTGGAAGAAGCGGAAGACGTCCGGGCCGAGGGCCGCGCCGCCGGTGGAGCCCGAGCGCAGGTAGGTGAAGCCGAGCCGGTCCTTGAGGGCGCGGAAGAGCCCCCAGTAGGCGAGCCGGTAGAGGACGCGCAGCCGGGCGGGGACGGGCTTCTTCGCGAACCGGAGGTCGGCCACCTTCTGGCCGATCGGCAGGCACAGGTTGTACATGAAGCGCTTGAAGGGAGAGGTGTCCATGATCCGGACCTGGACGGTCGAGGTCAGGTTCTCCCAGATGCGCGGGGGCGCGAACATCACGTGCGGCCCGATCTCCCGGATGTTCTCCATCACCGTCTCGGGCTCCTCCGGGAAGTTCACGGTGAAGCCCACCGCGAGCGCGGTGGAGAGCGACATCATCTGCTCGCCGATCCAGGCCAGCGGAAGGAAGGAGACGAACTCGTCGCCGGGCCGTTTCGGATCCACCTCGTGGAGCGCGAGCGCCATCGAGAGTAGGTTCCGGAACGAGAGCATGGCCCCCTTGGGGAAGCCGGTCGTCCCCGAGGTGTAGCAGACGATGGCCACGTCGTCGGCCGTTCCCCGCCGCACGTTCTCCATCCAGAGATCGGGCCGCTCCCGCCCGAGCTCGCGCCCCTTCTCCTCCACCTGCTCGAAGGAGAGGAGGGCCGGGTGCTTGTAGTTTCGCAGGCCGCGCGGGTCGGTGTAGACGACGTGGCGGACCTTGGGGAGCTTCTCCATCATGTCCAGGATCTTGTCGACCTGCTCCTGGTCCTCGGCCACCACGAACGTGGCGTCGCAATGGTCGATGACGTAGGCCACCTCGTTCAGGTTCGAGTCCTGGTAGAGGCCCACGGAGCTGCCGCCCGCCGCCTGCGCGGCGATCTCGCCGCAGACCCACTCCGGGCGATTGTCCCCGATGATGGCCACCTTGTCGCCGCGCTGCATCCCCAGGGCGACGAGGCCCAGCGAGAAGTCGCGCACGCGGTCGTGGTAGGCGCGCCAGGTGGTGGACTGCCAGATCCCGAACTCCTTCTCGCGCAGCGCCGCCCGGTCCCCGAACGTGTAGGCGTTGCGGACGAGGAGCTTCGGGAAGGTGTCGTCGCCGTGGAGCTCGTCCAGGATGCTCACGCTCGGGGTCCTCATCCCTCGGCGAGCTCGTGCTGCTCGCCCAGGTAGGCGTCCTGCACCTCGCGGCTCCGGCGGACCTCGTCCGGGAGCCCGTCGGCGATCTTCTCGCCGAAGTTGAGCACGGTGACCCGGTGGGAGACGTCCATCACCACGCCCATGTCGTGCTCGATCATGACGAGGGTGGTCCCGCGGTCCTCGTTGATGTCGAGGATGAAGCGCGCCATGTCCTCCTTCTCCTCCGCGTTCATCCCGGCCATGGGCTCGTCGAGCAGGAGGAGCTTCGGCTCGAGGGCCAGCGCGCGCGCCAGCTCCACTCGCTTCTGGAGGCCATAGGCCAGCGTCCCCACCACCTTCTTGCGGATGTGCTGGATCTCCAGGAAGTCGACGATGTCCTCCACCAGCGCGCGATGGGCGATCTCCTCCTTCTGCCCGAAGCCCCAGAAGACGCCGCCGCCGAGGACGCCGGACTTCTGGTGGACGTGCCGGCCGATGAGGAGGTTGTCGAGGACCGTCATGCCCTTGAAGAGGGCGATGTTCTGGAAGGTCCGGGCGATGCCGAGGCCGGTGCGCGCGTCGGGAGGCAGGCGCGTGATGTCCCGTCCCTCGAAGACGACCGACCCGCGCTGCGGGCGGTAGACCCCGGAGATGCAGTTCAGCATGCTCGTCTTGCCGGCGCCGTTCGGCCCGATGATGGCGTGGATGCTCCCCTGTCGGACCTCGAAGCTGACGTCGAAGAGCGCCGTCACACCCCGAAAGTGCAGGAGGACGTCCTTGACTTGAAGCAGAACCATGCGCCTCCCGGCGGGATCCGCCCCGACCCGCGACCCGGGGCGAACTCCCTTGATCCCAAAAAGGTGGGGGTCTAGGCAAGCCGCGGTGCGGCACCCACGCCCCGCCACCCACCTCGATCCCCGCCCCGAACGGGGGAGATCAGCCCGGCGGCCATCCCATGGGCCGGCCCGCGAGCACGTGCAGGTGGACGTGGAAGACGAGCTGGTGGGCGTCCCGTCCCACGTTGAGGACCGCCCGCCAGCCGCCCTCCGCGAAACCCCTCGCCCGGGCCACCCGCGCCGCCGCCCGGAGGAGCTTGCCCAGGAGCGCGTCGTCGTCCTCCGTCACGTCGTTCCCGGTGGCGATGTGCCGGCGGGGGATGACGAGGAGGTGGACCGGCGCCTGGGGCTGGATGTCCTCGAAGGTCAGGGTGTCGGCGTCCTCGTCCACGATGCGGGCGGGGATCTCCTTGCGCGCGATCTTGCAGAACAGGCAGTCGGACACGGGGGCTCCTCGCGTGGCGGCCGGCCGGCTCAGAAGAGCCTGCCCGAGTCGAGCAGGATGGTGACCGGCCCGTCGTTCACCAGCTCGACGTCCATGTGGGCGCGGAAGACGCCCCTCGCGACCGCGAGCCCACGCTCGACGAGGAGCGCGCAGAAGCGGTCGTAGAGCGCGCTCGCCACCTCGGGCGGCGCCGCCGCGGTGAAGCTCGGCCGGTTCCCCTTGCGCGCGTCGCCGAGGAGCGTGAACTGCGAGACCACGAGCACGCCGCCGCCCGCCTCGGCGACGGAGCGGTTCATCTTCCCGGCCTCGTCCTCGAAGACGCGGAGCTGGGCCACCTTGTCGGCGAGGAAGCGGGCCTCGCCTTCCCCGTCCCCCTGCGCCACGCCGAGGAGCACGAGCAGCCCGCGCCCGACCGACCCCACGGCGGCGCCCTCCACGCGGACCTCCGCGCGCGAGACGCGCTGGACCACCGCTCGCATGCCGGCGGTCATGGCACGGCGGCGGGGCCGGCCGCAAGGTCCCGCCACCCAGGGCGTCCGGGCGTTCCCGGTGACAGCCAGGGATGGCCGTGCTAGACCGCGCCCCACCGCCATGCTCCTTCTCCGGGATGCGCAGATGGGCGACATCGGGGGCCTCGAGGCCCTGGCCGCCGTTCTCAACTCGGTGAACCTTCCGAACGACGAGAAGGCCCTCGCCGGCATCGTCCGGAAATCCATCCGGAGCTTCGAGGGGAGCATCGCGAACCCGCTCGAGCGGGCCTACGTGTTCGTCCTCGAGGACCCGCGGCGCCGCCGCATCGTCGGCACCTCGATGGTCATCGCACAGCACGGCACGCGCGAGTCGCCCTGCACCTTCTTCGACGTCTCGGAGCGGGAGCACTACTCGTCCACGCTCGACCGGCACTTCCGGCACCGGGTGCTCGCCATCGGCTACCACTTCGACGGCCCGACCGAGATCGGCGGGCTCGTCGTCCACCCCTCCGACCGCGGAAGCGCAGAGCAGCCCGGCAAGCAGCTCTCCTACGTCCGCTTCCTCTACGTGGCGATGCACCCCGAGCGCTTCCGCGAGAAGGCGCTCGCGGAGCTCATGCCTCCGCTCACGCGCGACGGGAAGAGCCTGTTCTGGGAGTCGTGCGGGCGGCGCTTCACCGGCCTCGAATACCAGGCCGCCGACAAGCTCTCCCGCCGGAACAAGGAGTTCATCCAGCAGCTCTTCCCGCCCTTCGACCTCTACGCCACCCTGTTCCCGCTCCGGGTGCAGAGGCTCCTCGGAGCGGTCGCGCCCGAGACCCGCGGGGCGTGCCGGATGCTCGAGCGCATCGGGTTCCGCTACGTCGATCGCATCGACCCGTTCGACGGTGGCCCGCACTACGAGGCGCGGCTGGCCGACGTGACGCTCGTCCGCGCCCACCGGCAGGCGAGGCTGGCCGCGGCCCCGCTCGCGCGTGGCGGCACCGTCCACCTCGCCGGAGTCGCCCTCTCCGGGGGGCGAGTGCGCTTCCGCGCGCTGCGCACGCCCGCACGCTTCCTGCGCGGCGAGGTGCAGCTCCCGAGCGCGGCGCGCGACGCCCTGCGCGTCCGGCTGGGTGACCGGATCGACCTCGTCCCGTTCGAGAAGTGAGGGCGGCTACCCGCTCGCGAACCGGAGCGGCATCACCACCCACAGCGAGACGGGACGGCCCTGCGCGTCGGCGCCGGGGAGCCAGCGGCAGGCCCGCAGCCCCCTGCGGATCACCTCCACCACGCGGTCGTCGAGCGCGGTGCCGACCACCTCGACGCGTCCGACGGCGCCATCGCGCCCGACCGCGAACTTGACGGTGATCTGGCCCGAGACGTACCCGGTGAGATCGGTCGGCACGCGCATCGAGTCGCGAACGCAGCCCGGGGAGGCCTCGGCCGGCTTGCGGAAGCCGGTCGTCACGTACCGGGGGGCCTCTTCGACCTCGGCGCCGCGGCTGTACCCCTCCATCGTCCCGCCGATGACGCCGCCCGGGACGCCGCCGACCACGCCTCCCTCCACGCCTCCCTCCTCGAACTCCTCCACCGGCTCGCCCGGGTCGGGCATCTTCATCTCCGGCGCGACCTCGCGCGGCTGGATCAGGGACGCCGGCGGGACGGGCCTGCTCACCACCGCCTTGCGCGAGGTCGGCACGCGGCGCGCCGCGGCCGGAGGAGGGGGCGGAGGGGGAGGCGCGGGACGCGGGGGAGCCTGCTTCACGAATACCACGTCGACGACCGGTTCCCGCTCCGGCCGCTGGGCCGCGAGGTGCGCCGTGATGGCCGCCAGCGCCAGCAGGACCGTCGTCTCCAGCGCCGTCGCGCCCAGCGAGTACGCACCCCTCACGGCCACGCGCCTCGATAGGTCGCGGCTCAGGAGCTGCTCGAACACCGGGCCCACCCCCTTGTTCCTACCGGTATGCACGGCCTCGCCTCGAGGGAACCGGCGGAATGCGTCCCAGGCGGGAGGTCCCGGCAGGGCAGGCGGGCCCAGCCCCGCGCGCCGCGAGCCCCGCACGGGACCCCAGACCGCCCGCGCCCCGCCGCAGCGCCGATCGCTAGCTCAGGACGGTCCCCACGCTGCCGGGCTCGAGCACGGCCCGCAGCAGCTCGCCGGGGGCGAGCTTCCCGACGACGACCACCGAGCGAGCGCCGCCCGCGAGCACCGCGAAGGACTCCTCGAGCTTCGGGATCATGCCGCCGGAGATGGAGCCGTCGGCGACCCCCCGCGCGAAGTCGGGCCTGCGCATGCGCGCGATGCGGCTCGCCGGGTCGTTCACGTCGCGCAGCACGCCGGGCGTCGAGGTGACGAGCACGAGCGCGTCGGCCGAGAGGGCGCCGGCGAGCTGGCTCGCCACGGTATCGCCGTTGATGTTGAGCGGCTGGCCGTCTTGGGAGCAGCCCAGGCAGGCGAGCACCGGCACGTAGCGCCGCTCCCACAGGTCGCCGAGCAGGGCGAGGTTGAAGCCGGTGACGTCGCCGACGAGGCCGAGGTCCACCGGCTCCGGCCCCGCGCCGGTGAGGACGCGCGGCGGCCGCCTCACCGCCCGGAGCACGCTCCCGCTCGCACCGTGGAGCCCCACGCCCATGACGCCGTTCTTGAGCAGCCTCGCGCACAGGTCCACGTTCACCTGGCCCGCCACCACGTACTTCATGACCTCGAGGGTCTCCGGGTCGGTGAAGCGCTTGCCCGCGATGACGCGCGTCTCGATGCCCAACCTCTTCTGCAGGGCCGTCGCCTGCGGCCCGCCGCCGTGGACGATGGCCACCCGGTGCCATCCCTCGACGAGCGCGCGCACGTCGCCGGCAACGGCATCCATCTCCGGGCTCGCCACCACCTCGCCGCCCAGCTTCACCACCACGGTCTTCATGGCGGCCAGGGCCCGGTGTCCTCGAGGGACATCGCCTCCGGCAGGCCGAGGAGGAGGTTCATGCTCTCGATGGCCTGGCCGGCGCCGCCCTTCACGAGGTTGTCGAGGGCGGAGAAGAGCGTCGCGGTGCGCCGTCCGGCGCGGGCCGGTCCGGCGGCGACCCCCACCTCGGCGTGGTTCGAGCCGGAGACGGCCGCCACCTCGGGGAGCCGCTTGCGCGGGACGCGGACGAAGGGCTCCCCGGCGTACGCGTCCTCGTAGAGCTTGCGGAGCCGCTCCTCGGTCCACTCCTCCGGCAGCTCGACGAAGCTGGTCGCGAGGATGCCCCGCGCGAGCGGCGCCGAGACCGGGACGAAGCGGAGCTGGAGGTCGCGGGCTCCCGCGGCGGCGAGCGTCTCGGTGATCTCGGGGACGTGCTGGTGCTCGAGCGGCTTGTAGGTGCGGAGGTTGCCGGCCCGCACCGCGTGGTGGGTGGTGGCGCTCGGGACGACGCCCGCGCCGGAGCTGCCGGTGATGCCCTGCACGTGGACCACGCCCTCGAGGAGCCCCGCCCTGGCGAGCGGGAGCAGGCCCAGCTCGATCGTCGTGGCGAAGCAGCCCGGCGAGGCGACGAAGCGCGCCTTTCGGATCTTCTCGCGGTTCAGCTCCGGCAGGCCGTAGACGAACTCGGCGAGCCGCTCCGGGCAGGGGTGCCTCTGGCCGTACCAGCGCTCGTAGCTCTCGGCGCTCTTCAGGCGGAAGTCGCCGGACATGTCGACGACCTTGACGCCCGGGAGCGCGGCGATCTCCGGGACCTTCTGCGCCGTCACCTTGTGGGGCAGGCCGAGGAGCACGACGTCCATGCCGGCCGCCGCCTCGCGCGGGGCGACGTTCTCGAACGCGAGCCCGGTCGCGCCCTCGAGGGACGGGTGGGCGGCGGAGAGCGGCTCGCCGACGAAGTCCACCGACGCGACGCGGACGAGCTCCACCTCGGGGTGGATGAGGAGGCGGCGGATCATCTCGGCGCCGCCGTACCCGGAGCCTCCCACCACGGCAGCCCGGTAGCGCTTGCCTTTCGCCATGGGGTGCCCTTATACCGGCTCGGCCGCCGCCCGTCATTCCCAGGCGGGGCCGGAGGGCACGAGGACTCCATGCCGACGCCGCTCGAAGCCGCCCTCGCCTGGCTCGCCGGACAGCGCCCGGCGATGAAGGCTTTGCTCGCCCGGCTCGTCGCCCAGAACTCCTTCACGCGCAACACCGCCGGGGTGAACGCCGTCGCGGACCTCGTCGCGGCGGAGCTGTCGCGCATCGGCCTCTCCCTCGAGCGCATCCCCGGCGTCCGCTTCGGCGACCACCTCTTCTTCAAGAGCCGCGCTCCGGGGCCGCCCGCCTTCCTCGTCGGCCACACCGACACGGTCTTCGCCCCCGGGACGTTCGAGGGCTGGCGCGAGGAGGGGGAGCTGGGTTGCGGCCCCGGCGCCTTCGACATGAAGGGCGGGCTCGTCGTCGCCCTCTTCGCCCTCGAGGCGCTGCGCCGGGCCGGGCTCCTCGACCGCGTCCCGGTGCGCGGCCTCTTCGTCTCGGACGAGGAGGTGGGGTCGCCCGAGTCGCAGCCGCTCACGCGGGAGCGGGCGGGCGGCGCGGCCTGCGCCCTCGGGCTCGAGTCCGGCCGGCCGGGCGACCTCGTCGTCACCCGCCGCAAGGGGCTCGCGGCGCTCGAGGTCGCCGCGCGCGGCGCCGCCGCCCACGCCGGCAACGAGCACGAGAAGGGGCGCAACGCCATCTGGGCGGTGGCCCGCTTCGTCGACCGCGTCCAGGGGCTCACCGACTACGCCCGCGGCGTCACCGTCAACGTGGGGCGCATCGAGGGAGGCACGACGCGCAACACCGTTCCGGCCACGGCGCGCTGCGAGGTGGACCTGCGCTTCCTCACCGTGAAGGACGGCGACCGGCTTCAAGAGGGCGTCGCCCGGGCCGCGACCGAGGCGGCCGTCGCCGGGACGCGCGTGGACGTCGCGCGGGTCTCCTTCCGGCCGCCGCTCGAGCGCACCGACGCCTCCGCCGCGCTGGCCGCCGAGGTCGGGGCCTGCCAGGCGGAGTGCGGCCTCGGCTCGGGCGAGGCCCCGCTCGCCGGCGGCGGCTCCGACGCCTCCACCACCGGCGCCGCCGGCGTCCCCTCGGTGGACGGGCTCGGACCGCGCGGCGCCGGGTTCCACACGCCCGAGGAGCAGGTGGACCTCGGCTCCCTCGTCCCCAAGGCGGCGGCGCTGGTCCGCTTCCTCGCGCGCCGGGCGGGGTAGCCGGGGTTTCCCCGGGCGCGCCGGGAAACCGCGAGGACGGTGGGGGACGAGCCCCCCTAGCGCCCGACGAGCCACCGCCAGAAGTTCGCCGGCGTGAACGAGAGACGGAAGATGGCGCGCCGCACCCGGCGCCGCCCCTTTCCGCGGACGCGCTCGGCCAGGTCCTCGAGGAGCGCCAGCGCCTCCTCCTTCTCCCGCTCCTTCGCGAGCAGCCTCGCGAGCGCCAGCGACGCCTCGAGGTGCCAGGGCTCGATCTCGAGCGCCTTGCGCAGGAGCCGAAGGCCTCCGGCCCGGAACCCGGTGCGGCCGATGGCGTTGCCGCCCTCGATGAGCGCGTTCACCGCGTCGACCCTCCGGGCCCGCACCATGTTGAGCCGCGCGATCTCCTCCCAGAGCGAGACCTCCTCCGGGAAGTAGGACGCCGCCTGCACGTACATCGCCAGCGCCCGGTCGGAGAAGCCGGCCTTGAGGTGGCCCTGGGCGGCGAGCTCGAAGCTGGCGAGCGCCTCGCCCCGCTCCTTCTTGCTCTGGGCGAGCAGCGGGGCGATCTTGCCGTGCACGGTCGCGTCGCCCGGGTCGTTCGCCAGCACCTTGCGGTAGAGGGCGACGGCCTTGCGCGCGCGCCCGGCGGCGCGGGCCTTGTCGGCGGCCGCGAGCGTCTCCGTGCGGCTGTAGGGCTTCCTGCGCCAGAAGGGCACGGTGCATTCTACGACGGGAAGGCGCGCCCGGGAGCGCCATCAGCGCTCTGCGTCCGCCCGCTCCACACGTGACCGACCCCAGCAGGCGAGCACGCGGCGGGCGGCCTCGGCCCGGGCCGCGGCGTTCCCATTCGCGAAGCGGGCCACGGCGAAGCGCGGTCCGAGCGCGGGCACCTGCCGGAAGGAGGGATCGACCGCGACCCAGCGGCCGCCGAGCCAGAGCTCGGCCCACTCGTGCCAGACGAAGGCAGCGCCGTCGAAGGCGACGCCGACGACGTGACGCCCCTCGACCCCCTGCCGGGCCGCGCCGCCGAGGTAGCCCGCCGTCTTCTCCCGGCAGCTTCCGCGCGCTGGGAAGGCCCGCGGCACGTCCGGGGGCGGCGGTTCGGGATCCGCCGGCTCGAGTGGCTCGCCGCAGAACCGGAGGGCCGTCTCCCGCGCGGCGTCCGCCGGGGCCGGGACCTCCCCGCCGAAGAGGCGCGGCGGCCTCGGCGGGAGCGCGGCCCGCGCGTCGGCGACGAAGCGCGAGCCCTGGCCCGGCAGGACCACCTCCCGCGGCAGGCCGCCCGGACCGGGCCGGAAGCGCACCGCCGTGCCGAGCACCGCGCCCGTGAGCCAGCCGGCCCGGCGGATCGCGCAAGCGCTCCCTCGCTCGCCCGTCTCCTCGTCCTCGACGTCGACGCAGCGCCGTTCGCCCTCCTCCGCCCCGGCGAGCAGCACCTCCGCGAGGCTCGCCGCGGCGCGCTCGCCCGAGGCGATGCGCGCGGGCGCCTCCCCGACGCGCGCGGCGCGCAGCCGCCCCGCCCGGTCCGTCTCTGCCTCGACGCGGCGCTCGATCACGGCGCCGCCTCCGGCCTCGGGCGCGCGGGCCACCGTCGCCCACCGGACCGTGCAGCCGGGGCCCCGGCAGCGGATCGAGAGGTCGGCGAGCCCGACCGCCTCTCCCGCGATCTCCCACCGGTAGCGCTGGGACGCCTCGGGCGGGAGCGCGGCCAGGAGTGCGGCGAGGAACGCTCCCGTCATCGGCCGTCCTCGTTCCGGGTGCGCCGGAGCCAGAGCGCGCGCACGACGAGCACCACCACCACCGCGGCGATCGCCGCCCACGCCGCGTTGGTGTACCGCTCGAGGAGCTGGACCATCTCGTCCAGGTTCCGAACGAGGTACGCTCCTGCGGCGAGGAGCAGGGCGTTCCACACCGCCGCCGAGACGCCGCCGTAGAGCAGCACCTTGCCCATCGGCATCCCGGACGCGCCGGCGGCGACGAAGAGGAAGGCCCGCACGCCGGGGAGGAAGCGGTTCGCGACGAGGAACCAGGCCCCGTATCGCCGGTAACCCTGCTCGACGCGATGGAGTCGATCGGCGGTGAGCGGGCCGCGCCGCTCCGCCCTGCGGTCGAGGCGGCGGCCGAGGGCGGCACCGACCCGGTAGTCGATCCAGGCCCCGCCGACCGCCCCCACCGTCACGGAGAGGAAGGTCACGGGCCAGGAGAGCTCGCCGTGGACCGCGTACCATGCGCCGAGGAGCACCAGGGTGTCGCCCGGGAACGGCGGGAAGACGTACTCGACGAGGCTGCCGAGGAAGAGGACGAGCGGCGCGTAGGCGCTCGTCCGGGTGAGGGCCTCGGAAAGCATCTCGGCGACGCGCTCCAGCACGCCGCGCATGGTATCGGGTTGCGGGGAGCGCGTCCCGCGCGGTACGTATGCCCGGCCTCCGGACCCTTCGCCGAGATGCCGACGCCGCCGACGCAGAGAATCCCGCGCTGGGCGCCCTACGCGGTCGCGACGCTCTGGCTCGCCCTCGGATACGCGAACCTGGTCCGCGGCGTGGCCCATCCCGGCGTCGCCTACCGGCCCTGGGCCTTCTCCCACCACGCTTACTCGGACATCCTCGCCCTGAGCGGCGACCGCTACCTCCAGGGCGGCCGGCCCATCCCCTACCTCGAGGACCCCGTCGAGTACCCCGTGCTCATCGGCGTCGCCCTGTGGGCCCCCTCCCACCTCCCCGGCGGCCAGCTCGTCCACTTCACCGCCAGCTACCTCTTCCTCGCCATCTGCCTCTTCGCCTCCGTCGCCATGCTGGCGCGCATCCCGGGGGCGAGCCCGTGGTGGCTGGCCGGCACGCCGGCGCTCGTCTACTACGCGGGGCTCAACTGGGACCTCCTCCCCATCGCCCTGCTCGTCGCGTCCGCCCTGGCCCTCTCGCGCGGGCGGCCGGCGGCCGCCGGGGCCCTCTCGGCGCTCGGCGCCGCGGCGAAGCTCTGGCCGCTGGCCATCGTCCCGCCCGCGGCAGCGGCGTTCCTCGCCCGGCGCGATGGCCGCTCGCTCGCCCGGGGGGCGGCGGCGTTCGCCGCCACCCTGCTCCTCGTGAACCTCCCCTTCGCGCTCGCCGCGCCGGCGGGATGGAGCTGGTTCGCCCGCTACAACCGGGACCGCTCCGCCGAGAACTCGATCTGGGAGGCGCTCGGATCGTGGAGCCCGCCCGCCCTGAACGCCGCGACGCTGCTGCTCCTCGCCCTCGCCGCGCTCGTCGCCGCGGGCTCGGCCTTTCGCTCGCGCGAGGAGGAGCGCGACCGGGCGGTGCGGCTCGGGACGGGCCTCGTCCTCGTCGTGTGGATCGCGACCAACAAGGTCTACAGCCCCCAGTACGCGCTCTACGCCTTCGCCGCCGGGGCGCTGGTATCGGCCCCGCCGTGGATGTTCTTCGTCCTCTCCGCCGTCGCGGCGGCGGACTACCACCTCGCCTTCGAGGTGCGCTCGGGCCGAGGCCTCTTCGCCTTCTTCGACCGGACCTACTACGCCGAGGAGGTCGTCCGCACGCTGGCCTACGCGGCCCTGTGCGCATTCCTCGTCGCCGGGATGATCCGGGCCGCGGCCCGGGAGCGGGCGGCCCGGTGACGGCGCCGGCCGACGCCCGCTCGGGCTCCGACCGCCGCGCCTGGCGCGCCGTGGCGCTGGCCGTGCCGGCCCTGGTCGTCGCCTTCCACTGGCGGGCGGCGCTCCCCGGCCGCGCCTTCGCCGGCTCCGACCTGCGCTACTTCTTCTATTCCGTCCGAGAGGCGGTGGCCGATGCCCTCCGCCACGGCAGGGTGCCCGGCTGGCAGCGCGGCATCTTCCTCGGCTATCCGGTCGTCGCCGACCCGCAGGCTGCGACGTTCGACCTCCTCACCTGGCTCACGTTGCCGTGGGACGCGCCGCGCGCCCTCACCCTGGCGGCACTGCTCCACCTCGCCATCGCCGGCTGGGGCATGGCGTACTGGATGCGGCTCCGCGGCCTCGGCGCCGCGGAGGGGCTCCTCGCGGCGGTCCTCTTCGCCCTCGGCGCGAAGGAGACGGTCCACGTCCTCCACTGGAACTTCGCCGCCTCCACGGCCTGGTGGCCGTGGATGCTCGCGGGGCTCGAGGGCTTCGCCGCCTCCGGCCGCGGGCGCTTCGTCCTCCTCGCGAGCCTCGCCGCCGCCGCCTCCTGGTTCGGCGGCTCGCCGCAGATGGCCTACTTCGGGTCCGGCGTCGCGGCCCTGTACGCGCTCGTCCTCTCGCCGGACCTGTGGCGGCGCCGCCCGTCCGACGCGCTCCTCGCCCTCGTCGCGCCCGTCGTGGGCCTGGTCCTCGCGGCGCCGCTGCTCCTCCCCGTTGCGGAGCTGTCGCGCCTCGGCCCTCGGGGCGCCGGGGTGGATTACGCCTTCGCGACGAGCTGGAAGTGGCCGGGGCGTTGGGCGCTCGCGCTCCTCGTCCTGCCGCGCGGCTACGGCGACGGGCGGCTCGGCATGAACCTCTGGGAGGCCACGGGCTATCTCGGCATCCTTCCCCTCGGCCTCGCGGTCGCCGCGCCGCTCCGGCGCCGCGGCGTCCCGCTCCTCCTCGCGCTCGCGATCCTCGGGGTGTGGATCTCCTTCGGCGAGGACGCCTGGCTCGGCCTCCACCGGCTCCTCTTCCGCTTCCTGCCCGGCTACGGCTCCTTCCGGAACCCCACCCGCGCGCTCATGGTGACCTCCTTCGCGAGCGCCGTCCTCGCCGCCGAGGGGCTCGCCGCCCTGCGGCGTGACGGGTCGTGCGGAGCGGCGCGGCGGGCGGCCGCCGCGCTCGTCACCGCGGGCGCGCTCGCGCTCCTCCTGCCGCGCCTCCCCGGCTTCGCCCGGTCCATCGACCCGGCCGCGGCCCGCGCCGGCGTCGCCGCGGCCCTCGCCCTCGCCGGCCTCACCTGGCTCGCGCTGCGCCGTCGGGCCGGCGTCCGGCCCGTCTGGGCGCTCGGCGCGCTGGCGCTCTGCGCAGTGGACCTCTACCACGCCTTCGGCGACGCGAACGAGGTCGCGGACTCCGCCTCGCAGCGGCCGCCCCTCTCCGAGTTCGCGCCGCTCCTCCCCGCCCCGCCCGCGCCCCGCCGCGTCGGCGTGGTGGCGAAGTGGGGCACGACCGCCAACGCCACGTGGCGCCAGGGCTGGGAGGGCGTGACCGGCTACGGCCCCATGTGCATCCAGCGCGTTCGATCGCTCATCGAGGGGACCTGGACGGACCGGGTCGTCCCGCCGGGGCCCACGACGGCCGACACCAACTTCCCGCGCCCGCGCCCCGCCTCGCCGCTCTGGGCCCTCTTCGCCGCTCCGATCGTGATCTCCGACGCGCCGCAGCCGCTCCCGCGCCTGCTCGAGGGCGGCCGGGAATGGGAGTCCCGGCTCGTCGCCTACCGCGCCGCGGCGCTTCCCCGCGTCTTCTGGGCCGGGGCCTGGAGCGCGGCCCCCGACGCCGCGGTGGCGGACCCGCTCCTCGCCGCCGCGAGCGGCGACCGGGTGGTGCTGGCGGAGCCGCTCGCCGACCTCCCGCCCTCCGGACCGCCCGAGGGGCCGGTCGCGGCGGAGGACGTCCGCATCGGGGACGACGTGATCGAGGCGACGGTGCTCGCGCCGCGCGATGGCCTCGCCGTGGTCCTCGACCCCTTCTACCCGGGGTGGACGGCCTCGGTGGACGGCGTTCCCGCCCCGATCGTCCGGGCCGACTTCGCCTTCGAGGCCGTCCCGGTCGCCGCCGGGCGCCGCGCCCTCCGGCTCGAGTACCGCAGCCGCCCGCTGCGCCTCGGCGCCGGCGTCGCGATCGCCGGCCTGGGCGCGATCGCCGCGGTCCTCTCCTGGCGGCGCCGGCGCCTCGCCGCACGGGATCCGGCGTCCGCCGGCTAGGCGTTCCGCCCGAGGAGGAGCTGCAGGTTCTTCGCCTCCCAGGCGCGGGCGCGCTGGTGGTCCGGGTAGGCGCGCTCGCGGCGCCGGAACTCCCGGCCGTGCACCACGCGCCGGCCGCCGGTCTCGTCGGGCGGAACGGCCTGGTGCAGCATCTCGTGGAACACGACCGCCGCCACGTAGAACTCGGGAACGTCCGGCCGGTCGAGACAGGGGTGGATGCGGATGAGCCGCGCGTCGTGGAGGTAGACGCCGGTCTTGATGCTGCGGCGGCGCGCGCGGCCCCGCCACCTGCCCCAGCCGATGCGCACCTCCACCCCTCCACCGAAGTGCTCGGCGTTGAGCCGGTCGAGGATGGCGCGCAGGTCGTGGCATCGCCCGCGGGCCTCCAGGGGCCCCTCGCGCGGCGGCGCGATGCGCCCGCGGTGCTGCTTCACCCAGGCATCGATCTGGCGCCCGGCCTCGCGGCGGCGGGCCGCCCGCGCGCGGACCGGGCCGGCGAAGGCCGCGAGCGCCCGCACCACGTCATCGGGGGCGCCGAGGAACAGGTGGTGGACCCGGAAGCGCACGGCGTCGCCCTCGCGGCGGAAGGACACCATGGTGGAGCGGTTGTCGTGGACCCGGAGGCGGACGGGCTCGCCGAGCAGCGCCGAGAGCGCGTCGGCAAGCCGGGAGGCGGCGGCCACTCGGTCCTCCCTCGGCTCCGACCGGGCGTCGAAGCCGAGGAGGGAGAGCTGGCGCTCGGGGGCGTGCACGGGCAAGCGCATCGTAGACGAGCGGCGGCGGTTCGGAAACGGCGCGGCGGCGCCTCAGGGGGCCTCGCCCGGCTCCTCGGCGCCGGCGAGGAGCCGCCCGACGCGGGCGGGCTCGATCCGGAGGAAGAGCGCGCGCTCCTGGCTGATGGTCACCGCCCCCGGCGCGGCGCCGCGCGGCTTCTTCACCCACTTCACGCGGGTCCAGATGACCTCGCAGGCGGGATCGCCCCGCGCGTCGCTGAAGTGCGCCGCGAGGTGGGCGGCGTCGAGCAGGCTCTCCTGGTCGGGCCCCTTTCCCTTCTCGAGCCGGAGCACCACGTGCGCCCCGGCCCGGCCGCGGGCGTGGAGCCAGGCGTCGTTGCCCTTCGCCAGCCGGAAGGTGACGGCGTCGTTCTCGGCGGCCCCCTTGCCCACCCAGATGGCGGCGCCGGTGAGCGAGCGGAAGGCGCGGTAGGGCGGCGCGGGCTCCTCGCGCCGCCGGCGCGGCGCGGGCGGTGGCCGTGGCGCGGCCCCGGCCCGCCGCGCCTCGCGCTCGATCCGCGTCAGATCCGCGAGTCCGGCGGCCTCCACCTCGGCGAGGAGGGCCTCGATCCCGGCGAGCTGGGCGCGCACCGCCTCCACCCGCGCCGCCACGCGCACCGCGCTCTCGACGATGCGCCGGTACCGCCGGTACCAGCGCTCCATGTTCTGCCGGGGCGTGAGCGCCGGATCGAGCGCCACCGTCACCTCTCGCGGCCCCTCGGCGGTGTACTCGACGAGCCTCGCCTCGCGCGACCCGCGCGCGAGCGCGTGCAGGTTCGCCTTGAGGAGGTCGGCGACGCGCCGGTCCTCCTCGGCCGCCGGGACCCGGGCCGCCTCGCCGGCGAGCCTCTCGAGCGCGCGCCGGCCGCGCGCCGCCGCCGCCCGCAGTGGCTCGCGGAGCCTCCGGCGCGCCCCGGCGAGCGCGCGCGCCTCCTCGAGCGCGCGGTAGCGGGCCTCGATGGCGGCGGAGAGCGGAAAGCGGGCGCCCGCGACCGGCGCGAGGCGCGACGGCGTGGCCGCCTCCCCCTCGCGCGGCGCCGGCGCCACCCACCGCGCGCCGGGAACGAGCCGGCGCCGCTGCGAGAGGTTCCTCCCGGCGCTCGCCAGGATGGTTCCGCCCGCGTCGAGCAGGAAGAGGTTGCCGTGGCGGCCCGTCAGCTCGGCCACGAGCGAGCGGGCCACCCCGTCCCGCTCGAAGCGCAGCGCGACGACGCGGTCGCCCGGGACGGGCTCGACGGCGGCGAGGCGCGCGCCCACGAGCTCGCGACGGAGCAGCGCCTGGAAGGGGAAGGGCTCCGGAGGCGCCGGCGGCCTCCGCTCCGCGGCGTGGAGCCGCGTGAGGTCCGCCTCGGCGGAGAGGAGCAGCGTCGCCGGACCGGCGCGGCCGAAGAGCTCGAGCGTCAGGCCGCGCTCGGAGTGCATGCGGACCTCGTCGACACCCGAGCCCGCGAGCGGCGCGAGCTCGGCCACGACCGCCGCGATCTCGTTCGCGCCGAGCGACATGGTCCCCGGAACGACAGCGGCCGCCCGGAGGCGGCCGCAGTCGAATCGACGAGGGGAAGGAGGCTACCGCTTCGCCTTCCTCTTGCCGGCCTTCTTGGTCTTGCGAGCGGCGGTCCTCTTCTTCATGACCTTCTTCTTCTTCGCCATGTGCTCCCTCCTCGAGACGTGGTGACCGACAGCCGAGGCAGCAAGATGACGAGACCTTATCTCGCGCGGCGTCGAAGCGCAAGGAAGAGACCCCTTCCGTGAGAGGTCGCGCGGAGCGAGACGTCGCGCTCCGAAGGCGTTCACCCGTCGAGGAGTGCGTCGCCGATGACGCC
>Ga0153915_10002482_pt1 | contig 16829 bp, 14 predicted proteins | sample Opewatmetagenome_2_FD_107003 | JGI IMG/M metagenome (GOLD analysis project Ga0153915, IMG submission 107003) | Freshwater wetland microbial communities from Ohio, USA - Open water 3 Core 3 Depth 3 metaG | ecosystem: Environmental > Aquatic > Freshwater > Wetlands | place: USA: Ohio, Lake Erie...
AGAGGATCCGCCGGAGCGTCAGGCTAGGCAGCCAGCCGTCCGCCGTGTGGACCTCGACGCACACCTGCCGCTGCTCCAGCGCGCGGCGCAGGACTTGGATGCCGACGTACGTGCCGCTGCCGCCGGCAACGTGGAATGGTGGCGAGGTGACGAAGCCCAGGCGACCGGGCATGGGGGCTGCGGTGGGTTGCTGCACCGGCAATCCGATGCGATCCATGGAAGCGAGCACAGAGTGGCGAATAGTCCGGGAGGATTCCCGGGGACCAGACCCTTCGACCCCGGCCATCGCCGGTTCGCTCCAAGGTAAAAGGCCCGGCCGTGGGGTCGAATCGCTTCGACGCTAAGATGCGAACATCGGGGTGTCAAGCAAAAAGCCAAAGACAGAAGGGGGTTACACTTCTTCCAGGAGCCGGAGCCGAGGCGGCGCACCTCCTGCGGGGTTTGGGGACGACCCCGTGCCGCCCCTGACTCAAACCGGATAAGGGGTGACTTGGAACGGATACACTGCCCAACTATTTCGGCGGTCACTCCGGGGCTTGCCCGAAGTTTCGACAGGTCAGAGCACCAATTTTTTGTGCCCTTCCCGTGGATTTCTGGGTGGCCCAATGTCTTATCCGACCGTTTTCCGACAAATCAGGTCATGGCATAGTGAATGCATTGAATTCATTTCAGTCACAAGTTGCATCGGAAAGACACAGGGGAACCTGCACGAGCGGTCCAAAGTTGATAGGATTGACTGGTTCGAACGAGGAGCGCATGGCAGCTCAGAGGTCTTCAGAATACGGCAGCCGGTTCATCCGGGTCGACGCATCCTCGGACCACTCCTTGGTGGTCACCCACTGCCCGACCTGTGGCCTCCGGCTCAAGATCCGCATGGATGCCGAGGGGGGCGTCGGATCCATGGTCGCCTGTGCTCGCTGCAAAGAGGTCTATCGGATCACGGGCATCCGGGCGGGGGCCCGCGAGGAGCGGTGCCCACACGTGTTCCGCGTCTCCTTCGGCGTCGAGGGCCGGTGGAATCCCTGCGAGATCATGGAATGCCTCTTCGACCGGATCGGCGAGGTCCGCACGGTCGAGGGAGGCTTTGCCTGCGAGCCGGACGCGCACCTTGGGATGGTCCCCAGCATCGCCGTGCTGGAGTGCACCCGCACAGTCCAGTTCTCCCTCACCGGCCCCCTGCAGGAGCGAGAGGCCATCGCCATTATCAACCAGGCAGTGTCCGAGTTCGGGGCACGGTTCCGCCTCGGCCTGCGGCCCCTCACCCTCGAGCGCTGGGAACCACGGGCCGACGGTGCCGGCATGACCCTGGCCGAACGCCGGCCCCTGGGCATGCTCCTCCCCCCCAGAAGCCGCGCCTACGCCCACGCCTAGAGGCCTCGAGCCGATCAAGGTCCCTCGCCACTGGCCGCCTCACCATCCGGCCCGTCCACACTCGAAGATCCCAGGGCCCCGCGGACGATCTCCACGAACTGCTTGAGGATCCGAGCCGTGAGTCCCCACACGGTCGATCCCTCGTAATCGTAGAAATAGACGGCGACCGGCTGCCCCTCCCGCTCCCAGGTCTCCACGCGAAAGGGTGCTCCCTCCAGCAGTGGCGTAACCGGCAGGTGAATCAGCCGCTCGATCTCGAAGGCATCGAGGCGATAGGGGTACCCCGGCGGGACAAAGCCGACGTAGGGCCGGACCACGTGGCGGGAGCTCACGGTCACCGTGTCGTCCAAGGCCCCGAGGATCTCGACGTCCTGCGGGCGCAGCCCGATTTCCTCCTGCGCCTCCCGCAGGGCCGTGGCCAGCAGGTCGCCATCCGCCTCGTCGAAGCCGCCGCCGGGAAACGCGATCTGCCCTTTGTGGGTGGGGACGTGCTCTGTACGCTGGGTGAGGAGCAGGTGCAGGCCGCTCTCCGTTTCATACAGCGGCAGCAGGACGGCCGCCCGCCGGAAGCCCGTGGGATCCGCCGGGACCGCGCTCCGACGGCGGAGCACGTCAACGATGGCAGACCGCAGCGATCCGGGTGGCCAGCTCATGGGTGCGCCCCGAGCGATGGTGGGATCTCTCGCGGGATGCGGGAGCAATGCAAATGAAGAGGGGCTTCGGATGCGTCCGAAGCCCCGGCCCTCCGCACGATGGAGCGGGTAGCGGGGATCGAACCCGCATCCCAGGCTTGGGAAGCCTGTGCCCTACCATTGGACGATACCCGCGTGGATTCTTTCCTACCAGATTGCCCCGGGGCTGTCAACCGATTCCATGGGGATTGGATCGAGCTGGACTGGGGCTGAATTGTGAGAAGTATCTTTCCGCACCAACGCTTTACTGCCGAGTAGGGTCCTCGGGGTGTGCAGGCAAAGTGGCTCGCTCTCGCCCCGTTGAGCAACCTTTTCAAAGGAGAAGGGCATCTGCATCTCCTTCTCCGCGTTGGCTGCAGGCCTGCGCAGGATAAGTTCTGGAAGGTGAGGAGGGGTGTCCCTTTCTTCATTGACGGCCTCAGGGTGATTCAGTAGTGTTGGACTGCTTTCGGATGACTCTCGATCTCCTTGTAGCCGAGAGGCCGCGGTCATCATGGACCGGCCCCCTCCCGTAGTCCAATTTCCCGCCCGGATTAGCCGCCGGCTGAGTTTGGCCTTGAGCGTCGTCATCATAACAGTCCTCCTGGTGGGGGGGATTTCCCTTGCCCTCGCCATGCGGATCTCCCGCATCAATGACGCGGTCGACCAGGAAAATGCCCACAACCAGCTCAGCGATCAGATCCATGCCACGTTCTACCACATCGTTTTTGAACTGCAACAGATGCACGCCATGGGCTGGCCGGATCGGGGGCGAGACGTTCAAGCCCTGCATGAGGAACTCGCCCGTCATCTCGAGACCTTCGCGGTCATGCACCAGGGACAAGAGGACTTTCCCGAAAAGCGTCAGGAACTGGCCGCCTTCGCCGGTCTCCGCAAGCTCGCGGCGGAGCTGCGGGGACTCACTGATCGGACACTGGCAACCCCTGCCCGAACAGGGGTACTCGGTCCCATGGATCTTGCCCACTTGGACATCATGTCCCACCAAGTGGATCGTCAATCGGAGGATCTCGTCGGAATTCATCGAGCCAAGATCGCGCGATTGATGCAGACCAGCCAGGGCATGATGCGTGATATCCAGAGCCTCTATTTGGCGTTTCTTCTCGTCGGCGGGGCACTCATCGCCGTGGCCAGCATCGCGTTCACGCGGACCATCGCGATTCCCTTGGGGAAACTCGCGGATGCCGCTCTGGAGATTGCCGAGGGACACCTGGACAAAAAGGTGCATGTCCGGTCCCCTAACGAGATCGGTCAGCTCTCCCATGCCTTCAATCTAATGGCCGATCGCCTGGGGGATCGCGACCAGCAGGTCCGGGAACTCCAAGAGGGCCTCGAACTCAAGGTCCGGGAACGGACTCGGGAATTGGAGGAGGCGACGGGCCGCCTGGTCTTCGCCCAGGAGGCGCTGGTCCGATCGGAACGGGCGGCGGCCATCGGTCAGATCGCCGCTGGGGTCACCCACGAGATCCGGACACCGTTGAGCGCCCTCGCCATCAACCTGCAATTGCTCCGCCGCGCCTTGGATCGAGATGGATTGTCCCGGGAAGAGGCCCGCCGCCTTCTCACCACGGCCGATCTGGAAGTGAACCGGATCAATCGCGCGGTGGAAGAATTCTTCCGGTATGCCCGGCTGCCGAAGCCCCGCTTTGCGCCCGTGCCTCCCAATCGCCTGGTCCGGCAGGTGGTCGACCTCCTCCAGGCCCAGGCCCAGGAGGTCCGGGTGAGGCTGACGGTGAAGTTGGAAGAGGACCTCCCCTCCATCCAGGGGGACGCGGACCAGTTGCGGGAGGTCTTCCTGAACCTGGCCGCTAATTCCATCGAGGCCATGCCGAACGGCGGGGACCTCACCATCGAAACTTCGAGGGTTCTCGCCGACGGGACGTGGGGGTGCCAGGTGCGCCTCTCGGATTCCGGGCCGGGGATTGCCCCGGAGACGCTTCCCCACATCTTCGAGCCGTTCTTCAGCACGAAGGAACGTGGCTTGGGCCTCGGCCTGTCCATCGCCCTTCGAATCGTCGAGGAGCATGGGGGAACCATTCGGTGCCGGAGTCAGGAGGGGGCGGGGACAAGCTTCGAGGTGACCCTTCCGGTTGGCAGGCAGGGCTCGAAGCCGACCAAAGACGGTGAGGGTGTCGAAAGGCAGACCGCATGAAGGCAACGGTTCTGCTGGCCGAAGACGATACGGTCATCCGGGAGGGAATCGCGTCGGCGCTGCGGCAAGATCAGTTCGAGGTGCGCGCGGTCCCCAATGGGACCGAGGCCCTGCGGGACTTCCTGGACGAGCCCGCGGATGTGGTGGTCGCTGATGTGAAGATGCCCGGGCTCAGCGGGATCGCCCTCCTGGATCAGGTCCGGGCTGCACAACCCGACACCATCTTCATCCTGGTCACCGCCTTTGGCAGCATCGATTCGGCCGTCGAGGCCGTGAAGAAGGGGGCGTACGACTACCTCACCAAGCCGATCCACTTGGACCGGCTGAGTCTCCTCATCCGCAAGGCGCTGCGGGCCCGAGACCTCGGGAGGGAGAACGAGGAGTTGCGACGGCAGCTGGGGGAACGGTCCTCCCTTCGGAACATCGTGGGGCGCTCCTCCAGAATGCTGGCCCTCCTTGGCGCGGTGGAGCGGGTGGCTGCCACGGATGCCACGGTCCTCGTTCACGGGGAGAGCGGCACGGGGAAGGAACTCATCGCCCAGGCTCTTCACTTTGCCGGCAAACGCGCCCGAGGCCCCTTCGTGGGAGTCAGCTGCGCAGCGCTCCCCGAATCCCTGTTGGAGGACGAGCTCTTCGGTCACGAGCGGGGGGCCTTCACCGGAGCCGACCGCCAGAAGGCTGGCCGGTTCGAGCTGGCCCATGGCGGCACGCTCTTCCTGGACGAGATCGGGGACGTGAGCCCGGCGACCCAGGCGAAGCTCCTCAGGGTCCTGGAGGAGCGAAGCTTTCAGCGGGTGGGCGGAACCGAAACGGTACGTACCGATGTCCGCCTCGTAGCGGCCACCAACAAAGATCTGGACAAGCTGGTGGACCAGGGCACCTTTCGGGCAGACCTCTACTACCGGGTCAAGGTGGTGACCCTGCGAATCCCGCCCCTGCGGGAGCGGGCAGAGGACGTCCCCCTGCTGGTGAATCACTTCTTGCTCCAGTTCAACGAGCGGCACGGCAAGACCATCAGGGCCCTGGACGGTCCGGCCATGCGAATTCTCGGCGCGTATCCTTGGCCGGGGAACGTCCGGGAGCTTCGGAACTGCGTGGAAGAGATGGTTGTCCTGGCCAGAGGAGATGTGTTGACAGTAATGGATCTGCCCCCACCGCTGGCGGGGTTCGATCTCTCCCGGCATACCTTTACAATTCAGGCCGGGGCTCCCCTGAGCGAAATTGAGCGGAAGGCCATTCTTCACACGCTGCACCTGGTCTCCGGCAACAAGCGGAAGGCCGCCGACCTCCTGGGGATTGGTGTGGCCACGCTGTACCGCAAGATGGAGGAGTACGGCCTGGAGAGCTAGCCTGCCTGCACCATTTTGGTTCGGTTCCTCGGAGTCGGCCAGCCCATCTCTCTCTCGATAAGCCCACCGGGACCGCTATCTTCTCCCGCCCCTTCTCACTTTGATACGCACGCGCGGGAAGCCTGGCTTCCACCACGACGTCCTCTCAACGACCCCCAGCGAAATGAGGAAGTTGGCCCGACCTGGGATGGCAGCGGGAGTCTCTCGCGAGACGGAACACGCCTTGCATCATAGTTGTCTGAAGTTGCGTGGGCAAAGACAGATGCATGGGGAGGGGTTGATGGGGCATCGCACCAAGAGCCTGCTCCTGGCCTCGGGGGACGAGGACACCCTGCAGGTTCTTTCCCAGGCCCTGGTCTTGATCGGCTACCCCGTCCTCACGGCCCTCGACTGGTCCGAGGTGCTGGCAAGGCTGCATCGGATCCCCTTGTCGGTGATCCTGTACGACGTGGTCAGCCTGGATGACAAGGAACGGGAACGGCTGTTGGCGCTCCGACGAGCCCACCCGCAAGTCTCCGTGGTCCTGCTCTCTTCGCTGGAGTCTCCGGAGCTGAGTCGGGCCGTGGAGGAGGGGCTGATTTCCGCCTATGTGGTGAAGCCGGTCCGCCTGACCTCGCTAGAGGCATGTCTCGACAGCCTCGGGGCTGGCCGACAGGCCATAGGGACATAGTGGCGCTCGCGGGGTGAAGGTTTGGCGGAGATGCGGCGGGCCGGCCCGACGTGGCAGCGGGGTCTGAAGACCGTGGCTTCCCTGCCATGTAGCAGCGAGGGGCCGCGGGGAGAGGGGGCGGCCATGTGGAGTGTGAAGGGAAGGCGTTCGACGATCGGTCTGGCGGCAGGCCCTCTGCTCCTCATGGCGCTCTCCGCGCAGGCTGAAGAAGGTCGGAGTACCGCCTACACCAGCGCCAAGGTCTGCGCCGGATGCCACGAGGATATCTACAACATGTGGTCGCGATCGCTCCACGCCACCTCCCTGACGGATCCCGTCTTCGACGTCGCGTACATGCAGGTCCTCAAGGCTGGCGATGCGAAGGCCCGCAAAGTATGCCTCCGCTGTCATGCCCCGACGACCCGCGTCTCGCGGGCTTTTGCCCTCCGGCAGGAGGTCACCCGGGTGGGGGCGTCCTGCGATTGCTGCCACACGATCTCCGCCGTGGATATGAAGAATCGGGCTGAACCGTACACCCTTCGACCCGGAGCAGTGAAGTTCGGCCCCTTCGGCGATACCACCTCCCCGAAGCATCTGACTGCCTTTTCCCCGGTCCATGAAACCTCCGAGCTATGCGGAGGCTGCCACGACCTCGTCGCTAAGAACGGAACGGTGATCATGGGAACCTACACCGAGTGGAAAGAGGGCCCGTACGCTGCCAGAGGGGTGCAGTGCCAGGATTGCCACATGCCGACAGTGAAGGATGTCACGACGGTCAAGGCGGAGGTCAAGGCATCGACCAGACGCGTCAACAAACATGACCTTCAGGGTGGCCACTCCGTTGAACAGCTCCAGCGCGCCACCAAGGTGGAGATCATCGAAGTGACCAAGGCCCCGGATGCGGTTCTGGTCCGGGTTCGGGTGACCAACGTCGGATCGGGCCACAAGGTGCCCACAGGGATTCCCACGCGGAAGCTGCTGCTCACTGGCCAGCTCAAGGATGCTCGGGGTGCGGTGCTCCGGGAGGAAACGATCCGCTACCAGAAAGTCCTGGGAGATGCCCAACGCACTCCCCTGGAGACGGATGCGGACGTCTTCCTAAGGGCCAGCACGCTTCTCTCTGACAACCGTCTGGCCCCCCAGGAATCACGCATCGAGCAGTTCGTCTTCCCCGTGACCCCCAACATGACCCAGGATCAGGTGATGGGCCGCACCTACCAGCGGAATCTGAACGTGGAGGTGACGCTGACCTACAGCTACACACCGCTCATTCTTCAGCGGGCCGATATGGTGCAGGAGATGGCCAAAGATGCCCGGCCGTTGCCCTAGACACGATCCGGGGATCCTGGGATCCGTCCCCGGGGCCCGGGGGGAGGGGGCGGCTCGGCACTGATTCCCCGGAGCCGCGTCGGGGAGCTGCGGCGGACCAACGGAGGTGGTGAGATGAGGGCTGCGATTCTCGTAGTGGTGTTGGCCTTCGGTGTCGCCCTGTTCGTCCCGGAGATGGCTGGAAGCGCGGACCCGGCTAAGGGTGAGGCGACGTACAAACAGTTCTGCGCCAGTTGCCATGGGCCCGCCGGCAAAGGGGATGGACCCATGGGGGCCCGCATGAACCCTAAGCCAAACGATCTCACGAATAAGCCCTACAACGCTTCCATGAAGGATGACTATCTGGCCAAGATCATCCTGGAGGGAGGAAAGGCCGTCGGTAAATCCCCCCTAATGCCTAAGTGGGGCGACGCCCTGAAGGGCAGCGACGCGGCCGACATCATCGCCTACATCCGTTCTCTGGCGAAGTAGGGGCCGCCGGAGGAGATGTCGCATGGGTGCGGCGCGCGGGTTCCTGGGGAAATTCATCGGGCCGGCCATCGCCGTTTGGCTGGGGTGGAGCGGACTGGCCTGGGCCGGCGAGCAGCCCATCGCCTTCAATCACAAGGCGCACATCTCGGCGGGTCTGGAGTGTCCCATCTGCCACCGCTATGTCCTGGAGCAGGCCTTTGCGACGCTTCCCTCGCTCGAGATATGTCTCATGTGTCACACCTCCAAGATGACCGACAATCCAGAAGAGGAGAAGATCCGGGAGTTCGCCAAGCGCGGGGAGCCCCTGCGGTGGTGGCGCCTCTACGTCCTCGATCCCAACGCTGCGATCTATTTCTCGCACCGGCGTCACGTCGCCCAGGGGAACATCCCGTGTGTCACCTGCCATGGGCCCATGGCCGAGCAGACGAAGCCGCCGGCCAGGGCCCTGGTCCAATTCAACATGGAGTTCTGCATCAACTGCCACCAGCAGAAGAAGGTATCCACCGCGTGCGCCGATTGCCATCGGTGAACGCAAGGCGAGAGTGCCCATGAAGGTGACACGACGGGGTTTCCTGGGATGGACGGGGGCCGTGGCGGCCGTGGCGGCGGGGGGCCAGGGTGTCCGGGCCATCGGCGACCTCCAGGCCGCGACCTACCAGGCAGAGATGCCTCCCCAGGGAGTCGAGGAGTGGATCGCCTCCGTCTGCCAGCAATGTCCGGGGGGCTGCGGCATCCGGGTGCGGACGATCACGGCCAACGAGGACGGGAAGAGGCGTGCCGTGAGGATCGAGGGCAACCCCTTCCATCCCATCAGCCGTGGCACCATCTGTCCCAAGGGAGTCGCGGGAATCCAGGCCCTCTATGACCCGGACCGAATCCGGGGACCGATGAAGCGCACCGGGCTCCGCGGCCAAGGGCAGTGGCAGCCCATCTCCTGGGAGGAGGGTATCGCCAGCGTCGTCCAGTCCCTGCAGGCTCTCCGCGCCAAGGGGGAATCCCACACCCTCCTCCTCCTGTCCGGCCAGGTCCGCGGCCTGATGCAGAGCCTCCTGCGCCGGTTCCTGGAGGCGTACGGGTCGCCCAACTATCTCTCGACGGCCGTAGGGGGCGAGGCTGCCCGCCAGGCGCTGCTCCTCACCCAAGGGATTGCCGAGCCCATCGCCTACGACATGGAGAACAGCGCCTACCTGCTGTCTTTCGGCGCGAACCTCCTCGAGGCGGGATGGTCCCCCGTCCGCCAGGCGCGGGTCTATGGCCATCTCCGCCAGGGCGCACCGGGCCGCCGTGGGCGTCTGGTGCAGGCAGAGCCGCGGTTGTCGGTAACTGCGGCAAAGGCCGACGAGTGGATCCCCCTGAGGCCGGGGACCGATGGGGCGCTCGCCCTGGCCATGGCTCACGTGATTGTCAGTGAGGGGCTGTACGATCGGGAGTTCGTGGAAGCCTGGACCTTCGGTTTCGAGGATTGGCAGGATCCCGCGGGAAATACGCACCTGGGCTTTCGGTCTCTGGTCCTGAGCGACTACCGGCCCGAGGCAATCTCGATGCTGACCGGCGTCCCGATCCAGACTATTGTCCGCGTGGCGCGGGAGTTCGCATCCGCGCGGCCGGCCGTGGCCCTGGCGGAGCGGGGTGCCGCCTTCCACACCAACGGCCTTTACAACCGCATGGCGATCCATGCCCTGAACGCGCTGATGGGAAGCATCCAGACCCCCGGAGGGACGGTGATCCAGCGGCAGCCGCCTTTGATCCCCCTCCCCCCGGTGACCCGGGATGCCGTGGCCGCACACGGGCTGAGTGCCCCGCGGATTGACGGGGCCGGGACTGCGACGAGCCCCTTGGGCTCTTCGGGGGTCGGCGCGCTGCCCGAGGTCCTGCGCACGGGGTCTCCCTACCGGCCCAAGGCCCTCTGGCTCTACTACGCGAATCCTGCCTACTCGGTCCCGGAATTCGCGCGCAGTCCGGAGCTCCTGGACACGATTCCCTTCATCGTCAGCTTCTCGCCCTTCCCGGACGAGACGAACCGGCATGCGGACCTGATCCTGCCCGATCACACGTTCCTGGAACGCTGGCAGGATGACCCCATCATGGCGACCTGGGGACCGGCGGTCCTCGGCGTGCGCCAACCGGCGATCTCGCCCCGGCACAACACGCGCCACACGGGTGACGCCCTCATCCAGATCGCCCAGCATCTGGGGGGAAGCGTGGCGGCCGCTTTTCCCTGGAAGGACTTCGGCGAGGTCCTCAAGGAAGGGTTCCGGGGCGTCGCCGGGGCGCAACGCGGCCTCATCATGACGACCCCCTTCGAGGAGGCCCGGCAGCGCCGTCAGGCCGATGCGGGGTTCTGGCTGCCCACGTACAAGACGTTCGACGAATTCTGGAACCAGGCAGCCGAGCGAGGCGGCTGGTGGGATCCCGCGTATCTGTACCGTGACTGGGAACGCGTGTTCCACACCCCGTCGGGCAAATTCGAGTTCTTCTCCCAGACCCTGCAGCAGCGCCTCGAGACCCTGGCACGCCAGGAGACGGGGACCGGCGCAGGCCTGAACGGACTCTTGGACGCTCTCGGGATCCACGCCCGCGGTGATCGAGTCTTCCTGCCGCACCACGAGCCACCTCGGTTCGTGGGGGAGGAGAAGGAGTACCCACTTCACCTCATCATGTCCAAGCCCATGAGCCTGGCGGCCACCCGGACGGCCAATCAGGCATGGCTTGCGGAGATCCCCGATGTTAAGGCGAGCCGGCCTTGGGAGGTCGCCGTCGAGGTCAACCCCGAGACCGCTCACAAACTCGGCATCCACGAGGGGGACGCGATCTGGCTCGAGTCGCCTGTCGGGCGTCTCCAGCTTCGGGCCCGGCTCTACCCGGGCATCGCCCCGGAGGTGGTGCACGTGCCATTCGGGTCTGGCCATGGGTCAGGTGGACGATTTGCAGAGGCCTGGGGAGTCAACCCGAATCGTCTGGTGGGCGGCGAGGCGGACCGGCTGGCGGGCACGCCCGCCCTCTTCGCCACGCGGGTGCGGATAACGAAGGCGTAAGCGGAGGAGAGCGTGGCACGCTGGGGAATGGTGATCGATCTCGATCGCTGCACCGGTTGTCAGGCCTGTGTCGTCGCCTGCAAGGCGGAAAACAACGTGCCGGTGGTCAGCCCGGCCGGGGCCCAGGCGGGCCGCCTCATGCTCTGGATGACCGTCATCCCCGAAGTGGAGGGCGAGTTCCCGCGGGTCCGGGCGCGGTTTACCCCCAGACCCTGCATGCAGTGTGAGAATCCCCCGTGCGTCAAGGTCTGCCCGGTCCAGGCCATGATGAAGAGTCCCGAGGGCATCGTCAGCCACGTGTTTGCCCGCTGCATCGGCTGTCGGTTCTGCGTGCAGGCCTGTCCCTACGGGGTAACCTATTTCAACTGGCAGGCCCCGGCGTGGCCGGCGGACCTCCGCGAAGCCCTGAACCCGGACTTCTCCATCCGGCCCACCGGGGTGGTCGAGATGTGCGACTTCTGCCACCATCACCTGCAGCACGCCCGAGAGATGGCGCGCGCCGACGAGCGGGAGGTGCGCGGCGAGGGGGAGTACGTGCCTGCCTGCGTCCAGAGCTGCCCGGCCCTGGCCCTGATCTTCGGCGACCTCGACGATCCCAACACCGCGGCTTCCAGGCTTGCCCACAGCCCGCGAGCTTACCGCTTGCTGGAAGATCTGGGGACGGCCCCCAAGGTCTACTACCTGAAGGAGGGCTGACGTGCCGACGAAACACTCACAGGGCCCCGGCGGGGACGAGATCCTCTTCGCCCCCGTTCTACGCACGGGCCGGGGCTTTTATGTCGCGGCCGGAATCCTCCTGGCGGTGGCGGTATGGGGGGCATACGCCTATACGGTCCAGCTCCGCTACGGCCTCGGGGTGACCGGGCTGAACCGACCCGTGGCCTGGGGCTTCTACATCGTCAATTTCGTCTTCTTCATCGGCATCAGCCACGCCGGCACCCTGATCTCCGCGATTCTCCGCCTTTGCAAGGCCGAGTGGCGGCGCCCGATCACCCGGGCGGCCGAGACGATCACGGTCCTGGTCCTGTTCTTCGGTCTGGGGAGCATCATCATCGACCTGGGCCGGCCCGACCGGCTCTTCTACGTTCTGCAGTACGGCCGCCTCCAGTCCCCCCTGCTCTGGGACGTCACCAGCATCACCACCTATCTGACGGCCAGCACCCTCTACCTGTACCTGCCCCTGATTCCGGACCTGGCGCTGCTCCGGGAGCGGGCGAGCGGATGGCGACGACACCTGTACACCGCGATCTCCCTGGGTTGGCGGGGAACGCCCGAACAGCACCGGCGTCTCGAGCGGGGCATCTCGGTCATGGCGGTGATCGTGATTCCGATCGCGGTCTCGGTCCACACGGTGGTCTCCTGGGTCTTCAGCATGACGCTTCAGCCGATGTGGAAGAGCACCATCTTCGGGCCGTACTTCGTCACGGGGGCCATCTTCTCTGGCATCGGGGCCCTCATCATCTCCATGGCCGCGGTGCGACGGGCCTACCGCCTGGAGAACTACCTGAAGCCGGTGCACTTCAACAGCCTCGCGCTCCTGCTCATGGTGATGAGCCTCCTCTGGTTCTACTTCACCTTCGCCGAGCACCTCACGGCCTACTATGGCGGCGAACTGGCGGAGGGGGCCGTCCTCTCCGCCAAGGTGGCGGGTCCCTACGCGCCGGAGTTCTGGAGCATGGTGATGCTCAATTTCGTGATCCCCATGGCCATCCTGGCCAATCGCCGAACCCGGACCGTGACGGGAAGTGTGGTCGCATCCGCCTCGGTCCTGGTGGGGATGTGGCTGGAGCGCTATCTGATCGTCATTCCCACCCTGGCGAACCCGCGCCTCCCGTATCCTCGGGGCTTCTACCAGGCGACGTGGGTGGAATGGTCCATCACGGCCGGCGCCTTCGCCCTCTTCATCCTCCTCTATATGGTCTTCACGAAGCTCTTTCCTATCATCTCCATATGGGAGGTCCGGGAGGGACGTGAGATCGGGATCCGGGAGGCCTACGAACGCATGGAGGGTTACCTGCCCAGCGACGAGGGCCGCGCCCCAGTCGTCGAGCCGGCAGGGGCCCTCCGGTGAGGCGCAGCATGGATTGGCTATGGCGTTTCATCCCCATTTCGGTCGCCGGCTTTGCGCTGGCATTCATCGGCTGGATGGGCCAGATGCTTCGGATGGCCTGGCTGCGGAACGACTCGTGGGGGTTCACCGTCACCGTGGCCTCGGTGGTGATCCCCATCTTCCTGGTCTTTATCTGGCTGGCGGTCTACGTCATCTGGGGAATCGCCCGCGAGGCGCTTCGGGGGAAGGATTCGACTCTCCCTGTCGCGCCGGCGGTCAAGACGGGAGGAGCGCCGTGAGGACGCTGCGGTTTCTGGCCATGGCCCTCGCCGTGGTGGCGGCGTTCCCGACGGCCGAGGCTCTGGGTGGCCAGACTCCATTGCCCAACCCAGTGGAAGGATCGCGCCTCTTCGTCCAGAAGGGCTGCGTTGTCTGCCATGCCGTGGATGGCGAGGGGGGGAAGATCGGCCCCGACCTGGGACGCGTGACCAGCGGCCGCAGTCTCCTTGGCATCGCGGCGGTCATGTGGAATCACACGCCCCTCATGACGGAGCGCATCAAGGAGGTCCGGGTCACCCGGCCGAAGCTGACGCCGGAGGAAATGGCCAACCTCTTCGCCTTTCTGACCTACACGGGATACTTCGACGCCCCGGGAGACCCGAAGCGGGGGGCGGATGTTTTCCAGAGCCGCGGGTGCTCACGGTGTCACGGGGTGGGCGGCGTCGGTGGGGGCATCGGCCCCGCCCTGGACAGGTTCAAGCGGTACGTCTCGCCCATCTCGTTGGCCACTGCCATGTGGAATCATGGACCGCAGATGCAGAAGACGATGCAGAGTCTAGGCATTACCCGGCCCCAGCTCACCGGCGCGGACATCGCAAACCTCCTGGCCTACATCCGTGCCGCGGGCCGGGGCGGCCCGGAGGACGCGGTCTATCTCGTGCCAGGCAACCCGCAAACGGGGGCCCGGATCTTCGAGGAGAAGCGCTGCAGCACCTGCCACGGCGGTGGAAGGGCGGCGGGCGGTATTGGCCCGAGCTTGAGGCAGCCACGGGAAGGGCAACCCCGGGGGGTGACAGACGTTGGCGCGCTCATGTGGAACCATGGTCCGGCCATCTGGAAGAAGATGGCCGAGCTGGGCATCCCGGTCCCTAGCCTCACCGGCCAGGAGATGGCCGATCTGGTCTCCTATCTGCACACCCTGGATTATTTCGAGGAGCCGGGGAAGCCCGATCGGGGGCGCGATATCTTTACCAGAAAGGGCTGCGCTACGTGCCACGGAGCCTCGGCGCGCGGAGGGGGCGGCGCACCGGACCTGACGAAGAGCCTGGGCAAGGCGTCCCCCATCGAGATCGCGGCCGCCATGTGGAATCACAGCTTCGCCATGGCAAAGGAGGTCCGGACGAGAGGCCTCCCCTGGCCGACGCTCGAGGGCCGTGATCTGGCCGACCTGGTGGAATTCCTGCGGGCTGGCAGCGGGAAGAGTTGAGGAGCCTGGAAGGTACGTCCCCGCTGGCGTTTGGCGTCGATGTTCCCGAGCCCGAGCCCTCGCGCCGACCGATCAAGCCCCAAAGGGGTACACGCCGGGCACGAATGGTGGGTGGGAGAAATACCGGGCACCTTTTGGTCTGGTTGGTTTCCTAGAAGCAGCTTCGGAACTCTTTGGGATATAGATACGCGACGCCTTCTGGATGTCAGCGAGAGCGGTTGGAGCAGCTAGTTTGAAACCACGGTCCCGTTGAGAGCCGCAGAATGGCCTCGCCCGCATGTGGGCGGGAGGGGAGGGGAATGGGGGGCATCGCGGGGCGGGTGGGCTGTTGTCTCGTCGGGATCTGCCCTGTCGGGGGCGAGGTGTCGACCCTTCCCGCCACGGCTTTCCCCTTGCCCGTCGTTGCCGGAGAGGAACCGGGAAGCGGCCTCCTGCCGGGAGGAAGCGCACCGCTCCGGGCCGCCCGGCCTAGACCGGTCTCGCCACGAGCACCCCCACCATTGCTTTCTCTAGCTGTACCTCGGTATCGGGATTCGGCGGACGCCCGGCGGGCAGGGCCAGCGAGGGCTGTCGTTCCGATCGTTCCGGTCCGCAACGCGACACAACGTGGCCAAGTGGCCATGCGCTGTCCGCCAGGCGGGCAGCGCGAGGGAGGGGGAGAGATGCGCTCTATTCGAGTTCTCGCGATCCTCGGCGCGGTACTGGCCCTGGCGGCCGTGGGCGCCTACGGCCAGGACTGGCTGAAGGGCAGCCCCGACGAGAAGCTCAAGACACTGGCCGACATCCAGCCCGGGCTGGGGACGGTCATGATCGAGTACGCCAATCGGTTTACGAACGCCTACTACGCCGCCAAGGACGGCAACTGGGATCTCGCCGCCTACATGGTGAAGGAGATGCGGGAGATTCAGGAGGTGGGCGAGACGACGCGGCCGGCCCGCGCCGATGCCCTAAAGGCCTTCGAGAAGTCCTACCTCGACACGCTGGATGGGGCCATCAAGGCCAAGGACTTCAAGAAATTCGCCACAGGATTCAAGGGCACGGTGCAAGGCTGCAACGGCTGCCACGCGGGACAGGGCTTCCCATACATCAAGTACCAGCTCCCCAAGATGCCGCCGTCCCCGCTGGTGATGAAGCCCTGAGGCAGCATCCCGTTTCAGCCGGAGCGGGCAGGTTAAGCCAGAACGCCTGCTCGCTCCCGGCTCTTTCCGTCAGTCAACCTGCCTAAGCGTGGCGGCCAGCGGCCAGGCCAGAGCGTGCCGCTGACACCCGGCAGTGCGCCCCCCTCGCTTGGCTCTTGGCCGCCTGTCGCAGTGCGGCTTGTGGGCCCCGTCCTGAGGCCAATGCAACCCTCATCTCCAAGTGCCAAGATTCGCCCCGCTCGGCGAGGCGCCCGAGACTCGTACTGTACGTTCGGGTCTGCTTCCATTTCGCCCACAGTCCCTTATCTTGGCCGTCCTAGAACCCCATGAATTTCCACGCTTCAAAAGGTATCGAATCCCCCGGGGACACCACTTCTGACACGCGCGGAGGGCGGGCCGATCCCGTGACGCCTGTGCAGAGATTTCCTCCGGTGTCGCGAGGAAGCCCATGCGGCGAGAGACACGTGGGGATCGGACCCGCCACACTGGTGTGCGGCTCACAGCCGCCGAGAGGAGGATTCCACCCCGACAGTACAGAGCTGGCCAGGTCCTCCCCTACGGAGGGGGAATGGATGGAGAGGGACTGGGGCTGAATTGTGAGAAGTATCTATCGGCACCAATGGCCCCTGTGACGCGGAGCAGGCGTCGCGACACCACCACAGCTCGGCCCCTGCGGGGGACCGGCGGGGGCACTGGCACGCCGCACCCGGCCTCGCCAGCCCTGCGGCCGAATGGCAGTACTATGATGGGGCGCGAGAGATCAGCCGGGAGCGGTTTAACGTGAGGGCTGAGGACACCCCGTTCGCGATGCGGTCAGCACTCCGCATCGCAGGGAGGAATACATCTTGACACCGAGGAAACGGCCGGGGCCCGCATTCCAGCCCTCCTCCAGCTTCAGGTCCCGGAGGTTACCGGCAAACTGAATTGAGGGAGATCCTCACGGGGCCGCTGCAGGTCGCCCCAGGGCCACATCTTCGAGAATGACCTGCTTGAGAACGGTCTGATCACCTAGGCGCTTAACGGCGTCGAGGATTTCAATGCCGGCGAGACGCCCGTCGGCATCATAGACCGCCGCAATCCCCTCTGATAGATGCTTCGTCGTGAAGGTC
>Ga0153915_10002483_pt1 | contig 16828 bp, 20 predicted proteins | sample Opewatmetagenome_2_FD_107003 | JGI IMG/M metagenome (GOLD analysis project Ga0153915, IMG submission 107003) | Freshwater wetland microbial communities from Ohio, USA - Open water 3 Core 3 Depth 3 metaG | ecosystem: Environmental > Aquatic > Freshwater > Wetlands | place: USA: Ohio, Lake Erie...
CGATGGCGTTGCCATAGCGGTTCAGGAGGGACTTCAGGGCGTCGTTTCTCGTCTTCTCGGCAACGATCTTCAGCCCCTCCGCATAGCTGTAGTTCCAGCGCTTGACAAAGTGCTCCACCTTGCCAAAGTACCTGGTGGGGACGTACTCGCTCCGCTCGGAGGTGTAGCTGAAGATCTCTGGTCTCGTCACCCCGGCAGTGGTGATGGCGGCCATGTAGGTGGACATGAAGAGCAGGTCCGCCGACATCCGCTTCTCCTCGATGAGATGGTCAAACTGCTTCTGCAGGGATTTCGTGATATCGGCAAAGGGCAGCTTTCTCCTGGTCTCCACCCCGGCAGAATCCCGGACTGTTTCGGACATATCCCTCTAGAACTTGATCCGGGTCAGCCCTTCCTTCCGGATCCTGGTCATCATCTGGAAGAGTTCATGGAACCCCGTGTACCCGGCTGCGTGGAGCCGCTCGAGAATCCGCGCCCGCCTCTCCACCTCCACGTAGATCTCCGCCTTCTTGTGCTCGGGTACCCCCAGCAGCGTGGCGATCTTGTTCTCCAGGAGGTAGCTGGCACCCTTCCCGGTCCACTCGAAGGTGTCATTGATCGAGTTCCACTTGAACATCTCCACGAACTGGAATGCCTGCGTGTCGGGGTTGAACCCGACCAGCTCGTTCACCGAGAGCATGCGCCGCACGGTCTCGCCGGACGGGCGCTTCACCGCCGACTGGATCACGACAAGGTTCAGGTTGTCCACGAAGGTCTTGGGCACATTGATGGGGTCTCCCGTCAGACGCTGGAGCAGTTTCTCCACCGAGGCGGCGTGGAAGGTGGAGAGCACGGGGTGACCGGTCTGCATCGCACCGAAGGCCACTGTCCCTTCCACCCCCCGGATCTCGCCCACGATGATCTCGTTGGGCCGCTGCCGCAGGGCCGATTTCAGGAGATCGAACATCGTAACGTCGGACCCGGCTCCCTCCCCCCTCCCCTTGGCCTTCGAGACCTCCCGTGTCCAGTTCTTGTGGGGGAGCTGCAGTTCGGGCGTATCCTCGATGGAGACAATCTTCCACTCCGGCGGGATGAACGCAGCGATGGCATTCAGCGAGGTGGTCTTGCCGCTGGCCGTCTCGCCGGACATGAAAAGCGACATCCCGTGCTCGACGCAGAGCCAGAAGTACGCGGCCATCGTGTAGTCGCAGGTCTTCCACTCGACGAGGTTGAGGATCGAGATGACATCGTCCATCACCTTCCGGATGGTGAAGTTGCTGCCACGCCGGGAGATGTCGGTGCCGTACACGATGTTGATACGGGAGCCATCGGGGAGAGTCGCGTCCACGATGGGGTTCCGGTAGGTGATCGGTTTCCTGATCCGCTCGCCGAGCTTGATGACGAAGTCATCCAGTTCGCGGGTCTCCCGGAACTCGATCACCGATTTTAAGGCCTTGAAGATCTTGTGCTCGATGAAGATGGGACCGACCCCGCCGCAGGTGATGTCTTCGATATAGCGGTCGTTGATGAAAGGCTCGAGCACGCCGAGGTCGATCTTGTCCCGGATCATCATGTACTCGATGGCGGCGTACTGCTGGGGAGTGGCGATGATACGCCCCTCGGGGGTCATAGGGACGGCGGCCATGGCCTTCTTTCTCGCTGCGGTCTCCTTCGGCCCGGTCAGGTCCCTGTTGAGGAACGCAAGAATCGAACCCTTCAACCCCTTTCCATTCGGCTTGGGGAGCGCGGCCAGTTTCATCTCTTCGGGCGTCTGGACCGTGACCACCTGGGCGATCATCTTCTTCAGGACATCCGCCCGCTCCGTGTCAGTGACGGGATCATGGTCCAGGGCGTCGATGAGATCAATGAGTCTCATCTCGATGGCCGGGATCATGTCGGTGACCTGATGCAGGAAGGATGGCTCGATGGGGATGTAGTAGTTCCGGGTGTCCGTCGGGTCCGCGAAGATGTGGATAAAGACCTTCTCGTCTGCCGGGTAGATCAGGTTGGGCTCCTTGAGAGCCTTGAGATCCCGTTTCAGTTCCGAGAAGAAGAGCGGGATGCCGTACGTCTCCACAGGGAACAGATGGAGGTATTCCAGCAGGTGGGGAGCCCGGTGCATGTATTCCCTGGCATTGGCCGGGAGCATGCCGTACAGGGGACAGCTGTCGGGATTCAATGCACAGCCGCTGCTCTCGTGGCTGTCAAGGGGTGTGAACGGGAGCTTGACATTCACCGAGAGGGTAGTCACGGCTCCTACACCCTGGCCATCGTGATGGGGATGATCTTCATGCCGAACCCGGGGTGGACCTCGAAGGAGACCAGGTTACCGGTCGCCTTGTGGGCGCCCCGGACCTTGACCACTTCCAGCACCATCACGTACTTCTCCCCGACAAGCGACCGCTTCATGACCAGGTGCGCATCGCAGATGGAGCGGATGCGGACCAGGGTATCCTCCTCGAAGGAATAGGTGTGGAGGGTGATGAGGATCGTCTTTCCTATGTCCACCAGGTTCTTGCAGTTGGTGAAGAAGGTGAGGATCACGTCGTTCGTCGTGTACTCGGTGAAGAGGGTCAGGGAATCGATGATGATGACCTGGGCCTTCGTCGTGGACATGTGGTTGATGACCCGCTGGAGGATCCCGTCCATCTCCGTCTTGGACCAGTCGAACCCGACCATGTGCACCGGGAAGAGCCGGATGTAGCCCCATGCGAAGTATTCCGAGATGTCCAGCGACATGGACTCCATCTGCTTCAGAAAGGACTGGGTGGTCATCTCGGTGGAGAAGAGATCCACGTCCAGCCCCTGCTTCATCGCCCCCCAGATGATCTGCTGGGTGAGGACGCTCTTCCCCGTATCGTTCTCCCCCTCGATCAGGGTGAGGGACTGGAGGGGGAGACCATCGGCTATCTTCCGGTCGATCTCCACGTTTCCCGTGGAGAGGATATTCCTGGCCTCCCCTTCGTCAGGGGTGCCGTTGGTTCCGTTGGCATCCTGCGGCATCTGCATTCACCTAGAGATACGCGGAGTCGTACACTCCGTTCTCAGTCACCACTTTCGCCCACGTGGGTTCATCCCCCGTGTAGGTGACCGAGATATTCATCACCTCGTCCGGGTCCAGCTGATTCGGGTGGATGGTATCCGGGCTGATACGGTACCACCATGCGCCGGAGGAGTTCGTGTAATAGACCGGTTCACCATTGTGCAGGAGAAACACGGCCATCTCACCGGGGTCCCTGACCGTCTCACCCCCGGTATTCTCGACATCCAGGAACACCACCTTGAGCAAATCATCGGCCGAGGCGCCGGTGATCGCAACGCCGGTATTGATACGCTCCACCTGGCGGTCTGTGAGGTCTTTCTGGGAGGTTGTCGCCTGCTCCACGAGCGACACGGTCCCGCCCATCACCACGTAGGCGGTGATGATCAGGATCACGATTCCCACTGCCGATGCAATCAGGGTTGCTGCCGCCATTGGTCCCTCAGCTCACCGTGAACTCTTCCGACCGTCTCACCCCGTTCGGGAGGACGAACTGGAAGGTGACCACATCGCCAATCGTTCCCGGGATTTTATCGGAGAGGACGGTCACGTGCAGCATCTCGCCGGGATCCAGGTAGGCATTTCCATCGCCGATGATCTCATAGGTCCAGCCATCGGAGGAGAGATCATTCTTCGTCGTCATCTCGAAATCGCCCGGGGCACCGACAAAGATGATGGAGCCGTCCAGCTCGTTGGTGGACAGCCGCTCATCGCCGGTATTCCTTATCCATACCTGTGCATAGGAGGAGGTATTGGCATAGGTGTTGACGATGGTGATATCCGTGCTGATCTGCACGTCCATCTGGTGGGCGGTGGAGCTGGCGGTCCCGGAGACAGAGAAGACCGCGGGGAGCACCTGCGAGGCCAGGACACCAGCCGCCACGATGGCGGTGATGAGGAAGATCGCCGTGACGATCGTTTCACTCGACATCGCTCAGATCTTGTCCAGGGTCTTGATCCACTCGTCCACTTCCTCGGCGACCTTCTGGGACTTTGCCCCCTCGCCGCGTCCCTCGCTCCGCTTGGTGCTCATCAGGACCTCGATCATGTCCCGGTCCAGCGAGGTATCGTTGGGGTCCAGGATGCGGTTCAGGACGTAGAGCTCCGAGACGAAGGCATCGGGTCCCACCTCGTGGATCTCCCCGAGCGTGGCAGGCATGAGGCGGGCAATCTCCTTCACCTGTGCAATCGAATCCCTGCTGATGTAGCCGAGGCCGCCATAGGCCTGGAGCATCATCTCCAGCCGATCGTGGCCGTAGCGGTTCACGATCTTGCCTGTCCACTCGAAGAGGCGGTGGACCTTCTGGAGACGGAGCTTCTCGCTGGAGGCCCGGGGCCCTGCCCCCTGCTCCCTCATCATCTGCAGGATCTGGTTCTCGACGAGACCGGGGGTACGCGGGCCGTTCAAAGGCAGGGAAGGTACCTTCGTCGGGGCCGGTTCTCCCAGCGGCTCTGCGGCCGGAGAGGCCGGTTCCGGCTTTGCGGCGGGTTTCTCCTTCACGCTTTCCATCTCCTTCCCGCCAAGATCAATATGCACAGCGGTGCTCTTCCCGGTTTCAGCGGGTGCATGGAAGAAGGGGTTATCCCGTTCGTTCATCCGTTCCCGGATGTCGATGAGCAGCTTCTTGATGGAGGTCTTGAGCAGCTCCACCTCATCCTGGATCTTGAGCAGCCGCTCCTCGGCGTTCGTGGTGGGGGCAGTGGCTGCTCTGATCTCCTTCTGAGCCGGGTTCACTGCCATACGCGTAGAAATTTACCACTTATACATGATAAATCTTCTCATATGAGATTTATGATAAATCCCATGATAATGAGAAAATTACCAATTTTAGAGGCTTTAATGGGGAAAAACGGGCCAATGAAAGGGGTGAATCGACGGATGGCCGACGAATACGGGCAGGAAAAAAAGGGGAGGGTTAGTAGAGCACATTTATCGCATCGATGGCGACCGGTGCTCTCCGGCTGATGCCAAGGGAGGCTCCCAGAGGAGGCCTGATCTCCAGAGTGAAGGGATCACGTTCCGGGATGCCGGACAAGGAGGGATTGAGAGGCAGAGTCTCAGTGATATTCGCCCAGATCGTGAACTTCTCATCCACTTCCAGCACGGTATCATCATCGGAGTTCGTCTGGTCACAGATTGCCCACTGGTAGCCCGCGGGCATTGTCGCGCCCGAACAGGGCCCGGTCATGGCACGCGACGCGAAATCCAGGGTTACGAGCTTCGTTGAGTTCGAGAAGACGAACGTGGTCTTGTTCAGGTCAATGGGCGATCCCCCGGCCGCGAGGGTGATCGAGAAGATGATCGTGTGGATACGGGCCGGTGAACCGGTGGCGGTAGAATTGGAGGTGCCCGTCGCATCCCCGTACACCTCGCCCGCGATGTTCATGTTCGTGGTGGCCTGCTTCACACCCGAGTGCACGACCTCCTGGCTCTTCTGGGTGGTGAAGAATCCTGCTCCCAGCACGACATACGCAAAGACCGCTGCCACGACCACGAAGGCGATCAGGACGATCGCGGCCTCGAGGCCCGTGAATGCATCATACCTGTTGATGGTTCTCGTCATGTGCATCACCTAGTAGAGCGCCTGCATCGGGCTGATCGCCATGGGACCCATCCGCTTGATTGTGAGGGTCGATCCCACCCCGGGTGAAACCTCCAGGGTAAACGGATCGTTCTTGACGATGTAATGCCCGCTTTTGAGGGCAACCGCAACATCGATCTGCTCACCGATTTCCAGGAGGGCGTCCCTGTCACCATTGCGGTACGCGATGACGGTCCAGTTCCCTTCCGGGGGTGACCCGAACGAAATGGGGGTTGTCATCCCGATCTCATCTCTGTACGATGCATTGGCATAGGTCATGCCGATCCTCTCGATATCAATGTCGTTGGCACCGGCAGCGAGCCCGATCGTGAAGTTGATTGCCACGATCGAGGCATTGCCGCTTCCACGGCCATAGACATCACCAAGGATCGCGATGTTCGCGGATGCCGCCTCCACGCCCGAGTGCACGACCTCCTGGCTCTTCTGGGTTGTGAAGAACCCGGCGCCGAGCACCACGTAGCTGAAGACGGCAGCCACGACCACGAAGGCGATCAGGACGATCGCGGCTTCGAGACCTGTGAATGCCTCTTCACTTCTAGAGAAAGCTTTCATATGCTACACCTTGTGCCTATACCGGATCTCTCCGGTACAGATCAACAGTAAATTCGTGTAATAATATATAAACCTTCCCTAAAAAAAAGAGTGAATTTATAGAAAAAATTGAAAAGATAATCAATTTTTCAATTTTGAAATCGCATCCATGGCTGCCAGTCGTATATCAGGATCCGGATCGGTGGCCATCTGCTGGAGTGGTCCGCGGGCCCGGATGTCCCCAAGTCTCCCGAGGGCGGTGACCGCCTTCCCCCGCACACCGGTATCCTGGTCCCGGAGGACGTGGATGAGCGGCTCCACCACCCGCGCGTCGCCGATCCTCCCCAGCGACTTGGCCGCCTCGCGCCTGACAAACCGGTTCCTGTCACCCAGCATCCCTATCAGCGGTTCGATGGCGCGTTCATCACCAATGATGCGGAGGGCGACTGCTGCACCGGTCCGGACGTGCCAGTCAGGGTCATCCAGTGCCTGTATCAGCGGTTCCACCGCAACCTCGCCCAATGCTCCAAGCGCACGGACCGCGTGCTCGCGGGTACCCCGGTGTCCGTCTCCGAGAAGCGCGATCATGGGCGCCACCGCCCTCGGGTTGCCCGACTTCCCCAGCGTGCGGATGGCCACCTCACGGGCAGCCGGATCCGGGAGGGCCAATGCCTCAGTGACATACCCGAGATCCGTGTCGCTGAGAATCGGTCTCCCGGTAGCCCCATCCCTCAGGGATACTCCTGCCGCACGACCCCCCGATTCCTTATGGAGCATGCGGAGGGAATTCAGGGTCTCGCCCAGCGTTGCCCGCCCCTCCATGGTGAAAACCGTGATGACGGCAATGATCCAGACAAAGACGGCAGCATAGAGTGAATACCGGAGGGGATTGGGGGAGAGCCCGCTCCAGGAGGTATAGAAGATGGTGATGACGGATCCCGCGACCACGATTCCGATCAGGACCAGGCCGTACCGGGGGTACCAGATGGAGGCCAGGACCAGGGGGAGGAGATAGAGGACGAAGAGGAAATCCCCCAGGTGGTGCTGAAAGGAGTAGAACGTGAGGAGGACGGCAACCAGGGTAAGGGCGGTGATCACCGACGGTTTCAGCAGATCATCCCTGTGTATTCCCGCGATGGGGGAGAGGAGAGAGGTGGCGGCTGCCATGCAGACAAAATAATTCTGATTCCTTATATTTAAAGATTTTGATAAAGAAATAACTATTTATTGAAAGATAAAGAAAATCAGAGTAGTGTAATGCGGGAGGGGTCACCGCATCCCCGCCGTGATACCGGTGAGGCGCTCACCGGCACCCGGGGAGAGGCGGGAAGGGAATGCCCTCCACGGACACGGAGTTCAATCCACCCCTATCGGGAATCCCATGGATACACGTGACATCCTCACCGTGATGGCCGCGGTTGCCCTGGTGGCTGCCCTCGCCGTGGCAGCGCCGTTCCTTACGGGCAGGGAGACGGAGGACACACCGGTGAACCCCACCCCGGCCATCGTGTGGGATACCGGCAGCTCCACACCCCCCGGGACCCTTGCCACCACCACCGAGACAGCCGCCCCCACCCCCACTCCCTGGGACCAGACTCCCGTGACGATAGGCTTTGTCAGCGGAGGGTCGGAGACGGTAACCCCCACGACTCCGGTCACCATCCCCCCCCTCACGATGATCACCTATGCCACGATCAGGGGGCAGGGCAGCGGCACCACCCAGACCTTCGCCCTCCCTTTCCCCTACTGGCAGCTGGAGTACACCGCGGAACCCACCGCGCTCCCTCCCGACGTCTTCCCCAGGATCATCATTCAGGTCTTCGACGCAGGTGATCCGAACCGGGTGGTGGGAATCTTCAACCAGGACGTGTACACGCAAGCGCCCGAAAGGCCATGGGTGGAGACATTTTACGAAGGCAACCGCAGCTACTATTTTGGCGTTGCCACGCGGTTCATCCGGTCCTACACGCTCACCATCAAGGTACCGAGCACGTACGTGTAGGAACCGTCACCGGGGTCTCCCGTGGATGAGGCCATGAGAACCCGGAGAAGCATACCCGCCTGATCCTGCCGGTGAGGTTCTCCCCAGGGAACCCGAGAGCATCGTGGCAATCGGTGGTCAACGGGTCCGGGTACAGGGAGCCGGTGGGGAGCGACAGGGCATACGTGAAGAGGGGTAAGAAAAGGAAGGGGAGGGGAGGGGGAGAAATCCGGGGGAATTCTGTCAGTCCAGTTTCTTCTTTCCCATGGATTCGATGTAGACCAGTTCCTGGCCGGCTTCAATGGACGTGAGCCGGTCCTCGTGCACCACGAGTTCGAACATCGTGTATTCCTTCATGTCCATCAGCTGCACCACGTTCCCCGCCTTTGAGATGACCTGGCCGCTCTTGCGCTCAACGAGGGGCACGTAGATCTTCGCCGAGACGGGGTTCACGATGGACCGCTTGACCCCGTCAAAGAGGCCCACCGCATCGATCCGGGACTTGGCGGCCCCGTGCTTCCCCGGTTTCGACGTGGCGATGCCCAGGATCCTGCAGGGTTCATCATCGATCACCACGTAACGTCCTTCCTTGAGCTTGCCCACTTCTGTCTGTTCCTTCATGAAGTTCCTCGCAGTGCGGTAGTAATTTATCAGTATGGCATAACATAAATACAGCGCAACGCATGACGAGCGAATTTCTCTCCTGCTGTGAGGAACTGGCGCCTCTCGTACAGGACGTGGTGGAGGACCTGGTCGTCCGCCCGGAAGGGGGCCGGTACGTGGGAATGGGCGCAGACGGCACCCCCACGGCCCTGATCGACCGGCAGGTGGAGGAGACGGTCGTTGCGCATCTCACCGCACGGGGTATCTCCCGGACCGTCATCTCGGAGGAGTGCGGCGTCACGCCGGGCGGAGGAGATACGGGCACCATCTTTCTGGACCCCGTGGACGGGACCCACAATGCCCTCGCCGGCATCCCCTTCTTTGCCCTGTCGATGGCTTATGCAGAGGATGGCAGGGTCACCGAGGGGTTTGTCGTGGACCTGGCCCACCGGGAGACCTTCATCGCCGTGCGGGGCCAGGGGGCCCGTCTGAACGGGAAGGAGGCACGGGTCTCCCGCACCCATCTCCTTGAGGAAAGCGCCATGTCGGTCTACGGCAGAAAGTTCAACCCGGCCCCGGTGCTGTTTCTGGGACAGAAGATCCGGCGGTGGCGGCTTCTCGGTGCCTCAGCCCTGGAGCTCTGCTACGTGGGGTGCGGAAGGCTGGACGGGTTCATCGATCTCCGGGGAACGCTGCGGGTGACGGACGCGGCGGCAGGGATGCTCTTCTGCGAGGAGGCGGGGGGAAAGGTGAGCGATATCCAGGGAAAGCCGGTCGTCTTCCCGGATGAGGTGTCGGTGGGGAAGTGCCTCGTGGCCACCAACGGCAGCCTGCACCGGAAGGTGATCGAATACCTGAGGTGAGAAGATGAGGGTCCTTCTCGTTTCCCGGATTGATGACGACAACGCCGTGCGGTTCGCCGGCGACCTGGCAATGCTCCTGGCCCGCGCCGGGCACCGGGTGCTGCCGGAGGGAGAACTGGGTGCCCGCCTGGGCATGAGTGGTGTCACCCTGCAGCAGTCTGAGGCGGATCTGGCCGTGGTGATAGGGGGGGACGGGTCCGTGCTGCGGACCGTCCAGGATCTCCCCCGGCAGGTGCCTATCCTGGGCATCAACTGGGGGGAGGTGGGCTTCCTGGCCGAGCTGGAGAGGGACGAAGCGGTCGCGTTCCTCTCCGCCATGGGAACGGATCTCCCGGTGGAGCGCCGGATGCGCATCAGCCTCGCCCTGAATGGCACCCCCATCGGGGCTGCCCTGAACGAGGCCGTCATCGTGACGAGCAGGCCCGCGAAGATGCTCCGGTTTACCGTGGACGTGGACGGGGTCACGGCAGAGCGGTTCCGGGCCGACGGGATGCTGGTCTCGACCCCCACGGGCTCCACCGCCTATGCCATGAGCGCCGGCGGTCCCATCGTGGATCCCCGGATCGAGGGGTTCCTGCTGGTACCCCTGGCACCCTATATGCTGTCGTCCCGGCCCACCTTCATCTCGAGCGAACGCACCCTCCGGATCACCCTGGAGAGCGAGAAGCCGGCACAGCTCGTGGCAGACGGCCAGAAGGCCTGGGAACTGCAGCCGGGAGCGGTGCTGGACGTGGGGCGATCCCCGGACCCCGCCCTTTTCGTGAACGTGGGGAAGAACTTCTTTGAGAAGGTGGAGCAGAAGCTCCGCCGCCTCTGACACCCTCCCTTCACCCTCCCACCCCCCGGTTTTATCTGGGATCAGGGTGCAAGACTTCTCCTGTCCAGAGGAGGATCTACGATGACAGACAAGGTGAGAAGCCCCGTTTCCTATGCCGAGCACTCAGGCGTGCTGCAGAAGACCCTTGGCCTTTCGGGTTCGCCCGTTGCCGTGAAGCTGGCGAAGAGCCGCGAGGACATCCCCGGGGGGATGGCAGAGGAGAAGGAGGTGCTCCGGCACTGCCAGATGGTGAACAAGGCCCGGAAGGAGGGGCTCGTCTTCTTCGCGACGGCAGACAAGCACCAGTGCAACGGGGGGGCCTGGGCCCTGGGACTGCGGGAGATCACCCCCACGCTCCAGAGCGGGGAGTTCTACTTCAAGCTGGGGAAGTTCGAGTCCATCGCCGCCTGCAAGAGGACCATGGACCAGATCCCCCATATCGCGACCGGGAAGACGTATGCCACGCTGTATGCACCCCTGGAGAAGGCTCCCTTCAAACCGGATGTGGTACTGGTGGTCACCAGTCCCCGGAACATGCTGAAGCTGGCCCAGGCCACCCTGTTCCAGGAGGGGGGCAGGATCCGCTCCGAGATGGCGGGGATCCAGTCGGTCTGTGCCGACGCCACCGCCTCGCCCTACCTCTCCGGGAAGGCGAACTACTCCCTGGGGTGCGACGGCTCCCGAAAGTTCTCAGGGATTGGAGATGACGAGATGGTGATGGGGTTCCCTGCCGCACTCCTTCCGGAGATCACCGCAGCGGTGAAGGTGGTGACGGCGGCCCCGGGATCGAAGTGAGGCGGGTCGTCAACTTTTTTTCTCTTTTTTTAGAGTCCGGTGGATGTTTTCCAAGTATCCCAGCCAACGGTTTCATACATGTGGTGACGGGAGGGGGGAGACCCCCCTCCCGGTCCCACCCCCATGAGGATAGCCGTTCCGGGGTGTTTGCTCAATCCTATCGGGGATACCCGTCCCGAAAAACCGAAGATCCTCCCCTCCTCCATAGGGGGGCGCCCACGCGGCGGGGGGGCCGAACGGCCCCCCCTGGAGCGTCCCACCAGAAATCTCTCGGGAATCCCGATTCGGGACCGGAGCAACAATCCATGATGACGTGAGAGGGCGAAAGCCCCCTCCCTGTCACAATTCTCCCGGGCAGGTGCTCCTAATTTACAGGCTACACACCATCGTGAGAATTCCGCGGGATCCCTCACTCCTCATCCACCAGCGCAAGCACCCGCCGGAAGGCTTCCTCCACCCCCCTTTCCACCACGGGGTCAAGATCTCGCGAGTATTCCTCATGAGCCCCCCCCTCGATTCCCACGATCACGATCTCAGGGGCGATCCCCAGCTCCCGGGCCACCTGCACCGCCTCCACCACCCCCAGGTCATGCAATGACATCGGGAAGAACCGGGAAGGGGGCAGGTCGCGGAAGACGCGGACCTCACCTGTTGCCCCCATTCCCTGGGTCGCATCCACGATGATGACCCGGTCTGCCCCCTCCATCAGGGGGATGAGGCCCAGACCGCCCAGGCCCCCTTCCACGACGTCCACGTCCGGACGGGACTCCCGCAGGAGGGCCATGACCCGGAGGCCGGCCGCGTCGTTGCCCAGCAGCGGGTTGCCGCAGGCGATCACCCGTGTCCTTCCCTTCATCAGCGGCTCCCACACAGGAACATGCATCCCTCCCAGCCCTTCGCCCGGTCCCGGGGGATAGCAGGGAGGGAGTATCCCTTCCCCCGCCATGTTCCAATATCATAGGCTTATCATGGACCGGACATATATATTCGTCAGGGTGGATCGATGCAGGTCTCGATGAAGCTGGAGATGAAGGATACCCCGGGCCAGCTGGTCTCGGTGCTTACCCCCATCTCCCAGTGCGGGGGCAACATCATCGCGGTCATCCACCAGCGGGACCAGGACTCGGACTCCGGCGTGCTCGATGTCCAGATCGTCCTGGATCTCCCCGAGGGGCGCCTGGATGACCTGGTGGGACAGATCAAGAAGCGCGGGGTCACCATCACACGAATCGGGAAGGAGCGGCTCTTCCTCCAGCGGTCGCTTCTCATGATCGGCCACATCATGCACACCGACATCAGCGATACGGTGGACCAGATCGACCGGACCGGTTTTGCCGAGGTCGCCGAGCTCTCCCTGGTCATGCCCGCCATCAGCGAGCGGTCCAGCGCCCGCATCACCCTGAAGACCGCCACTGCCGCGGACATGAACAGCGCGGTGACCCTGCTCCGGAAGGTCTCAGAAAAGAAGGAGATCCTGATCGTGGAGCCGCTGGAGGAGTGCGGATGAGGATTGCGATCCTGGGGTTCGGATCGGTGGGGAGAGGCGTGGCCCAGGTGGTTCAGGAGAAGGACCTGGGGATCACCGTCACCGGTCTCGCCGATTCCCGGAGCGGGATCATGGACCCGGACGGGATCGACCTGCAGGCGGCCCTGGACCGGAAAGCAAAGACCGGGTTCTGTGGGGACCGGTCCACCGCCCCCCTCGACGTGGTAGATGGTGCAGAATACGATGCACTCGTGGAGGTATCCCCCACCCGCATCGAGGACGGGGAACCGGCCATCACCCACATCGTCCATGCCCTCTCAAGGGGGAAGCACGCGGTCACCTCCAACAAGGGGCCCATCGCCCTTGCCCACCGGAGGCTCCATACTCTTGCCGCGTCGCACGGGGCCCAGCTGCGGTACGAGGCCACGGTCTGCGGGGCCATCCCTGTGCTCCACGTCCTGCAGCACGATCTCCTGGGCAACCAGGTGAAGGCCCTCCACGGCGTCATGAACGGCACCTGCAACTTCATCCTGACCCGGATGGAGGACGAGGGACTTACCTATGATCAGGCCCTGGCCGAGGCACGGGAGATGGGGTATGCCGAGGCAGATCCCTCCTACGACGTGAAGGGGATCGATGCCGCCTTGAAACTCGTGATCCTTGCGAACACGATCTGGGACCTGGGTGTCACGCTGGACGACGTGGAGATCACCGGGATCGACCTGATCACCCCGGATGCCATCCGGCTTGCCTGCGAGCGGGAGACCACGATCCGGCTCATTGCCGAGGCTATCCCCGAGAAGGGGCTGCTCCGGGTCTCGCCGCGGATCATCCCCCACGGCCACCCGCTGCTGGTGGAGGGGACCCTGAACGCCGTCACGCTGCACACGGACCTGGCCGGCGAACTCACCTTCATCGGGAAGGGTGCGGGGTCGGTGGAGACAGCATCGGCGGTCATCGGCGACCTCCTCTATATCGGGGAGCACCATGCCGGGGCTCATTGAGCGGCGGAAGGAGTACCTGGACCTGATCCGGCGGTTCACGCTGGAGCAGGGTTACTTCACCGTTTCGGACATCGCGGACGAGGCAGGGGTCCCCCGGTCCACCGCCCAGGACTGGATCGCACGCCTGATGGACGAGGGGTGCGTGGTCCAGAAGGAGGGGAAGCGGGGACGGGCGCCGGCCCGGTTCCAGGCGGTGAGCGTCCTGCCCCGGAGTGCCTGCCGCCGGATCTTCACCACCATCGACGGTGACCGGGTGGAGATCTACCACGAGTGCCTCTCCTCTGCCTGCGCTGCGTTCTGCGAGTTCCACCACCGGCAGGCAGGGGGGATCCTTTCCCGGGTCTCACGGGACGGTACCCTGCTGAGGGAGTGCGCCTCCCTGGGGGAGGCGGAGGCAGAGATCGGACTCTACCCCTCCCCGGCCGTGGGCGTGGTCGGCCTGCGGAAGGTGGGTGATGAGATCGTGCAGCGGATCCGCTGCACCGGCGGTCCTGCCTACTCCCTGACCGACATGATGGGGGTGGCTTCCGGTGTGGAGCGCGTGGATCTCCGGAGGGAGGGGGTGCTGGTCGAAGGCGAGGTCACCACCCGGGCGCTCCGGTACGTGGCGATCGGCATTGACGACACCGATTCCCGGGAAGGTGGGGCCACCTTTGCCCTTGCTCTTGCCCTCCTGCAGCAGGTCTCTTCGCTCCCCGGCGTGATTCCCATCGGGCACCACGTGGCCATGCTCTACCCGGACCTCAGGGAGAAGACGGCCGGCAACTCCTGCAGCTTCATCGAGGTGGCGGCAGACCCGGAATCCTGCCAGGTCGTGAGGGACCGTTCCCTCCGGTTCCTCTCGGACGAGGCGCTCTCGCCGGAGTGGGGGCTTGCCGTAAAAACGGGATTCACCGTACCGGAGGAACTTCGGGAATACGGGAACCGGGTGCGCCGGCAGGTGGTCACCCGGAAGGAGGCCAGCGCAGTCGCCGCCCGCTGCGGGATCGATATCGAAGGGGGGAGGGGTGTCATCGGGGCAGTGGCCGCCCTCTCCTTCATCGGCCTGGACACGCCGGTGCTCCTGGATCCCACGCAGGAGATCCGGAGCTGCACAGGCGGGTAACACGGGAGGGCCGGCCGGCACTCACTGTTCCGGAGCGGTGACCCCTCGCGGAGGATTCCATGACAACGGGAGATCCCCTCACACGGCTGAAGGAACATCTCCGGAAGTTCACCGGCTCCACCGCCATTCCTGATATTGCCCGGTACCGCAGGATTCCGGGGGTAAAGGCGGGGCGGTGCATCTTCATCGGGTGCACCGAGCCCATCGCGTGGGAGGATGCACAGGGCGGTAACTTCCTCTGCGAGGGGCATTACCTCACGGTCCGCCGGTGGGTGGAAGAGGCCCGGTCAGCCTACCGGTAACGGGCCGGAGAGCAGGATCCGGTACCCGCAATCAATCAGCAGGTTCGCCATGGCAGGGTAAGGAACCGCTCCACCACCCACTCGTTCCGTACCTCGGGGTGGAAGAGGATCCCGTACAGAGGGAGATCCTGGTGCCGGATGGCCTGGATGCAGCGGTCGGACTCTGCGAGCACCAGGAAGGATTCCGGGGGGACCACCCCGGCCCCGTGGAGTTCATAGGCAGAGAACCGGTCGTGGCCTTCCAGGAGGGGATCGGGACTGGTGCACCGGATCTCCGTCATGCCGATCTCCTGCGAAGGGATGAGTGCCCCCCCGAACGCCAGCGCAACCGCCTGCATGCCGGCGCAGATGCCGAGCACGGGCACCCGGGCCTCCTGGAGCCATGAGAAGGATGCGGGCCGGGCGGCAAAGGCGTTGTCCCGCAGGGGGGTCCCGCAGAGGATGATCCGTTCTGCAGCGGAAAGGTCCGCTCCGGTGAGGCGCAAGTGGTGACGGACCTGCCCCGAAAACCCGTTCCTCCGCACGATGCCTGCCACCGGTTCCACGAACTCGTGGAGAGAGAGGGAGCCCGCCTTACCACAGAGGTCCACGAGGAGGATCATTTCTCCCCCAGCGCCGCCCGTGCGATCCGGTACACTCCCCGGTCATTGCGGAACTCGGGTGTGGCCTCCTGAACGACAATCCGCCTGCGGAAGAAGGGGGCATCCAGGACGAAGGTCTCGTACTCGCCCCCCTCTCCGGTGAGGGTGAGGCGGTGGGTGCGGGCGATCCCCTCCAGTTCCCTGAGGGTCTCCCGATCCATCCCGCGTCCCAGCCAGGATGCATCAAAGGGGCGGGAGAAGACCCCCGCGATCACCACACGGAATCCCCGGGTGATCAGGTCCTGCAGGTACCGGTGGGGATCCGCGTGCCAGAGCGGGTTGAAGCACCAGAGGTCCATGCCGGCACAGATCCGCTGGATCCGGGAGGCCTGGTAGACCGACTGGAGGGCGCCCGAAACAACCCCTTCGATCCCGTGCCGGTCCATGGCGAGCCGGATCGCCTGCCGGAGGTCCCCAAGCTCTGCCTCCTCCCTCCCCTCCGTCTCGCCCTGGACCAGGGGGAGGTCCGCGGCCTCTGCCTGGAGCGGGACCCACCGGATGTTGGGGGTGTGGAACATGTAGCTCTCCTCGTTCCGTGAAACGACGGAGATCAGGCAGGCCACCTCCTCGTGCTGCATCGCCCGCCAGCAGGCATAGGCTGAGTCCTTGCCGCCAGAAAAGAGCACTCCCAGCCTCATGGATGGTCCCCAATTACACTCTCCCCTCCTTATGGATAAGGGCATCCGAACCGGCCACCCGCGGAGGACGCGGACGAAGGTGAGGGATCGCTTATCCTCACTCGCTTTTCAGTTGTCGTGAGGATAATGGTGGGACGCTCCCGGGGGGATCTCGCGGTCCCCCCCCCTGCCGCCTGGGAGCCTCCCTCCCCCGTGAGGATTGTCCGAACTTCGGTTTGGGTGATACAGACAATCTCCTGTTCCAGGAAACCGGCGGGGGGTGCCCACGCGGCGGGGGCGGCGAGCCCCCGAGAGCGTCCCCCCGCCCCTCTCTGATCTCTACCGACATCAGTTGACCATGCAGCGAACTGCCATGAATCTCCGCTTGTCTCCCCCCCGGATCCCCTTTATCATTCCCTCCAGCCCATTCTTTCTCCACACGATACACCCCCCGCATGACA
>Ga0153915_10002484_pt1 | contig 16827 bp, 15 predicted proteins | sample Opewatmetagenome_2_FD_107003 | JGI IMG/M metagenome (GOLD analysis project Ga0153915, IMG submission 107003) | Freshwater wetland microbial communities from Ohio, USA - Open water 3 Core 3 Depth 3 metaG | ecosystem: Environmental > Aquatic > Freshwater > Wetlands | place: USA: Ohio, Lake Erie...
AAGAAAAGCAGAGGCGGAAGAATGACTTCAGCAAAGAGAAGAGCTGCAAAGAGTGCAGGCGGCAAAAGAATGGTCAAGAACCGTCCAGCAGGCAAAAACATCATGAAGACTTAAACATTTGGAGCAAGAATGCTGGGGGCTTCTACCCCCAGTTTATAATATTTTGACCATTTCCCAGATGGGTAAACTTCGGCATACCATCATATTTATAAATATAAAGCGGCAAAACAATCACTCAGTATGATGCCGATTGGTGCATTAACCCCAAAACAAAGAAAGCTTCTTATATACGGCTGAACCAAATTGAGCAATAGGTGAATTTATGATAATACCAATAAGGTGCATGACCTGCGGGAAGCCGGTAGGCCATCTCTGGGAGGCATACCAGAAGGAAACAAAAAAAGGAAGGAACCCCCAGAAGGTCTTGGACGAGCTGGGCATAGAACGCTACTGCTGCAGGTCGCTCTTTCTCACGCACAGGGACCTGATAAAGACCATAGGGCAGTTCAAGAAATAAAAAAGAGAAGGGGAAATTCCCCTTTAAAAATCACTTCTTCTCTTCAGCCTTTGCTGCAGGTGTAGGCTGCGCTCCTTCCAGATCCTTCCTGCTGAGGATTGTTATGTTCGAAACGAACCTATCCTTCTCCATCCCCACAAGAATCTTCACACCTTTCCTCTTGGCCACGGAGTTAAGACGGAAATCCACCCTGCCGTCAAAAACTATCGCATGGGGATTCTCCACTGTCTTCAGTGTGTCCATGAGCTCGCTAACGGGAACCTTCCCGAGAATTGTGTTCTCGGAATTGAATATGCATGCAGCCCTTGTCCCCACCAGCTCCTCAAGCGTCTTGCTGAACAGCTCCTTTTGTTCTGGCTTGAGATCAGCCCTTGGCCTTGGCTCCCTCAACTCCCTTTCCCTGACAGGTTCTCTCCTTTGCATGGGAGGCCTTGATTCGAACTGCTCCACAGGAGGCTGCGCGAAGCCGGGTGCAGGCTCACGCCTTTCGAAGGTTTCACGCCTTTCCTCACGCCTTTCGAATGGTTTGCGGCCGTTCTCGTCAGGTATCTTGTACTCCATCCTGAACTGCTCTGCTGATATCTTCTCCCGCAGAGCCTTGTAAACCTCTTTCTTTGTCAGCTCTTCCACTTCTTTGCCTGGAGGCGCTGTTGCCACGAAATCCACATCAGTGAGCTGGAGGATTTCCTTGGAAATAAGCTGGCCGCCCCTGTCACCGTCCACGAAAAGGGTCACGACCTTCTCCTTGGAGACATCTATTATGGCGGGCGGAACAGAGGTTCCTTCTATAGCAATCGCGTTGCGAATCCCGAATTTCAACAGGTTCACGACATCCGCGCGGCCCTCCACTATTATTATATTATCTGAGTCAATCACATTGGGCCCGCATGGAAGGCCCTTGTAATTGGATATCTCATGAATCCTCACAGCCTCCTTTATCTGCTCTGAAATTTCAGCTGTGCTGGGCACCCCTGCCTCCACAAGGTTCTTGAGAATCTCTTTAGCCTTCTCAATCACGTACTTGCGCTTTTCAGAGCGCATGTCCTCCACGCCGCGCAGCTCTATTGCCGCGACACACGGCCCTATCCTCTCGATAGTCTCGAGAGTGGCTGCTATGAGGGCAGTCTCCGCAGAATCAAGCGAGGAGGGTATTATAATCTCGCCTTCTGAGTTGCCCTGGTGGGACTTTATGTTTACCTCTATCCTTCCAATCCTGCCTGTCCTTTGCAGTTCCCTCAGATCCAGGTCAGAGCCAAGCAGTCCCTCAGTCTGCCCAAAAATCGCCCCTATGACATCTGGCTTTTCTATTATCCCTTTTGCCTTTATGTAGGCCTTTACCACGTATTTTGTTGACGTCAGCGCTAGTTTCGCCATAATCATCACACTCCTTTTTAACGATAGACCTGCCTCTCCCATTGGACTGAAGGCGGCTTTGCCACCTTCCTTCTTTCTGTTCCTGTTCCAGGCTCCGCGAGAGGGAGGCCATCTCTTCCATACACTTTATTCCCAAATTCATGACATCACGTCTTATCCTATAGTCAGCATGAATGTTCCGGCTCTGCAGGAGAAGCCTTATTTGCGAAGCGAGCTTTCGGCCAGTCCTGTCAAAGTCTGTCAATACTATAATATGCCTATTTTTATGCTTTTCGGCCATGGAAACGGCATCCTGCGCCACTTTCCATATGGGGCGGCTGTTTATCTCCAGAATATGCCTCATCCCCAGGCTCCTGAGGGCCTTCTCATCCTTCTTCCCCTCCACAATGAGAATGTTCCCTCTGAGCTCCTCAATCACTTCAAGAAACTGTTCCTGTTCTACCTTTTTCATGCGTATGCATACCTGGGGTTATGTATGGCATGCAGGATTTTGAAAAATTCCCTGTCATTAACTATTTCCTGCATCTTTTCAGGATTTTCTGGGCAATTCCTGCTCCTTGCAAACCTTTCCCCCTTCAGTTCGTCATATTCTCTTTCTGAAATTAAGTGTTCATATCCGCAGGAATAACACCTGAATCTTCCAGGCATTACCATAAAAAATCAGCCCATTGCCTCTAATATATCCCTCTTGGATACCATGCCCACTAGGTCCGCGTCCTCATCAATCACTGGCAGTCCGGACACCTTCTTTATTTTCATGGTCCTGACAGCCTCATAGACATCCGCATCAGGAGAGACATAAGACACATCCTTGTTCATGATTCCCTTTACAGGAGCGGCCTCGAAAGCGAGCGTGTTAAGTGATTCGTTCCTGTTCAGGTGGGAGAGAATATCATAAGGGGTAACAATCCCCATGACCACACCATTGTTCACAACAGGAAGCCTCCTGTAAGGGCCCCTGCAGAGCATTTTCGCCACATCCCTTATGGGATAATCCTCCTGAACTGTTATGGGCTTTGCAGACATTATCTGGGAGACCTTCACCCCTGTATTCTTGGAAACAAGGTTCACCATATCCGTCTCGGAGACAACCGAATGCAGCTTCTTCTGGCTGGTCACAGGATGTATGGGTTTCCCGTTGGTCTTGAAGAACTCGAGCGCGACCGGAATGCTGTCCGTCTCTGCCAAACAATGCACATCATTCTCCATAATCTTCCTGACAGTTGCGCTGAGCCCCGTGTTCGTGAAGAGCTTGCCCTTGTCCCCCCCTCCTACGAAGCTGAGCACATCCGTGGCAGAAATTATCCCTTTGACCTCTCCCTGCTCATCCAGGACAGGCACTCTCCTGACTCCCGAGAGCATGCATGCGAGCACATCTATTATCCTGTCACCCTCCATGCAGCTCACAGCATCTTTGGAGGATATCTTGACAATCGGATCATCTGGCCCCGCAAAATTCCTCAGAAAAAGCCCACATCCAGCCTCTTTTTCTTTTTTTCTGAGAAAACTGAACATCAAACCACTATAGATTCTTGGGAAGCAGGTATATAAGTTTTTGCTATTTTTTTTTGCACGGGATTTTAACTCGTTTCTCAAAATCGTGACTGAAGGCGGATTTGCGTTTGAAGTCGGCTTCGCCGACTTCGGTCTTGCATCCGCCTTCTTTCCAAGAATCTATAAAAGCCGGGGAATGAAATATTTATCATGGCTGAGAAAAAATCCCGTGACATCAGGATTCATGAGGTCCTGACGGGAATCCTGAAAAAAATCACACCTTCTGAGAGCGAACAGTACGAGACAAAGGTTTTCATAGACAAGGTCCTGACGGTTACGGATGAGACGCTCAAGCCCCACAGGCTGACAAGGACTCTTGCAGGCAGCTACATGCGGGATACATGGCTCCCGAACAAGAAGGAGTTTGACATTTTCGTGATGTTCCCGGAATCCTGCACGCGCGAGAAGCTCGAAAAGCTCGGCCTGGAGATAGGCAAGAAGATAACCAAGAAGCTCAAGGGCGAATACGTGATTGCCTATGCAGAGCACCCTTATGTGCGCGCGAAGGTCTTCACAAAGCCCGCGATGCAGGAGAAGAAAAGGCTTCTCAGGAAGGGAAAGAAATTGAGCAAAGGCTCCTCTTACGAGATAGATATAGTCCCCTGTTATGCAGTTGCCTCGGCCCAGAAAATCAAGTCAGCCGTGGACCGCACACCATTCCATAACAAGTGGCTTTTTGATAACATGTCCCCAGCCCTCTCCTCACAGGTCCGCCTGCTAAAGCAGTTCGCGAAGGGGATTGGGGTTTACGGTTCTGACGCGAAGGTTCTCGGGGTCTCAGGCTACCTGTGCGAGCTGCTAACAATACAATACAAATCCTTCAAGAATTTTTTGGACCACGCCTCAAAGTGGGAAGCCGGAAACGTGTTCATAGACCTGGAGGAGCACCACAAGGAGGACATGGAAAAAATCTCCAGGGAGTTCAAAACCCAGCCCCTGATAGTCATAGACCCCGTTGACCCCAAGAGGAACGTGGCCTCCAATTTCTCTCCGGAGAATTTCGTGAAGCTCGTGAAGTTTAGCAGGGAATTCCTTGACAAGCCAGGCGAGCAGTTCTTCTTCCCTGAAAAGAAAAAAGCCGGCGCAGGAGAGCTCAAGAAAAAAACCGAGGAGCGCGGCACAAGAATAATCGGGGTCTCCTTCAAAAAGCCTGATGTTATAGATGACATTTTATGGCCCCAGCTCAGGCGCACCTCGCGCAGGCTCGCGAGCATCCTGAAGGAGCATGATTTCATGGTCATGGGAAAGGATACCTTCTGCACGGAAAAGGAGTGCATTCTCATGTTCGAGATGGAGGTGTGGTCCCTCCCGAGAATCCGCAAGCTTGTGGGGCCTTTCGTTTTCTCAAAGAAGCATTCAGACGAGTTCATTTCCAAATACAAAGGAGCAGGAAGGATATGGGTCGAGGGCTCAAGCTGGGTTGCGGAGATAAAGAGGAAGTTCACCCAGGCGGACCAGAAGCTCAAAGACAGCCTGAAGGACTCTGAAAAGGGATTGAAGGCCAAGGGGATAGCCTCCCACCCCGCAAAATCCATCTCCAAGGGGTTTGATATACTGCAATACGGAGACGTGCTTAAAATCGCGAAAAAGGATTCCGGGTTCGCGGAGTTCCTGAAGAGCTATTTTGAGAAAAAGGTTGTTTAAAAATACTGCTTCTAAATTGTGATTATGGACAAGACCATGATTGCAGTGAAGACATACGATAAAATAGCGCAAGCTTATGCAAAGGAATTTTTTGATGATAAGATAGATTTGAAATACTTGGACAAATTCTTGTCCTTACTTCCTCAAAAAGCCAAAATTCTTGATATTGGATGCGGTCCAGGAAATTACACCAAACATATGATGGAAAGTAGATTTATAGCAGAAGGAATAGATTTATCCAGGGGAATGATAAAGATTGCAAAGAAGCTCGTTCCCAACGGAAAATTCAAAATAATGGACATGAGAAAATTAAAATATCCGGAAAAATCATTTGATGGCTTGTGTGTTGCATATTCATTATATCACATAGCATCAAACCAAACATTTAGCACCTTGAAAGAATTTTTCAGAGTTTTGAAACCTGACGGGCTTATTATATTAATGCTCCAGAAAGGAAAGGGCGAAGGAATAATACCCGAACCCTTTAATCCAAAAGAAAAGATGTTTTTCAAATATTATGAAAAAGGCGAGATAAAGAATTTGCTCAGAAAATCTGGCTTTGAAGTGATTTATGAAGCTGAAAGAACCCCAAGAAGCGGTCTTGAATTAAAACAGAAAAAACTGTTCATTATTGCAAGAAAATCCAGCGGTTCCAAAACATAACACACGTTCTGAAATGAAACCGCTATCCGAAAAGCCCCGGCCAGAATGTCGTGAGCACCATAACCACTGAAATTATTATCAGGATAGCTGTGGATATCCAGCACGCGATATTATAGAACCTGGAGTTCACCCACTCCCCCATTATCCTCTCGTTATTTATTATGAACAGCATAGCCACCAGGATTATGGGGAGAACCACCCCGTTCACCACCTGGGAAATCAGCATTATCTGCATGAGCGGCATCTCCGGGATAAGGATTATCCCGAGCGAGACAGCTATAATCACCCCTATTATCACATAGAACTGCTTCGCCTCCTTTAATTTTTTGTTAAGTCCTGATTCCCATCCGAACGCCTCGCAGATATAGAAGGCCGTGGCGAGCGGGAGTATGAAAGCCCCGAAAAGCCCGGCCCCGAAAAGCCCCACTGCGAAAAGCTCCTTTGCAAGCGTCCCTGCAAGAGGCTCCAGAGCAATCGCGGCATCACCAGCCGAGCTTATGGCAATCCCGTTCAGGAAGAGCGTGGCTGCGCATGAGACGATTATAAAGAATGACACAACGTCAGTCATTATGCATCCGAGTATGACCTCCACCCTCGAGTATTTGTAATCCTGCGTCCTTATCCCCTTCTCAACAACAGAGGACTGGAGGTAAAACTGCATCCATGGAGCGATAGTAGTCCCTATCACCCCAACAAGCACAATCAGGTATGCAGAGGAGAACTGGAAGGTAGGCGTGATGAATTGCCTGCCGACTTCCATCCAGTCAGGATGCGCAAGAATGCCTGACACTATATATGAAATATAGAAGAGTATCATGAGCAGGAAAATCTTCTCAAGCTTCTTGTAATTGAACCTCACTGTAAAGAGCAGCACAGCAGCTGCGCACATGGGGACAAGTATGTATTTGGTCAGGCCGAATATCTCCCCTGCAGCAGCTATCCCCGCGAACTCAGAGACTGTAGTCGCGAAATTCGCAATCAGCAAACCAATCATGATGAAGAAGGTGATCTTTATCCCGAAGTTCTCGCGGATGAGGTCCGCAAGCCCCTTCCCTGTGACAGCTCCCATCCTGGCGCACATCTCCTGGACCAATACAAGCAGGAAGGTTATTGGTATGAGCGTCCAGAGGATTGAGTAGCCGAACTGCGCTCCAGCGACAGAGTAAGTGGTTATGCCTCCCGCATCATTGTCCACATTCGCCGTTATCAGCCCCGGGCCGAGGACAGCGAGAAAAAGAAGAAGCCTGCTCCTGCTCACTCTTGGCCTTCTCACCGCATCACCCTCTCTCCATTGTATCTCCTTCCATTGAACCTTCTTGTCCTGGGAGCGAAATACCTTCGTTTCTTCCAGGCCTTGGGCATCACTTCAGAAATCACATCATTAGCCTTGACAACTCCCTTGAGCACGTTATTCTGGTCAACCACAGGGAGCACGAACAGATTGTACTTGGAAAGCGCATTTGCAGCATCCTGCTTGGAAGTGGTTATGTTCAGCTTTATTATCTTGGTCTTCATCAGCTCCTGGATTTTCTCCTTTGCAGGGGCTGTAACAAGTATGCCCAGAGGCAGGAACCCCATAAGCTTGTGTTCACTGTCCACAACATAGATCCTGTACATCTTGTCTGAGGCGGGCTTGGTTTTCCTTAGGAAATCTATAGCCTTCTGAGCTGTGTAGTCACCAGGGACAGCCACGAACTCCGTGTGCATTATGGAGCCCACGGACATATCCGGGTATCCTAGAATCTCCCTGATTTTCCTTGCAACATCCCTGTTCATAACCCTGAATATATCGCTTCTCATGTGCTCGGGCATCACGCTTATTATGTCAGCCGCGTGGTTCGGGGGTATGTTCTCAAGAATCTCAAGTATGTTATTCAGCTTCATCGTGCGGAGGAAGGATTTCTGGACCTCTGGTTCGGATTCGATTATGGTTTGTGCGGCCTTGTCCTTGTCCAGGGCATTGAAAATCAGCTCCCTCTCCTTGTAGGTGAGGTCCTCCATGAGGTCCGCGATATCCGCAGGGTGCAAATCAGCTATCTTGCTCCTCTTGAGCTTCACGTGCAGCTTCTGTATGTCCGGGTCAAGCGGCTCCACGAATTCCCACGGGATTATGTGCTCCATTATCTTGGAGCCCACCAGTTCTCCCAGCCTCTCTCCCGCAAGGGAGCGGATGAAGCTTTTTGCACCCACGCAGACAGCGACTATGCAGAAGCTCTCCTCTATCTTGCCAAGGAGGACATCATTCACCCTGACTACCTTGAGCCCGTCCACATCTATTATCTGCTTGTCCACAAGCCTGCTCACAATGAGCTCCTTCTCCTGCTCGAAGGTGGGGTTAAGCTCGCTTTCAGGGGCGTTCAGGTAGACATCCGCATCAATAGTGTTGTTTTTTGTGTTGTCCTTGAGCTCCTTCACGAACCTCCAGGGAATCTTCTTCCTGTACTTGTTCCTTGAAGAATAAATCAGATGGCATATCTCCGCGTATTTCTCCCCGTCAATGAAGGCCAGGTCCACAAGGCTGCCTATAATCTTGCCCGTGGAATCATACACAGGCCTCCCCTTCAGCTGGCTGAAGTAAACCATAAATCACCCTATCTCATAAAATGCGGACAATATAATTTATTTGTATTAACCCTCTTTTATTGGTTAGGAATTTATATAAGGCCAGGTCCACGCCTTTATTTATACCAAAAACAATAATAATTTATGAAAAAGGAATTGTTTCCAGCAACGTTCCTGCTGTTACTTTTTCTGATTCCTCTTGCGAGCGCCTCAGGCGTAACACGCTCCTTCTCAAAGAGCCCTGTATCCACCGGAGAAACGGTCACAGTCACACTTGGTGTTTCTGTCACGGGAGCGGAAACATACTACCTGATAGATGAAGCTGTTCCGCAGGGATGGACCATAATAAACCCCGACCCGGCAACACAGGCAGGGCACTTCAAAGTGGCAGTTATACAGGGGGCAAAAAGCACTTCCTATACGTATGAGGTGAAAGCTCCGGCTCTGGAGGGAACCTACACATTCTCCGGAACTTACATGTTCGAGGGAATGAAGTCACAGGACCCGATTGGAGGACAACAGGAAATAACAGCCGGCACTGGATCGCAAACAGCAAAACCCGGCTATGAAATCCTGACAGCTCCTGTTATCATTATTGGGGCTGTGGCAATTTCATTTGCCTTTTACAAGTCAAAGTCCAGGCAGCATGGATAAAAAATCACTACCACTGGTGTGCATTTTTTCAGTTTTATTACTGGTTTCTATCTGCCAGGCATCCTCAGTCTCCAGGACCTTCTCAAAAACCACAGCAAGCCCCCTGGAGAACATAAACGTTAACCTTACAGTTTCCATAACAGCTCCCCAAGACACCTATTACGCGATAGATGAGAGCTATCCCTCAGGCTGGACAGTGATGAGCACAGGAGGGGATACCAACCAGTCAGGCCATGTGAAGTTCATAGTTTTGGATAGTGCTGTGAACACCAACCAAACATATGTGATAAGGGCGCCTGCAAGTTCAGGCACGTACACGTTCTCAGGCGTGTACATGTTCAACACCACTTATCCTAATGAGCTCCCAGTTTCAGGCCCGAATCAGGTGACAGTCGTATCTTCCGATACAACACCCCCGAGCTTTACAGTTTATACGCCATTGAACAATACCCTGGTGCAAGCCAACTACATTTATGTGTATGTTGGACTTTCAGAAAATGCAGGAACATGCCTGCTGAACTGGTTCAACGGGACATGGACCAACGTCACCATGACAGTCTCTGGCCCCGATTGCTACAGGAACATGACGGGGCTTGCAAACGGAACTTACCAGTTCAGGGTGTATGCCAATGACACCGCGGGGAACATGAACGTTTCCCAGACAAGGCAGAACACGGTTTCTTACTCCCCTGCTGACACAATTCCCCCGAGCATAACCTTCGTTTCACCCACCCCTAACAACAACACCAATGCAGCAGGCAATTACATACCGGTAAATGTCTCTTTGTCAGAGAATCCGGGTTCATGCCTGCTCAACTGGTTCAACGGGATATGGCTCAATTATTCCATGAGCATTGTAGGGCGCTCCTGCAACCTTAACATGACAGCCCTTACCAACTACACTTACCAGTTCAGGGTGTACGCAACAGATGTGGCAGGGAACATGAACATTTCCCAGACAAGGCAGAACACGGTTGCATATTCTCCCCCGGACTTGACGGACCCGACAATCCAGATTACAGGCCCAACCTCCAGCCCAAATTATCCCACCAGCATATCCACAATCAATATCAGCGGAACAGCCTCAGATAATGTGGGTGTCACGCAGGTTAATTGGTCAAGCAACATAGGAACGAGCGGAACAGCTGCAGGAACAACTGCATGGTCTGTCACAGGAATAACACTTCTTGCAGGAATAAACAACATCACAGTTATTGCAAGGGATGGTGCAGGCAACACAGGAAGCGATATGATATCCGTGAATTACACCCAGCCATGCATAGACAATGACAATGACGGCTACTGCTCGGGTGCTGACTGCAACGATTCAAACCCGAACATAAAGCCGAACGCGACAGAGATATGCAACGGGATAGATGACAACTGCGACAGCATAGTAGACCCAGGCTGTGGCAGCGCAATAGCAGTAACCACAAATTACTATGACGGCTCCACAACCAATTTCTCTGCAATTAATGTTTCCAACAACATAAGCGGGATGATTCTTGAAAAAATGATGTACGGCAAGATAGTTTTCAGTGGTAATGTCAGGTTCACCCAGAGCGTGAACCTGGATCCGCAGAGCAACATATCATTCAACCGCATTTACATAAACTCCAGCGCGCTTCCAATGCTGAACAAGCCCGCGACATTGTACATTTACAACCTTTCCTTTGTGAATCCTATCATTCAGATGGACGGCTCTGCATGCTCCTCAAGCATATGCACTTTTGTGAGCTATTCCAGCACAGGCAGAACTTTGGCATTCAATGTAAGCCAGTTCAGCGCTTACTCCGCCACAGAGGGCCCTTACTGCAATGACGGAACATGCAATGCCGCAGAAAACTGCTCAAGCTGCTCCCAGGACTGCGGTCAGTGCCCTTACTGCAATGACGGAACATGCAATGCCGGCGAGACATGCACCTCATGCCCTGGGGACTGCGGCCAGTGCTCATGCCCATCCGGCCAGACAAGATGCTCTGACGGAGTTTGCAGGGCAGACTGCGGAGGCGGAGGTGGCGGAGGCGGTGGCGGAGGCTCTGCATGCACGAATGGCCAGACAAGAGCCTGTTCTGTTGCGCATACAGGAAAATGCGCTTCCGGGACAGAAACCTGCGTGAATGGCAACTGGACAGGATGCCCCACACCCTCAAGCGAAATATGCAACCAGCAGGATGACAACTGCGACGGGTCTGTTGATAATGGCATAACATGCGAATGCGTGATTGGGCAGAGCAGGGCGTGCGGCTCGAATGTTGGCGAATGCAGGGAAGGCATATCAAACTGCACAGCCGGCCTGTGGGGAGAATGCATAGGCAACATAAAACCCTCGGCAGAGGTTTGCAACGGGAAGGATGACAACTGCGACGGTACTACAGATGATGCCTGTCAGCAGATAACCACTCCATGCCAGGACGGGCTGATTCCGGAAGGCGGATGCCAGTGCGGGGACAAGTTCTACACGTTAGGATTCTGTTACGGAGGGGTTTACTCCGAAACAGGCCCTGAGGAATTCCCCTGGATAACAATCGCGATATTCGGAGTGATAATCATACTCATTCTCACGATAGCCATAATCTATTTTGAATTCCACAAGAAAGGGAAGAGCGAAATCACCTGGGATGATCTTCTCCAGAAATACAAGACAAGCCTTTACGGGCTCAAGCCAGAGAGGGGCTTATAATTAGAGGTATTTTAGGAATCTGCCCAATGATTATTTGTGCGCAAAATAAACAGTCACAAGATTTTTTTCCACTTTGTCAATCCTCCCGAACCCAATCCTCTCCATCTGTATCAGATCCCCAGGCCTGAGCCTGGCAAGGTTCGGCTCGCCCAGCCCCTTGATTATTTTTTCCGGGGTGATTATCTTCACCCTGAGGTTCGGCTCGGAAACCCACTGGACCTTCTGCATCTCCCTCACAATCTCATTCCCTGTGTAGTATCCTTCCTTCCCCCTCAGGTGCACGTTCCCCAAGCCCTTGAGCCTGAAGACCCTGTCATTCAAGTTTGAGAAGTCCTCCCCTGAAATCCAGATTTTCTGCAGGCTGACAGGAATCTTCTTCTTTCCCCTGTCAGGGAAGTCCGGATGCAGGGGCTCCTCCGCCTTTTTTATTTCCGGCGAAGACCTGATAGAAATCTTTACAGGCTCTTTCACGACCATGTACCTGTTCGCCAGAGGGTCTATAATCTTCCTGTTTATCCCCTCTATGTTCTCCCACCCTACGCGTATGTCATTCTTGGAGAGGCCTGTGTTCTCCGCGAGCTGCGTGAACATGTCCGGAAGGAACCCCCTCCTCACAAGCGCCCGCACTGTATGCAATTTGGGGTCATCCCATCCTGACACTTTTTTCTGTGCAATCCAATCCTTTATATCCCTGGTGTGCAGCTTCTCCCCGGGCAGGTAAATCATCCCGAAGTTCAGCACAGCAGGCGGCTTCCATCCCAGCGCGTCATAGATTTTTTTCTGGATGGATGTGTTGTGCTCGTGCTCCTTCCCCCTGAACACATGCGTGACCCCAAACTCGTGGTCATCTATAACATTCGCATAATTATACAAAGGCCACACTTTGTATTTGGTCCCCTGCAAAGGATGCTTCTCACCCGAGATCCTGAAGACTGCAGGATTCCTCAGGGCAGGGTTGGGCTCCTTCATGGAAGTCCTGAAGCGGAACACGACCTGGCCTTCTTTATACTTTCCAGTCAGGCTGTCCTTCCACACCTTCATGTTTTTTTGTGCAGTTGCCCTCTCGTCCGGGCAGTGCCTTTTCTTTTTGCTAAGCTCCCTGAATCTCTCGCCAGTGCAGAAGCACGCGAACAGCTTGCGTTTCCTTATGAGCCTTGCTGCAAAAAGGTAATACCTGTCCATCCTGTATGACTGGATCACAGTCAGACTTGGCTTCACCCCGATGCTCTTCAAATCCTCCTTTATCATCCCGTAAAACTCTTTTGAGACCTTGGACGAGTCCGTGTCCTCGAACCTCAGAATGAACTTGCCCCTGTATTTTTTCGCGTAAAGGTAGTTTATCATGACCGCCCGGAGGACATGCGAGATGTTAAGCGGGCCTGTGGGGGAGGGCGCGAACCTCGTGACCACTTTGCCTTTTTTTGCACCAAGCAATTCAGGAAGCCCCTCTTGCTTGCTTTCCTTTTTTTCAAGCAGCTCAGGAGCAAGGGTCTCAAGCCACACCTTCTGCTGCTCCAGTGAGAGGGCGTTAATCTGCCTTACAGCATTCTCTATCTCCTTCCTCACTTCCTGTATCCGTTTTCGGAGAGTCGGCTCCCCTGCCATCACCTTCCCGAGGACCGCTCCGGGGTCAGCCTTGCCGTTATAGAAAATTGCGTTCTGCAGGGCATATTTCAGGACAATCTCTCTCATGGATATTATTTTACATAATAATTAATAATAAGCTACATCACCAAGAACCCACACAGCAAAAAATGCTAATAAAAGCCAAAAACAAAATATCAAGGAGAGATAGATGAAACTCACCAAGGGAAAGAAGCAGGAAGAGAAAGAAAAGAAAAAGCCGGCAGAAAAACCTGCCAGCATTCCCAAGCCCCCAGAACCTGTAAGGATACAGGTGGAGCCCAGGAAGGCCAGCACAATTTCCCTCGAGGTTAAGAGCGAAACGAAACCAAAGGCGAGCTCAAGAAAAAAACCCGCTCCAAGAGCAAAACCCAAGCCCGTAAAATCAGTGGAAATCTCCACTTCTCATCAGAAGCCTAGCGTAACGGTTTCCATATTTGATTCTGCAGCCCCTGCCACTTCCAGACCCAAGAAGGATGCAGGAAAGAAGGCAAAACCCAGGAAAAGCAGGAAGCCAAGCCCTCTCAAGAGAGGGAAAACAGAAACGGAAAAGGACAATATCCCTCTTATCAGCAAGCCTTCGCGGATTGAAAGATACCGAACACCATCCTCAGTAAGCATTTCAGATTCTTCCGGAACTGTTACAGAAGGTGACCTGAAGTTCATCAGGGACTTCATAGCAAAGTCAGGCTACCTTGACAACCAGGTCGCGGAGGTGAGGATTGGGCTCAGCAAAATAACGAAAATGGTGGATATGTTCACAGAGAAGGTCAATTCCGCGCAGAAGGACGTGGGTGAGCTGAAGATGAAGATGGCTTCCCTTAAGGAATGGAAGATAGAGAAGGATGTTTCCGAAATCAAGGAGAGGACTGACGAGATTGAAACAGTCCTCGAGAAGATGTCCGGCAAATTCAAGGAATACAAGGTGGAATCAGACAAATCAAGCTCAATGGATTCAAAGAAGATGAAATCAGCCACGCAGGAAATATCCGGCCTCAAAGACGGCATGAAAGACATAAGGGAACGGATAGCTTCACTTAATACAGAGCTTACAAAGCTCGGTGACTTCAAGGCCTTTGTGCAGGCCAAGGCGCAGGAGCCCCAAAAGGAGGCTGCCCCTGACGTAATAAAAAACGTGAGCGACAGGCTTGACACTACAGACTCGCGCATAGCAGGCATAACTGAAAGGATCGTGAGATTGAGCGAGGACATCCAGAAGCTCACGAGCTATTTCATGGAAGGCATAAAGCACGTGGAGTCCAGGGTAAGGGTTATGGAAAGCGAGAAGGATGCTCAAAACCGCATTTCCATTCCAGAAAGCGAGCCAAAATTCACCCCAACCACCTACCGCTCCCACCTGAAGAAGGAGGCTGAGCGAGAGAGTGATATGGACATGGAACTGGATGAGGAGGATTATGAGAAGCCTGAAAGGCGTTTCATTCCCAGAGGGTCCAGGGTAGCCATGCCATTACCCCCTCCCACAGCCCCCTCCGCGCAGTACCCCGGATTAGGAAGGGAAGAAGACATGCCAGCCCCTATCCCTGCATTCCCAAGGAAAACCGTGCCAAATGCTCCACCATCTTTAGGCCCCCCTCCTGCACCAGCACCTGAAAGGGGGAACATGTTCACCAAGCTGAGGGAAAGCACAGTTATAAGGAGGCCCATCCCGCAGGAGGACCCTGACCTGGACATAATACTTGAGCACATAAGGGAGAGCACGCAGAAGCAGGAATCGCGGGAGAAGATAACCCGCGACCTCCTGAACGCGGGCTTCGACCAGGACATTATAAACAAGGCTTTCCTGAGGTACAGGGCTGGGTAGAGCTATCAATGACCAAGTTCATGCTCTAACTCTGCCAATGTTTCACTATCCCTGAACCCTCTTCTGTATTCCCTCTTTAGCGCTTTTACTACCTTTTTAGCAAAAGATTCGGAAAAAACATGATCAAAAATATATTTGCTATTCAAGGTAATATCGTAGAATCCGGTTTCCGTTTTTTCCATTTTATATTTTGGAAGCTTCATTCTTTCAAGCTTTGCCATAATTCCCCTAGAAAATATTCACAAGAAGAAATTTAAACCCTTCGTTGTCCCATAGAAATCCCTCTAACAAAACCAAACCCAAGAATAAAATCCGGAAATTCAGGTGTTTTGAGACCGAAAATGCGAAGCACTTTCTTTCTCACGTTCTCCTTCATCATTCCGTTTCAATTAATGCTTGTTACCTTCAGCCAAACCAATCAGGCTCAAATGTCTTTTACGTGCTTGGATATGAAGTTCCTGATTTCCTTGTCGTCGGGTATTGCTATCGATTTCTTGAATCTCTTCGTACCGTCAGGCAGGAAGAAACCCCTTGAGATGGCGATGAATTCGTTCTCGCCCTCTTCAACGATTGCTTTCTTCCTTGCGACCTCGATGAAGTTGTTCTTCCCGAACTTGACTTCCTCGGCTTTGACGGTGTCGAATTTGACTCCGCTATCTTCTCTGTTTCTCATTTCCATGTTTATACCTCCATTGTATAGTTATACCAAAGGGAATGGAATTTATGGTTTATAAAGCTATCGGGAGGCTTCTGTACAGGTTTTTTAAGCAAGCTGTATATTATTAAGCATCTTAAGAGGAAACCATGAAAGCCATAATTCTTGCCGGAGGAAAAGGCACGCGCCTGAGGCCCTTTACACATGTTGTCCCCAAACCCCTGCTCCCTTTCAAGGAGAGGCCAATTCTTGAGCACATAATTCTCTACCTCAAGAACTACGGGATAACCGACATAATAGTCACCATAAGCCACCTTGGCTACCAGATAAAGAACTATTTCGGGGACGGGAAAGAGCTCGGTGTGCACATAGAGTATTTTGAGGAGAAGGAGCCGCTTGGAACGGCTGGCTGCCTGCTCCCTTTCAAGGACAGGCTGAAGGAGACATTCCTTGTTCTGGGCGGGGACAACCTCACCACTCTCAAGCTTGACGAGTTCATGAAGTTCCACAAGGAGAAGAAAGGGGTAGCCACAATCGCGATATTCGAGTTCGAGGAGAAAACCCAGTGGGGCATTTACGAGCTTAACCACGACTGCTCCGTGAGCAGGTTCCTCGAAAAACCGGTTTTCAGGCATAATGCAGGCACCATGATATTCTGCCTGGAACCGGGTATATTCAAATACATCCCGGCCTCGCACGGTATCGTGAACCTTACGGATCATGTGATCCCGAAGCTCCTCCAGTCCGGGGAGAAGCTGTTCGGCTTCCGCTTCTCGGATTTCTGGCTGGACATAGGAAGCATGGACGACTACAACAAGATCCTGAATGGTGACGGAAGGTGACAAAGTCACCTTCATTCTAAGAATCGGGCAGGGCTAATTTCTTCAGAAGTCGTTCTGTGCACCTTCAAGCCTTAAAAACCCTTCAAATATATTAATCTTGCTGGGGGTAATATGGCTAGTAAAACTGCTGCTGACATAAAGACTCTTTCTGAGGAGAAGAGGCCGGAACTGGTCACAAGATTCAGGATGCTCCTCGAAAAGAGCTACAGGAAGGCCCTTGCCAAATGCGCGGAA
>Ga0153915_10002485_pt1 | contig 16821 bp, 32 predicted proteins | sample Opewatmetagenome_2_FD_107003 | JGI IMG/M metagenome (GOLD analysis project Ga0153915, IMG submission 107003) | Freshwater wetland microbial communities from Ohio, USA - Open water 3 Core 3 Depth 3 metaG | ecosystem: Environmental > Aquatic > Freshwater > Wetlands | place: USA: Ohio, Lake Erie...
AAGATCACCACGCTGGCAATCCTCATCATTGCCGACTTTATCCTGGGGGTTATCGTGGCTATCAAGGGCGGTACGTTTAAGATCAGTAAAATAGCTAACTTCTTGAATACATCCGTTCTGGCCATGGTGGGAGGGTATTTCCTTGTCGGGGCAATAGCTACGGCGGAATCCTCATTTGAGGTAATGGTTACAGCTTCATGGGCGGCCATTGACGCGGCTCTTATTGCTATGATCGTCACCAAATGCAAATCACTGGGACTGCCGATCCCGGACGCTCTCAGTAAATATCTGAGTTGAGGTGATTGAATGTGCAAATGGCTATTGGACCTGTTTATAAAGAAAACCGCTGATACCGCCGGGACCGGCAGTAGCGTGGTAATCAGCGAAGAAACGCCTACAGTATCCACGGTTGAAACTACCACGGTTACTCTCCCTCATCCGGAAGAGGCCAAGGACGCCACTGCCACTGTCGAGAACACCGACATTTACGAGGTTATGACCGAATGGCTCCGGGACTGGGCAGTACCCGAGGAATACTGGGAATACTGGCGGACGGCTATCGTGATTGAGCTGTACGACACCTGGCCGGTGGATATGCTCAATCTGGGCCTGATGGCAGACACGCCGGCCGCCACCTGGGATCAAAACGGCGTCCGTCACCTGGCAAGTCTTGCCAAATGGTTCAATCCGGGGGTTATCGCCCATGAGCAGGCACATAACGCCTATGCACTCTTACCCGAGGCACAAAAAGCCGAATTTGAGGCATTGTATACACCCTTAAAAGATACTGACGAGCTGATAAAATACCTGTACTCGATTAATACCTATGGACTGACCAGCGTCATCGAGGGACACGCGGAAGTCTACCGGTACCTGGGCGGCCAAATGCCGGAGAATCTAAAACAGTTCTATCCTAAATTATTCTGACCGGAGGACTTGAAGCATGACAACCGATACCGAAGCCAAACTCATGGAATTAACCGGGCGTATCGATGAACGTACGGAAGCCATGCAAAAAGATATTACAGAAATGAAGGGGAATATTAACGAACTCTATGAGGATAGAAACAAACTTAGGGATGAAGTAACGGCCTTGCATCAAGCCCATAATGATCAGATGAATAGGGGCGGGTGCAACTCAGAGGATAATCCACCGCTGCAGAAGTCGTTAAAAGAGGCTATTTTAAGGCCGACTCTCCCTATAATCGTCTCAGGGGTTATCGTTCTGGGTATTCTGGGATTCCTCTACGCTATGGGGTTGAGGTTCTAAATAATTATTTGCATCTAAAGTGGCATAATATCTGGCATAAATTACCATAAGTAATACATCAATAGTAATATACTTCAGATAATATAGCCCTCTCCTTTGATTGGAGAGGGCTAGTTTTTTATATCTCTCTGAAAATGCAACCTTCGACCGAACATTGATATTTGTTGATTACATTTTTGGTAACCGGTTTGATAACAAATTTACTCGTTTTTCTCTCGGCGTCCAGTTTGGTAATCCAATCGGCGAGCTGATATTCTACAATCTCTACGGATCTCACATCACGCTGGGCGGTACGCCTGCATACGCCGGTAAGTTTAGCCATTTGCTTTGTATCAATGCCTCGCCGGTGGGCTATTCGTAATAATACGAGCAACACGATGCGGGAGTTTTGGTTATATTTAGACATTAGTTTTTCTCGGTTTATCCCAGTAAGGGGATTTGCATTTAGGGCAGATCGTTGGATGTGTGGCGGAATCAGGGTGCCAGTGATGTCCACAACGTAGACAGATATGCTCCGTAATTTTGTAGATATCCTCAAGCGGTATTAGTTGTTTAAGACTATCTATCCAAACTGCATCGCCATCGACAACCTCAGCACCGGTGGATGCTCTGCCGTTATGATAGGCTTGATTAACCGCTGACATTACCATGCCCAACTGTTTTGCGGTTAACGAGTCCTGCAACTCTTGTGGTATTTGAGCCAAGACCGCACGGACGGTAACATCGCCTTTAAATCCGACATAAGTAGCCATAGCCCTATCTAACTTGGTGGTGGCTTTTGGCGGGGCTGTAGTTAGCGGTACGTTCCGGCAATCCATCCCGTAATTAACCAGTGAGCAGGTTGAGCAATCGCCATTGTTTTGAGTGCAATAATCTTTCTTCGCCATTCCTCTCCTATTTCCTTTCGCCGGTATTAGCCCACCGGCGGGGGCTTAGATTATTTTATTTTAGTATTGTACTGGTCAAAATAGGCTTTGGGTAAAATTTGGTATCCGTCACTATCGTCGTTATAAATAACGACCTCACTACCGTCACCGATTGCTGCACCGGGAGGTAATTCCCGGAACTGTCCGTTAGCGATATTCTCCCCGTCCTCGTTTAAAACTAGAGTTATCGGGGTATCTAATTCACTCCAAATCTGTTCGCAGAAATCTCTGATAATTTGATGGGTTTTCATTTTTGTTTTCTCCTTTATTTAGCTCTGTGCCAGTGATTTTTGTACTTGATAATAATTTGCTGTTTCTCTTGGACATTTAGCAGTGACCATTTTACGCCCGTTAGGATAAGTAGTTGTGAGTTTATAATCGGCAAAATCATCCTTGAGGTAGGATTTAAGTGCATCAATAATACTTGTAGCCTTAATCATATCAGTTTGCTCTGTTTTGTTATCATAACCGTTTATTGTGTCTACTTGATACCAGTTCATTTCCTTTTCTCCTTTTCCGTCCGGTGTCTCCGGCTCGGTAACTTAACTCTATACTTATAGTATATACCTATAGGTAAGTATTGTCAATAGGTTTTAGAGGTTATTTTAAAATATATTTTCGAATGATAAAGGCCGTCTCTTTCGGGAGGCGGCCTGGTTAACTGTTTTATGGGGAGTAATTATTTCTTAAGAAATATTTAGCAGGCGTAGATGAATAATATAATGGCAAGAATAACAAGGTCAATAGCGTAGAAAATATATTTTTATTTTACCTATTTACCCTATTGACAATTCGGTAAACAGGGCTATAATAGTAAACAGAAAGGTAAATGATATGACTGTTACAGATAAGACAAAACGCATTTTCGAAGTATGGAAGTCAGGCCAGTTTAAAAGTATGTCTTCCCTCGCTCGCAAGTATCACCTAACAAAACAGCGGGTGTGGTTCATCATCAAAACCGAACAGGCGAAGGAGTCACCAAATGAGTCCAAATAGCTATAACGGCACAGCTCCATGCTTCCAGGTCGGTCACAGGTATCTCATCAAGCACCCATACGAATACAACGCCGTGAGCGTAGTCGTTCAGGAGATCGCTGGTGATGAGATTTTCTTCAGGGAGGATATCAGCGGCCGCTACTTCTGGTCTGGAGTGATGGAGAAGATCGCGGAGTTACATATACCGGAAACGGTAAAGGAATAGAGGTTAATCATGAATCAAAAACGCTCACTCTATCAATGTTTCAATGCCAAAGTCGGCGGCATGCGTATCTACTGTTCTAAAGGACGACAACTCGGTATTAAGACAGTGGACATGGATGCCTATACTGCCTTCCGTAAGGGCTTGCCGCTGGAAATCACTACCTGCCAACAATGCCCTGATTATGACGAAATGGGACCGCCTATACCGAGGGAGGAAAGAGGCGGATTTACGCTCAATAAATAAAGGGAGGGAATAACATGAGAATCACAATCAGTAAATTAGCACTGGAAAGACTACTGGCAAATACTAAGACCGATTCGGAAGATCGCATAGTAATTGATACCGGCATCGACAGGATCACTGTAATTGGCCCGAAAGACAATGAGAAGGGATTCGTCAGCACTTTGGTTTTAACAGAGGTGAGTTAAATGTTCACAGAAACTACACTGCCAAAGATTGTCGATAGGTTTGACCTGGGCTTCAGAGCCAAACTTACCACGGCCAAAAAGACTTTCACCTGCCGGGTATCAGGCAAACTAATCAACCCGGGGGAACAATACTACAGCATTGTCAATCAATACGGAGTGACTCCCTGGCCGGTCAGGGTTAGGCCGGAATACCTGAATCAATACTGGGAAATGTGGCAGATAAGGAGAAAAGCAAATGTCCATTAATCATGACCGTATCCTCAATGATAACCAGGTAGCCCGCGGCATGACCACCGAAATAGACGATCACGTGATCCTGCTCATGCATAACGGTAAACCAGTCCTTGATTACTATACCAATCAGCAGATCATTTTCACACAACATACGCCCATCGCCGAAATAAGACAGGCTGCCGATAACTATCTGGAGACGGCCTCATCCGGAATAGAGTTTGCGAGGGTATCAGAGCGGGAGTACGCAGTCAGGAACATGCCCGCACCGTGCCTGCTCAGGAAATGCGGCTACGAATGCCAGTCGAACTGCCAGTATTACATATTAATGCGGCGGTATATGGAGCAAAAACGGGCTATGGCGGCGAGGAATTAATAAAGGAGAGAAAATATGGCTAATAAAAAGTATGAACTCACCCAGGAAACAAAAGAATTTCTCGGTCATACCCTACATAGGATTAAAGCACTCGTTAATGTCGGGTTATATGTAAAAGCCGGAGAATTGGGCGGATTTATTGAGGCGGAGGCGAATCTCGAAACGTCCGGTGATGCCTGGGTGTACGGTAATGCCTGTGTGTCCGGTGATGCCCGGGTGTCCGGTAATGCCTGGGTGTACGGTGATGCCTGGGTGTACGGTAATGCCCGGGTGTACGGTGATGCCCGGGTGTACGGTAATGCCCGGGTGTCCGGTAATGCCTGTGTGTCCGGTGATGCCTGTGTGTACGGTAGATGCCTGTGTGTCCGGTAATGCCTGGGTGTACGGTGATGCCTGGGTGTACGGTGATGCCCTCATTAAAAAATTACTTAATTTTGTTTTTGACAAATATACCTGTCATTTATTGCCGGGGAGTGAGGTTCGTCACCTAATCGCCGGAATGACGTTTCCGGTAAGGCTCTCTCCGGCTAGAGATATAAAGGAGGAAAGTATGACACAGGAATTAACAATCGGACAGAATCAAGAGGTATTCGCTTTACCGAATCTCGATCAATTCAAAAAGGACATGGAGGCCATCAAGGCATTTCAGGGGATCGTACAACAAACAATGATCGAAGGTCAAGACTTCGGCGTTATCCCCGGAACCAACAAACCCACATTATTAAAACCCGGTGCTGAGAAAATTACAAAGATCATGGGATTGGCAGACCGGTATGAGATCGCAGACAAGATTGAGGATTGGGACAAGCCAATATTTCGTTATCTTGTTAAATGCTCGCTGGTCAGCCTTAAACATGGCGTAGTTATTTCCGAGGGGATGGGTGAATGCAACAGCATGGAATCAAAATACCGTTATCGTGATGCAAAACGCAAATGTCCTGTATGTGGGGCTGAGGCAATTATCAAGGGCAAAGAGGAATATGGCGGCGGTTGGCTTTGTTTCAAGAAACAAAGCGGTTGCGGAGCTACTTTCAATGATGATGATTCGGCTATTGTCGATCAGGTAATTGGCAAAGTAGAGAATGAGGATATTTTCAGTCTGGTCAATACTATTCTTAAAATGGCCGAAAAGAGAGCTTTAGTAGATGCCGCCCTTCATGCCGGAAGACTATCAAATGTCTTCACGCAAGATATAGAGGATATGCCACAAGCTGCAATCGGTAAACCCATTGAAGTAAAAGCCGCCGTTAAGCAGGATTCAAGACAGACGACTACAAATCAGGGTGACAAATTTGCCACTGATAAACAAATAGCCTTTATGAAGCAAAAAGCCGACAAGATGGGTTATACACCCGAGCAATTAAAAATCCTGCTATTCAGCAAGGTAGCCGTAGAAACGTTGGCTGCTGTCTCAATGGCGAAGGTTAATGACGTGATTGCCGCTATCGAGGCCGGGGAATATCTGAAATAAGGTAGTAAATAGGAAACAGGAGGTACACGCCGCCCGACAGGATCACCCGGCGGGGCTACGCGAGCCATAAAAATAATTGAATAAAAGCCACACACGGCAAGAGAACCCATCTATCCCTGACCTGGTACCGGGAGGAACGGTAAATACAACCAGCAGGGGATTTTTGATAACTCATTGTATAAGGATTAATTCACGCGAATCGGGGAGAGTTGATGCAATACGGCTCTCCCCACATTAGCAAAGAGCGATAAAGGAGATGATGCGGAATGTCAGATATACCGACAATCAACATAGACCTTGATAAGAAGTGCTCTCAATGCGGTCAGCCGGGAGTCTTACCTAACGGAATTTGTCTCAAATGTGCAGCGGAAAATATAAAAAGGAGAAATAATATGGACTTCAGGGAAATAAATCTCAACATCGACAAGGTGGAGGAAATCAGCCTCTCATCGAAGACGGTCACCGAATTTGATAAACAAGGCACACTCACGGACTCATATGTTCTCACCACCGTAAAACTCGAAATCAAATGTGTGCCTGGTAAGTTCGATGATCTGCTCAGTGCCATAGCAGACGGCCACACGATCAAGGTCAGTTTCAGGAGCCCGCAGTTGGCTATGGCGGGGATTCAATAACCTAACAGAATTTAAGGAGCAGGACATGAGCAAGTCGAATTTGCGGGGGGGGGGTATGAAGGAGGTGCTATGTGCCGTATGCAAGCGGCCGCTGAAACGGCGCAAATACAGGAAAGCCGGGGTGGGTCCGGCCTGTCTAAAAAAACTACAGAACGGCACGACCGGTATACAAATGGAGGCATTTAAGGAATTCAACACTGAAGAGTGGAATCAGAAGGTAAACGGATGAAGATCATCAGAGTTTTCCCACGCCGTACAGCACTAACACCAATTGACGATATGTCCTTTGTCGGATATCCGCAATTAGAACGACCGCAGGCCGATGAGGTTCATGTTAGTTGTACATTCACATGGGACAAACCGGAGGCGGAACACCTGGCGGCGGCGTGGGGACAATACTACCCGGTAAAAATTGGCGGGCCAGCTTACGATACTATACCGGACGGATTCACGCCGGGGCTGTACGTTAAACCGGGTGTCACATTTACAAGCCGGGGCTGCAACAATCAGTGTCCGTGGTGTCTCGTGCCAAAGCGTGAAGGAAAACTCAGGCAACTATTTATTCACGCCGGGAATATTATCAATGATAATAATTTCCTGCAATGTGATACACGGCACAGATGGGAAGTTTTTAATATGCTGCGAACTCAGCGACGAATTGAATTTCAGGGCGGTTTGGATTGCAGGGAAATGACTCAGGAAATAGCGGACGAGTTGCGATCCCTGAGAATCTACCAGATGTTTTTCGCCTGTGATACCAAAGCCCAACTGAAGCAATTACAGCGGGTCGGGAAGATGTTTCCCGGTGGGGATCGCCGCAAGTTACGGTGCTACGTTCTGCTGGCATTCAACGGCCAAGCCATTAGCGAGGCGATAGAACACCTTGAAAATGTATGGGCGGCGGGTTTCATGCCCCATGCCCAGTTATATCAGCCAGCCGAAAAACTAATTGAGTACTCAAAGGAATGGAAAGAGCTATCCCGCCGCTGGATCAGACCGGCGGCCATGCAGACCATGAACGGCAAAGATAAAAGATTACCTCATAATGGGGGAATTTAAGGAGAGGAATAGATGGCACTCGAACAACTAGAAATGGATACCGGATTGAATAAGGTTGATTTTGCTATCACTCTTTTACAGACATGGGAGCCTCAAGAAGGTTATTACTTCGCTGATTCAGGCGGCAAAGATTCAGCGGCTACCAGAGATTTGTTAATCAAGTCCGGCGTAAAGTTCGATGCTCACTATTGCGTTAGTCCAATAGACCCACCACAAATATATCAATTCTTAAAACAGTATCACCCCGATACTCAATGGGACAAACACGCTATAGGATTCTGGGATTTGGTTGTTAAAAAAGGCTTACCCATGAGAACTTCCCGTTGGTGCTGTCAGATAATTAAAGAAGCTGGCGGCGAAGGCCGCGTAGTTGTTGTGGGTAATCGCAGAGCTGAAGGAAATATCCGTAGAAATCAATGTTTTGTCGAACAGGGATGGAATAAAATGAAACATAAATTCTTCATCCGTCCGATTCTTAATTTTGATAATTTCGACATCTGGCAGTATATCAGGGAAAATAACGTGCCGTATTGTTCGCTCTATGACGAAGGAGCTGCACGGGTGGGTTACGGGGAGGGATTCTTCAAGCGGTTAGGGTGTGTATTATGCCCATTCTCACGGAATGTAGCACTAGAAAAATTTTATTTCCCTAAGATTATCAGACTTTGGCGGTTAGCTTGTGATCGAATTATTAAAGAGCAAATCACTAGGGGCTATACAACCAAAACTGGTAAACCTTTAAAGAATCATTTTGAAACCGGCGAAGAATTATTCCAATGGTGGATTAAGAGAGATTAAAGACCTAATAAACAAGGAGGAATAGATGGAACTGAATGGAATTTATACCCTAACCGGAAAAGAGGTATTTCAATTTGTTGGCGAAGAGGACAAGACGATTAAGGTCGCCGTTATAAAGAATCTGCTCACCGGCAAGACGGATAAGGTCCAGGACGTGAGCGGTTACAAGAGATTGGTTATCGACGGCAGGCAGGTACCACAGAAACGTGTCAGGAAGGGCAAGGCGACACTTCCGCCGGTAGTTGGTAATGGTGGTGAGGCACCTGACCCTGAGAAGCCTTTGTTCGATATTCCGGAGAACCTGAGAAAGAAAGAATAAATGGTACTCACTAAACTTAGCCTATTCAGTGGTATAGGCGGTGATGATTTGGCCAGCGAATGGGGAACATCGGTATTCATGAATCCACCATATTCAAAGCCGCGTCCATGGGTAAAAAAGGCTTACGAGGAATCATTACGAGGTAAGGTAATCGTCGGATTATTACGAGGTGATACTTCAGCTAATTGGTTTCATGAATTTGTTTTAGGTAAAGCAGAGCTGCGATTTATACGTGGCAGGTTAACTTTTGCCCCCCCCCAATGGGAAAAAGCCGCAACCCGCTCCCTTTGCCTCGATAATAGCAATCTGGAGAAATAGTTGTTAGGAGTTGAGCATAATGGGGGGGGTAGCAGCCTTATCATGTACGACCAGGCCTACCGCAACGGTCACATTCTGGCCGGTGACTGTGTATATGAGAATTGTTTTATTTGCCCGCTGCCAAGGTGTAAAAACGAAATAAAGGAGGAAAAACAGGTGACTATAGAAAACATAAGTAAAACAATAGATGTAATCAATAATACCTTTAGATTGCCGCCGGTGCCGGAAAAACCAAAGGAGGGTGGCTCTTACATGAAAAGGGAATATTATGACGCCAACAAAGAGCAGATCATCGCAGAGATCAAGCAGAACGGGCTTAAACCTACATTGAAACGCTGGGGAATCTCGCAGGCAACCTGGGCAACTCCGGGAGGCCTCAATAACCGCTGGCAGGCCGGTTTCCCCTGGCAGTATAAGTATAAGCAGAAGCGGGGGAATAAGCCGCCGGTAACAAATGCCCCGCAGATTATTACAAAACCGGGGGAGAATATTACACAAAACCCCAATAATATTACAAAGCCGGTTTCATCAACACAAAACTCGGTACCCGTAAAAGAGGAGAACCCGGATAAAGAACCGACTCGAATTGGTACTTTCAGTGTTATGGTTTTCACCCGAGAGATACCCGCATTCCCTGGGTTCAGTAATGACTGGTCAGATCCGGTAAAGCTGGCCTGGTTCGAGGGTTTTGTGTGTCTGGTGGAATGCAGCAAGGTACCGGCCGGAGCTGGCAGTCTATGACCACTGAAACTAAGCCGGTTGTCATACCGGGCCACAAAGGGAGAAGTAAGAAAACCATTATTGAAGGGCGGAAAGTAGAGGGGGAGATTGGCTGCCAGTTCCACTCCCCTTGCTGGACCTGCCCGGATGAGCTGGCCAACAGATGCCCGCTGGGTGAGATGCCCGACGAAGATGAGGATTGAATTAGCCCGGCAGCTGGCCGGTGAGGTTATAGAGATGCTCAAACCGGCGTGCGGCAAGGTTGAATTGGTGGGATCGGTATCCAAGGGGAAAGCTAACCCGAAGGATATTGATTTACTTTTAAATGTCAAGGATCGGCAGTTGTTTTTAAGGATAACGGGGGGGGTACAGCAGCCCTCATTGTTCCCGGAATGGCTTATGAGATATAAAGGCGAAATTGTAGATTTGTTTATTGACGAAGGATAAGGGGAAATATGGCCAATCCACAACCAACAGACGCACATTTAAGAATAGCTCACTCGATACAAGAGCAAATAATGGTCAGCGACTTCACGGAGCAGCAGCGCCGTGTATTAGACCTTATCCTTCGGCTGTCATGGGGTTGCGGCAAAAAGTACGCCATTATCCCAAAACAGTCTGATTTTCAGGTTATAGGAGTCCCGGAAAACAAAATCAAAGCCCACCTGGACTGGCTGGTTAATGCAAAGGTCATCTTCCGGGAAGGCCCACTTTACGAGTTCAATAAAAACTTCGACCGCTGGCAGGTTTCGCGGGCTCTGTATTATAACGAACAGAAAATGTCGGAACTTTTACACATAAACCTTAATGAAAATGAACTTGACGAAAAGGGAAGGAAACTTGACGAAAAGGGAACTTTAGAGAACCAGCGTTTTAACAGTCAACTTCCCAAAAAGGGAACCGAAAAGTTCCCTATTAGGGAACTTCCAACTTCCCAAAAAGGGAACTTTGCCATGCCTGAGTTAGCTTCGGCTAAAGAAAGTATTAAAGAAAGAGAAATAAATAGTAATACAGAGAATATAGATAATAATTTAATTTTTAAAACTAACGACGACTTTAACTTTAACCAATTGGAACCGAAAAAAGCGGCCGACATCTGGGTTAAGTGCCTTGATAGCCTGCAGGAGCAAATCAGCAAGTCGAACTATAACACCTGGATTGCCGGGACGTCGGGTTTGGGATTGAATCAGCAGCGGTTTTTCATCGGGGTCCAAAATCAATTTACAGCTAAATATTTGCGGGAAAACCAGTTTTCTCTTATCGAGAAAACCATCAATGAGGTTACTAGCAGCCGGTATGAAGTTGAGTTTATTTTGACGAGCAAGTCCGAGCGACCGGCCGGCGAGTCTCCATGAGTATTTCTCAAGAAATATCACTATATCGAGACTTGATATTTCAGCGCTATAAAAAGGAGATTTAATGCGCACTATAAAAAAGGAAAACATGGAAGATAATAAACTACTCGAAATCCACAAGTTGGCTAATGAGATATCGAACTCAGAATACCGGGAGCACACTATCTCAATGTACGACGTGGGCGTCGTGGTGCGGGCTATCGAAGAGCTGACCCGGAGAATGTACCGGAAGGGGAAAAAGTGAACTTTAAAAAGCTGGATCAGGAACAAATCAAGGCGTATCAAAAAGCGGTTAATCTCCATAGTGAAATCCTGTGGAAATTCCAGGAGCTGTGGGGTGTCAACCGTCCGATGGCATGGGGATTACTTCACGAACTCGACACAATAGCTGAATTTAACTTTAGCAGGGTTCTCCGTAAGGCAAATCCAGAGGCCAAGCCGTGAAAATCCGTATCGATCCACTCGACACCCTCTTCTCTTGCTTCATCCGGTTGCGGGATAAAGTCTGCCAACGCTGCCTGCAACCTCATGCCCTACAGACCGCCCACTTCCACGGCAGGGGGGAGAAATCCATCAGGTGGGATGAAGATAACGCCTGCGGCCTCTGTGGGGGTTGTCATATGTATCTGGATTCTCATCCGATGGAGAAAGTTGAGTTCTTTCAGAGCTTGTTAGGTGCCAGGTTCGACCTGCTGAACGCAAGACGGAGGGTAAGACAGAAACCCGATAGGTGGGCGTTAACTCTGTATTTCAAGCAAAAAATAAAGGAATTGGAGGTAGCTAATGAATAAATCAGGTATCGAGTATCTAACGCACGTTTGGAATTTCTACACAGGCTGTAATCACTGGAAAACCGGAGTTTGTCCAGTTGGTGATAAATGTTGGGCTAAGTCTATGGCACATCGGTATAACAGGTCATTCGAGCCAACATTACACCCTGAAAAGCTACTTGATCCGCTGTCACTCAAAAAGCCTGGGCGGATCGGCGTGTGCTTTACCGGTGATCTATTCGGGGAGTGGGTAGACCCGGCAGTTATGGTCAGCGATAAATCTGGCTATGCAGATTGTAGTCTCGGATTCATTGTACATTATGTTTTACGGCGTTGTCCCCAGCATCAATTCTTTTTCCTGACCAAAGCACCACAGAACTATGCGAAATGGGGAACATGGCCGGATAATGCGTGGGTGGGGGCTACCGTGTGTAACGACAAGATGTTAGATATTGCTGTTGATAAATTAGAGGATATAAACGCTAAACATAAATGGTTGTCTGTTGAGCCGTTAACGGAGAAATTAACACTATCACTAGATTATGCACTGTATTATTCCGGCGTCTCATTTGTTGTTATTGGAGGGTGGTCAGGCGGTCATGGTAAGCAGCCGGAGATCGCATGGATAAAAGAGATCATCGAGGCTTGCGACAAGGCGGGAATAAAGGTGTTTCTAAAGGATAATCTAAGGCCGCTATTTGAAAAGGGAGATGATTACCACCTTGGTTTACCTGGATTCGCTATGAGTACCGAAACAGGAAAGTTAAGGCAGGAATTACCGGAGGTGACTAAATGACAGATAAATGTCCTGGTATAGACCACTGCCCCAAAATCGACATCATCATGGACAAGGATATTTTAGATAGCCGGGCCGCGGAGGCGATCAGAGAGGTATGCCGGAAATGTGATATCCAGCCAGAGCCGGAGAAGTATCGAGAAACGCCAATAAAATGCCCTCACAATGCAATAAGCGGTTTATGCTATGCAGATATAAAATGTGAGGATTGTGACAGACTTAATGAAAAAAAGCCGGAGAAACTAGAGAGAATAAGCGATGAGGAATTTACTGATTTTGAAGTTCAGTATTGCAAAGATAATCAGATAAGATTCCCCGCTGAAGGAGCTTATCGTGATGAGTGTAATCGGGATGCCCAACTAGCCGCCGACTCTAAAGTAGTGGCGGGGCTGAGGACGGAGATAGAGAAACAAGAGAATGATATAGCAGATAACTTATCCGCCTCTAAAATATTCTATGAAGCTCAACTGGCAGAGAAGGATAAAGAGATTGAGAAGATACGTCAAGCTCTTATAAACTGGGAACAATATTACGAGGAAATGCTGAAAGATGCTCGTACTGAAAACAAGAAACTAGATACCCAACTCTCCACTCTCAAAGCTCAACTGGCTACTATTAAAACGGGGGATATTAAAAAGAAGGATTTGAATAAATATAGCCGTGAGGACTTAGAGACAATGTATGTTGGTTCACAAGTATTTATAGACAGTCTTGAATCCGAACTCTCCACTCTCAAAGCGGAGAGAGGGCAGATGATTGAGGAAGTAAGCGATTGGTTTGTTCCCAAATTTGTACGAGAGGGAAATGGCGAAATTACTCGTTATATTCCTACATGGAAGCAAACTAATGGCTCTCTTTCAAAGTTAAATACGGAGGCACACGATGATTAGACTGAGTGAAAAAGAGCTACATACCGTATTAAAAGATTCATGGGGTATCGGAGTAGGTGATATTAATAATCCACAATTCATAATGGTTGCCGTTGATGCCATTAATGCCCAGCTCAAAAAGCTAATCGATGAGGCTGTGAAATCGGGAATTATACGTATTAAGGATAACGATATACAAATAATTCCCGGCCACCAATATGAGTTCTGGCAAGAGCTTTTAAAGGAAGTAAATGAATGAACGGAATTTTATTTAAACAAGAAAATATCGGACTCACGGTCAAAAAAATCAAGCATCAAAACGGAAACGTGGGGATCATCTCAAAAAAGACGATAAACCCGATATGAGGATATGCGGTTATGAGGAAGATCAAAAATTATGGGATTCTCCTGGCACTCTTGTCTTTATCCCTGATGATGATTAAGAACGATTTGATTTAGCGAGAGGTGATTATGGGCATTGAAAAGAATATGACAACCGGAATCACTGAGATAGCCGCCGTAACTCTTACCGAGGATGAAGAGAAGAAGCTAAAAAAACAGCGTAGAGGCTGCCGTGGCTGCTCTCTCCCCTGTGGCAAAATGAAGACTAATTGGTGGTCACCCTCGCAGATCCGCTGGTGTGGCAAGCAGGTCCAGTTCCTGCTGGCTAATTACGGATCTCAGTGGCCGCCCAAACCATCCGGTTACTTCGATACCCATGAGGACGTGCAAAAATCAGTCTCGGATAACGTCACCTGGGAGGAGATCATCTTCGTCCGGTCTAATCTGGAGCTGAGAATCGTTAAAATGCCCGAGCTGGTCCAGAACCTGATATTCGACCGGCGTATTAGCTGGGATGCGGAGTGGTGGGATATGGTCGATCAGGATGTCGACGAGGCGGTTAAGAGACGGTTACTCCAGGCCGCTCATGATGTTGTAAATTATTTGAAGGGGTTTCAAGGAAAGAAGCAGGATTTTAACCAGTGGAAAGCGGGGAAAGACCGTGACGAATCACATAAAAAATATGGGAAGGAAAATACTCAAATCACTACCCCTAGTATCAGGACTTGACAAGACCACAAAATATGGTAAAATCAAGGTATAAATTCGGAAAATTATCAAGACCGCCCGGCGAGAAGCTGCGGCGGTTCTTCTGTTTTTAGACCATGAGTAATATTAACAACGCTAAATCGTGGCGTAAAATTCTCAACCGCAAATACAGGCACCGACAGAATCAGGCATTGAAACTGGACAAAGAGATACCGGTGTTTAAACGAGATTTGCAGTGGATTGTGTTTTAAAGCAGCTTCACTGGTTGTTACCAAACACCAGAGGCGATGCCCGGATGCCCTCGATACAGAGGACGTTGAACAATCCGGGCTTCATAGCGGGAGGGTGAAACAGTTCCACGCCGGGCCCATAACTCGGAGACAGTGAGTGCGACTCTCATTTCCTGCTACATCAATAACGGAGGACTAGATGAGTTGGAATTGTTATAAGCATATTAAAATTAAAGGGCAATCTTTACTTGAGCACCGTTACATCTGGGAACAGGCAAACGGTGCTATTCCAGATGGTTTTGAAATTCATCACATAAATGGTGATACGTTCGATAATCGATTGAGTAATCTCCAGTTGGTTAAGATTAATAAACACCGTAGCCACCATGCCATAATAAATAACAAATTAAGACCCAAACAAGCATGTTTAGTTGAGGGCTGCGATAATCCGTATGAATGTAATGGTTATTGCAAAAAGCATTATTATAGAGTTTTAAGAACAGGGAGTCCATTTGGTTTAAAAGGACATTCAAATACTAATCCTGCTTGTATTGTTTAGTATCCCGCTACCAGCTAATCAAGGCTCGCACCTTTGACAAGTGCGGGCTGTCCTGCTTCCGGGCAGAGTTGTATTTGTTTGCTCACCCGGACGGTGCCATTATTTACTCCTTCCTTCCGAGGCGGGTGAAATTCCCGCCCGGCTTATTACCAGCTCATTCGAGGGCTGAGATATGATAACGATCAAATGCAAATGCCCATCTTGCGGTTACACATACACAATCGTGCTGATCAATAGACCCGAATATGAGAAGTGCCCGATATGCGGGTGTTGTGAGAAGTTGGTCAGGTTTATTCAGTACGAAAATATTGAGAAATAAATTATGGCTACAAATACGTTTAGTGAAAATAGAATAGTGCCTAACCGGATATCAAACCGCCCTTGCCATTACCCGATGTGCCCGCATCTAACCAGCCATGTATCCGGCTATTGCGAGCAGCATCTCCCTATCTATAACAGGCAAATCGATGCCAATCGGGGCACAGCAACAGAGCGGGGCTATACCTATGAATGGACTCAGTACTCAATCAGATATCGCCATGCTCATCCGCTATGTGTAATGTGCCAGGCAGAGGGACGGGTAACAGCAGCTACATGCGTTGACCACATCAAGCCGGTGTCCGGACCTGATGACCCCTTATTTTGGGTAGAGAGTAATCATCAATCGTTATGCGACTCGTGTCATAGCAAGAAGACAGCTACTAGTGACCAAGGATTTGGTAATCGTCCGACTACCGGGTAGGCGGTCGAAATCCTTAAAAATAAACGTTTTCCAAAACCAAGCGCGTTCCTTCGTGCAATAAATCACAGTATTTTAGACATAGGGTCAAAATGCATCCAATCTCTTCCAAAATGGCAGTCCAGAAACGCAAAGAACGGGCCTTAATTCGGGTCTTATTGGAACGCTGTCATGGTCTTTGCGAGGATTGCGGGAAACTTCCCGACTGGCGGGGTTTAAGCAAGCATGAGAAAGTTTTCAGGTCCCGGGGTGGTGATCCTTTAGACCCGGACAACACGGAGATGTTATGCGGAAAATGTCACGCAAGAAAACACGGACTAAGAGAGTTGTAAAACCATCGACAAACTTTCATCCCTATTCAAAAGAAATGCAGCTCGGGAAGGTGAAATGATAATTGAATCTTTAAAACCTCTTGAAACAGATATTAACTCTATAAAAATTGACCCGAAAAACGCCCGCAAACACCCGGTAAACAACCTGGCCGCTATCAAGAAGTCGCTGGAAACCTACGGACAGCGTAAACCGATAGTCGTCAATCAGAACACAAACACCATCGAGGCCGGGAACGGTCTTTATATAGCAGCGAAAGAGATGGGGTGGAAAACAATCGCCTGCGTGTTTGTAGATGATACCAAAGAGATGTCAACGGCTTACGGCCTGATGGATAACCAGTCGGCTCTTATCTCCGAGTGGGATATGCC
>Ga0153915_10002486_pt1 | contig 16820 bp, 17 predicted proteins | sample Opewatmetagenome_2_FD_107003 | JGI IMG/M metagenome (GOLD analysis project Ga0153915, IMG submission 107003) | Freshwater wetland microbial communities from Ohio, USA - Open water 3 Core 3 Depth 3 metaG | ecosystem: Environmental > Aquatic > Freshwater > Wetlands | place: USA: Ohio, Lake Erie...
GGTGGTGATCCTGGTTCTGGCTCGCCGGCGCGCTGATAGGTACGCGACTGGTCGGCCACGACGACGGTCAGGCTTGCCCCCGTGAACGACGCGACCCTCATGTCGAGCGGCACGTTGACCGCCTGCGGGTTGCATTCCCCCTTCGTATAGGTGACCCGGAAGGTCCGGCTCGCCCGAGCGGCAATCGCTCCCTTCTGCTCGCAGCGCCCCATCTTCCCGCGATCGATCCAGACGTCGATGACACCGCTGGCGTCGATCGTCATCGAGTAGCCCCAGTCCATTTCGTCGTTCGTGACCCAGCGCCCTGCGAGGTCGGCCACCTTGTCGGCCGGGAGCTCCGCGGGTGGCGGTTTGCGAGCCGGCGGAGCACCGCAGGCGACGAGCAACGCGACGAGAGCGAGCCTCATGACGAGATCCTATTATGAGGTAGAGTTCGCGCCGGTATGGCCGTAGAGCGCAACGACTTCATTCGCGACATCATCGACGAGGACCTTCGCACCGGGCGACACACCCGGGTCGCGACGCGCTTCCCGCCCGAGCCGAACGGCTACCTGCACATCGGCCACGCCAAGGCGATCTGCGTCGATTTCGGTGTCGCGCGCGACTACAAGGGCACCTGCAACCTCCGCTACGACGATACGAACCCGACGAAGGAAGATGTCGAGTACGTCGAGTCGATCGAGCGCGATGTTCGCTGGCTCGGGTTCGAGCCGACTGCGGTGCTGTTCTCGGCCGACTACTTTCCGAAGATGTACGAGCTCGCCGAGCGCCTCGTGCGCGAGGGCAAAGCGTACGTCGATGACCTCACGGACGAGCAGATCAAGGAGTACCGCGGCACGCTCAGCGAGCCCGGCAAGCCGAGCCCGTATCGCGATCGCTCGGTGGAGGAGAACCTGGATCTGCTCCGCCGGATGAAGGCGGGTGAGTTCCCCGATGGAGCCCGCGTGCTGCGCGCGAAGATCGATCTCGCGAGCGCGAACATGAAGATGCGCGACCCGCTGCTCTATCGCATCCGGCACGCGCACCATCACCGCACCGGCGATCAGTGGTGCATCTACCCGATGTACGACTACGCACATCCACTCGAGGACGCGATCGAGGGCATCACGCACTCGATCTGCACGCTCGAGTTCGAGAACAACCGCGAGCTGTACGACTGGGTGATCGACAACACCGGACCGTGGAACCCGCGGCCGCGCCAGTACGAGTTCGCTCGCCTCGCACTCGAGTACACCGTGATGAGCAAGCGCAAGCTGCGCCAGCTCGTCGAGGATGGTCACGTCCGCGGCTGGGATGACCCTCGCATGCCGACGCTCGCAGCGCTGCGCCGCCGCGGCTACAGCCCCGAGGCGATCCGCGCGTTCTGCGACATGATCGGTGTCGCGAAGGCGAACTCGATGGTCGACATCGGGAAGCTCGAGTACTGCGTCCGCGACGATCTCAACCAGAACGCACCGCGCGCGCTCGGCGTGCTGCGGCCGCTCGAGGTCGAGGTCATCGGCGACATCCCGGCGACAAGTACGGAGGCGCCCTACTTCCCGCCCGACGTCGGCAAGCCCGGCACGCGCACGCTGCCGATCAGCAAGCGCATCTTCATCGACCGCGATGACTGGAGCGACGATCCGCCCGCGGATTACAAGCGCCTCGCGCTCGGCCGCACGGTCCGCCTCCGCCACGCGTACTGCATCACCGCCGAGGAGGTCGTGTCGCGCGACGCCGCGGGCGTCCCGACGAAGATCCGGGCGAAGTCCGTCGAGAGCGCGAAGGGCGCCGGCGTGATCCACTGGGTCGATGCGGCGACGAGCGTGCCGGCCGAGGTCCGCATCTACGAGCGCCTGTTCAAGGTGCCGCGGCCCGAGGAGGGCGGCGGTGATTTCCTCGAGCACCTCGATCGGAATTCGCTCGAGGTCGTGACGGGGGCGCGCGTCGAAGCGTCGCTCGCGAAGGCGGCGGTCGGCTCGCGCTGGCAGCTCGAGCGCGTCGGCTACTTCATCGTCGACGAGGACTCGAAGCCCGGAGCGCTCGTGCTCGACCGCATCATCACGCTGCGCGATGACAAGGTCGCGGCCGCGGCGACGGCGCCGGCGGAGAAGAAGGAGAACGTCAAGGCGAAGACGCGGCCCAAGAGCAAGTCGCCGGCCGAGTACCGCGCCGAGGCGCGGGCGCGCGATGCCGAGCTCGCCGCTGCGTTCGAGCATGCGAAGTCGCTCGGACTCTCCGAAGAGCAAGCGGATCTGCTCAGCGGCGATCGCGTCACGGCCTCGCTGTTCGCCGACACGGCGAAGGCAACAGGCAGCGCCGACGTCGTCGCGAAGTGGATGATCAACGAGCTGCCGCGCGCGCTCGGGGGCAAGGAGGTGGCTGATGCCGGCCTCGATGCGCCGCGGCTCGCCGAATTCGTCGGGCTCGTCACGACCGGCGCGCTGGCGGCATCGGCGGCCAAGTCCGTGCTCGCCGAGATGGTGAAGACCGGCAAGCGCGCCGGGGAGCTGTCGGCGGGGGCTGGACAGGCAATCAGTGCCGAGGAGCTGGGGACTCGAGTCCAGGCCGTGATCGACGCCAACCCCGACAAGGCGGCCCAGTACAAGGGCGGCAAGACCGGTCTGCTGGGGTTCTTCGTCGGCCAGGTCATGAAATCCGCACCGAATGCCGACGCCAGCGAGGTCAATCGCGTGCTCCGCGAGCGGCTAGGCTGAGCGAATCCGCTCGCGCACGCGGTCACATGACACCAGGGGCCCCAGGCCCCAGCCAGGGGCATTTCTTCCCAGTCGCTGGGCGTACTTAGGCGCGCTACGATGACTTCCGATGTGGAAGCTCCTCGCTCTCGTCTGCGTGCTCGGCGCCTGCGGCGCTCAGCTCGACGATGGCGTTGGCGCAAGCAACAACGGCGGCACTGATGGCGGCGGCAGCGGCAGCGGCAGCGGCAGTGGCAGCGGATCCGGCATGCAGCCCGACGCAGCGGTCACGTGCGCGAACGGCCGCGTCGTCTATCTCAACTTCGACGGCGTCACGCTCACGCAAGGCTCGCCGAGCGATGCGACGCAGAACCGCGTCAGCTGGATGACGAACGCGAGCGCCGTGGTCCCGCGGTATCACGACGGCTCCGGTACCCGCGCGACGGACATCCAGACAATCGTCAACGGCGTGAAGTCGCGCCTGTCGACGACGCCGATCGGCGTGGTCACGACGCGTCCGCCGTCCGGACCGTACGTGATGATCGTATTCGGCGGCGCGAACACCAACAACAACGGCACGGTCGGCACCCCGTACAGCGCCGCGACCAACGAGCACGATTGCGGCGACACGGTCAAGAACGACATCGGCTGGGTCTCCGATGCGCCGAGCGTGTCGTATGCGCAGGACCTCGCGGTCGGCGCGGTCGGCTGGGGCCTCGGCCTTCAGGGCACGAACGATCCGGCCGACTGCATGTGCGCGTGGGCGAACAATTGCTCGTCGGCATCTGGCGCGTGCACGCTGTCCGCGAACATCGCGACGACGACGAGCTCGTCGCCGGCGACGACCTGTCCGAACATGAATCCGCAGAACGAGGTCGCCGCGTTCTCGACCGGGTTCTGCCAGTAACGCGCGGTCAGAGCTCTTCGTTCTCGACCACGACACCGCGCTCGACGAGCCGGCGCACGAGGCGTTGCATCACGCGCTCGGTCTCGACGGTCAGCGGCGGTGCACCGGCCGGCGGGATGATCAGATAGTCGGCCTCGACGAGCCGCTCGACGCGCAGGCCGATCGCCGAGAGATCGCGTGCGATCTGATCGGCGATGACGCGATCGGCGAGGTCGACGCGGACGCGCGTCGCTTGTTCCTGCGCCCTGGCGACGACAGCGGCGCCGACCACCGCACGTAGCGCATCTACCTTCGCTCGCTCGAGCTCGCACAGCGCTGTACCGAGGATCGCGAACACGGAGTAGCGATTGCGGCGGACGACGCGCCATCCGGCGGACGCGGGGTCCTTCGGGATGCCATGTGCGGCGAGCGTATCGGCCTTCGTGCGCGACAGCGTCTGAGGCTTCGAGCGCGCAGCGCTCTTGATGCGGGGGAGCGTCTCCGACTTCGCGCGCGGCGGCGATTTCGTCGGCTTGTTGCGAGCGCGTCCGGCCATTACCGAAATCGTCGCGCGTCCGACGACCGGACGCAATTTCTAATCGACGACGCGGAGCTTGCCGCCGGAGAACACCGGCTGGGCGGCCGCGTGCTCCTTGCGAGGCGCTGCCTCGGCCATCGGTCGGATCTCCGGTGCCCGCTCGGCCCAGGCCCGCGCAACATCGCGATCGAGCAAGTGACTCGGCCGCACATTGCGCAGTGCATTCGCCATGATCGCGCGCACGTGCGGGTTCGTCTTCTCGAGCTCGGCGAGGAGCGCCGTCATGGCGTCGCGCTTGAGCCCGTCCTGCGAGCCACACAGGTTGCAGGGGATGATCGGGAACCGGAGGCTCGCCGCGAGCTCGGCGATATCGGCCTCGGCGCACTCGATCATCGGCCGGATCACCTCGAACCGCCCGTCATCGGTGCGGTAGCTGGCCGGCATCGCCTGCAGCTTGCCGCTGTAGAACAGGTTCAACAGAAACGTCTCGAGCGAGTCGTCGCGGTGATGACCGAGCGCGAGCTTGTTGCAGCCGAGCCGCTCGGCCGCCGTGTAGAGGATGCCGCGACGCAGCCGCGAGCACAGCGAGCAATAGGTCGACCTGTCGTCGATGCGATCGGTGACGACCGTGTAGGTGTCCTCGCGGAGGATCTCGAACGGCTGACCGCTCGCCTCGAGGAACGCGCGCAGGCTGTTGCCGTCGTAGCCCGGCTGGACCTGGTCGAGGTGGACCGCCACCAGCTCGACCTTGAACGGCAGGCGCGGGATCAGGCGGGTCAGCAGGTGGAACAGGGTGTAGCTGTCCTTGCCACCCGACATCGCGACCAGGATGCGGTCATTCGGTCGCAGCAGCTCGTAGTGCTCGCACGTCTCCTTGACGGTGCGATACAACTGCTTCTCGAGCCGTACGGCCTGGGACATGAGCGGATTCCTACTCGATCCTGGCCAGCTCGTCATCCTCGGAGTGGTGGCCCTCCTCGCTTTTGCGACGGAGGGGGCCATCGGGTTTGGCGGCACCGTGCTGGCTGCCAGCATCGGCGCGCAGTTCATCCCGCTGGAGATCCTCTTACCCGCGTTCGTGCCGCTGAACATCCTGATGTCGAGCTGGTTGCTCGGCAACGGCGTCCGCTCGATCGCCTGGCGCATGCTCGCGGTCGAGGTCGCCCCGGCGGTCGGCATCGGCGCCGCGATCGGCCTGGCGCTGTTTCATCTGCAGGCGAAGACGGCGCTCGCGCTGGCGTTCGGCGCGTTCGTCGTCGGCCTCGCCGCGCTCCAGCTCGCCCGGCCTGCCGACAAGCCCCTGCCGCGTCCTGCGCAGCTCGGCTTCCTCGGACTGGGCGGGATCGCGCATGGCCTGTTCGGCACCGGCGGACCGATGATCGTCTACGTCGTCCGCCGGCGGCTCGCCGACAAGCGCGCGTTTCGCGCCACGCTCGCGGTGCTGTGGCTGACCCTGAACATCGCGCTGCTCGTCAACTTCGCGTCGAGCCACCTCTACAGCACGCGCACCGGCGAGGTCGGCTGCGTGATCGCACTCGCGCTCGTGCCAGGGCTCTTCATCGGCAATCGCATCCATCACCGCCTCGCGGCCGACAAGTTCGAGCGCGTCGTCTGGATCGTCCTGCTACTCGCCGGTGGCGCGCTCGCCGTCCGCTCCGCTCTCGCGCTGTGACACCAGCGGCGACCACGCATCCGGCGTGAGCAGCCACAGCCAGTCGCGTGCACGCGTCGCCGAGACATACAGGGCGCGCGTCATCTCCGGCGACGTTGGCCCGGAATGGAGCGAGGCGGGCTCCGCCCGCCGAGCGGGATAGAACGCCGGCGTGAGATCGGGGATGACGACCACGTCGAACTCGAGGCCCGAGACGGCGGCCGCCGTCGTGACGATGATGCCGGGATCGAACCGGAAGTCACCGTCGACGACGAGCGTCGGATCGAGCCCGCGCGACAGCTCCGCGAACAGCCGCCGCGCGTGGTCCGGGTTACGCGCGATGACCGCGATCTGTCGCCACGGATCGCGCGTCAGCAGTGCATCGAGGTGCCAGCAGATCATCGCCGCCTGCGCGAGGTGCCCTCCGCAGGCCGACGCCCACACCGCGGGATCCGGCGGCGGCTCCGGCGGCAGGACCGCACGGCGATCCGAGATCGCACGCGCGATCTCGCCGATCGGCGGCACCGAGCGATAGGTGATCGCCAGCGTGATCTCCGCCCAGCGCTGCGCGGCCAGCTCGTGCTTCGACTCGTTCCAGCTCGTGAAGTACGCCGTCTCGTCGGTCGCCTGGCGATGATCGCCGGCGAGCGTGATGGTTCCTCCCTTCGCGAGGGCATCCCCGATCGCCGCGAGCTCGAGCGGCGAGCGCAGCTGCCCCTCGTCGATCACGATGTGGTCGTAGAGCGGCAGCTTCACCTCCGGCAGTGCGCCCCGCCGCACCAGCTCGAACAGCACCGGCACGTCCTCGGCATCGAACGTGTGGACGTCCTCGGTCGGCGTACCCGCATCGAGTGAGCGACCGTCGAGCGCGACGAGGCGATCGGCATCGACATGCTTCATCTGCTTCTCGGTCGTCGACTCGAACTGGATCCGCGTGTGCCTCTGCACGGCGGCGATCGCGCGCTCGGGCAGGACGCCGTTCGATGCCTCGATCACCCGCAGCAGGCGATCGCGATCGCCGAACAGGTGGAGCAAGCGAGCACGCGACCGCGCGAGCGGCTCCTCATCGCGCTTCCCACCCTCACCCTTCGGCGGTTTCCAGCCGATGAAGTCATCGAGCACCACGCGCAGCGCCGGGTGACGCTTGAGCGCGATCACCTGCGCGGTGGCGCCCTCGGAGAGGCGCTTCGGCAGGCCCGGGAATGCCTCGTGCGCACGCGCGACGAGCCACGTGTCGACGACGGCGATCTCGAGCTTCGGGAGGCCGAGGCGATCGGCGATCAGCCGCGTCAGGCGCCGCAGACCCTCCGTCGGCACGAGCACGAGCGCGCGAAACCGCCGGCTCTTCGCTTCCGCGCGCCGCGCGAGCGAGGCGACGCGATAGAGCGCGACCAGCGTCTTGCCGACCCCCGCCTCGCCATCGACGACGAGCGACGTGTCGGCCGGCAGATCGACCGCGCGCTGCTGCTCCGGGTCGAGGACGATCAGCGCGCTGCGATCGGGCTGCGGGATCTGGATCGGCGCGGGCCGCGGGCGTGGCTCCTCGGTGCCGTCGGCATGGCGCACGACGGTGTCGCCGATCTTGTCGTCGCCGCGCACGATCCAGCGCTCGAGAACCGTGCCCTCCTGCCCTCCTTCGAGCTCGTACGGCTCACCCGGCGCGGCGCGGAAGAACGCCTCGGCCAGCGGGGACATCCGCCAGTCGATCACCGGCGGCGTCGCCTCCGGTTGGGTACGGGTTCCGAGCAGATACGTGCGTTCGCCCCGCTCGGTCGCGACCCGGAGGATGCCGCTGTCCATGGTCGCGATATTCGATCTTCCACGTCACGTGGCAAGCTAGTAAGTCGCAGGCGACCGGCGCTATGATGATCGGGTCAGGCGACGCCGCGCCGCGCGCGATCGCGCGACCGCCAGTCATCGACCGGATCGCGCGGGTGCATCGGCCCATCAAACGGGAGCTGGAACGCGGCATCGAAGTCGGTCGTACCGCGCGTCCGCACGAAGATCGTCTTGCGGTTGTACGGCAGGAAGAACATCAGGAACGGGAAGAAGTTCTTCACCATCACGATGTCGGCGTGCCACGGATCGAGCCCGACCTCCGTGTAGAACGACGGACGCATCACCATCGACGGTCCCTCGGTGATCACGATGCGCACGTGCTCCACCGCGAGCACGACCGTGCGACCGAAGCCATGGCGCTCGTGCTTGCTGATCACGGCACCGCGCACGGGCAGCGGCGGCGAGCTCGCGGGATCGAGGGTGCCGCCGATCGTCAGCGTGACGATGTCACCGACCTCGCGCGGCCACAGCGTCTTGATCGCCAGTGGATCGCGAACCGCCGTGTACGAGCGCAGGCCTGCGCCCTCCTCGAGCAGCGCGCGCAGCAGGTGCGTCGAGTCACCGGGCGCACCGGCGGTGACGACATCGGACGCATCCGACATCGTCACGCACCCGAGCTTGCGGCGGATCTTCGCAGCGCGCGCGGAGGCGATCGCCTCGCTCGCGCCGGGGAACTTCGGCGGCTGCTCGTGCCGGCGCTCCCAGCACATCTCCGCGAGCTCCTCGGCGATCCGGTTCGCGGCGGCCTCGTCGTTGTTCGTGACGACGAGCGTCGACCAGCCCAGCGACGGACTGTCGTTCCACGGGTGCACCATGAACGTCGAGGCCGCGAGCGCTTCCTCGCGCTTCTCCGCCTGGTGCATGCGGCGGAACACCGCGCGCATCGGCTGCAGGAAATCGATCGTCTTGCCGCCACCGAGGATCATCGGCAACGAGCGCCACGCGATCGTCGGCTTCACCTCGCCCATCACGGTCCCGATCACGATCGATCCGGCCTTCCTGCCGACCTTTGCGTGATCGCGATGGGGATTGGTCTGGTACGCGACGAGTGCATCGACCGCGTCGACGCGGGCCTGCGTGACGTTGCCGTGCAGGTCGTGCGACACGACGAGCGGCGCACCGCCGATGACCGACCGCACCGCGCGGACGAGCCGCGTCTCGGGATCGGAGATGCCCTGCGCTCCCATCGCACCGTGCAGGCACAGGTACATGCCATCGAGGTGCCCGGCGCGCCGCAGCTTCTCGACGAGTCGGGCCTCGAGCTCCTCGAAGCAGTCCTTCGACAGCGGTCCACCCGACGACGCCCACGCGGACAGCAGCGGCACCGGCTCGACGTCGGCCTTCCGCGCGCGAGCCGCCGCGATGAACCCGGCGAGCTCGGCGCGCTTGAAGAAGCCCGCGACCTCCGGTCCCTCGGTTGTCGCCTGAAGGAGTGCATCGCCCTCGAGGTAATGACTGCCCTCGAAGTCGTGCAACGTCGTCGGCACCGGAGACAGCGCGTTCGTCTCCTGTGCGATGCGCGCGAATGCGATCCGCTTCACGAATGACCTCCCGTGTACATGTCCGCGATCATCTTGCGTACGTTGTTCGCGACGAGCCGGCGCACCGGCATCTTCGCCGCCATCCCGTACATCGGCGCGCTGCCGCTCTTCGCGAGCGCCGGATTCGCGCGCAGCTCGGCGAGGGAGTCGCGCAGATCCGCGAGGTACTCGTCGACGATCGGACCGTGGTTCGCGGTGACCGTCAGGTGGATCGACGCGGGCCGCTGCTGGCGATCGACCGTCCAGCCACGCGTCTCCATGCGATCGGCGAGCGCATACGCGTCTTCCCCGCGGCCCGGAGTGAATCCGGGCCGCTCCATCTCGGGTCCAACGACGCCATATGCGACGATCGTCGAGTCGCTCTTGCCGAGCAGCGTCAGCCCGGGAATCGCCTGGATGCCGGCGCGCAGCCGATCCGCCGCATCCGCCGCGCGCGATGCGAGCTCGCGATAGCCATCCGCGCCCAGCGACTGCAGCGTCGCCCACGCGGCCGCGATCGGGCCACCGGGCCGCGTGCCGAGCATCGTCGGTGACGCGTAGATGCCGCCCGGAAACTCCGTCGCCACGAAGATCTGGTGGCGCATGTCCTCGATCGAACGCCACACCAGCGTCGACGCGCCCTTTCCCGCGTACGCGAACTTGTGGAGGTCGGCGCTGATCGACGTCACGCCCGGCACGCGGAAGTCCCACAGCGGCACGGGGCGGCCGAGCTGCTCGAGCCACGGCAAGAGGTGGCCGCCGACGCACGCATCGACATGGAGCGGCAGGCCCTTCTTCTGGGCGAGCGCGCCGAGCTCGCTGATCGGATCGACGACGCCGTGCGCGTACTGCGGCGCGGATGCGGCGAGCGCGACCGTTCTCCAGCTGATCGCCTTGGCCATCGCACGCACATCGGCGCGGAAGTCAGGTCCGACGGGGACCTTGACGAGCTTCACGCCGAAGTAATGCGCGGCCTTGTCGAAGGCCGGGTGGATCGTCGTCGGCACGACGAGCTCGGGCCGGAGGATCCATGGCTTCTTCTTGCGTGCCCGATCGCGATATGCCGCGACCGCGCACAGGATCGATTCCGTGCCGCCCGACGTCACCGTGCCGACGGCCGTCGCCGGCCCATGGAACAGGCCCGTCGCCATCTCGATGATCTCGCGCTCCATCTGCTTGAGGCTTCCGAACGCCATCGGGTTCAAGAGGTTCGTGCTCGCGTAGAGCGCGTGCGCCTTCTGCAGCAGCGCGTCGTGCTCCTCCCCCGTCTTGCCCGGCACCTTGTAGACGAGCGAGAACACCTTGCCCTCTTTCCACTTCGTGTCGCCGTGCGCCTTGTCGCGCAGCTCGGCGAGGATGTCATCGGCCGTGCGGCCATGCTCGGGGATGTCAACAGGCGTGCCCACGGTCAGTGGGTAACGCGCGGACCCACACGCGTCCACAACCATCGGCCCGGTGTCAGATCTTATTCGCCCCGGACGTCGGTCTGGACGACGCTCGGCGCCGGCAACCCGGCGTCGCGAAACGCCCGCGCCATCGCGATCGGGCTGCCGTAGCCCACGAGCTTCGCGACATCGGCGACCGTCGCATCGCGTGCGGACAGCAGCAACACGGCCATGCGGAGGCGCACCACGAGGAGCGCCTCGCGGTAGCCGCCGCCGATCCCGAACGCCGCCGACAGATCCTTCGCGTCGCGGCCGACCTGGCGCATCGACATGCCGAGGCTGGAGGCGAGCTGCTTGAGAGACGTCGTCGCGCCATACGTCTGGTAGAGCGGCTGGAGTGCGTCCCACAGGCGGCGATATCGCTCGGGCTCCTCGGCGATGACGGTCGTCGGCATCTCGCGCGCGACGATGTTCGCTCCGGCCAGCGCATCGATCAGCGTGGCCAGCCGGTCGGCATCCGGCACACCGGCGAGCAGCGCGGCGGTCGCATCCCAGCAGGCGGGTGTCAGGGCGAGCGCTCCAGCCGGCAGACCGATCGGGACGCGGATCTGGGTCTTCGCGATCCGCAGCTGCACGACGTCCACCGTCGGACCATCGGTGCGGAACGTCCGCGAGCTCTTCCCGCGCCGCTCCCACTCGTCGTCGGCGAGCATGAACGCGACCGGACCGTTCAACACCTCGCCCTGATCGGAGACGAAGCGACCGACCTGCAACAGGAACAGGTGCCCGACCGGCTCCGGCTTGCCCGCCGCTGCGGCTGCGAACCGCGTGTCGAATGCGAGGGCCTCGCGATGGAAGATGGTTCCGCGCACGGCGCGCTCGAAGATCAGGCTCGACCGGACGGCGGCCGAACCGATCCGGCTCTCGCTGGTCGCCGCAAGCACGACCGAATCCTAACAGTGTTGGAGGATCGACGTGGCCGGGACGTCGAAGATCGACACGCTGCGCCGCGACCGATCCGCAGCTACGCGGCGTGCTCGACGGCGTCGACAGCGGCGAGCAGCTCCTTGTACGTGAACGGCTTGAAGATCAGCCGCGCGCGGCTCCCGAGCGCCTCCACCTGTCCCGCGAGCTCGGGGTTGCGCAGCGCGGTCATCACGACGACGGGCACTGGGAGACCCGCCGTGCGCGCGGAGTGCATGACCTGCAGCCCGGTCATCCAGGGCATCGAGATGTCCGTGATGATCAGATCCCATTCGGTGTCTGCGATGTGCTCGAGGAGCTCGTGCCCCGTGGCGGCGCGGGTCACCTCGGCATGAAACTTCCGGCGCATGATGTTCGAGACCAGCTCGAGCATCTCAGGATCGTCATCGGCCACAAGCACACGCATGATCACGCCTCGGGAAGAGTGAAGAACACGCTCGAACCTTCGATCCACAAGTCGCCGCCGTGGGCCGAGACGATGCCGTGCGCGACGTACCGTTCGACGGTGCGGAGCGGTACGCACTCGGCGATCACGAACTGGACCTTGCCGCTGTTGCGGCTGACGTGAATCGCGTGTGCCGAATCGACGAATGTCTGGAGCAGCCGAGTGACGCGCTTGCGATCGCAGTGAACGATCGCCCCGTCGGTCTCGTGCGCGGTCGTCCGATCGGCGAGCAATTCGCGAAGCAGCTCCGCGACGTCGATGTCCTCGCACTGCAGCTCGAGCTGCCCCGACTCCAGACTCGAGATGTCGGTGAGCGTCTCGAGCAGACCCTCCATGCGGTGCGCGGATCGCTGGATCATCTCGAGAGCGCGCCGCGCACGCGGCTCTTGACCCAGCTGGCTCAGCAGCAGCGACGACCCGAGGATGATCGTGCCGAGCGGGTTGCGAAGGTCGTGAGATACCGCCGCGAGCACCTCGGCCGTTCCTGGCGGCTCGGACGTTTTCTCAGCGCGCTCGGAGCGCCAGACCGCGGTGTCCGAGGATCGCGCACGGGTCATGAGGGTTAGGCGCTGCACGTCACGGGCCACCGGTACGACGCGGTGGGCTATCGTGAAGGGCATGAGCGATGACGATCTCGTGTGGCGACTCGGCGCTCGTGTGCCCGGCCACGACTACCGGATCTTTCGCACGAGCTTCGTCGACGGCGAACATGCGCGCGGCATGACAAAGCAGTTCTCGGTCATCGAGGCCGTCGACTGGGTGAACGTCATCGCCCTCACACCCGCAAACGAGGTCGTGCTGCTCCGGCAATATCGCGTCGGCGTCGAGAAGGTATGCCTCGAGATCCCGGGCGGCATGGTCGACCCGGGCGAGGACGCGCAGAGCGCGGCGGCGCGCGAGCTTGTCGAGGAGACCGGCTACACCGCCCCCGCGTGGCGAAAGCTCGGGGTCGCGGCCCCGAATCCCGCGATCATGAACAACTACCTCCACAGCTTCCTCGCACTCGGCGCGACGAAGACGCACGAGCCTCATCTCGATGGCAACGAGGTCGTCGAGGTCGAGACCGTGCCGCTGACGCGCATCACCGAGCTGTTGCGGCGAGGCGCGGTCGAGCACGCCCTGGTGCTCGCTGCGTTCGGTCACCTCGCGTTCTTGCAGGGAGATCTTCGCGCACCCGCATGAGTCTCGTCGTCGTCGCTCACGCCGCGCTCAACGTCGTCAGTGGCGCTAGCATCACCGGCCCCAAGAAGTAGTAGGATGCGGTCGCAATGCCGCCCAAGACTTCCTGCCCCGTTTCGCTCACCCAGTTCCTGGAGAAGGCCCAGCCGCTGAAGGTCACGATCAACGGACAGGACATGCTCGCCGAGGTGAAGCAGTTCTCGACGGGCAGCTTCGGCTGGTACATGAACGGCAAGACCGTCGTCAGCATCGACGGCAAGGCCGTGTCGGTCCAGATCGGCATGAACCTCACCGTCGTCGGCAGCAAAGACGCCGAGCGCTGAGCAGTGCGCGTCTACGTCTCCGTCGACATGGAAGGCGTGGCCGGCGTCGTCCACGTCGACCAGACGCGCCGTACCGGCTACGACTATGAACGCGCGCGGCGGTGGATGACCGCCGAGACGAACGCAGCGGTCCTCGGCGCGTACGACGCGGGAGCGACGAGCGTCCTCGTCAACGACAGTCACGGCGACATGCGCAACCTCGTGCTCGAGGAGCTCGATCGCCGCGTCGAGCTGATCTCCGGATCGCTCAAGCCGCTGTCGATGGTCGAAGGCGTGACGAAGGAAGCGGATGTCGCGCTGTTCGTCGGCTACCACGCCGGCGCCGCGAGCCAGGCCGGTATCCTGGATCACACGTACTACAGCAAGGTCGTCGCGAAGCTGCGTGTAGGCGGCCGCGACTGGAACGAGACCGCGATCAATGCGGCCGTGTGCGGCGAGCTCGGCGTACCGGTCGCGCTCGTCACCGGCGACCAGACCGTGTGCGCGCAGGCCCGGGAGCATCTGGGTGAGGTCGTCACGGTCAAGGTCAAGGACGCGATCACCCGGTACACGGCGCGCTCCCTCATGCCCGCGGTCGCGTGCGAGAAGATCCGCGAGGGAGCGGCCGACGCCGTGCGCCGCGCGAAGGCGGGATCGTTCAAGCCGTTCCGGCCCCCGCCGCCGTTCGACCTCGAGGTCGACTTCGTCCAGGCCGCCTGCGCCGACGTTGCCGAGCTCGTCCCCGGGACCCGGCGGCTGTCCGGGACGACCTGTACCTACCGCGCGCCGGATGCCGCCACGCTCCTCCAGGTGATCCAGGCCTGGACGATCCTCGCCGGTTCCACAATCGTGTAAAACGACTGCTCCATGAGCAGCACCAGCACACGGATCGCCCTCGTCCTCGGCGGGCAGGTCGCGGTCGGAAGCAAGGTGACCATCGAAGGCTGGGTTCGCACCCGTCGCGACTCCAAGGCAGGGCTGTCGTTCCTCGCGATCCACGACGGCAGCTGCCACGACCCGCTACAGATCGTCGCGCCGGCGGAGCTACCGAACTACCAGTCCGACGTCGTTCGCATCACGACCGGCTGCGCCATCCGCGCGGTCGGCGAGGTGGTCGCGTCGCAGGGCAAGGGCCAGGCCGTCGAGGTCCGCGCCGATAGCATCGAGGTCGTCGGCTGGGTCGACGATCCGGACCACTACCCGATGCAGCCGAAGCGCCACACGATGGAGTACCTCCGCGAGGTCGCCCATCTGCGCGCGCGGACCAACGTGATCGGCGCCGTGACGCGCGTCCGGCACACGCTCGCGATGGCCGTCCATCGGTTCTTCCACGACCACGGCTTCTTCTGGATCCACACGCCGATCATCACCGCGTCGGATGCCGAGGGCGCCGGCCAGATGTTCAAGGTGTCGACGCTCGACCTCGCGAACCTGCCGCGCACCCCCGATGGCAAGATCGACTTCGACAAGGACTTCTTCGGTCGCGAAGCGCGCCTGACCGTGTCGGGACAGCTCAACGTCGAGACGTACTGCATGGCGCTGTCGCGCGTGTACACGTTCGGCCCGACGTTCCGCGCCGAGAACTCGAACACGCGCCGTCACCTCGCCGAGTTCTGGATGATCGAGCCGGAGATCGCGTTCGCCGATCTGAACGATGACGCGCAGCTCGCCGAGGACTTCCTCAAGTCGATCTTCAAGACGCTCCTCGAGGAGCGCAAGGACGACATGGCGTTCTTCGAGAAGTTCGTCGACAAGGACTGCGTCACGCGTCTGTCGAAGATGATCGAATCGAAGTTCGCGCGGCTCGATTACACGGACGCGATCAAGGAGCTCGAGAAGTCGGGACAGAAGTTCGAGTTCCCGGTGTCGTGGGGCATGGACCTCCAGAGCGAGCACGAGAAGTTCCTGACCGAGAACGTGATCAAGGGTCCGGTCGCCGTCGTGAACTACCCGAAGGACATCAAGGCGTTCTACATGCGCCAGAATGCCGACGGAAAGACGGTCGCCGCGATGGACGTCCTCGCGCCGGGGATCGGCGAGATCATCGGCGGCAGCCAGCGCGAGGAACGACTCGAGGTGCTCGATGCCCGCATCGCCGAGATGGGGCTCGACGCGAAGGACTACTGGTGGTACCGCGATCTCCGTCGCTACGGCACGGTGCCGCACGCCGGCTTCGGCCTCGGCTTCGAGCGCGCGATCATCTACGCGACGGGCATCGAGAACATCCGCGACGTGATCCCGTTCCCGCGTGCACCACGCCAGGCCGAGTTCTAGCGATGGACGTCCTCGCGACGCTGCGTGCCTATGCCGCCGCCGCCGCCGGTGGACCGCCGGTCCTCGCACGCACACCCGCCGAGCTGGCTGCCGCAGGCGCTGTCGCCTCGCACTTTCTCGCCGTCACGTCGTCGCGCAGCATCGCGCTGATCGGCGGCGATGACAGCGTGCAGTCACTCGTCGCGCACAGGACATGGTTCTCGCCGCGCGATATCCGCTGCACATCGGGCTCGGTCGCAGCCGCGGTCGAGGGCCGTCAGGTCCCGCTCGCCGAGGCCCTGGCCGCCGACATCGTGTGCATTCACGTGCCGATGGCGCTCGCAGCCTCGCAGCTACGACGCGGTACGCACGTCAACGCGCTGGCCATGGTCGAGCTCGACGACGAGCTGAAGAAGCTCGCGACGATCGTCGACGAAGCGAAGGGACTGCCTGCCCTCGCCGCCGGCCTCGTCGATGGCCGTCAGCTCGACGAGCTCACCGTGTTCGTGACTCACCGCGAGCCGTAGATCGCGATTCACCAGCCGGCAGCGCGCAGCCACCGCTCGAGCCGCGCGGCGTACACGAGATCGAGCACCGTGATCGCCTTCTTGTCGTGCGTGTGAATCGTCAGCGTCAGCCCGCCGTACTCCATGACGATCGTCGGATGGTGATCCATCTCGTCCGCGAGCACCGCCGCGTGCGCTGCGGCAGCGCCGTACTTCGCCATCGGCGCACCGTGCAGCTCGAGCTTGAGGTTCTCGCCGGAGATCGACCAGCGAGCGCCGAGCGACGCGACCTCCTTGTTCAGCTGCTCCGGGCTGAGCGCAGAACGGCTGACCGTGTTGCTCGCGAGTGCGTCGAGGTTGTCCGCCATCGAGTCCACGCTATCACTGCGGTAGGGTTTCGCCCATGCACATCTATGACCTCACGGTCCCGCAGCTCGAACTGGCGCTGCGGAACCTCGACGGATGGCTGATCCGTGCGGTGAAGCACGCCGAGGCCAAGCAAGTGCCTCTCGAGCAGCTGCTCGCTGCCCGCCTGGCCCCCGATCAGTATCCGTTCGTACGACAGGTGCAGGTCGCGTGCGACAACGCCAAGCTCATCCCCACGCGCCTCGCGGGCAAGCAAGCTCCCGGACACCCCGATACGGAGACCACGTTCGA
>Ga0153915_10002487_pt1 | contig 16816 bp, 22 predicted proteins | sample Opewatmetagenome_2_FD_107003 | JGI IMG/M metagenome (GOLD analysis project Ga0153915, IMG submission 107003) | Freshwater wetland microbial communities from Ohio, USA - Open water 3 Core 3 Depth 3 metaG | ecosystem: Environmental > Aquatic > Freshwater > Wetlands | place: USA: Ohio, Lake Erie...
GGGTTCGGGTGCTCGAGCGGCGACCGGACGCGGCCGTGGTGGAGATGGCGGCGTGGCGGCCGTTCGGACCGGTGAGCTACCCGACCTGGTGGGTTTCCGAGATGCGGCTCGAGCCGGACGCCCTGACGATTCGCTACCGCCACATCCGGGGTATCACCCGCGGGATGGACGTCGCGTGGACGATCGGGGGATGCGACGGGGCCGCGGACGTGACCATCGTCCACGCGTGGGCGGGACCGCCGTGGCCGCTGATCGGCGGGCCGGCCGCCGCGCTGGTGATCGGGTCGGTGTTCATTCACGGGATCGCCGCCCGCACGCTGGCGGGCGTGAAACGGGAGGCGGAACGCGCATGCGACGGGTCGTGATCACGGGCATCGGCTGCGTCACCCCGGTCGGTACGGGGGTGGAGGAGTTGTGGGCGGGTCTCCAGGCGCGCCGCTCCGCGGTGCGCGAGATCAGCCGGTTCGATCCGGCTCCGTTCCGCAGCCGGATCGCGGCCGAGATCCCGGACTTCCGCCCGCAGGACCATCTCGACGCGAAACAGGTCCGGCGGTTCGATCGCTTCTCCCAGCTCGGCGTCACGGCGGCGCGGCTCGCGCTCGACGACGCCGCGCTCGATGCCGCGCGCGCGGACCACGACCGTGTGGGCGTCATGATGGGGTCGGCGCTCGGCGGGGTGGCGCACGCGGAGCACGAGGCGACGGTGTTTCACCGCGACGGGCTCCGCGCGGTGGACGCGAACCTCGCGCTCACCGTGTTCGGCGGGGCGGTCTCCTGCAACATCGCCATCGCGTTCGGCTTCACGGGCCCCAACGCGACGAACGGCATGTCCTGCGCCTCGGGGACCGTCGCGCTCGGCGACGGGCTGCGGGCGATCCAGCGCGGCGACGCGGATGTGATGCTGGCCGGCGGCGCGGAGGCGCCGCTCGCCCCGCTGTGCTTCGGCGCGTTCGCCCTGATCCGCGCGATGTCCACCCGGAACGACGATCCGGCGACCGCCAGCCGGCCGTTCGATGCCGAGCGCGACGGCTTCGTGATGGGGGAAGGCGCCGCCGTGCTGGTGCTCGAGGCCCGGGAGCGCGCGGTCGCGCGGGGCGCCCGGATCTACGCCGAGCTGCTCGGCTACGCCCTCACCAACGACGCCCATCACATGACCGCCCCGAAGCCGGGGGGGCGCGAGGCCGCGCGCGCGATGGCGCTGGCGCTGCGCGACGCCGGCGTCCCGCCCAGCGCGGTGGGTTATGTCAACGCGCACGGCTCCTCCACCCCGCTCAACGACTCCATGGAAACGGCGGCCCTGAAGCAGGTCTTCGGGGACCACGCCGCGCGGCTCGCGGTGAGCGGGACGAAGGGCTACTATGGACATCCGCTGGGGGCGAGCGGGGCGATCGAGGCGGCGATCACGGCGCTGGCGCTCGCGCGCGCGTGGCTGCCGCCGACGCTCAACCTGCAGACGCCCGACGCGGCGTGCGATCTCGACTACCTGCCGCGCGAAGGGCGCGCGGCCCGCCCGGAGGTCGCCCTGTCGAACTCGTTCGGGTTCGGCGGCGTCAACGCGAGCCTGGTGCTGCGACGGGCCTAGCCGTCCCGTCGCGCCGGCGCTCCCGACCACGGAGGACGAGACTTCATGCGATCCACCCTGCGACCGCTGGCGGCGGAGTTTCTCGGCACGTTCGGTTTCGTGTTCGCCGGCGCCGGCGTCGTCGTCACCAACGCCGCCCGGAACGACATGTTCGGATTCGGCGGCATCGCATTCGCGCACGCGCTCGCGTTCGCCGTGATGGTGACCGCGACGATGCGCATCTCCGGCGGGCACCTCAACCCGGCGGTCACGTTCGCGGTCTGGATGGTGGGTCGGATCAAGCCGGGACGGGCCGCGCTGTACGTCGTGACCCAGCTCGCGGCCGCGGTGGTGGCCGTGCTGTGCGTCGGCCACCTGTTTCCCGCGACCGCCGCGCAGCAGGCGAGCTTCGGGGTGCCGCGCATCGCGCAAGACATGACGCTCACGCAGGCGGTGCTGCTCGAGGCGGTGCTGACCCTCTGTCTGGTGAGCGCGGTATTCGGGACCGCCGTGTCCCGCCACGCTCCGCAGGTCGGCGGGTTCGCGATCGGCCTCGTGCTGCTGTTCGCGATGTTCGTCGCGGGCCCGCTCACGGGCGCCGCCCTGAACCCGGCCAGGGCGTTCGGGCCGGCATTGGTCGCGATGGACTGGCACGGCCACCTGGCGTACTGGATCGGCCCGCTGCTCGGGGCGGCGGTCGCGGCGTTCGTGTGGGGCAAGCTGCTGCTCCCGCTCCCGGGCGACCCGGAGCCCTGAGGAGCGGGGGCGTGTCCCCCTTCCGACGCGCCCGCGCTGCGCTCGCGGGCCTGGCGTCACGCCGGGCGAGTCGGCTCGGCGGAACGACGCCTTGGGCCCGCCGCTGGCTGCGTGCGGCCTGCCTGCTCGAGTCGGGCTTCGGCGCGCCGCATCAGGCGCTGCTCGCCGCGGAGCTGGCCGCGGGCGATCCGCTCAGCGCCATGGCGCTGGCCGATCGCTGGGCGGCGCGGTTCGCCACGTCGGCGGACGCGTGGGTGGCGCTCGGCGCCGCGAGCGCCGCGGCCTACCGCACGCACGATGCGCTGGTCGCCTACGAGCGGGCCCTGCAGCTCGAGGAGCGCCCCGACGCGGCGTTCGCCGCGGGTCGGCTGTACCGCCGGATGGGCGACCCCGCCACCGCCGGCGCGCGATTCGCGCGGGCGTATGCGGCAGGCGCCGGGCCCGAAGCGCTGATGGAAAACGCGCGGGCCCTGCTCGCCGCGGGCGACCGCGCGGCCGCCCAGCAGGCCATCGCGCTGTGGGAGGGAGAGACGGGGCAGCGCTGGCCGGAACGGGGCGTGTAGCGTGCAGCGTGCAACGTGTAGCGTGCAGCAGGCAGCAGGCAGCGGGCAGCGGGCAGCGGTTAGCGGGTTAGCGGTCAGCCCTCCGCATTGGACATTGGACCTTGGGATTTGGACATTCGGCCCGTCACTTGCGCAGCACGTCCCGCGTGCGAACGACGAGTGACACCGCGTACACCACGACCACGACCGCCACGATGACGTAGGCGGCAATCATGAAGGCGCGGTTATCGGGCGGCACCGGCCAGCTCCTCTTCGCGCAGCTCGCGCAGCAGTCCCAGGGCGTAGCGCTGCATCACGAAGCCGACGTAGAACAGGGTGAACACCCCGACCGACGACAGCAGCGTCGCCAGCATGGCGCTGGGCAAGGAGGGCGCGCTCGGCTTGAGGACGATCGGCGCCGGATGCAGCGTGCGGAACAGGTACACTGTGAGGTGAATGAACGGGACCAGCACCAGGCCCATGATACCGATCACCGCCGAGAAGCGACCACGGACCCCCGGGTCGGTGAGCACGCCCCGCAGCACGATGTAGCCCACGAAGAGGAGGAAGAGGAACAGGGTCGAGGTGAGCCGCGCGTCCCACGTCCACCAAGTACCCCAGATCGGCTTGCCCCACAGCGGCCCCGTGGTGAGCATCACCACACCGAACGCGACCCCCACTTCGGCGGATGCCGCCGCGGCAAGATCGATGCGCCGGTCCTTGAGCCACAGGTAGAGGACGCTGAGCAGCCCGCACACCGAGATGGAGAGTAGCGCCGCCCACGCCGCGGGGACGTGCACGTAGAAGATCTTCTGCGCCGCGCCCTGGCTCAGCTCGAGGGGCGTGTACTTGAGCGCCCGCACGTAGACGCCGGCGAGCCCCAGGAGGGCGAGCACGGTGATGCCGCGCCCCACGCCAGCGAGCCGGAGCGCGCGGTCCCGCATGGTCATTCGTCCAATACCACCTGAAAGAGGAGCGCGGCGAGCGTGACGAAAGCCACGTCGAAGGCGCCGATCAACTTAAGCCAGCCCGAGAGGGCACTCAAGGGGCGTCCGTCGAGCAGCCCCGCAGTGAGCTGCACGCCGCCCACCAGAGGCGGGACGAGGAACGGCAGCAGCAGCAGGGGCAGCATCAGCTCCGCGTAGCGGGTCCGCACGACCATCGCGCTGAGCAGGGTCCCCACCGCCACGAAGGCCACCGTGGTCATCGCGATCACCAATAGCAGCTCGCCGAAGCGCAGCCAGATCGGCACGTCGTAGAACGGCACGAACAGCAGGATGCTGATGGCCTCGATCAGCCCCACGAACGCCAGGTTCCCGCCGAACTTCCCCCAGAAGATCGCGCTGCGGGGCGCGGGGCTCAGCAGGATACCGTCGAGCCCGCGCAGCTCGCCCTCCAGGAGGAAGGCACGGTTCAGTCCCAGCATGGCCGCGAAGGTGAACGTGACCCAGAGCGCGCCCGGGGCGATGTCGTGCGACGAGACGACGGTGGGATCACGCGAGAAGAACAGCACGGCCAGCACCAGCACGGCGAACACGAGTCCCGAGGCGAACGCCGTCTTGGTGCGCCACTCGATCGCGACGTCCTTGGCCGCGATGAGCCAGGCCGCCCGCAGCACGGCGCCCACGGCTCAGCTCGCCTCACGCATGAGCGCGGTGAACAGGGCCACCGGATCGCGGCCCTGCAGCGGGTCCACCGTGCCGAGGCGGCCGGCCGCCATGCGGACGATGTGGGTGCCCACGCCGCGCAGCATCTCGAGCTGATGGCTCACCAGGATCATGGCCGTTCCCCGGTCGCGCAGCTCGGCCAGCAGCGCCACCAGCGCGCGCGACGCGGCGGCGTCCAGGCCACTGAGCGGCTCGTCGAACAGCAGCAGAGCGGGCTCGTGCACGAGGGCCCGCGCGATCGCCATGCGCTGCAGCATGCCGCGGCTGAACGTGCCGATCCGATCGTGTGCCCGGTGCGCCAGGTCGACCTGCTCGAGCAACTCGGCGACCCGGGCGGTGTCCACGCCGTGGAGGCGCGCGAAGAAGCGGAGATTCTCGCGCGCGGTGAGCGCGGGATAGAGCATCGGCTCGTGCCCCACCATCCCGATCGGCGCGCGGCGCTCCACGTGGCCGGCCGTGGGCCGGAGCAGTCCCGCCAGGACCCGGAGCAGGGTGGTCTTGCCCGCGCCGTTGGGGCCGACGAGCAGGAGCGCCTCCCCACGCCACACTTCCAGCGAGACGTCCACCAGCACCGGCCGGTAGGCGAACCGGCGGGACAGCGCCGTCGCGATGATGACGGGATCAGAAGGCGGCATCGATCTGCGCGGCGAGGTCGCTCAGGGAGAACGGCTTCACGAGGTAGCCGCTGTGCGCGATGCCGAGCATCTCGAATAGCGGCTGCATGCTGGCGTACGACGTGGTGATCACGACCCGGAGCTCAGGGCGCAGCCCGCGCAGCTCCCGCAGCAGGTCCATGCCGTCGCCGTCGGGCAGGCGCAGGTCCAGCACCACGAGCTCGGGGGCGAACTCCCGCACCAGTACGCGCGCCTCGCCGCCGCTGGCCGCGAACGCCGCGTCGAACCGGCCGGCGAAATAGCGGCGGTACGCCTGTCGCAGGCCCGCCTCGTCCTCGACGAACAACACGCGCCGCCTGGCGCCGCCGTCTTTCATGGGGATCCCGTCACCGCGTCGCCGGTGTCAGCCACTGCTCCGTTTTCACCCCGAATATAAGCGTCGCGGTTCGGCCGGTGGTCGCCGCGGCGTGCGGAACGCGGCCGCGTCAGCCGCGGGCGTCACGCCGCTGGGCGAGCCACCCGGCGGCGGCGACCCCGAAGATGGCGGTGACGATCACGGCCGACACGACGCACCACCGGCACCACGCGTGAATCACCGCAGCTTCCAGGTAGGTGAGGTAGCCGCTGAACGCCACGCCGAGCCCCGCCAGCAGCACGAGCGCGGTGGTCGGCCAGCGCCGGGCGGCCAGCGGGCCCTGCACCCCCGCGAGCCCGACGCCCAGCATGGCGAGGTAGCCGGCCACACCGCAGAGCGCGACGGGAATCCCGAACAGATCAGCGTAGGAACTCAGCTGGACGGTTTCGCAGCCACCGTCCCCGCAGGCGAGCACGCCGAGGAGACCGATCTTCCAGAGCCACAGGTACAGGGCGACGAACAGGCCCACGAGGGCCAGCGTCGCGGCGATCATGCGATGGGTCACCGGCTCCCCGCCGCCCGATCGACCAGGACCTTCAGACTGTCGTAGTCGATGTAGCCCGACATGCGCCGGTTGTCGATGTCGAAGGTGGGCGTCGAGTTGATGCCCCGGCGCAGCGCGTCGTCCTTCATCGCGGTCAGGCGGCCGAGGTAGCGCTTGGCGTCGACACACCCGTCGTAGCGACCCAGGTCGAGACCGATCGCGCGGGCGTAGGCGCGAAACTCGCGTTGCGGTCGGGCTTCCAGGGCCCAGCGACCCTGGTTGAAGTACAGCTGGTCGTGCATCTCGAAGAACTTTCCCTGCTCACTGGCGCAGGCGGCCGCCAGGTGCGCGGGCATGGAGTTGGGATGTCCGTCGAGCGGGAAATCGCGGAAGATCCAGCGCACCCGCCCTGTGTTCACCAGGCGCGTCCGCACGTCGGGCTCGGTGAGCACGGCGAACTTGCCGCACGCCGGACACTGGAAGTCGGCGTACTCGATGATCGTGACCGGCGCGGAATCGCTGCCGAGTGCGTGCCCCGGAAACACCGTCGAGTCCGCAACGACGGGTTCCACCACCGTGGTGCCGCCACCGCTCCGTCCCCGGGCCATCACCAGCGCCGCCACGCCGACCAAGGCGATCACCGCGAGCGCCACGTAGAACCACGTCAGCCGTTGCTGTCCCTCCATCGGGCGTCTCCCTCGTCCGGGTCGTTGCGCAATGCGTCGCCGAGCTGCGCCTCGCGCACGATGCGGCGGCTCTCGGCGATCTCGGGCGTGTCGTAGGTACAGCGCACTTCATAGTGAAACAGCTCGCTGCGCACATCGCCGATCAGCTTGAGCAGGGACGGGCCCGCGGCCAGCAGGGCGGTATCGTCGAGCTCAATGATCCGCACCGCCAGCGTCCGCAGCAGCTCCACCAGCCGTTGTGCCCGCTCGGGGCCGTAGGTGGGCTCCGACATGTCTTCCCCGGTATCGTGAGCGACGCGCAGGGCGGAATCTAACCGGTTTGCGCGGACCGGCCGCACCCCTTACCTTTCGCACCGTTCTATCACATTCAGGTGACAGGAGTTCCAGCGGCATGGGCAAAGGGAAGGCACCGAAGCGTCGGGAACCGACGACTCCCAATCGCGTGTTCGATCAGGCGCGGGACGAGCTGTTCAGCCACATCCTTCGCTGCGGGGTGCTGGAAGCGGCGGTGGAAGATCAGAAGGAGTGGTTTGACGACACGATGGAATACCTCGCCGAGCGGTACGAGGGACTCGCGCCGGCGGAGCTCGCCGAGCTGCGACGCCTGGGCGAGCGGTATTGTCAGCCGGTGATCCAGCGGAGCGAGACGGTCCTCGCAAGTCACTAGCCGTTTCACAGGAGTTTGAGGCGGGGGCGGGAGCGCGCTGCGTTCGGCCCCCGTCAGCGTTTCCGTCAACGCCGTCGCGCCGCATAGCCGATCGCCCGGTATCCCAGGGCGACGCGCACGCCCCCTCCGACGCCCGCTTCGGCGAACCATCCGCCGCCGGCGGCCGGTCGCGCTTCGAGCCCGAGGAGCAGGACGAGGTAGCCACGCAGGGAGTCGGCGGCGAGCGCCGCAACGCCGCCGCCGCCATACACGGTCGGGCCCGCGCGGCTGAACGGCGCGAGGTGGAAGGACGCGAGCAGCTCGGCCCGCCCCGCCACGCGGTTCGGCTCCAGCCATCCCCCGCTCACGACGAGCGCGGCACGCAGCCCCCTGCCGAACCGCAGGCCCGCCCCCCCTCCGACCCCCACGAACTCCCGCCCGCCAACCAGCCCGATGGCGTGCAGCTGGAGATCGTGGCCGCGCTGCGCGCTGAGCGGCACCGGGACCAGCAAACCGACCAGCAGCACCAGGTGGTCCCTACGCAAGCACGATCTCGTGCTCGACGGCGATATCCGACGCGAGCGAGTGCAGGACCGAGCAGTACTTCGTGAGCGAGAGCGCCACCGCGCGCTCGGCCTTGGGGCGATCGAGGCCGTCGCCCGCGAGCGTGAACCGCAGGCGGATGGCGACGTAGCGGCGGGGGTGCTCGTCGCGCCGCGTGCCCGACACCGCCACGTCGCAGCGTTGCAGCTTGACGCGCATCCCGGCGAGGATCGACACGACGTCCGCCCCAGTGCACCCACCGGCGGCGAGGAGCAGGGCCAGCATCGGGCTGGGCCCCACCGCCCCGTCCCCGTCGATCACCACCGGCGCCGTCACCGGCGCCGTGCCTGCACCCGTGAACTGCATGCCCGCACCCAGCCACGTGAGCTGGACGGCCCGTTCGTTTCCCATGCCTACTCCTTGTGCGCCTCGTCGTCCCGCACGGTGAGCCCGACGCGGGTGTAGTCCCAGATCGCGTACACCGACACCGCCGCGGTCGCCCACGCGAGCGGCCGCAGCAGGTCGGACTCCGCAAGGAACGCGATGAGGGTGAGGACCTGCGCCACGGTCACCGCCTTGCCGCCCGCGCGCGCGGGCAGCGTCGTGGGGCGGCCGCGCACGACCATCGTGAGATACGCGAGGAACGCGACGATGTCCCGCAACAGCACGCCCGCGACTTCGAGCGGATGCAACAGCCCGCTCCTCAGCACGACCCAGAACCCGGCCGCCATGAACAGCTTGTCAGCCACGGGGTCGAGCGCGACGCCCAGCCGGGAGGGGCCGACGCGCCGCGCCAGGAAGCCGTCCAGCAGGTCGGTCAGCACGGCCAGCGCGAGCACGACCGGACGCATCCACGTGTCGCCGACGGCGATGAACCCCGCCGCGAGCGGGATCCGCGCGAGGCTCAGCACGTCGGCGCCCGCGAGCGTCGGTCTCGCTTGCCGCTCCCTATCGTGAACGATAGCTTGCATCGTCCTTCTGCGTCCGACCGCGGTCGGGAGGCTGCATGGACCCCGCCCTGCTGCGACACGCCGCCATCTTCGCCGATCTCACCGACGGGGAGTTGGTGCACGTCGCCGAGATCTGCAAGGAGCAGCAGTTCAAGTTCGGGCAGACGATCTTCAGGGAGGGTGAGCCGGGCAACCGCCTGTACCTCATCTCGGCGGGTGAGGTGCGGATCTCCCGGCAGATTCCCGGCTCGGGGGAGGAAGCCCTCACCGTGCTGAAGCGAGGGGCGTGTTTCGGCGAGATGTCGGTGTTCGACCGCTCGGAGCGGTCCACCGACGCCATCGCGAACACGGACACGACGCTCATCACCATCACCCGATCGGATTTCGAGATTCTGCTCGACTTTAACCGGGACATCGCGTACAAGGTGCTCTGGGCCGTGGTCCGCCTGCTCTCGAGCCGGCTCCGGGCCACGAACGAGAATCTGCGCTCGTTTCTCGCGATGTAGATGTTCTAGCCTCCCCAACATAGCGGCCCGTGCGCTGCTGAAGCGCGCGGTCGTCCGCGGGCCTGCTAGCGGCTCATCCCGCTGCCGCGCAGCACGAACTCGGCACGGCCATCGGGCTCGAACACGCGGCGCGCCACGTCGGCGAGCTGCTCGGCGGTCACCGCGCGGCGGCGCGCGTCCTCCGCCCCGAACGCGTCGAGCGTGCCGTTGACCCACCCGCTCACGAGCTCGGTCGCCACGGCCCCGGCGAGCTGCCGGCGGATCGCCACCAGGCCGGCCGCGTAGCGCCGCGCCCGTTCCAGCTCGGCGTCCCCGACCGGCTCCCGCGCGACCCGGCTCAGCTCCTCGAGCAGGGCGTCCCGCGCCTCGGCCTCACGCTCCGGGGCGGTCGCGACATAGACGAGCATCGCGCCCGCGTGCTGCCGCAGCCACGGCGCGGCCTGGACGGTGTACGCCAGCGCCCGCCGCTCGCGCAACTCATCGAACAGCCGGCCGGCGAGTCCGCTGAGCAGTGCCCCCAGCACGTACAGGGTGAACCGCTCGTCCGCGGCGGCGCCGGGTGCGGCGAACGCCATGACGAGCGCCGTCTGCGCCTTCTCGCGTCCCTCGGCCGCGCGGCTCGCGCCCCAGACCGGCGCGCCGACCGCCGCACCCGGCAGCCGGCCGGGCCAGTCCCCGAACATCGCCCCCGCTGCGAGCAGCCGATCGCGATCGAGGTCGCCAACGACCGTCACGAGCGCGCGGGTGCGCGCCACGCGCCCCTGCCACGCGCGCACGTCGGCCGTGCCGATCCCCCGCACGACGTCCGGCTCACCCAGGGACGGGAGCCCGTACGGGTGCCCCGGGAACGCGCCGCCCAGGACGCGTTGCAGCGGGTACTGGAACATGTCGTCCCGGACCCGGGCGGCGTCGTTCGCCTGCAGGGTTCGCTCCACGGCGACCGCCTCGGGCTCGAGCGCCGGCTCGCCCGCGATGAGGCGGAGCAGGTGCAGGGCCTCCCCCACCGCCTCCGCGCGCGCGCTCATGGCCCACCCCACCGTCTCGGCGCTCACCATCGCGACGATGGAACCGCCCAGCGACTCCGCCGCCACCGCGAGCCGGTCGGCGTCGAGACCGGCGGCGCCCCGCAGCGCGCTCCGCGCCAGCAGCCGCGTGATCCCGGCGTTGGCCGCGGTCTCCTGCACCGTGACCCCCGGGAAGTACACGCCCACGGACACCAGTCCCAGGCCGCGGCGCGGGCGCGCCAGCACGTCGGCGCCCGGCAGATGCAGCACCGCGATGTCGCCGGGCAGCTCGGTGGCTTCCGGCGGCGGCGCGGCGGGCGGACGGCCCAGACGCACGGAGACCGTCGCGGGCACCGCGAGCCCGGCTTCGCCCAGCGGCCAGGCCGCTTCGGCCAGATCCACCGCGGCATCGCGCGGCAGATAGACGGCCGCGCAGGCGCCGTCCCCCGCCAGATAGCGCCGCGCCGCGTCCCGCACCGCATCCGCGTCGGCGGCCAGCAGCCGCTCGGGGTAGTCATCGGCCAGCGCGTAGTCACCCAGCGCCTCGCACTCGGCGAGCGTGGCGGCCCGGCCGTCGGCCGACTCGAAGCGTCGCGCCCAGTGCGCCGCGAGCAACGCCCGGACGCGTGCCAGCTGGACGGGGTCCGGTCCCGCGTCCGCCAGCCGGTCCGCGAGCGTCAGCGCGCGCGCCAGTGCGGCGCGCAGCGTCGCGGCCTCACCGGCGAGCGAGATGTCGAGCACGCCGACGTCGCCCACCGTGTAGTGGGTGCTTCCGACCGCACTGGCGAGGCCCGGGCGGCGGATCGACTGGGCGAGCCAGGAGCCCTGCCCCCCTCCGAGGATCTCCGCGGCCACGTCGAGCGCGGGGGCATCGGGGTGGCGCGGCCCCACGGTGCGCCACCCGATCGCCGCGAGCGGCCGCTCCACGTCGCCGCGCAGCAGCTTGAGGCGGGCGCGCCGGGCGGGGGGCTCCGGCGGCGAGCCAGGCACCGGGGCCGCCGCGCGTCGCCAACTGCCGTAGAGGTCGCGAGCGCGCGCGAGCGCGCGGTCCGGGTCGAGGTCGCCCGCGAGGGCGACGATGACCCGCGCCGGGGTGTAGCGGGTTTCGTAGTACGCCCGCACGTCGGCGGTGCCGAGCCGCCGCAGGCCGGCTTCCGTGCCGATCCGCCAGCGACGCATGCGGTGGACGGTGAACAGCAGCTCGTACAGCGTTTCGGCGGTCACGGCGCCGGGCGAATCCAGCTTGCGCTTCGCCTCCTGCACGATCACCTCGAGCTCGCGGGCGAGCTCGCCCGGGTCGAGCGCGGCGTGCATCAGGGCGTCCGCCTGGAGCGCGAGTGCCCGGGCGAGCCCGTCTGCGGCGGATGGCACGGCCGTGTAGAACACCGTCTTGTCGTAGATCGTGCTGGCGTTCAGGTAGCCACCGAGTAGCTGGGTCTCGCGCGCGAGCAGGCCCGGCCCGTGCCGCGCGGTTCCCTTGAACATCATGTGCTCGAGCACGTGGGCGATGCCCACCCACTCGTCAGGCTCGTCGAAGTAGCCGGCCTTGACGTGCGTGACGACCGCGACCACGGGCACGGAAGAATCCCGCTGCGCCAGCAGCGTAAGCCCGGTGGGCAAGACGTCGCGGACGACCGAATCGGTCCAGCGCATGGCGGCGGAGAAAGCGGAGATAGAAGGGACGGGTCAGAGCCCGGCGCCCCGGAGCGGCGTGCGCGGCGGACGGGGACGGCGGCGGTTCAACGGATGATCTTGAGCAGTCCGGCCGCCGCGCTCCCGAGCACGAACGCCTCGGCATCCGTCGCCGGAATGGCAATGCCGTCGGCAGCGTGCCTGCGGGCGACATGCTCCATGTAATCGAGCAGCGACCCCGCCCCCCAGCTCCGGTCGTCCGCCCGCATCTGCAGCACGATCTCGTCCCACGTGCCGGAGTAGCTGATGCCGCCCCGGGTGGTGACGCGATGCGACCCGGAGGACGAGCGCCGACGCATCCCCTCCATCTCGAGCAACAGCGTGCTGAACAACTCCAGCTGCAGCGGATCCCGGACGGTGCCGTCGGCCTGCGTCGCCTCGATCTCGGCGAACAGCTGATCGATTGAGTCCCCCTGCTCGGCCAGCTCCGCGAGGCGCTCGGTCCACGGCGCCAGCTCCGGGTCGTTGGGCACCAGCCGGTAGATCGACTTCTTGAGCTCGATCAGCCGCCACACCGCCAGCTCGTCGACGTGATCGTCGGGCTGGGTCTGCTCGAAATGGTACAGCGCGGCCTCGAACTCCCCCCGGTCGTACAGCAGGTTGCCGAGGTAGATGCGCGCCTCGAGATGGTGTTGATCCAGCTCGATCGCCCGGCGCAGGTAGCGCACGGCCACGTCCTCGTTGCCGAGCCGGTGCTCGGCGTATCCGAGGCAGGCTCGCGCTTCGGACGAGTCCGGGTGAGCGTCGCCCGCCACCTCGAAGAAGCGGCACGCCGCCGCGACCGCGCCTTCGCGGAACAGGGCGCGGCCCGCCTGCAACACGAGATCGTGATCGTCGTGGAAGCCGAGGACGAGCATCCGCTCGAAGCACTCCAGGGCGCGCGCGGGGTGGCCGATCTTGAGCAGCGTCTCGCCCAGCCCGACCAGGGCGTCCTCGTGCTCCGCGTTGATGGCCAGGGCTTCGCGGAACGCGCGGTGCGCCCAGGCGTACTCCTCCCGGGCCAGGTGGGCATACGCCAGGCCGACGTGCAGCTCCGCCGCGTAGGGGAACGCCCGCAGCCCCTCGCGGAGAACCGCGATCGCCTCGTCGTACTGTCCTTCGTTATAGAGTTGATGGGCCTGCTCAGCGACATCCTCAGGATTGAGGAAGGGGTCCGGCATCCGCTGGGCTCCCTTGGAAGTTTCGTTACGATACGACGTTGTGCCGCTTCGCACAAGCCGCCGCTCGCCGGATCGCGCGTCGGCCTCGCACCGGGGTGACGGACCGGCCGGGCCCGTCACCCCGTGCGGCTCATCCGCGGCGGCGCACCGCCGGTGCGGCCGGCGCCGGAGCCGGCGTCGCCGAGAGTTGTCCCGCGAGGACCACCCAGACCCCTGCGGGATCCGGCTTCGTCCACAGCATCGTGCCGAGGCCCGTGAAGTAGTTGCGCGCGGGGTTCCCACCGCTCCCGCCGACAATGAAGTCCGCGGTGTGGCGGAACGTCACGAGCGCGAACCGGGGGGTGATGATCTCGGCCTTCACGTCCTGGAGCACCAGATTGCTCTGCGTGACGTTGGTGAAGAAGTCCTGTTGGGCCCTGGACTCCTCCTCCCAGCCGCTCGTCCGGCGGCCATCGGGCCAGGCGAACGTGAGCTCGGGGGCCTGCTGGTAGAACGTGGCGAGGGAGTCCCGTTGGCGGTTGCTGAAAGTCCGCGCCCACACCGAGACGCGATCCCGCACGAGCTGCTCCTCGACCGCCCGGTCCTGCGGCGTCATCTGCCGCTCGCACGCGGCGAGCGCGACGCACGTCAACCCGATCAACAGCGCATGACGCACCATGTGCTCATCCTCCAGCCGCAGAAAAACCCGAGGTGTGTGCACCGGGTAATAAGGTATGCCGTGGTCCTCTTGCGTCAATCTGCGGAGGACGATGGCGGCGCTGCGCTTCGCTCCCGATCGGCCCCATGACGCAGCCGCGCTCGCCGTGCACGCCGGCGGCGGGCGGATCATTGCGATGTCCTGGCTCCACGCGTGATACAAGCGGGGCGTGCCGCCGGGGATGTGAGCCCGATTCCGGGACCGCCTGACGGGCGACCTGCACGTGACGCCGGTCGCCGCGTCCGGTTCAGCGGGGGCCTGCCGCTACTGACACGTGCCCCACGAGCACTTCGGCGGGGGCTGGGTCCCTTCGCCGATCGCGTCGCCGAGCTCATCCTCGGGAGCGACCTGCTTGGGCGCCGTCAGGCCGGCGCGGCGGGGCGGGTGGGCGGTTGCTCCACCGCCCCCTCCATCCGGTGCCAGCGGAAGAACATCACGGACATCGTGGTGAACAGGATCACGCCGCCCACGGTCTTCATCATCAGCCCGGCCAACTGCTGGTCGAGCACCGCGCCGATATGGCCGACCCGGGGCGCGAGCTCGTAGAGGCCGTAGATCGGGTACCGGGAGTAGGTGAAGAACGCGGCGGGCACGGTGGGCACGAACACGCTGAGCAGCAGGTAGCCGATGCGGCCGGGGTAGCCCATCGGCCCGAGCTCGGGCAGTCGGGCGAGCGCCGGCCACCAGAAGACGAATCCCGAGAGGATTGCCGCCGCGTCCAGGCCGAACGAGCCGAGCTGGGAACCGGCCACCCCCTCGACGACCGGCGGCAGATGCATCGCCACCAGCACGACGTTGTAGATCACGAGGGGGAGCAGCGGTCGGGACGCGAGGCGCGCGAGGCGGAACGCGGCACGGGGTCGGGTCATGCGGCGCAGCAACCAGCGGGGCATGCCGAGCAGCATGAGGGGCGGTGCCACCAGAACGAACAGCAGATACTGAACGGTGCGGGCGCTCAGCAGGTAGCCAGCGGCGAGCAGCCCCACGGGCCAGTCGGCCGCGACCCACAGGGCCAGCAGACCGAGGCAGAACAGCGCGATCTCCCGGCGCGTGGTCGGGCGGTCATCACCGGCGAACCGGCCCGGCGGCAGTCGCCGCAGGGCCCAGACGTAGGCCAGGCCGATCGCGCCGACCAGCAACCACACGCCGGGGAAGGCCTGCCACTGCCAGATCCACGGGAGCCCCCGCGCCGCGCACCACCAGGTCATGGTCTACTGCGGCGGATGCGCCCGGTCCGACACGTCGGCGTATGCAATCACCGGAACGCGCACGCGGATCGGGCCCGCGCGGCGGAACGTGAGGGTGACGTCGATCGTGTCCCCGGCCTGCGGCCGCCGGCTCAGTCGCTCCAGCATGAGGTGCAGGCCGCCCGGCTCGAGCCGGAGATCCCCACCGGCCGGCACCGGGACGGACCCGGCGGACTCCATATGCGTCATTGCACCCATGGTCATCTGGCGGTGAAGTCCCGCCACCGCGGCGATCGGCGTCGCGGCGCCCACCAGCGTGTCGGTGACCTGCGTGCCGTTCCGGATCGTGAGGTAGACCACCGCCGACTCGTCGGTCACCGGCTCCGCCGCGTAGGTCTCCGTGATCGTGACCGCGCCCGGCCGCCCATCCGCTCCACCGGCCGGCGCCCGATCGCACGCCGCGGCCGCCACGACCAGCCCCGCGACGAGCGGAACGATCAGGAGCCGGGCCATGCGATCGTCAGCAGCTTGGGCAGGTCGTTGGCCCAGTCCGCCTGGCGGATGCCGAACGGGTACAGCACGTGGGCGCGGTTGTCCGGCGTGAACGCGACGACGACGGCCGAGTGCCCGACCTCGTACGCGCCGGTGCTGTCGCGCGGCCCGATGTCCGCGCCCGGCAGCCCCACCGCGCGCTCCGCCGCCGCGATCTGCGCCGTATCGCCGGTCAGGCCGATGAACCGCCGGTCGAAGTTGTCGAGCCACTGCCGCAGGCGCTCCGGCGTATCGCGCGCCGGATCGGTCGTGATGAAGACCACCCGGATCCGATCCGCCACCGAGGGCGTGAGCTGAGCGATCACCGCGCCGAGGTTCGCCATGTGCACGGGGCAGACGTCGGGGCAGTACGTGTAGCCGAAGAACAGCAGGGTGAGGTAGCCGTCGGTCTGGCGCCGGAAGTCGAACGGGCGATGGCCGGTATCCGTCAGCACGAACTCCGGCTTGGCGAGCGGGTCGGACAGCACGCGGCCGCGCAGGCCGAACGGATTGTCCTCGCCCGCTCCCGACCGCGCGTCGGGGCGCGGCGCGCAAGCCGCGGTGACGAGCGCCAAACCGATCACGATCCGCCGCACGGGAGATCCTCCTCCTCGAGGAACGTCAAACATACCCAGGCTTCCCCTCTCGAACAGCGACGCGGGTATCTTTGTGCCCACACACGGAGGCGGCATGGCGTCACGACCGGGGAAGATCGTCTGTGTGGGACGGAACTACGCGGCGCACGCGCGCGAGCTGGGGAATCCGGTGCCGGAGCGCCCCCTGCTGTTCCTCAAGCCACCCTCCGCCGTGATCGGCGACGGGGAGCCGATCGTGCTGCCGGCCGCGTCGCGGCAGGTGGAGCACGAGGCGGAGATCGCCATCGTGCTGGGCGCGCGCTTGTGCCGTGCGGACGAAGCGACCGCCCGGCGCGCCGTGGGCGGCATTGCCTGCCTCAACGACGTCACCGCCCGCGATCTCCAGAAGACCGACGGCCAGTGGACGCGGGCCAAGGGCTTCGACACGTTCTGCCCGGTCGGTCCCCCCCGGACCGTGCCCCACGATTTCGACCTCGCGACGCTCGAGGTGATCGGGCGCGTCAACGGCCAGGAGCGGCAGCGCGGCAAGGCGGCTGACATGATCTTCGCCGTGCCGCAGCTGCTGTCCTACATCTCGCA
>Ga0153915_10002488_pt1 | contig 16812 bp, 10 predicted proteins | sample Opewatmetagenome_2_FD_107003 | JGI IMG/M metagenome (GOLD analysis project Ga0153915, IMG submission 107003) | Freshwater wetland microbial communities from Ohio, USA - Open water 3 Core 3 Depth 3 metaG | ecosystem: Environmental > Aquatic > Freshwater > Wetlands | place: USA: Ohio, Lake Erie...
GAATGGGGCGGACGGTACGCCGTCCTGGGCGGCGACTGGTCCCCCTTCTTCCATGATGCCATCGACCTCCTCGGCATGGAAAAATTCATGACGGCCATGCTTGAAAATCCGGCTCTGGTCGATGCTCTTCTCGGCCACATCTTGGACTATTATTTCCAGGTCAGCCTGCGCATCTTTAGAGCGGCTTCCGGCGCCATCGATATCTTCTTTATCGGGAACGATTTCGGCACCCAGAACGGTCCGGCCGTCGGCGAGAAGCTTTTCCGGCGCTTCTTTTTGCCTCATTTGAAGCGACTGGTCGACCTGGGCCATGACTTCGGCCTCAAGGTCATGCTTCACTGCTGCGGGGGTTTTTTCCCGCTCATCCCATCCATGATCGAGATCGGCCTGGATGCTCTTCAGTCGCTCCAGCCGGACGCTCGCGATATGGAGCCGGCCAAGTTGAAAAAGGCTTTCGGCGAACGGATCGTTTTTTGCGGCTGTATTGATACCCACCACGTTTTGATCAAGGGAACGCCAGAATTGGTCAGGACGAAGGCCCGGGAGATCCTCAATATCATGAAGCCCGGGGGAGGCTATATTGTCTCTCCCAGCCATGATTACCTGCTGCTCGAGACACCCGTCGAAAATGTCCTGGCTTTATACAAGGCGGTCCGCGAGTACGGCGCATATTAATATGGTTCTCTTCCATTTCCCCTTTCTACCCGCATGCAATGGAAGACAACCATTAATATTTAGGCAAGAAAAGGAGGAGGCTATGAGACTCTCACATTTTAGGATCCGCGTTGGATATCTTGTCTTAGGCTGTCTAGGGCTTTGTCTGGTTCTCATTCTTGTTGGCTGCGCTAAGACGGAGCAAAAAGAGGGCCCACCGGAAAAAATCGCCGTCACCCTTTTGCCCGAAGACAAGGTCCGGCTTTCGAACGACCCCCAGAAAACCGAAGTTTTCCGGGATGCCGGGCTCGGGCTGTTCATCCATTGGGGGCCCAATTCCCAGATGGGGACGGAGATTTCCTGGCCGCTCTACAATGCCTCGGACGATTACATTAAGAAATATTACGGCCTCGCCGACACCTTCAATCCTGTAGATTTCCAGCCGACCCAATGGGCGCGCTTGGCCAAGCTGGCCGGCATAGAATACGTCGTCTTCACGGCCAAGCACCACGACGGTTTCTGCATGTTCGACACGGCCTACAGCGATTTCAAAATCACCAAGACACCCTACGGCAAAGACATCCTGGCCATGCTGGTCGAGGCGTTTCGCAAGGAAGGGCTGCTCGTTGGGATCTACTATTCGCCGGGCGATTTTCGCTACCAGTATGAAACCGGACATCGCTTCAGCCATCTCTACGAAGCGGATTTCGCAAGTCCCGAGCTGTTCGGACCGCTCAAGAAAAGCTTCGTCGACTATGAGCGCGGTCAGGTCGAAGAGCTGCTGACGGGCTATGGCGATGTGTTCATGCTCTGGTTCGACGGCAAGTGCGAGCCGCTTAAGAAACACGCCTGGCGGGTGAAGCAGGATGTATTTATCGGCCGGGGCGAAATTCCGACGCCCGAACAGGAGATCCCCGGCAAGCCGGCCGACCATGCCTGGGAGAGTTGTCTGACGACGAGCATCCAATGGGCCTATCAGCCCAACCCGGATATCCGCACTTCCAAAGAAATCATCAAGAATCTGATCACGATCCGGGCCCGCGGAGGGAACATGCTGCTTAACGTCGGGCCGCGGCCCGAAGGCCGGATCGCCGATCCCGACGTGGACCGGCTGCGCGATCTCGGCTTGTGGATGATGCTCTATGGCGAGGCTGTCCGCGGCACCCGGCCCTGGGTCGTGACCAATGAAGGCGATGTCTGGCTGACGCAGCGCCGGAGCGAGGGCACCGTCTATGCCATGGCCGACCTTGAGTACGGTTTCGGCGGGCCGAAGCCGCCCGCGCCGTCGGGAAGGCTTTTAACTTTAAGATCCGTGAAGGCGACTCCCCAGACAAAAATCTCCGTACTGAGCCAGGCCGGGGATTGCGAATGGAAAGAAGACGCCCAAGGGCTCCATATCACCGTTTACAGGAAGCAGACCGTACAGCTCATCCGGAAACCGTCGAAGCCGGTGGGCGGAGAGAAGGCAGCCGGGGAGGCTATTCAAATCACCTGGGGACCGGACTGGCCTGTGGCCATCAAACTGGCCAATGTCCTGCCCGCCCAACAAGAAGATCCGAAGGTGAAATGAACGAATGCGGTCCTCGGAAACCGGTCTTGAAACCTGAGAGCGAAGTCCGGATTTTCGAAGTAAATTCGCGTCAACGCATTCTTAGAGAAACTCAGCAGCCGGCAGGGCATCACAGAAGCCAAATTTGCCGATGGGAACTGCTAAGTAGCGAGAAAGTGTTTGGCTTTCCTATGAATCAACATAAATTTCCCATACCCGACGGGTGGCGTGGTTCGGGGGCCCCCCGGACACTCTTGGAGGAGGACCCTTTTGCAGGGTCCCCCTCCAACGGCCGGCGGGAATACCCGCCCGCCCTGCCACCCCTCCAAGGAGCATCCACCCATGAATTCATCGCCTGATGCTCCCTGGAAGGAAGGCAGGGAGTGCAGCGACCGTTGGAAGGAAACCCTAGGCAAGGGTTTCCTTCCAAGAGTATCCGACAGGACCCGTCGGGCATTTCTATCGGCAAATTTGGGAGAGGAGGAGAGATTGAAGATAAGAGCAACGCTGCTTAGATATTCGGTCCTTGCCATCCTCGGCTTAGTTCTCGTCTCCGGGTTTGGACGGCTGTTCAGCCAGCCGAAGGTCCAGCGCTACGGCATGGTCATCGGTATCAAGCCGGAGAAAATCGAGGCTTATAAAGCGCTCCATGCCGCGGCCTGGCCCGGCGTCCTCAAAAAGATCAAGGAGTGCAACATCCGCAACTACTCCATTTATTTGAGGGAGATCGAGAAGGGCAAGTTCTATCTTTTTTCCTATTTTGAGTACTCCGGAAATGACTTCCAGGCTGATATGGCAAAAATGGCGGCCGACCCGACCACTCAGAAATGGTGGAAAGAAACAAACCCCTGCCAGCTTCCTATCCCCACGCGAGGACCGAAGGAATTCTGGAGCGCAATGGAAGAGGTCTTCCACTCGGATTGAATGGGAGGCGGGGCGGATGGAGACCAAGACTCTTCTGAACATGTCCTGGCCCGATTTTCTGGTGATCGCCGCGTATCTCGTCGGCATCGTCGGGCTCGGCCTTTGGGCCTGGGGCAGACGGAAAAAACAGCAGTCCCTCAGCTCGGAATATTTTCTGGCGGGAAGCTCTCTGCGCTGGCCCGTGATTGGCTTGGCTCTTTTTTCCACGAACATCTCGACGACCCACCTCGTCAGCCTGGCTCAGGAGGGCTATGTCAACGGGCTGGCCTACGGGAATTTCGAATGGATGGCGACATTCCTTCTCATCGTCCTCTCCCTCTTTTTCGCCCCGTTCTACATCCGGTCGAGGGTGGCGACCCTGCCGGACTTCCTAGAAAAGCGCTACAACCGGGCCTGCCGCGATTGGCTGGCCGTCCTTTCGATCATCTCCGCGGTTTTCATCCATATCGGGTTTTCTCTTTACACCGGGGCCCTGGTGTTAAAAGGCATGTTCGGGATCGACATCAACACCAGCATTATTATCACAGCGTTGCTGACGGGCGCCTACACCATCATAGGCGGATTGCTGGCCGTGGTGATGACCGAGTCGGTTCAAACCATCATCCTCATCCTCGGCTCGGCCTGCGTCCTGGTGATCGGTTTCGTCGCGGTGGGCGGTTGGGGAGGTTTGGCAGCATCTGTGGAGCCGGCCAAGCTGACCGTTTTGCGGACGGCCGCTGAGACACCGAGCTTGCCCTGGTACGCGGTCTTGCTGGGCTATCCGATCATCGGCCTCTGGTACTGGTGCGCCGACCAGACCATCGTCCAGCGCGTGCTCGGCGCCAAAGATGAGAGACAGGCCCGGCTCGGCCCGCTGTTCGCCGGGTTCATCAAGATCCTCCCCGTGTTTCTTTTCGTCCTTCCCGGGTTGATCGCTCTGGGCCTCACCCGCCAGGGAAAACTGCCGGCTCCGGCCAATTCCGCGGACATCTACTCGGTCATAATCAACAACCTTCTTCCGGTCGGTCTCAAGGGCCTTGTCGCGGCGGCGTTGCTGGCGGCCCTCATGAGCACGGTCTCGGGCGCCTTGAATTCCATCGCCACCCTTTTCACGCTGGACATCTACAAGCGATGGAGGCCGGAAACGCCGGAGCGAAAATTGACGCTCATCGGCCGGGTCGTGACTCTCGTCGCTATGGTCGCGGCCATCCTTTGGTCGCCGCTGGTCTCCCATTTCCAGAGCATTTTCCAGGGCATCGTGGCCGTGATCTGCTACATCTCGCCCCCGATCACGGCCGTGTTCCTCTGGGGAGTCTTCTGGAAAAAAGCCTCGGCCGCGGCGGCTTATGCGACCTTGTCCTTGGGTTCAGGCCTCGGCTTGGTCGTTTTTTTTATGGACTGGTTCAAGGATAAGACGGGATGGAACATCCCTTCGATGATGGCTACGTTCTATCTCTTCGTCATCTGCTCAGCGATTCTTTTTATCGTCTCTCTCAAAAAGCCCCAGACGCACACCGCGGAGAGCTCGAAATTGGTATGGACGAGCCCCCTCGAAGCCGTCCGAGGCAGGTTCACGGCAGGCGCGCTCGATTTCCGTATCGTTTCTGCGGCCTTGTTTGCGGTGATGGTCATTCTGTATATTGTTTTTGCTTAAGATTTATGAGAAAAATAGCGAGAAAGACCGGAGGAGGGCAAGAATCATGAAACTATTCACAAGAAAAAGAATTTGGCGCGGGATCCTTATCCTCGTTCTCGCCGCTGCGGTCTATTTCGGTTATACGAACCGGGAATATGTCCAACAGCTCCCCATCGGCTGCGGGGCCAAGGCCGAGCTTCTTTGCTCGGGCATCTTTGTCTCGGGCCGCGAAGAAGCTTCGGTTTTGAGCGAAGACGTCGCCTTTCACCCCTTATTTAAATTGTTGAAGCCGAAGGTCGACTACCAAGAAAAGAGCGTGACTGTTTCTCTGTGGGGACTGGGTCTGTTTAAAAAGAAAGCGATCTTTAACGATCCACTGGGCGCCATCCTCATTCAGAACGTCCCGGAGGCTACGATTCGCGGCTGGAAAGCAAATATCCCGGCGCCGGAGCCGGCCAACCCGGAAGCGGTTCCCTGGCCGATGGGCGATCTTCTATCTTCCGACCCGCTTCCTGTGAATGTCGATCAGACGAAGCTTGCGGCCGCTCTGGACAAGGTCTTTTCCGAGCCCATTCCCAACCATCTGAAGCGGACACGGGCAGCCGTCATCGTCTATGACGGCCGTATCTTAGCCGAGCGTTACGCGCCCGGCATCACCAAAGACACCCGCCTGATCAGTTGGTCGGTCGCCAAGAGCATCACCAGCGCCATGGTCGGGATTCTGGTGGGGCAGGGAAAGCTCAACATCAAAGATCCCGCGCCCGTTCCCGAGTGGCGGTCTCCGGATGATCCCCGTCACTCCATCACGACCGACATGCTATTGCGGATGAGCGGCGGCCAGGAATGGTACGAAGCTTATGCCGATCATCCCGTCTCCGACGTCAATTTGATGCTTTTCACCAAGCCGGACATGGCCGCTTTCGCCGCGGCAAAGCCACTCGCCTCCGCGCCCGATACGAAATGGGAATATTCGACGGGGACGACCATGATCATCAACAGGATCATCCGGCAGATCATTGGAAACCAAGAAGAATATTGGGCCTTTCCGCGCCGGGAGCTTTTCAACAAGATCGGCATGCGGAGCGCCGTCATCGAAGCCGATGCTTCGGGGACGTTCACGGCCGGCTCCGGAACTTATGCCTGCGCCCGCGATTATGCCCGATTCGGCTTGCTCTATCTTCATGACGGTGTTTGGCAGGGAGAGAGGATTCTTCCCGAGGGCTGGGTGGCCTATACGACGACCCCGAGCCGCACTTCGAAAATGGGCAATTACGGCGCCCAGTTCTGGTTAAACGCAGGGGATTCCAAGGAACCCACAAAACGCTCATATCACAAGCTGCCGCAAGATCTGATCTGGGCGGAGGGCTACCAAGGCCAAATGATCGCAATCATCCCTTCTCGTAAGCTTATCGTCGTCCGCCTGGGCATGACCTGGGACCAGGCCTGGGGCATGGCGGGATTTCTAGAAGACGTCCTGGGCGCCATTTCAGAATAATTAGTTAAAGCCGGGGTCAAACCTACTCGTTACGCACCTTCTCGGGAGAAATCTTGCGGAATGCGTAACGAGTAGGTTTGACCCCGATCCGGCCGATTATTTCCGAGGCAGAGGGATGATTCCGCCGGCCAGCTCTCCGATCACGTTGATCAGTTCCGTGTTGGCTGGGACGACGATCTTGGCGTTGTTGGCCAAGGACCTTTCTACTGTTTCCAGCCTTCTTAACAACTGGGCGTTGCCGATGAAATATTGATTGGCGGCCTCGTTGACCAGCTTGATGGCCTGGGCCTCTCCTTCGGCTTCGAGGATCCTAGCCTGCCTGATGCCGTCGGCTTTCTTGATCTCCGCTCGCCGGGCGCCGTCTGCCACCGTCTCTGTCGCCGTGGCAAAGTCGATCGCCGCGATCTTCTCGTTTTCCGCCTTGACGACCTTGTTCATGGTCTCCTGGACGTCCTTCGGCGGGTCGATCTCTTTGAGCTCGGTCCTGACGATCTCGATGCCCCAGCTTCTCGTTTCCTCCCGCAATGTCTTTTGGAGCTCGGAGTTGATCTTGCCGCGTTCGCTGTTGGCGGATTTCAAGGTCAGCGTCCCGATGATGTTCCTGAGGGTCGTCCGGGCCAGGTTGACGATCTGCCACTGGTAGTTATTGACGTTGTATGTGGAATTCTTGACGCTTTCCTCGTCGTCTTTGACCTTGAAATAGACCTGGGCGTCGACTCGGGCGTTTAAATTGTCGTTGGTGATGATTTCCTGGGGTTGAGCATCCACCATGACTTCAGTGATGTTGATCTGGAACAGCCTGTCGATGGCCGGGATAATCCAGTTAAAGCCGGGCCGGCCAAACCTCTTGTATCTACCCAGGCGCTCGATCAGTCCCCGGTGCGTGGGCCGGACGATCCGGATTCCACTGAAAAAGATAACGACGATGACTGCGACTACGATATAGATGATGCTTTCCATATTCCCCTCCTTGTTTCTTAGGGCTCACTCCGGCGATTCATATATTTTACGCATATTTTCTCTCCGCTGCAACGTCCATAAAAATATTCCTATTGACGCGGGGGGGAATTTCAATAAAAATTCGTGGCGCGGACCGAAATGAGGAAGCGCTTATCGCTCGAAGTATTTGGGAAAGGAGATCAGCCATGACCTCCAAAGACAGGATGATGACGGCCATTCACAGGGAAAAGCCGGACCGGCTTCCCGTGTCGATCCACCAGTGGCAGAAGTACCACTTGGAGACGCACATGAACGGCGTGAGCGAGCTCGAAGCTTTCCGAAAGACCGGCCTCGACGCCCAGATCCAATATTTCGAATCCATGGCCCAGTTCTGGTTGGCGGATTCGGATTTCACCAAGCTCAACACGTCCGCATGGAATGACGCCGCCAAAATCGTGAGCGACGATCCCGACCATCGTCTCGTCCATCACGTCATCACGACGCCCGAGGGGAGCTTGACCTACAAGACCGAGGCTGACCGGAAGACGACCTGGATCACCGAGTACCTCATCAAGCGAGACCGCGACATCGACCTGATCGGAAAATACATGCCCGTGCCGCGTCTGGACAAAAAGCTTGTCTTGAAAGCCTATGACCAGGTCGGGGACAAAGGCATTCTCCGCGGCTTCGTCTGGGGCGATCAGGCTGGCTGCTGGCAACACGCCGCTTGCCTTTATGACATCAACGCCCTCATCATGGCCACCTTCGATAAGCCGGCCTGGGTGCATGAGCTTCTCGGGATCCTCCTGGATAAGAAGATGCAGTTCATCGAGTCCATGAAGGGGGCTAAATTCGACCTCATCGAGACCGGCGGCGGGTCCGCGTCATCGACGCTCATCTCACCGAAATTGCACAAAGAATTCTGCCTTCCCTACGACCGGATCATGCACAATGCCCTCCATGACCTAGGCTTCAAAATCACCTACCACACGTGCGGAGGGACGCTGGGAATCGAGGATTTGATTGTCGAGAACGGGTGCGACGCCTCCGAGACCCTCGCCCCACCGAGCATCGGCGGCAACCAGGAGCCGTGGGAATTCAAGAAAAAAATCGGCGGCCGGCTGGCCTTGATCGGCGGCGTGGACCAGCACAACACGCTAACCGTAGGGTCGAAAGAGGTGATCCGACAGGCCGTGTTCAAGCTGTTTGACGCCGTCGGCCGGGACGGCGGCTATATCTGTTCGGCTTCCGACCACTTTTTCGAGACGCCCGTCGAGAACCTCGTCGCTTTTGCCGAGGCCGCCAGGGAGTGCATTTATTGAAAATCATGACTCGGCGCACGTTCCTCGAGATGGCCGGCCTCGGTTTGGCCGGGGCAGCCGTGTTCAAGCCCTTTCGCGCCCTTCTCGGCGGGGCGGTCTCGTCAAAACCGAACATCGTGCTCTTTATGGTCGATGACCTCGGCTGGCAAGACACCTCGGAGCCTTTTTATATTCGGCGGACCCTCTTCAACGACCGCTATAAAACGCCGGCCATGGAAAAGCTGGCCCGGCAGGGGCTGAAGTTCAGCCAAGCCTATTCCAGCGCCGTCTGCTCTCCGACGCGCGTCAGCCTGATGACAGGGATGAACGCCGCCCGCCACCGGGTAACCAACTGGACGCTCCGCAAGAATACGAGCACGGACGCGGCGCATGAAACCCTCATCATGCCCGAATGGAATGTAAACGGGATGAGTCCGGTTCCGGGCATCGAGAGGACCGTCTATGCCACCCCGCTTCCAGCGCTCTTGCGAGAGGCAGGATATCGGACGATCCACTGCGGCAAGGCCCATTTGGGCGCGATCGACACGCCGGCAGCCGATCCAAAAAATATCGGGTTCGATGTCAACATCGCCGGCCATGCAGCCGGAGGACCAGGAAGCTATCTCGGCATTCACGAGTTCAGCGCGGCCTGGCGCGGCGGTGACCGTGTTTGGGACGTGCCCGATCTCGATCCCTACCACGGCCAAGATGTCTTTTTGACCGAAGCTCTGACCAGGGAAGCGCTGAAGGCTGTCGCTGCGGCCCTGGCCGAAAGCCGGCCGTTCTTTCTCTATATGTCCCATTACGCTGTCCACGTTCCGATCGAAGAAGACAAGCGGTTTCTCCAAAAATATATCGATAGGGGATTGGACCCGATCGAGGCCAAGTACGCGGCCATGGTGGAGGGCGTCGACAAAAGCTTGGCCGACATCATAGGATTCCTCGAGAAAAAAGGAGCCGCCGATAACACGATCATCCTTTTCATGTCCGACAACGGCGGCTTGAGCGCTACGGGACGGGGCGGCGTCCCTCATACCCACAACAAGCCTCTCAGCAGCGGCAAAGGTTCGGCCCACGAGGGAGGCATCCGGGAGCCGATGATCGTGAGATGGCCGGGCGTCGTCAAACCCGGCACCGCATGCGACACGCCCGTCATGATTGAGGATTTCTTTCCGACCATCCTGGAGATGGCCGGCGCCCGAGAATCCAGATTCGTCCAGCCCGTCGACGGGATAAGCTTTTTGCCTTTACTGCGCAACCGGGGCGCATTTCCAAAGGAGCGCGCCCTGTTCTGGCATTATCCGAATAACTGGGGGCCGAGCGGACCCGGCATCGGCGCTTCGAGCACGGTCCGGAGAGGCGATTGGAAATTGATCTATTATCATGCCGACCGGCGGTTTGAGCTCTTTAACCTGGCAGAGGATATCGGTGAAGAGAACAACCTGGCGGATAAGAATCCCGCCAAGGTCGAGGAGATGGCGGCGGTGCTCACCCGGTACCTTAAATCCGTTGATGCCCAAATGCCCGTCGACAAGAGGACGGCGCGCCCTGTGGAGTGGCCCTTTGACGCGCTCCATCGGTCTTCGAGTCGGCAGACAGCCCTGAAAACACCGCATGAATAAACGGCGGGGATCGATGACGCCAAAGACGCGGTTTCATGATCCGCTCGCGAAAGTCGAGATCTAAAGATTCTATTAAAGGAGTTCATGAACATGGATAACAAAACGACGGACAAGAAAATCATTCTTGCCTTGATCTTTTTGGCTGCGGTCGCGGCGGCTCTCCAGGCTTTCCCGAGCGCAAAAGAAGACGCCGTAATTCTGACGCCGAAGCCGGGGCCCGAGCCGCGCATCAACGGGGCGAAAATCTTCGGCGTCCGGCCCGGCTCGCCATTCCTGTTCACGATCCCCGCCACGGGAGAAAGGCCGATGACGTTCTCGGTCGACGGCCTGCCGGCGGGTCTGACCGTCGACCCCGATACGGGCCGGATTGCGGGAAGCCTGGACGCGGCCGGCGAGTATGTCGTGACCTTCAGGGTTTCGAATGGACTCGGCAAGGCCGAGAGGACGTTTAAAATCGTCTGCGGCGATACGCTCGCTCTCACGCCCCATATGGGCTGGAACAGCTGGTATGTCTGGGAGAACAATGTCACGGACAAGATCATGCGCGATGCCGCAGAAGCCATGGTCTCGAGCGGCATGATCGATCACGGCTACATGTATATCAATATCGACGACTGCTGGTCGGTCAAGCCCGGCTCGAACGATCCCACGCTCCAGGGTGAGGCGCGCGATGGGAAAGGAAAAATCAATTCTAACAAGCGCTTTCCGGACATGAAGGCGATGACTGACTTCATCCATGCCAAAGGCCTCAAGGCCGGAATCTACACGTCGCCCGGCCCGACGACCTGCGCCGGGCATGTCGCCGCCTACCAGCACGAGGAGCTCGATATCGCCCGCTTTGTCGAGTGGGGCTTCGATTTCCTCAAATACGACTGGTGCTCGTACGGCAGCATCGCCAAGGACAAGAGCCGCGAAGAGCTCCAGAAGCCCTATCGCTTGATTAGCAACATTCTTAAAAAGCAGAAGCGGGATATTGTCCTCAACCTCTGCCAATACGGGATGGGCAATGTCTGGGAATGGGGGAGAGAGGTCGGCGGCAACAGCTGGCGGACGGCTGGCGACCTGGGAGGCTCTTTTGAGGGAATCCCGGCGGCTCTGTTCCGCGACGGCTTCGACGTCTATGCCAAGGATGAGCTTCATCGGCACGGCGGACCCGGGGCCTGGAATGATCCCGATTATCTCCTGCTGGGCTATCTGAGCAATTGGAAAGGTCAGACCGTTCCTTCGCCGCTCGCGCCCAACGAGCAATACACGCATGTTTCGCTGTGGTGCCTGCTGGCCGCTCCGCTGATTTTCAGTGGCGATATCACAAAGCTGGATGATTTCACCCTGAGCCTACTCACGAATGACGAGGTGATCGAGGTCGACCAGGATCCCTTGGGAAAACCGGGAAAACGGATCGCCAAGGCCGGTGACCTGGAGGTCTGGGCGAAAGCCATGGAGGACGGATCGCTGGCCGTCGGGTTGTTTAACCGCGGCCCTGCCGTTTCCATCGTCACGGCCCGATGGTCGGACCTGGGGATCAGCGGCAGACAGCGGGTCCGCGACCTATGGCGGCAGGGCGATGTCGGCGTTTATGAGAACGAATTCCAAGCCGTCGTCGCCCGTCACGGCGTCGTCCTTGTCCGCCTCTGGCCGGTCCACTAATAAAAGCGAGGCCATTATTCTTTCGTTACTCCGAGCTTGGCCGAGCCGGCCGCTAAATTTTTCTTGAAACCCGGCTGGCAAATCGAGTAGCTTAAGAAAGGATAGCGCCATGCCCAGGCCGCGCCGGCGAACACCCGCTGCCCTTTTTTTCTTCCTTCTCGCCTGTTCGTTTGCTTTTCCACAGGAAACTCGGTTCGCCGTGATCGCGGACACTCATGTCGGAGCCGGAAAGGCGGCTTCGGAGCTCGAGGCCATCGTGGCCAGGATCAACGGCCTGCCTGGCATCGCCTTTGTCGTGATCGCCGGCGATATCACTGAAAAAGGCGGCCCCGCCGAATTCGTCGAGGCCAGAAAAATATTGGACAAGCTGGCCGCTCCCTATTATGCCCTTCCGGGCAACCACGATTCCCACTGGATCGGATACGGTCTGGCCGGCTTCAGGGACACCTGGCCGGAAGATAAATTTGTGTTTCAAAAGAACAAGACTTTTTTCATCGGCATCCATGGCTGGGACATGGGGAATGTTTCGCCGCAGGACCTGGAATGGCTGGAGCGGCGCGTCTCGGAATGCCCTCTCTCCTCGATGATTTGTCTGTTCATCCATCAGCCGCTGAACTTTCTCGACAACGGGTTTGCCGTCAGCAATATCCTTCGAGGCCGCAAAGCTTATGTCATCAGCGGCCACGTCCATCGAAATGAAGAAGTCGAGTATAACGGGATCCCCGGAGCGACGATTCGGGCCGCCATCAGCAGCAAGACAGCGGGATGGGGATTCGGCCTTGTCCGGGATACGCCTGAGGATTTTTACTTCTATGAAGTCGGAGAAACCCATGGACCGGAATTATGGGGGATCACCTCAAAGACTCGGCCCGGAGAAGTCCCCGAGGTCCGCCGTCCTCAGTTCGAGAATTTCGGCGTCGAGATCCTTTGGCTGCACGATTTGAAAACCAGGCTGTCGGCGTCCCTTGCCGCCTGGAACGATCTTATCTATGCCGCAGATGACTCGGGCAAACTGACGTGTTTTGGGGCCGACGGCAAAGCTTTGTGGTCATTCGAAGCCGGGGCGTCTTTAGTCGCCCGACCGGCCGTCTTCGGCAGTTTACTCTGGGCAGCTCGCGGCAGTCGAGTCTTAAAGCTTGAGGCGAAAACGGGCCGGCTTCTGAATTCCGGCGATATTATGGATTATGCCCAGTCTCAGCTCACGGTTTTTCCTTTCCGGGATGGACAGAAGCTGGGACTCCTGGTCGGCACGCGATCGGGAAAGATGATCTGCCTGGATGCCGGGAGTCTCAAAATCCTTTGGCAAAATGATGATGCTTCCGGGGCGATCCAAACCCGGCCTCTCGTCGTCGCCGGCAAGGTTATATTCGGAAGCTGGGACGGCCGCCTGCACTGCCTGGATGCCGCGAGCGGCCGCCGGCTCTGGACTTGGACGGAAAACGCCAATTTTTATTATTCACCCGCCGGCTGCATTCCGCAGAGCGATGGAAAAAACGTTTTTGTCTGTGCACCCGACGGATACGTTTCGTCCGTCGGCCTGGACTCTGGAAAGACGCTGTGGCGGAAAAAATACGATGGCTGGGAGTCCATCGGGCTTACGGAAGACCGAAAAAAGATTCTTGTTAAAAGCCGGACCGACGAGTTCAACATACTCAGAACGGAAAACGGAGCCCTTGTCCAGAAAATCAGCCCTGCCCACGGAGGAGGGGACATCATTCCGGGGGAGCCGGTCGAGTGGCAGAGCTCGATCATCTTCGGCGCCCAAAACGGTTTCGTCTATCGAATCGACCGCAGCGGCCGCATGTCGCCCTTGCTCTTTCTTGGAACGGCCGGGGTTCAGACGGTCCTTCATCTCAAGGACGATCTGTTCGCGGCCTCGAACGTGGATGGACGGATCGCCGTTTTTCGAATTCGACCTAAGGGCTGAACAATGACGGGTTACGAACGGATTGCCGCGGCATTGAACGGGCGAATTCCCGACAAAGTCCCCGTCATGCTCCACAATTTTATGATGGCGGCGCGCGAGCGAGGGATCACCATGCGGCAGTTCCGCCAGAGTCCGCAGCTCATCGCCGAGAGTTTTATCCGCGCCGCCGAAGCCTATGACGTGGATGGAATCCTGGTCGATATCGATACCGTCACCTTGGCCGGTGCGGCCGGGGTCCCGATAGATTTCCCGGACGATGAGCCGGCGCGCTGCCGTTCAGGAAGTCTTGACCGGCTGGACATGGTCGAGGCTTTAAAGCCGGTGGACATCCAGAGTTATCGCGGCGTCTCCATCTGGCTCGAAGCCGTCCGGCTGTTGTGCTGTCACTTCGGCAACGATCTCATGGTCCGCGGCAACTGCGACCAGGCGCCCTTTTCCCTGGCCAGCATGATCCGCTCGCCGGCGCTGTGGATGATGGACTTGCTCGAAGAAAGCAACGGCCCCCTCATCTTCAAACTCCTCGACTTTTGCCTGGATGTCTCCCTTCAGTTCATCCGGCTGATGGCCGATGCCGGTGCTCATATGGTTTCCAATGGCGACAGCCCGGCCGGGCCGGATCTCATTTCTCCGGACATGTATCGCCGGTTCGCGTTTCCTTACGAAAAAGCCCTGGTGGGTGCCGCCGGACGGCTGGGGCTGCCCTATGTCCTCCACATTTGCGGAAACACCAGCCTGATTCTCAAGGACATGGTTTCTACGGGGGCCGGCGGCCTGGAGCTAGATTATAAGACAGACGTCCGGCTGGCCCACGACTTGATGAAAGACCGATGCACATTCTTCGGCAATCTGGATCCCGTGAACGTGCTGGCCCTGGGAAACCGAGATCTAGTCGAGGAAAGAACTCAAGCGCTCGTCGCGGCGTTCTCCGACACGCCCCGCTTTGTTCTCAATGCCGGGTGCGCCATTCCGGCCGGCACGCCGAGAGAAAATATTCGGGCTATGATCCGGGTTGCCCGGAGTTTCCGCTGACGGATTCGTTTTGGCAAAATTCCTGAAAGGAGAGCCGGCATGAAAAACACGGTCAAGAAAACGGGATTCATTATCATTTTCGTTGCTGCCTTTCTCGTCTCACTCGGAACAGCGGCCGAAGAGTGGCCATTCCTTAAACATTACGACCAAAAGCACCTGGCCCAAATCGCCCTCCCGCTGGGTGGGATCGGGACGGGGACGGTGTCCCTGGGCGGAAGGGGCGATCTGCGGGATTGGGAGATCATGAACCGGCCGGCCAAGGGGTATCATCCCGGCTCGCCCTTTTTTGTCATCTGGCTGAAGACGGCCGATGGAAAAACCTGGAGCCGGGCCCTCCAGGGTCCGGTCGAGCCTTTCCAGTACAGCGGGCCTTTCGGCGTCAAGGATGCGACGAACCCTGGACTCCCGGTCTTCCAAAATTGTTCCTTTGATGCAGGGTATCCGTTCGGCCGGGTCAACCTGACGGATCCGGACCTCCCGGTGACGGTCAGGATTAAAGCCTTCAACCCGCTGGTGCCGGCCGATGCAGAGGCCAGCGCGATACCCATCGCCGTTCTTAGCTATGAAGTTACGAATACTACGGCCGTCGAAATGACTGTCTCGGTGTCCGGCGCCGTCCAGAACTTTATCGGCAACGACGGGACAAAATCGCTGGCTTCGAAGAACAGGAACCGGTTTCGCAAAGGCGTGGCCGTCCAGGGAATCTTTATGTCCTCGGAAGGAGTTCCTAAGGAGGCCGAACAATGGGGAACCATAGCCCTGACGGTTCCGGTCCATGAGGATGCCACCTACAGGACGGCTTGGCTGGCCAGAGGATGGGGGACATCGCTCCTCGATTATTGGGACGACCTCAGCGATGACGGAAGGCTGAACGATCATCCATCCGGCGAAGATATGCCCCGGGGATCGCTGGCCGTCCAGGCTAAGATCCCGCCGCGGCAAAAACGAGATTTTATGTTTTATCTTACCTGGCACTTTCCCAACCGCTTCGCCTGGTCGACGAAAAGACTAGGCAACTACTACACGACCCTCTATGGAGACGCTTGGGATGCCGCCGAAAAAACCGTTCCTCATCTCGGCCGCCTGGAGGCCGAGACGCTTGGTTTTGTTCGCGCCTTTTGCCAGAGCGACCTGCCCGAGGTCGTCAAGGAATCCGCTCTTTTCAACCTCAGCACGCTGCGCTCGCAGACCTGTTTCCAGACCGAGGACGGCCGCTTTTTTGCCTGGGAGGGATGCGGCGACAAGGAGGGCTGCTGCTACGGCAGTTGCACCCATGTTTGGAATTATGAGCAGGCGATCGCCTTCCTGTATGGAGGGCTGGCCAAGTCCCTGCGTGAGGTGGAGTTCAGCCAGCAGACGGACGATTCGGGACTGATGAGCTTCCGGGTGAAGCTGCCCTTGGATGAGAGCCACTTCGACAAGGCCGCGGCCGACGGGCAAATGGGCTGCATTATCAAGGTCTATCGCGATTGGCAGCTTTCCGGAGACGAGGCTATGCTCAAGTCCGTCTGGCCCCGGGTTAAGAAAGCCCTCGAGTTCTGCTGGATCAAGGGCGGCTGGGACGCCGACAAGGACGGCGTCATGGAAGGCTGCCAGCACAACACGATGGACGTGGAATACTACGGACCGAATCCGCAGATGGGCTTCTGGTATTTGGGAGCCCTGCGGGCTGCGGAAAAAATGGCGCTTCACCTCCGCGAGAAAGCCTTTGCCGAGACCTGCCGAATCCTTTTTGAAAAAGGAAGCCGGTGGATCGATGCCAATCTTTTCAACGGCCGCTACTATATCCATAAGATCGTGCCGCCGATGGATAAATCCAATATCGCGCCTAGCCTTTTGGTAGGGATGGGTTCGACAGATTTTGCCAATCCCGATTACCAGCTCGGAGGCGGCTGCCTTGTCGATCAGCTGATCGGGCAACTGCTCGCCCATGTCACTAACCTCGGCTATCTGGCCAAGCCCGAAAACGTGAAGACGACCCTTGACAGCATCATGAAATATAACTTCCGGAGCTCCCTCCAAGACCATTTTAACTGTCTGCGCACGTTCGCCTTGGGCGATGAAGCGGCCCTGCTAATGGCCAGCTATCCCGACGGTCGCCCTGCCAATC
>Ga0153915_10002489_pt1 | contig 16806 bp, 11 predicted proteins | sample Opewatmetagenome_2_FD_107003 | JGI IMG/M metagenome (GOLD analysis project Ga0153915, IMG submission 107003) | Freshwater wetland microbial communities from Ohio, USA - Open water 3 Core 3 Depth 3 metaG | ecosystem: Environmental > Aquatic > Freshwater > Wetlands | place: USA: Ohio, Lake Erie...
GAGGACACTTCGGCGATCTCGGCAAACCCGCTGCCCGGGGTCACCGCGCCGGCGCCGGTACTGGCCCCCAGGGCGCCGTAGCCGACGTTGTTCGCGTTCGCGAACGCGGCCAGCGTGGTGGACAGGGCGGACACCGCGTCACCGCGCGCCGTGGCGGTCTGCCCGATCGCGCCCGACCCATTCGTGCCGCTCTGGTCGACCCCGGTCCATTGCGACACGATCCAGTCCGAGTTGGCGATGCTGCTGCTGTAGGTAATCGTGATCGGCCCGCTGCCGGGGGCGGCGCTCATCGCGCGGAACACCAGCAGACGGGCGATCGAACCGGTGATCGGGTCGAAATCCACCGAGCCGACCTGGGTCCAGGTCGTCATGCCGCCCCCGGACACGGTGGGCGTCAGGGCGCCGCTGCTCCAGCGCATCCGGACCGCAAGGGTGACCAGCGCGTTCGCCGCCGGCGCGATGGAGGCCGTCGTGTACACTTTCCCATTCGTGGCGCTGCCGCCTGAGGTGAGCAGCGTGTGAGAGATCGTGCCCCCACCCCCGCCGCCCGAGGCAGTGACAGTCACCGCCGCCGTCTGGGTGATGGCCGTCGAGTTGATCGTGGCCGATACGGTCTTGCCTTCCGCCACCGTGGACGTGAAGGTGCTGGTGAAGACCCCGCTGCCGTTGGTCGTGCCCAAGGACGGCGTGAACGTGTTGCCGCTGCCCGTGGATGCGAGCGAGACGGTCGCGCCGCTCATCGTCGCGTTGTTGTCGTCGCGGGCCGTAACGGTGATCGTCGAGGAGCCGGTTCCCGCGGTGAACGAGGTCGGGTTGGCCGACACCGTAGAGTTCGCGGCGTTGACGTCACCGCCCCCCCCGCCTCCACCGCCACCCGACGAATGGCACGCCGTGCTCCCCGAATCGGTGAACGTCTTGCCGGCCACCGGGAGGAATTTCCAGGCGTAGCTGTCGTCATAGAGGTAGAGCTTCAGCACGCCGAACGTGGTTCCGTCGCCTACCTGGTGGGTGGGGAAGAGGTTCGTCTCGCTGCCGCCGCCGATCCCTCCTGATCCGACGATGATTTCACGGATGCCGTTGGCGGGATCGGCGGTGCCGTCCGGCTTCATGAGGTTGAGGCGCTCGTAGAAGTGCCGGTGGCCGTTCAGGACGAGGTCGGCGTGCGCGGCGTACAGGCGGTCCCAGTACGGCCGCATCGACGTGAGACTCACGCCGCCCGAGCCGGTCCCGCCGGTCGAGGAGTACAGCGGATGGTGGAAGTAGGCGAGCGTGCACTGGTTCGGGTGTGCCGCGAGGTCGTTCGCCAGCCAGGTGTCCTGAGCAGAGCCCGTGTTCCGCGCGATGTTGCTGTTGAGCACGATGATGTGCCAGGCGCCCAGGGTGTAGCTGTAGTAGCCCAGCCCCGCCGGCCCCGCGGCCGGGCCGAAGTAGTTGTAATAAGGGACGGCGCCGGACGTGTTGTACTCGTGGTTGCCAGCCGACGGCTTGGTGCGCCCCTTGTGTCGCCCCCAGGTCGCGTCGTAACACGCGAATTCTGCGGTCGTGCCGTTCTGATACGCATCGTCGCCGAGGTTGTAGACGGTGCCGTCGAGGTTCGCGTCGAGCAGCTTCGCCGTCGCCTCGTCGCCGGTGTTGCTGCAGCTCGCGATGTCGCCCGCGCCGATGAAGATCTGCGGCGGGTTGGTCGTGACCAGCCCGGTCGGGGTCGTGAACAGCCCCTGGACGGTTGGCCGCATCGGATTATCGGCGTCGCTGCACGCGACGAATGCCAGTGCCACGGTCAGCAGGGCGGACTGGCGCAGAAGACGGCGGTACAGCGGACGCATCACGAGTTTTCTCCAGGGAGTTCGGCTTGCTAACCGCAACAATTGGGCCATCTTGCGGCACCACTTCGGGGACTAAGAAGTGGCGCTCGATCCAGTAGTTTTTGTCGAAGCGCTCGCCCTGGTGTTGCGCCGAGGCCACACTTTCCTGGCTGTTGCGGCACGGCGGTGACAGTCGTCACGAATGGTGAGGTTTCTACGGAGTCCGGGCCTAGGACTTCTCCGGATAGCTGAGCCACGGGGCGGGTCCTTAAGGTTGGGCACGACACTGCGCTGCCTTCGCTCTAAGGACGCTCCCATGTCTCGTGCCCGACTGCTCCTTGCCGCCCTCCTGGCCGCGCCGGTGCTCGCCGCGGCCCAGCAATCCCCGGCCGACACCTCGCGGCCCCGCGATACCGTGTTCCTGACGCCCATCGCCGTGACGGCAACGCGATCTCCCAAGGACGTGTTCCTGACGCCGGCGCCGGTCTCGGTGTTCGACCGCGCCGACATCCGGACGCGGGCGCCCAACACGGTCACCGATCTATTCCGCGGGCAGGCCGGTCTCGACGTCTCGGGCGTCGGCTTGAGTCAGGTGCGGCCGGTGATCCGCGGCCAGGTCGGCGAGCGGATCCTCATCATGGGTGACGGGCAGCGGCTCAACAACTCGCGGCGCGAGCAGGATTTCGGGGAGATCCCCGGGCTGTTCGACGTATCCACGATCGAGCGCGTCGAAGTGGTGCGCGGTCCCGCCTCGGTGCTGTACGGCTCCGATGCGATCGGCGGCGTGATCAACGTGATCACCCGTACGCCCGAGCTGGCGGGCCTGCACGGAGACGCCGGCGTCCGCTACAGCGGCGCCGATGCCCAGCGGCGGATCTTCGCGACCGCGGACGGCCGCTTCGGTCGCTGGGGTCTGCTGCTGGGCGGCGCCGTACGCGACGCCAATGACTACAAGGCCCCGGCGGGCGACTACGGCAGCATCAAGCTCGGGGGCGCGACGCCGGTGCGCGACACCCGCGGGCAGGACTGGAATACCAACGCCTATCTCGGCTACCGTCTGGGCGAAGGGCGCGAGCTGTTCGCCCGCTACGAGCGCTACAGCGCCGACACCGCCGGATTCGGCTACGTGGACCCGGCGATCTATTCTCCCGGCGATCCCACCATCCGCATCATCTATCCCTGGCAGGTATTCAGCAAGCTCAGCACCGGCGTCCGCGCCGCCGGCCTGCAGCTGCCGTTCGCCGATCGCGTCGAGGCGACGCTGTACCGCCAGGAGAACGACCGCCGGCTCGACTTCGGGATCACCATCCCCACCGGTCCCGGATCGATGATCGACATCGCCCAGATCAACCGCACGGACTTGGTGACGTACGGCTTCCGGGGCGAAGTGAACAAGCTGGTGGCCGAGCGCGTCGCGTTCACGTACGGGATCGACTACTTCCACGACCGGTCGAACAACACCGACTCGAGCTCGACGATATTCGTGAACATGGGGCCGATTCCGCCGTCGTCGAGTACGGTGCCGCAGGTCCCCAACGCCACCTATCGCAGCACCGGTGTCTTCGCGCAAAGCGATTGGCGCGTCGCGCCGCGGCTGTCGCTGTTGTTCGGCGCTCGCTACCAGCACGTGAACGCCGCGACCCGGTCCACTCCTGGATACACGGGACCGGTGGCGAACTCCACCGACCACACCGTGGTCGGCGCGGCGAGCGCGGTGGTGCGTGCCACCGATGCGGTCAGCCTCGTCGGTACCGTGGGCCGGGCCTTCCGCTCCCCGAATCTCGTAGAGCGGTTCTTCAACGGCCCGACGCCCGAAGGGTTCGGGTATCAGTCGCCCAATCCCAATCTGAAGCCTGAGACCAGCCTGAACGTGGACCTGGGGGTCCGGGTGCGCACGGCGCGCGCCTACGCCGAGGCGTTCGTGTTCCAGAACAACATCCGCGATGGCATCGCCATCGCGCCGACCGGCGATACGGTGCAGGGACTGCCCGAGTACCACGATGTGAACGTGGACAAGCTCCGCTACCGCGGGGTCGAGCTGAGCGGGCAGCTGCGCCTGAACGCCGGGTTCTCGCTCGGGGCGGGTGCCAGCTGGCTCAATTCGAAGAACGTGCTCGATCCCCAAATCCCGGTCGGCAACTCCTACTCGAGCAGCTACCGCGGTACGATCCGCTACGACCACCCGCGCGACCGCCTGTTCGCCGAATACGAGCTGCGCGGCAACGGGAGCCGCAAGGACGTGCTCCCGGTGTCCAACCCCGTGGGCGCCACGTTGCCATCGTTCCTGGTCCATTCGCTGCGGGCGGGAGTCGTCGTCGCGCGCAACGGCCTGCGGACGCAGCGGCTCGGCATCGGGATCACAAATCTGTCCAATGCGCTGTATGCGGAATTCTCCAACGTCAGCTTCTTCCGCCCCGAGCCCGGCCGCAGCGTCTTCCTCACCTACAACGTGACGTTCTGAGCGAGGACCGGGACCCGACCGGCCCCCCTCCACAACAGGCGGGGTCGCGCGCTATGATGGGGTGGGCGAGCGAGGCCCGCCCGCGTAGCGACCCCCGTGGGGGCGGATCGGGCCTGGTGGCCTGACTGGTCTTCAAAACCAGCTGGGGTTCGCAAGGGCCTCGGTAGGTTCGATTCCTACACGCTCCCGCCACGCGGATTTGACGCGTGACTCGGAGCCCCCATAATTCCTCTTTGATACGATGCCTGAACGCCTCTACGCTCGCCTCCGCGAGGACGTCAACGTCCGGTTACGCCGAGGAGCCTGGTACCGGGTCCTCAAGGTCGAGGGCTTGAAGGCGATTCTCGAGGTGAACGGCCGCCACCTGCTCGTGGCGTCCGCGCTGCTCGAGATCGTCAAGCGTCCCCCCCCGCGCTGGACGGTGGTCACGCAGGGTCCGGGAAACGCCCGGAAGGCGCCGCCCGCCCTCGCCGATCGCTACGGGGTATGCCCGAGCTGCGGCGAGCGCGCGCCGCTCGCCAAGCGCGTGCGGCGGCTGCGCTGCGACTACTGTAGGTACGAGTTCGAGGTCGCCTGGGACGAGGCGTATCTGACGTGATGCCCGAGCGCCTGTACGCCCGACTGTGTGAGAACGTGAACCTCCACATTCGCCGCGGGGCGTGGTACCGCGTGCTGAAGGTCGAGGACCTCCACGCCACGCTCGAGGTGAACAAGCGGCCGGTGCCGGTCGCCAAAGCCCTGCTGGAGTTCGTGAAGCGGCCGCCCGCCAAGTGGACGGTCGTGCAGCAGCGGGCGAGCTGGATCGCCACGCCGCCGGCCGGGTTCACCAGCGAGTACGGGGTCTGTCCGTACTGCACCGAGCGGGCGCCGCTCGCCCCGGGCATCCGGCGAATGGGCTGTCCATCCTGCAAGTCGGACTTCGAGGTGGCGTGGAACGAACGCTACCTGCGGTGAGCGCCGGGGCGGCCCCCCGGCCCGTCGTCCATCATGCGTACGTCATCCTGAACCCGGCCGCCGGCCGGGGAGCGGCGCATCGCGCCAAGGACCCGGTCGCTCGCGCGTTCCGGCATGAGGGGTGGACGGTCGAGATCGTCGAAACGGAACGGCCCGGTCACGGCACCGCCCTCGCCGCCGCCGCCGCCCGCTCGGGGGCGCGCTGCGTCGTGGCGGTGGGCGGGGACGGGGCGGTCCATGAAGTGGCCAACGGACTGCTCGCCGCCCGCTCCGAAGCCGCCCTGGGCGTCGTCCCGATCGGCACCGGCAACGACTTCGCCAAGCTGGTCGGCGTGTATCGGCATGCGGTGCCCCGGGCCGTCGCTCGGCTGGCGACCGCCGTCGTGCAGCGCTTCGATGCGGGCCGAGTGCTGGACGAGTACTTCGTGAACACGCTCGGCTTCGGATTCGGTGCGGCCGTGGTCCGGACGCGAAACGCCATGCCCGGGCTGAAGGGATTCTGGTCGTATCTGATCCCGGTGTTTCGGACCTTCGCGAGCTTCCGGCCGCCGCTCTTCGACGTGCGCTCCGAGGGCTTCGCGGAGCAGGGCAGGATGATGATGGTGGAAGTCTGCAACGGCACGACCGCGGGCGGCGACTACCGTTTCGCCCCCGAGGCCGATCCCTGCGACGGGTACCTCGACGTTTGCCTCATCCGCCGCGTCGGCCTGGTCCGGTTTCTGGCCTTGCTGCCTCGAGTGATGCGCGGCACGCACGTAACCAGAAAGCGGGAAATCGCGATGTTTCGCTCAGCCGGGCTCACGATCCGCTCGCCCGAGGTCCCGCTGCTCCTCCATCTGGACGGTGAGTTGCGCGAGCCCGGCGTGCATGAATGCACGGTGACCATCGAGCCGAAATGTCTCAACGTGTTGGTGGCGCGATGAAGGGGCGGACGGGCGGACGGCCGGTCCGGCGGTCGATTGTGCTCGTGACGCTCGGATTGGCATTGACCGCCCGACCGCCTGACCGCCTGGCCGCCCAGGCCGCGCCCGATTCCCAGGTTCGGCCACCTGCCGCTCGCGACACCAGCCACATCGTCGGCCCGGTCGGCGCGCTGTGGCGCTCGCTGCTCCTGCCGGGGTGGGGCCAGGCCGTCACCGGCCGCAAGGTGACCGGGGCGCTGTTCACGATCTGGGAAGGGACCACGATGTACATGACGCTGAAGGCACAGCAGGAGGCGAACTACTTCAAGGCGTCAGGATCACCGAGCCTTCACGCCAAGCGCCAGGAGGTGCAGGATTGGCTGGTGCTCTGGGGATTCAATCACCTCTTCTCCGGCGCCGAAGCGTTCGTCGCGGCGCATCTGCGGGACTTTCCCGGAGACCTGAAGATCCAGGCCATCCCCGGCGGGGTGGGGATCCGGTTCGCGCTGCCCGGCGTTCGATGAACGCGGCGCCGCTGGGCGTGTTCGACTCCGGGATTGGCGGGCTCACCGTCGCCCACGCGCTGTTCGAGTGCCTGCCGCAGGAATCGGTGATCTACTACGGGGACACGGCTCGCGTGCCCTACGGTCCCAAGTCGCCCGAGACCGTGCGCCGCTACAGCGGTGAGATCCTCGACTTCCTGATCCGGCGCGGCGTGAAGATGGTCGTCGTGGCCTGCAACACGAGCACGGCGCACGCGCTCGACTTCCTGCGGCAGCGCTCGCCCGTCCCGGTGATCGGGGTGATCGAGCCGGGGGCCCGCGCCGCGGCCGCCGCCACGCGCGCCGGGCGGATCGGCGTCATCGGCACCGTCGGCACCATCGCGAGCGGCGCGTACGAGCGGGCCATCAAAGCGGTTCGCGGGGACTTGGTGGTCGTATCCCAGGCGTGCCCGCTGCTGGTCCCGTTCGTCGAAGAAGGCTGGTTCGACCACCCGGCCGCCGAGCTGGTCGCGCGGGAGTATCTGCAGCCGATCCAGGCGGCGGTCGTGGATGTCCTGGTGCTGGGGTGCACGCACTATCCTCTCTTGAAGCCGCTGCTCGCGCGCGTGCTGGGGCCGGATGTGCGGCTCATCGATAGTGCGGCCGAGACGGCCGGCGCCGTCCGCCGGGAGCTCGAGGCGGGAGGACTGCTGGCGCCTCCGGGCGGGAGCCGTCCCGTGCACCAGTACGTCGTGTCGGACGACGAGCCGCGGTTCCGTCGCGTGGGAGCGCGCTTCCTGGGAGAGAAACTGCAGAACGTCGAGCTGGTCCCGCTCTAGGCTCCGAAGGTCTTCAGCTCCACGGTCGTCTTCGTGACGATCGCGTAGCGCCCACCGTCCAGAAACGCGCCCGGATTCAGGTAGGCCCGCCCATCGGGTCGCCGTTCCAGCCGGGGGCGGTGGGTATGCGCCATGACGACCAGCGAGAGCTCCGGCCGCCGCTCCAGCAACGCCTCCGCGTACGCCGCCTGCGCCGCCTCGGCGCGATCGAGTACGGCCGCGTCCTTGGTGCTGTCGGCGAGCGTGCCCGAGAGCTTGTCGGCGATCCAGAAACCGACGGTGGGGTGCAGGGCACGGAACACCGCGACCGTCACCGGCTGGCGCAGCAGCCAGTGGGTGAGCGCGCCGCTCCAGTGCTGCTCGGTGAGCCCATCGCCGTGCACCGCCAGCGCGCGCCGCCCCGCGAGCTCGAGCTCGGCGGCGCCCGAGTGATACGCGATCCCCAGATCGCGCCGCAGAAAATCACCCCCCCAGCGATCGTGATTGCCGCCGAGAAAGGTGACGGGAATCCCCCGGGCCACGAGCCCGCCCAGTTTCATCGCGGTCGCGACGTGGCGGCGCGGTACCACCGAGCCGTATTCGAACCAGAAGTCGAACAGGTCGCCCCCCACCAGCAGCTCGTCGCCCGGTTGGGGTACGGTGTCGAGGAAGGAGTGAAACGCGGTTTCGACGGCCTTGGGGACCTGGCCCAGGTGGGCGTCGGCGACGACGACGCAGCGCGTGGCGGGAGGCGGCACGGCCCCAAGCTAGGAATCGCGCCGGGGGGTCGCAAGCCACTGTCCCATTTGACTTTTGGTGCCGCCCGGCGCATTCTCCGGCACCATGACCGTCGCACGCGGCGAGTCCAGAATCCGGCGCTCCCGGCCGCCCGCAACGGTGGGAAGCAGCGAGTCGGCGGGGCAGCGCCCTCCCGCCGGGGAGGAGCGCAACCCGGGCACGCCGCTCGATCTCGACCTCATCCGCGCCATGCGCGTGAACCGCAGCGCGGTCGAGCGGCGGGCGGCGACGCTGCCGCGCCGCCGCACCGTGAAGAAGGATTGGCAGGCGGCGTGGCTGCTGCGGGCCATCACCTGTATCGATCTGACTACCCTGCAGGGTGACGATACCCCCGGCAATGTGCAGCGACTCTGCGCCAAGGCGCGGGCCCCGCTGCGCCGTGATCTCGCCGCCGCGCTTGGGGTCGAAGGCCTCGGCATCACGGTCGGCGCGGTCTGCGTGTACCACGCGCTCGTGCCCACGGCCGTCGACGCGCTCGAAGGCTCGGGCGTGCCTGTCGCCGCCGTCTCCACCGGCTTTCCCGCCGGCCTGAACCCGTTCCCGCAGCGGCTGGAGGAGATCCGGGCCTCGGTCGAAGCCGGGGCGGATGAGATCGATGTCGTGATCACGCGGGCCCACGTGCTCACCGGGGACTGGCCGGCACTGTACGAAGAAGTCCGCGCCTTCCGCGATGCCTGCGGCCGGGCGCACATGAAAGTGATTCTGGCGACGGGTGAGCTCGCCACCCTCACGAACGTGGCTCGCGCCAGTCTCGCCGCCATGATGGCGGGGGCCGATTTCATCAAGACCTCGACCGGCAAGGAGCCGGTCAACGCGACCCTCCCCGTCGGTCTGGTGATGACCCGCATGATCCGGGAGTACGCCGATCGCACCGGCCACGCCGTCGGATTCAAGCCGGCCGGCGGAATCCGGACGGCGAAGGGCGCTCTCGACTGGCTCATCCTCATGAAGGAAGAGCTGGGCGACGCGTGGCTCGCGGCCGATCGCTTCCGGCTGGGGGCAAGCGCGCTGCTCACCGATATCGAGCGCCAGCTCGAGCACTTCGTCACCGGTCGCTACAGTGCGGCCCACCGCCATCCGATGGTCTGATGACGACGACGGTCGCCCGGATTTTCGAGACCATGGAGTGGGGGCCAGCGCCGGAGGCGAGCGGGCCGGCGCTGGAGTGGTTGCAGGCGCACGGCGGCGCCTTCGGGCTCTTTATCGATGGCCGGTGGATGCCGCCCGCCGCTGGCGAGACGTTCGAGACCGTGAACCCGGCCACGCGGGCGACGCTGGCGCGCGTCGCGCAGGCCGGGAGCGCCGACGTGGATGCGGCTGTCGCGGCCGCGCGCCGGGCGTTCCCCGCGTGGTCCGGTTTGCCCGGTCACGCCCGGGCCCGCTATCTCTACGCGCTGGCGCGCGAGGTCCAGAAGCACGCCCGGCTGCTCGCCGTGCTCGAGAGTCTCGACAACGGCAAGTCGATTCGCGAGACGCGCGATCTCGATATCCCGCTCGTGGCGCGGCATTTCTATCACCACGCGGGCTGGGCACAGCTCGCCGCGGACGAATTCCCGGGCTACGGTCCGATCGGTGTCGTCGGCCAGATCATTCCCTGGAACTTCCCGCTCCTCATGCTGGCCTGGAAGGTGGCGCCGGCGCTCGCGGCCGGAAACACGGTGGTGTTGAAGCCAGCCGAGTTCACGCCGCTCACCGCGCTGTGCTTCGCCGAGCTGGCTGCGCATGTCGGTCTCCCGGCGGGCGTGCTCAACGTGCTCACGGGCGACGGGCGCCCCGGGGCGCTGCTGGTAGAGCATCCCGACGTGGACAAGATCGCGTTCACCGGCTCGACCGAGGTGGGACGGATCATCCGCAAGAAGACCGCCGGCACCGGCAAGAAGCTGACGCTCGAGCTCGGCGGCAAGAGTCCCTTCATCGTCTTCGACGACGCCGATTTGGACAGCGTGGTGGAAGGCGTGGTCGATGCGATCTGGTTCAATCAGGGCCAGGTCTGTTGCGCGGGCTCCCGGCTGCTGGTGCAGGAAGGCGTGGCGGGTCGGCTCATCGGCAAGCTGCGGGCGCGGATGGAAAAGCTGCGCGTGGGGTCGCCGCTCGACAAAGCGGTCGACATGGGTGCGATCGTGGCGCCGGTGCAGCTCGAGCGCATCCGCGGGCTGGTCGACCAGGGCGTGGCCGAGGGGGCGAAGATGTGGCAGCCTTCCTGGGCCTGTCCGACCGAGGGCTACTTCTATCCGCCGACACTGTTCACGGAGGTCTCGCCCGCGGCGACGATCGCGCAGGTCGAGATTTTCGGGCCGGTGCTCGTTTCCATGTCGTTCCGCACGCCCGCTGAAGCGGTGGCGCTCGCGAACAACACCCCCTACGGCCTGGCGGCGAGCGTGTGGACGGAGAACATCAACCTCGCGCTCGACGTGGCACCCAAGATCAAGGCCGGCGTCGTCTGGATCAACTGCACCAACCAGTTCGACGCTGCTTCCGGGTTCGGCGGCTATCGAGAGTCGGGGTTCGGGCGCGAGGGCGGGCGGGAGGGAATGTGGGAGTATCTGAAACCACAGGGAGTGGGGAGTGGGGAGTGGGACTCGACGGTGCCCACTCGAGCCGACGCTTCCCCCGGTCCGGATAGTCCCACTCCCCACTCCCCACTCCCCGCGATCGACCGCACCCCGAAGTTGTTCATCGGAGGGAAGCAGGTCCGCCCCGACCAGGGCTACAGCCGGGCGGTCCGGGGGAGCGACGGGCGCCTGCTGGGTGAGGTGGGGGAGGGCAACCGCAAGGATGTGCGCGATGCCGTCGAGGCGGCCCACGCGGCGGCGAGCTGGGGTCGTGGCGCCGGCCACCTGCGCGCCCAGATCCTCTATTACATCGCCGAGAATCTCTCGGCTCGGGCCGACGAATTCGCCGGCCGCATCGCCGCGCAGACGGGGGCGGCGGGCCAGGCGAGCCGGGGTGAAGTGGACGCGACAATCGCCCGGCTGTTTTCCTACGCCGCGTGGGCCGACAAGTACGATGGGGCGGTCCACCAGGTTCCGATTCGCGGCGTGACCCTCGCGATGCACGAGCCGATCGGCGTGATCGGGATCGCGGCGCCGGACTCGCATCCGCTGCTCGGGTTCGTTTCGCTCGTGGCTCCCGCGATCGCGTTGGGTAACACCGTCGTCGTGGTCCCCTCGACGCCCCATCCCCTGAGTGCCACCGACTTCTACGGCGTGCTGGAAACCTCGGACCTGCCCGATGGCGTGGTCAACATCGTGACCGGCGAGAAACACGCGCTGGCCACAGTTCTCGCCGAGCATCTGGATGTGGATGCCGTCTGGTACAGCGGTGGTGCGGACGGCGGTCGGGCGGTGGAGGAAGCATCGGCCGGCAACATGAAGCGCACGTGGCTCCCGGGCGCGCGCGACTGGCTGGACGTGCGCCAGGGGGAAGGGCGGGAGTTCCTGCGCCACGCCGCGCAGGTGAAGAACATCTGGATCCCCTACGGGGAGTGATCGTCTGAACCGAGCCGCCGAGACGATCAGCGCCATCGAGCATCGCGTCAATTACTCCGAGACTGATCAGATGGGGTTCGTGTATCATGCGAACTACCTCGTCTGGCTGGACATGGCCCGCACGGAACACCTGCGGCGCACCGGGGTGACCTACAAGGAAATGGAAGACGAGGGCGTGTTTCTGGCGGTCACCGAAGCCCGCATTCGGTACCGCCAGCCCGCCCGCTACGACGACCTGGTGCGCATCCGGTGTTGGGTGCGGGAGCTGGCCTCGCGCCGAGTCACTTTCGGCTATGCGGTGGAGCGCGCCGCCACCGGCGAGCTCCTCGCCACCGCGGAAACCGCCTTGATCGCCCTCGATCGCCGGCACGGCCTGACGCGCGTTCCGGCCCACGTGATGGAGCGCCTGCATGCCTCGCCCGACCCCGTTCGGTTGTAGTCTGCTGCTGGCGCTCGTCGTCGCGGCGCCCCCGCGGCCGGCTGCGGCACAGGCTCCCGCACAGGACGAAGCGGTGATCGGGATCCTCGCGCGTCTCTTGGCGCTGGCGGACGCGCGCCAGTTCGACGGCGCGGTGCTGCGCCAAGCGCTCCAATCGGACAATCAGAACGTGCGGGTGCAGGCGACGCTGGCCGCCGGCCGCATCGGCGATCCCGAGGCGGTCGCCCTGTTGGTGCCGCTGCTCAACGACTCGGCCGGCGCGGTGCAGGGCGCCGCCGCGTTCGCGCTCGGGCTCCTCAAGGACCCGCGCGCGGTCGATCCGCTGCTCGCCGTCGTGCGCAGCGCCGCCCCCGCCGCTCAGGGTGTGCGGGAGAGCGAAGCCGTGACGGCACTCGCCAAGATCGGCGGCGCCGAGGGCGCGCAAGCGATCCGGCTCCTCCTCGAATCCGCGCCGCTCGGCCAGGCTGTGCCCCCGGCTGTCAGCACCGCCCTCCTCGAGGCGTGGCGCCTCGGGCCCCGCGCCCCGGTCCCGCAGTTGCTCGCCTACGCCGAGAACAGCGACGACGTCGTCCGCGGCCGCGCGCTCTTTTCTCTGGGCCGGCTGCGCAGCGTAGCCGCGGTCCCGGTCCTCCTCAAGGCCCTGGGCGATCAATCGTCCGAGGTGCGCGCCGTGGCGGCCCGCGGCCTCTCGGCTGCGCTCGCCGACTCGAGTCCCATCGGGCGGGCGGCGGTGGCGGCCCGGCTCCGTCCCCTCGCCAACGACCCGACCCCCGGCGTGCGCATCAACGCCCTACGCGCCCTCGCGTCGTTCCGGCGCGACTCCACGCTCGCCCCGGCCGCCATCTCCGCTCTCGCCGACGCCGCGTCTGCGGTGGTCGTGCAGGCCGAGACCACGCTCGGGGTTCTGGGCGGCAGCGCGGCGATCGAGGCCCTGGGCCGCCTCGCCACCAGTCCCACCTACGCGCTGCGCCGCCAGGCGATTGTGGGTCTGGCGCAGGCCGACAGCCTGGCCGGCGTCGCGGCGGCCCAGACCGCGATCGCCGCCGACGCCGATTGGCGCTGGCGTAGTGTGGCCGCCGAGGCGTACGCCGCCGCTGCCGATCGCGCGCGCCTCGAGGGATTGCTCGCCGATCCCGATGGCCGCGTCGTCGCCCAGGCGGTGCAGGGACTGATGCACCTCGCGGCCGACAGCGATATGGCGCTCATCGCGCGCGCCCGCGTCCTGCTCGACCACGCCGACCCGGCCGTCCGCAGCCTCGCGGCCGACATCCTGGCGCGTCGGCCGGCGGTCGAGGACGTGGACCGCCTGGTGGCGGCGTATCGTCGCGCCGCGACCGACCCGTTCGATGACGCGCGACTGTCGGCCGTCGACGCGCTGGCGGCGATCGCCGCCAGCAGCTCGGCGGCCAAGCTTACGGTCATCGATCGATTCGTCGGCGCCACGCCGCGCCCCGAGGACTACCTGGTGCGTCGTCTGGCGCAGCAGCGGCTCCCGGAGGCGGCGGAAGCCTGGGCAGGCGGCCCCGGCCATGAGGCTGTCGGACCAATCGCCACGGGCAAGAGCGACGCCGACTATCGGGAGATCGTGCGGCGCTATCTCCTGCCGGCGTTGACGGGGCAGCCCAACCCCGAGGTGTCGATCGAGACCGACCGCGGCATCCTCACCCTGGAGCTGTTGCCGGCGCAGGCACCGGTCACGGTCGCCGCGTTTCTCGCGCTCGTGGACCGGCGCTACTTCGACGGCCAGCGCTGGCACCGGGTGGTGCCGAATTTCGTGGCGCAGACGGGGGATCCTCGTGGCGACGGATGGGGCGGGCCCGGCACCACGCTGCGCGACGAGATCAACCCGCAACGCTACCTCCCCGGCACCATCGGCATGGCGCTCTCCGGCCCCGATACGGGCGGCAGTCAGTTCTTCATTACGGAGTCATCCCAACCTCACCTGGACGGCACCTATACCGTGTTCGGCCGGGTGAGCGGCGACCTGCGCGTCCTGACGCTCCTCACGCAGGGCGACCGGATCCGGAGCATCCACCGGTGAGACGCGTCGCGCTGGTCTGCGCCATCCTGTGCGCCGCCCCGGCGATCGCGGCGGCGCAATTCGGCTACTTCGGGCAGAACAAGATTCAGTATCACAGCTTCGCGTGGCGGATGCTGCGGGGCGAGCACGTCGATCTGTATTTCTATCCCGCGGAAGAGGAGCTGGCGCGCGTCGCGCTCGCGTACGCGGAGGAGAGTTACGGGGTGCTCGAGCGGCGCTTCCACCATGTCGTGGAGCGCCGTATCCCGCTCATCGTGTATGCGTCGCATGCCGATTTCGAGCAGACCAACGTGCTGCCCTACGCCCCGCCGGAGGGACTGCTCGGCGTCACCGATTTCCTGAAGCAGCGGGTGACGCTGCCGTTCACCGGGAACTACGTGGAGTTTCGCCACACGCTGCGCCACGAGCTGGTGCACGTCTTCCAGCTGAGCCTGGCGACCGACGCGTATCTCCACTACCCGCGCGCTCCCCGGGCCGCCTTGCCGTTGTGGTTCACCGAAGGGCTCGCCGAGTATTTCTCCGCCGGCGAGGACACGCGCGACGAGATGATCCTGCGGGAGCTGGCGGTCTCGGGCCGGATGCCGACCCTGGGGCAGCTCGCCTATGCCGGCGGCGGCATCATCTATCCGATCGGCGGGAGCATCCTGCGCTATCTGGGCACGACCTACGGCGATTGGCGGATCGTCTCGTTGTATCACGACGTGTGGAAGTACCCGACGCTCGATGCGGCGATGCGCGAGCTGTACGGCAAGACGCTGGAGCAGTTGTCGGAGGAGTGGCAGTTCTGGATGCGGCGTCGTTACTTCGGCGATGTCGGCACGACCCGGCCGCTCTCCCTGGTCGCGAAACAGCTCACCACGCTCGCCATCAAGCCGGCGGCCTACCGGCTGCCGGGCGACAGCGTCGTCCGGGTCCTGTATTTCTCGCCCGCCGACGGCTACGCGAGTATCTACAGCCGGCCGCTGGAGGGCGGCTCCGCCCAGCTGGTGATCCACGGGGAGCGGACACCGGAATTCGAATCGTTCCACTATTTCGAGTCGCGCATCGACGTGAATGCCGGCGGCATCGCCGTCTTCGGCAGCCGCTTCGAATCGCGAGACGCGCTGATCTTCTGGGACCTCAAGGCCGGACGACTCGCGGGCCGCTACCAGTTCCCGGATCTGGTGTCGATTCTCTCGCCCTCCTGGGCCCCCGATGGCAAGAGCGTCGTTTTCAGCGGCCTCGCGGTCTCGGGGTATTCGGATCTCTACCGCCTCTGGCTGGCGGATGGGCGCCTCGAGCAGCTCACGACGGACCGCTACCAGGACATCGATCCTGCCGTGAGCCCCGATGGACGCACCGTGGTGTTTTCGTCCGACCGCACGGCGTTCGGCCCGCAGGGCGCCCGCAACCTCTTTCTGCTCGATCTGGCGAGCGGCGGGATCCGCTACCTCACCTACGGCAACTGGCAGGACGATGAGCCGCGCTGGTCGGCGACCACCGGCCAGATCTGGTTCTCGAGCGATCGGGACGGCACGCTGCAGCTCTACGCCGTGGACACCACGGGCCGCGGCCGGCGTGAGACCGCCGTGCTGGGGGGCGCGTTCGATCCGCAATTCGTTGACAGCAGCGCGGGGCTCGTGTTCGGCGGGTTCTCCGATCTGAGCTTCAGCCTCTACCACGCCCCGGCGCCGTCTCGTTCCGATTCCGGCGCCACGCTGGTCGCGCTGGATAGCGCGCTCCCCTCGACGACCCCGGGCTGGGAGTGGCCGGAGCTCAAGTCGGCGACCGTGGCGGGCGCAGCGACCGCGCCGTACAGGCGGCGCTACGGACTCGACTTCGCCGCGGGCGAGGCGGCCGTCGCTCCCGGCCTGGGCTCGGAGCAAGGCGCCGTGCTGCTGTTCAGCGATCTCCTGAACGACCACCAGTTTGTCGGCACGATCTCCTCGTTCGCCTACTCGGGGAGCGGACTCGGGAACCTGCTCGACAATCTCAGCGGGTCGGCGTTCTACCTGAACCAGACACACCGTCTCAACTGGGGCGTGGGCGCCTACCGCCTGCGTGGGCTGTTCTACGAAGGCGATTTCACCAGTCTCTTCCAGGAGACGAGCTACGGCGTGCTGGGGCAGGTGCGCTATCCGCTGTCCCGCTTCCGGCGCCTCGAGGCGGAATTCCGGCTGGAGCATTCGAACCGCTTCGATTTCGCCAACCCGCTGGCCGCCGAGCCGCGGCGTGTAGCCTGGCTGGCGTCCAACTACCTGACCTACGTGAAGGACAACAGCCTGTGGGTGGCCACCGGCCCGATCGACGGCGAGCGCTACAGCTTTACGGTGGGCCTCGTGAACGACGTCAACCACGGCCGGTTCGACGCTTTCGTTTTTTCGGGCGATGCCCGCCACTACGTCCGGACCTCGCGCCGCAGCGCGTTCGCGGTGCGCGCGCTGGGATACTGGACGGGGGGCGATCGCCCCCGGCTCATCAACATCGGCGGGTCTTGGGGGCTGCGCGGCTATCCCTATTTCGGCTACGTCTCCGGCACCCGGGCCTGGCTGCTGTCGGCCGAGTGGCGCTTCCCGATCACGGATTACCTGGCTTTGGGGTTCCCGTTCGGGGCGGCGCAGTTCCCGGGCGTGCAGGGC
>Ga0153915_10002490_pt1 | contig 16803 bp, 16 predicted proteins | sample Opewatmetagenome_2_FD_107003 | JGI IMG/M metagenome (GOLD analysis project Ga0153915, IMG submission 107003) | Freshwater wetland microbial communities from Ohio, USA - Open water 3 Core 3 Depth 3 metaG | ecosystem: Environmental > Aquatic > Freshwater > Wetlands | place: USA: Ohio, Lake Erie...
TCATCGGCGAGCCCTACTGGCGGCAGTTACCGCCGACGGAAGATGTTGCCAAGGGGTGTCTTGCCGGCTCAATCTCCGACTTTCTCATGCTTCCAGAACTTCTTGCGTCTTTCGGCCACCTTGGCTATGACGTCGTTGAAATGGTTCTGGCCGACCAGGACGGCTGGGACAGATACGAGGCGGCCAAATGGCTAACCATGCGCCGATGGCTTGAAGCCAATCCCGACGACGAGTTCGCGAAAGATGTTCGAGCCAAACTGACCTCCGAACCCGAGCGCTACGCCGCTTACACACGTGAATATCTGGGCTGGGGTGTGTTCGCGCTGATGCGGCGATGATGCGTTGGCGCATCCGGAGGATCGTCAACAGTTGCGCCGCGCGACAGCTGGTGGCTCGCCGAGATAGGATTGCGCCTGAATTCATTTCTTATGGTCCAGTTATCCGTGCAATCAACCGAAAGGCCTGCCTCAAGCAGGCCTAACACTCAACGCAGACGGCTGAATGCTGGGCGGCTTGAGCATGATTGCTGTTCATATCTTTTTGAACTTGCCGGCCGGCCATGGCCTTCTATACGCCGCCGGTTAGTTTGGTGTTCAATTTATTGGTACATTATCTCACAAATCTTGTGCCAGATCTTTTATAATCACTTTAGATTATTATAAGATGTATTCCAAACCCCATATATTTTGAGGTTATATGGATATCTTCGGGTTACCTTGGTCCGATCCTGACACTCCCATTTCATCTTTTACAATCAGTAATTGCTTCCATAGGGGATTATTTGGCTGGATTGTCTTTTGCCGCCCTGTAGCGCGGCAGATAATCGTTTAAGACCCTCTGAGCATCCAGAGAAAAAAACCGCGCATATGCAATCAGATAGCTCCGCAGATATACCTCCGCCGGAAAGGATTCGAAGGCCTCTCGTTCAACATCCTCAAAGAATTGTGGCTGGATGCGGGTAACGGCGAAGATAGTCTTCAGATCAACATGCATGCGTTCCCTGAGCTCCCTGAGGACCGCTCCTGTGAAGCATTCAATCTGCGAAATCCGGAGCCGCAGGTCATAATCTAAATTCTTTACGGAAGGCGTTACAATGGCCTTCTCATTTTTGTACAACGCGCTTAATTTTTCAAAGGCCTCATCAAGCCGCCTGAGATAATCGGCCCTGATCTCCGGGGTGAACTCATCCCCAAGCGCTCGAATCTCTAAGGACTCCCCATCGTACAGGTTTTTAAGATAGTGATACCTTTTGCGGATATCTTCAATTGTAGCTTCCGGAGTCAATTCAAGCAGTTCATAATAATCATTCGCTTCTTGCATTATACAACTCCCTGGGTATGGAAAAGGCTGTACCGGTTTCGATGTTTTCCGTTATATCGCCGATCTCCCTGACTACCGGCGAAAGGCGATTGGACACAATAAACGACTCTCTTTTATTGATGTTCTTCTGTACTGCCTCATCGTAACTTGTATAGCCCGAATAGAGCACCTTGAGACCAAGGACATTCAGGCATATCTGTTTCAGGTTGGCGCCTATCAGGATATCCCTCGGCGTTCGCACCTCATTCAGTATGAGATGCACCACAAAATCGGACATCTCCTGTTCAAAAATGTGGTTGATCGAGTCGGCCCATTGACTGAGATGGGCAACCAGATCCTTCAAACTGTGTATATTATGGGCTGAACGGTTTTCCCATGTATCCTGCACAATGGTCTTAAGCTTGTAGGTCTTGAAGATATTATTGAGTTTCCGGTAATAAACACTCTTGATGAACTGGTACATGTTCTCAATGGCAGTGATCTCGGGGACCGTCACAACGATCATCTTATCGGCAAACAGGAAGCTGTCAATGGTGTTGAAATGAGCGCCGGCGCCAAGATCGATCAGAATAGTTTCGGCATCCAGGGACTTGATGTGGCGGAAGAGTTTCTGTTTCTGGGCAAAGGTGATGCTCTCCGGTTCCAATGAGCCTATTGATCCGGTAATCAATTGCAGGTTGGAAATACCGGTGCGCATGACCACATCCCGCAACGGGACCTTGCTCTCGAAAAAATCAGTAAGGGTCCTTTTAGGCTTTACCATCCCCAAAAAGTTATGGAGGTTTGCCCCGCCCAGATCAATGTCCACAAGGATAGTCGGTTTGCCTTTCAATGCCAAGCAGGTAGCCATACTGCCGGTAAGGAAACTTTTGCCTGTCCCTCCCTTACCACCTCCGACGGCCCATATGTTGCCATGTTTAGAGCCATTTTCCGTAGTGACCTCGGTGAGCCTTGATGCAGTCAACATCCCTTTGACATCTTCCACATATCACTCCCATAATTGGAAACTGTATTTTCAAGAGAAACTTGTTAAGATCTCACATCCGGATGATCCACAGGACCTTATGACTCGGACAGAAATAAAAAGGTCTTTTCCCCGCTGAGGCAGCAATACCATAAAATCCATCAAAAAGTAAGCCTTTTTAGATATTTTTTTGACAGTATTGTCATCTTCTCTTGATTTTTACATCTTTATTTTAAATTCCCCAGAGCGAAGATGAATGGAACCGAGGTATTTCCATAAAAAAATATCTCATTTACCATTGGCGACCGATAAGGTATATTCCGCCCGATAGGATGCACAGGGCAGCAATATGGCCAACCGGATAAGACTGCCCACACTTGTTGTATTTTTATTCTTGGAGAAATCAATGGAACATGACAAAGGCCCATCAGCTACATTGAGGAGGCTTTTAAAGGGACCTCAATTCCTGATCATGCCCTGCTGCTATGATGCGCTGACTGCAAGGCTCATCCAGGATGAAGGGTTTCCCCTGACCTTTATGAGCGGGTTCTCTGTCTCAGCGACCCGATTGGGGCTCCCTGATACAGGCATGATCTCCTATGGGGAGATGGCGGATCAGCTAAGGAATATATGCAGCATCGCACGCATACCTGTGATCGCTGACGGGGACACGGGGTACGGAAACGCCGTGAACGTCAAACGTACGGTGCACGGCTATATCCAGGCCGGTGCCGCAGGCATAATGATCGAGGACCAGAGGGGTCCGAAGCGCTGCGGACACACATCTGGAAAAGAAGTTGTGGACAGGGATACAGCTATTGCCAGGGTGCGGGCTGCAATGGAGGCTAGAAATGAGGCCAATGCCGCCGGGAAAGACATTGTGATCATGGCGCGTACCGACGCCAGGGCCACCCACGGACTGGGCGAGGCGATTGAACGGGCGAAGATATTTTCCGACATGGGCGCAGATATCCTCTTTGTCGAGGCCCCCTGTTCCGTGGAGGAGATGGAGGCCATATGCAGGGAAGCGGGCGGCTGCCAGATGGCAAACATGGTGGAGCATGGGAAGACCCCTGTCCTTCCGCCGGCACGCCTGGAGGAATTGGGATATAAGATTGCTGCATATCCCCTCACCCTTTTATCCGCATCCTTATATGCAATGAAAAGGGCCCTCTCCGCCCTGAAGAAGGGCGATTCATTTGATGACCTGATGGATTTCAAGGACCTTCAAACCATCGTCGGTTTTTCCGAATATGATGAGACCTTGACCCGCCTGGAAGGCAACCTCTGCCATGAGATAGGATCAGGACAGAAAAAGGATTGAAAAAACATACCCCTGGCCTGTGTCCAGGCCTGGGGGGGGGAAAGGCCGTCCCTTCAGCCGGCTGATTTGACGGAGAGCACTCCATGATAGAAATATCGCAGTTTAGAATAGAATCCTATGATGATGCACTGTCCTTGTGGCGTCAATGCGATGGGATTGCCCTGAGTGACGCAGATTCGCGCGAGGACATTCAACGATATCTTGACCGCAATATGGGTATGAGCCTCGTTGCCGCTTACGACGGGAGGCTTGTTGGAACAGTCCTTGCGGGACACGACGGCAGACGCGGATATATCCATCATCTCGCGGTTCATCCTGACTGCCGACGGCACGGCATCGGTCGCAAGCTCGTCGATTGTTGCACGGCCAAACTGGCCGAGACAGGCATCCGGAAGTGTCATGTATTTATTTTAAATAATAATGAACGCGGACTCGCATTCTGGAGGTCTGTCGGTTGGACCCCCCGCTCGGATATAGGGGTAATCTCGAAGACCATCACAGGATAAAGGCGGCGCCGGTCGACCTGATGGAGAGGATCTTCGCACTGCTGTGCCCGAATATCTCTTCGATGTATTCCACATAGCTCTCCGCTGCATCGGCAGGCAGAAAGGCCTGGATGGCGCCTGCGAACCCGCCGCCGTGGACGCGGCAGGCCCCGTCATTTATCCCGGAAAGAAATCTTTCCGTAAGGCTGAGTGCGAGCGACATCCCCTGGGACTGCACGTTTCGCGGCGAATAGATGTTCTGAACCATTTTGAAGGAGGAATCGCCTGATTCCCTGACCAGCCTGATAAATTCCCGCATATCTTTATTACGCAAGGTATCCGCCATCCTTGCCACTCGGTCATTTTCACCGATGAAATGCATGGCGCGGAGCACGGCCCGGTCACCGGCCGATACACGGAGCCTTGAAATATTTTTAAAAAATTCATCTGCCCGGACATCCCTCATAGTCTCAGCACCCAGCAGGCGTGCCACGGACCTCATTTCATCCGGCACCTCCGTATAATCATCGGTCAGGTCCAGGTGATTCCCTTTGGTATCGACAATTACAAGGGCATAGCCCCGGGACAGGAAGTCAAAGGGCAGCTTCAGGATTGACGGATCTTCCGGATGCAGGAAATCCATGGCTATAAGTCCTCCAACTGCACAGGCCATCTGATCCATAAGCCCGCACGGCTTTCCGAAATACCGGTTCTCCGCATACTGGCCGATCTTTGCAATCTCTTCAGGCTGAATGGCTCCGTTATTGAACAGGGCGTTAAATATGGTCCCTATGAGGACCTCGACAGCTGCGGAAGAACTGAGACCGGACCCTGGCAAAACAGAACTGTCAATGCAGGCGTCAAACCCTGCGATCGAACGCCCTGATCCTTGAAGGCGCGCAGCAATGCCCCGGATAAGTGCCTCAGTGCATTTTTTTTCTTCTTCCCTTACCGAGAGGTCATCAATAGAGACACTAAAGGGCCTTTCATATCCTTCGGATCGTATGGTTGCCCTGTAGCCTTCTGAAACAGCCGCAACAGCAGCCATATCAAGGTTAATGGCCCCTGCCAGGACCTTCCCGTGATTGTGGTCTGTGTGGTTTCCGCAGATCTCGGTCCTGCCTGGCACGCTGACATAACACCGGGGGCGATCGCCGAAATGATCGATAAATCTCCGATCCAGCGTCTTATATCGTTCCGCCTGATGCCGCACGGTATCCGAGTCCGGACCGTAGAGCGATTCAACAAATGGAATGATTTTATTCATAAAGCCCTTGCCTTGTAATGGATATCGCTTTGCCTCCTGAGGGTTTCTGCCGCACTCTCAGCGGTTATGTCACGCTGCGCCTCGGCAAGCATCTCATACCCCACCATGAATTTTCTAACCACATGTGATCGCAAGAGGGGCGGATAGAAATGCATGTGAAAATGATACTCCTGGTGGTGAGATCCGTCCGTAGGCGCCTGGTGAATCCCGGATGAATAGGGGAATGAGGTCATGAAGATATTGTCATATCTTGTTGTCAGACGCTTTAACACATCGGCAAAGGATGCCTGCTCAGAAACAGTCATCTCATTGATAGAGGCCATATGCCTCCTGGGAAGGATCATTGTCTCAAAAGGCCAGACCGCCCAGAATGGGGTCAGGACGATGAAATCATCATTTTCAACCACCAGGCGGGCACCCTCCTTCATCTCAACCGAAAGATAGTCACAAAGGAGGCAGGAATCCTTCCTTTGCATATATTCGGTCATCCTGGCTATCTCTCTGGCAGGCCCGGCAGGGATAGACTCCTGCGCCCATATCTGGCAGTGGGGATGGGGGTTGCTGCAGCCCATCGCCTCCCCCTTGTTTTCAAATATCTGCACATGGTTAATGTAAGGAAGGCCTCCTGTCTTCACATATTCGTCAGACCAGGCCCTGATTACAAGTTGAATCGATTCTTTATCCATCTCCGCAAGGGTGAGATCATGGCGCGGAGAAAAGCACATCACATCACAACGCCCTCGTTCACCCCTTGCAAAAAGCAGATCGCCGCTGCTGATTTCCTGAAAGGATGTGTCAGGCAGAAGTGCGCTGAAATCATTTTCAAACAGGAACGTCGAGGCATACTTAGGGTTTCTGTCCCCTCCGGCGCGCTCATTCCCGGGGCAGAGATAGCACAGGGGATCATATTCGGGCAATCCCTTATCTGTGATAGGCTCCTTCTGTCCCAACCAGGGACGTTGTACGCGCTGGGGAGAGACCAGTATCCAATCGCCTGTAAGGATGTTGAATCTCCTATGCTGATGTTCACTGAGGGGCAACTCCTTGTTCCCTCCCTACTTCCTTGTCCTGTTCTTGTTAGTGAAAAAGAACAAAGCGCCTGCAAGTATGATTATCGCACCCCACCAGATATCAGGGTGCAGATTACCCAGGACGGTTGAATTTCTATCCGGGACAAAAAAATAATATATGCCGGATAAAAACACTACAACCCCCATTGCCACAAGCATGAGCCCTACAAAGTACCAGATCGATTTCATTTCATGTTCCATAGGACCTCCCGGTTACCAGTAATAGACATTAAGGGCGACAAAGACAATAAGCGATACCGCGGCAAAGAATCCCGGCCTTTTATACCAAGCGGCATCGACATCACGGGACTCCTCGGTAAGCCCTTTAACCAGGCCAACGAGTTCTTCCTTCGGCTTTTTTGCGGTCACAAGGCTGACCGCCACAGTGACGACAAAACATATCAGCCATGCCCACCATGCCCGCCAGAAATTTGCAGACATGTCGCTGGCCACATCGGACATTGTGATGGCTGTCCTGGAGATCCAGTTAAACTTGACGGCAAGAAACAATGTAAAGGAAGAAGACATCCCTGCCAGCAATCCCCAGAATGCCCCTGCAGGGGTGATCCACCAGACAAACATCCCCAGCAGCATCGTTGCGAAGAGAGGGGCGTTAACCCAGGAAAAAATTGCCTGCATATAATCCATGATGCTGGGGAAACTCTTTGCCCAGTATGCCGTTCCGACGCTGATCAGTATCCCCGCGATAGTGGCAATCCTGCCCATCGTGAGGAGATGTCCCCTGGAGGCCTTTTTATTTATGACCGCATGATATATATCATATGTCCAGACCGTGTTGAATGCGCTGATGTTACCGGCCTGTCCGGCCATAAATCCTGCGAGCAGGGCCGTTACGCCGAGGCCGATGAGGCCTGTCGGATAATATCTGGCAATAAGCAACGGCAGTGTGGAATCGTAGTTGACCTGTCCGCCGTCCTGCAGGAGTTGAAACCCGCTGCCCGGGTCTTTGGCGAGCACAAGGGCAATAAGACCGGTCAGAATTACTATAAAAGGCACCGCCATTTTAAAGAAGGATGCAGTGATAGGGGTCATTCGTGCGGACCTGAGGTCCTTTGCTGACAGGGCACGCTGGACGACAAGAAAATCCGTTGTCCAGTAACCGAAGGAGAGCACAAACCCCAGGCCCAGGACGATCCCTGACCAGGAGATAAGCATCCCGTTATCCGAAGGATTGCCGGATGTTGACCACAGCGCCCTGTACGCATCAGGGACGCGTTTGAAGATCTCATCAATGCCGCCGATCTCGATTATACCCAGTATCGCGACGAGAAAAAGACCGAACCAGATCAGGAAAAACTGCATGATCTCTGTGAATATCGCTGAAAGCAGGCCGCTGAGTGTTACATAGAGGGCAACAGTGGCTGCCGAGACCCACATGCTTACATCCCAGTTCCATCCGAGGAAGGTGTGCAGGACAAGCGCCATGGCATAGAGGTTTATCCCTGACACCAGCAATGTCATAATGGAAAAGGCAATCCCGTTAAGAACGCGGGTCTTTTCGTCAAACCGGAGTTTTAAATACCCTGGTATGGAATTGATTCTGCTGCTGTAGTAAAAGGGCATCATATATATGCCCAGAAACAGCATCGCGGGGATAGCGCCGATCCAGTAGAAATGGGCCACGTACATGCCGTACTGATAGGTGTTGCCTGCCATCCCCAGCAATTCCAGTGCGCCCAGATTGGCCGAGAGAAAGGCCAGTCCTGCAACCCAGGAGCTGTTCCTGCGCCCTGCCAGAAAATAGTCATTTTCGTCTTTTGTATATCTCTTAAGATAGAACCCTACACCAAGAACAAAACCGAAATAAATGGCGATTATCAGCCAGTCTGAAAAGCCTAGATGAATAGTCTGCATAGTTTAGTCCTTTCAAAACAAATTTGAGGCCTTCATCAACTTCAATTATTTTGAGACTCGCACCATAACAACACCATGTGGCGCAACCTTGACGGTCAGACCGTCCGGAAGGGCTGCGAGGTCCCTGTGGGACCAGAGGTCCCTTACCTTCAGCTTGCCGCTCATTTTAATATCGCTCCATTTGACGGACATCCCGGCCTCGCTTGTCCCGCGATTGAACAGGGCAACGGCGGTGTCACCATTGGCAAGCGGTTTTATCCAGACCTCCGTTTCCCCATCCTTGGAAAGGCGGTATCCACCCTTGCCAAGGGGGTCCTGATCGACGGCTATTACTTCTTTGTTGGTAAGGATCTCTTTTGTTTCATCGGTCATATTGCGCAGATCGTTCCCTGCTATAAGCGGCGACGCGATCATGCACCAGAGGCTGAAATGGGTCTTGTATTCGTCTGCCGTCATGCCACCGTTGCCTATCTCCAGCATGTCAGGGTCGTTCCATTTTCCAGGGCCTGCATAGGGCGAGAGGTCGCTCTGGGAAAAACCGTTGCTGACCATTGATTGCCACCGGTCGCTGATATCCGTTGTGGTCCTCCAGAGGTTGCCACCTGCAGAAGGCCCCCATTCCTGGACGCTTGCCCTTCCGTACTGGCACAGTGAATAGACAATGGGCCGGCCGGTCTTGCGCAGGGCCTCAGCCATCTTCTGATACACCGCCTGCATCTCTTTTTCGTCCCAGATGCTTGATGCGCTGCACCAGTCATACTTCAGATAATCAATCCCCCATTCCGCCCAGGTCCCGGCATCAAGCTCTTCATGACCGTAGCTTCCCTCGAATCCCCCGCAGGTTCTCGGACCCGGAGAGGAATAGATCCCCAGTTTCAGCCCCTTTGAATGCACATAATCCGCAAGGGCCTTCATGTCGGGGAAGTTGGGGTTCGGCATAAGGATGTCGTTATCGTCCCGTTTCCACTGCCATCCGTCATCGATCACTATATAGGTATAGCCAGCGTCCTTCATCCCTGAAGCGACCATGGCGTCTGCGATCTCTCTGACCGTCTTATCATCGATCTTTGTCTGGAACTTGTTCCAGCTGTTCCACCCCATGGGCGGGGTCTTTGCAAGCCCGTTCCAGGGAAGCGCCAAAACCGCAGGAAGGGAGACCTCGGGCAGTGTCTTGAAATCAACACTTGCCGCACGGTAGGACGGCGTGGGCACGCCACGGTGGAGCACCACAGGTTCCGATTGCCCTCCCTGTGCCGGAGGGGCGCCCTGAGCCCCTTCATTTCCCGGGGGAGGGCTGTTGTTACCGGAAGATGCGCCGCCTGTCCCTGAGTTATTCTCAGCAGGAGGCCCTGGCATTATTGGTGTGATCTTGATTTCATTCCCAGATATCTCGCCTGTTACAACCTGGTCCTGGAAGGAGCCGAATGATTCCATCCGGACCGTAAGCTCAAGCCGGTTTCCAACAATCTTTCCATCGACAATCTGTGAATCGGTTCCGAATGGAAGCCTTTGAGAGCCGGTGATCTTTCCATTCTCCGACTTAAGCACATAGACTATCTCCTGGGGCTGATCCCCCATCATGGGCGTCTTCCAGGCGCCGACCCATGTACCTGAGATATCTATGACAGCCGTCCCTGTCTTACTTTCTCCGTAGGAATTGTTGGAAAAAAACAATAACACGCATAATAATGAAAGACCGATACATCTGCTCCGTCTGCATGTCATGTAAATTGATTCGATAAAAGTTTTCATTGACGTGACCTCCTTTGTTGCGGGCATGTAACAGAAAGGAAACTATCATATCCTGTGCCTCATTGCCGGTAAAAATGTAAGCGTTTACATTTCTGGAAATCTCATATACACTGAAACTTGTCAAGAAAAATTATCCTGACCGGCGGGTTGAAAGGATACCCTTTCGGGCTTGAACGTTGCGGTTTCTTGGGCTATTATAAAAACCCTTTGTCTACAATGTGTAAAATAAATGATACAAGGAAGAGCATGAACATCAATGAAATTGCAAGGCGGGCAGGCGTATCGACCGCCACCGTATCGCGCGTCATTAACGGAAGCAGCAAAGTAACCTCAAAGACAGCGGACAGGGTCCTTAGCATAGTGCACACCCTGGGATATCACCCCAGCAGCCATGCCCGCGCCCTTGCATCGGGAAAGAGCCGCCTGATCGGCCTGATTATCTCCGATATTGTCAATCCCTTTTTCCCCGAACTGGTCAGGTCCTTTGAGGAGATTGCCCTGGAGAATGGAATGGAGGTGATCGTAGCCAATACCGGCTATGACTCGGAGCGGATGGCCTTCAATTTGAAACGCATGATTCAGCGTAAGGCAGAGGGAGTGGCTGTGATGACCTCTGAAATGGATAAAGGGCTGTTTACACAGCTAGAGACACAGAAAATCCCGGTAGTTTTTCTTGATACAGGCAGGAAAGGGACGCATGCCTCCAATATAGAGGTGGACTATGCCAAGGGGATAAACGAGGCAGTGGAATACCTCGTCAGCCTGGGGCATAGCCGCATCGGATTTATCGGAGGCCCTCCCGAATATCCCTCTGCCAGGACCAGACGCTCAGCATTTCTCAGGTGCATCAGTAAGTTTGATCTTATGCAGCATGATGATTTTATACAGACCGGAAATTTTAAGACCGACGGAGGCGAGGCCGCTATGAGGCATCTCCTTAAGTTGAGAAACCGGCCCACCGCGGTCCTGGCCGCAAACGACCTCAGTGCCATAGGGGCATTGCATGCTGCTGTTCACCAGGGCCTGAACGTTCCAGGGGATCTCTCCATCATAGGCTTTGACGACATAGATTTCTGTCAATTGACCTATCCGCCATTGACCACGATCCGTCTTTCGAGAAAGGAACTTGCGGAAAAGGCATTCAAGGCCCTGATATCCGCAACCTCAGGTGAACCGGCTCAGGGCCGCAGGTACAGGTTGGGCACCAGGCTTATCATTCGCGGATCTGCCGGGCCCTGCCGCGATAAAAGATGGAATATCCGGGGACAATCCGCTAATATCTTGTCTCTGTGAATTGATGTAAGGCTGGCGCTAATGACCCTACGGGTTAATGCTGATATTTTTTGCAGCAAGAATTTCAAAGAAAAGGAATACTCAAATGGCAATTCCAGAGGAAATCAAAAGGAATAAGACATACCTGACTAAACTCACCCATGGCTCGGACCTGCTGGAGGAGCTTACAGGCATATGCAAGGAGAGAAACATTCGGCTTGGCAGGATAGAGGCCATAGGCGCTGTTCAGAAGGCCGGCATCGGTTTTTATGACCAGAAAAAACAGGAGTATCAATCTATCATAATTGATGAACCGCTGGAGATAACCAGTCTCACGGGAAACGTTTCAATCAAGGACGGAGCCCCCTTTGTGCATGTGCATGCAACCCTTGCAGGCCCTAACGGCAGGGCATACGGCGGTCATCTCACGCAGGGGACCATAATCTTTGCATGTGAATGCATGATTGAGACATTTGACGGGCCTGCATTCGAACGGGCCTTTGACCGGGAGACAGGGCTGTCATTATGGAAGATTTATTAATCGTATCATAATTGTATTCACAGATCATCCAGCGGGGCCTGCGTTTGTCCATCTGCAATGACACGTGTCCTTAGGTATGTCTCCTGGATAATGAAGGCGTCTGTGCTGGCACGATGCCTTTCAAGGTGATTCTCCATCATGAATTCATTCTTTGTCTCGTGCCATATGCCCATCTGCGCCTCTGAAAGTACAGTTTCAATAGCGCTGACCGTAAAAAGCTGGGGCAGCCTTGCTGCGGCAAAAAGCCTGGTTATCCAAGGTTGATCCACAACCCATGCATCGCTGTATACAAACCTGTTTTCCAGCAGGTCATTCAACCTTTCCGCCACCTCTTTTACAGGCCTGCCATAACGGTTCAGCATATCCCTTGTGATTCGATGCACCTCTTCCGCCTTATTATCCCAGTGTGTCCATTCATCGTCCGGCTTGATAAGTGTGGAATACCTCCTGCCAGGGTCCATGGCCACTCCTATCTCAATGGGGTAGCTTAAAGGCCCGAAACCTGATGCCTCAACATCTATTATAAAAGGTCTGAATGCCCTGTTCATTTACAAATAACCTCATATCTAAAGCCGTTAGAAAACCCTTGACAGAGAGGCAATATAACATTTATTCAAAGTCCTGTGTCAAGCAAACTGCTGTTATTTATTATTGAACCGGAGATTGCCTTTACCATCTCTCCGGACAGGTTAATTAATCAGCCTTTGGTTATTATGAGAGATCCGGACGACATGAGGAAAAAAATATGCATTTCCCTGTTTCGGGGGTAGATGTCAACCCGTTAATCCCCTTTGCAGTCTCCTTAATAATATCCTTCTTTACCTCGATGGGCGGCGTATCCGGCTCTTACCTGCTCCTTCCCTTTCAGATAACCGTGCTGGGCTACACAACCCCGGGTGCAAGTTCCACAAATCTCTTATACAACATCATAGCCGTGCCGGGAGGTGTCTACCGGTATATCAGGGAAGGCAGGATGGCATGGCCCCTCTCATGGCTTATCATTGTCTGCACATTGCCGGGGACCCTTATCGGGGCAATAATAAGGATCAGGTATCTCTCCAGCGTGCAGGATTTTAAATATTTTGCAGGATTGATCCTCCTCTATCTGGCCGCCAGGATGTTTTATGATCTCTCGCCTCTGGCAGGCAAAAGGATAACAAAGGCGGCCAGGCTGGAAAGAAGATTTCGGAAAAATAGACAGGAAGGAGATGGCGACGCTGCTGTGAAACAAAGCTTTATAAAAACCATAGAGTTATCATGGAAGAGGTATGCCTTCGAGTTCCATGGTGAAATCTTTTCCCTGAATATTATCAGGCTCTTCCTCTTTACCTTTATTATAGGGATGGTTGGAGGGATTTACGGGATCGGGGGGGCAGCTATCATTGCACCTTTTTTAACAACCTCTTTCGGACTCCCCGTCTACGCCATTGCCGGGGCAACCCTGACGGCAAACCTTGCCACATCAATCACCGGGATACTGTTTTATTCTTTAGCCGGCATTTTATTTGGTTCAGGCGCCCCCGCAGGCCCTGATTGGATACTTGGGATATTGATGGGGTCAGGCGGTTTTATAGGAATATATATGGGTGCGTCAATCCAGAGATATTTCCCTGCCAGGACCATAAAGGTTATACTGGCGCTGACAAGTCTTTCCCTCTCTCTGGAATATCTTTTGAATATATATTAAAAAAGGCTGAATAACCCCGACACTGGGATTATTCAGCCTGAAAAATTCTTGATATGGGGAATAGACAACCTCTCTCCAGTCTGAGACAGGACAGATTCTACCACTCCCTCTAAAGCGGCTGCTGTAAGCAAATGAGAATAGGTAACCGGAATCCGGCAAAAAGGGTTGAATACCCCTTTATTTCCCCTCTCCGCTTACCCAGGACCTTAGACTATCTTTTTCAAAACGCCACTTATTCAGGACCTTTTTACCCGGTATCTTTCCATCCTTTGCCAGTTTGTAGATTGACCTCTTACCGATCTTAAGATAATCCGCAGCCTCTTCTATAGTTAATATCTCTTTTTCCATGAACACAACCCTCCTTTTATATACTTAATTCCTGAATTCCCTATTTTCTTCATTTTCTTTATTGCATTTATTAGATCAAAAAACAAATAAAAACTCAATAAAAAATATTTCTCAACGCCTAAACTTTAAGATTCTGTAGAAAATATGTAAATTTTATTAAGCAGATCATGACCTTGTATTGCCACAGGACAGATAGGGATTATTAATGATTGACGTATTTCTCCCGTGTAACTATATTCCCGGCATGTCAGTCATATCAATGTCAATAGAAGATATCCTAGGTCATAACGGAAGGCTTTCTGCACAGATAGGTGATTTTGAATCCCGCCCGTCCCAGATAAAGATGGCGCACCTTGCCATGAAGGCACTGAGACAGGATTATTTTGCCCTGATAGAGGCAGGAACAGGTACGGGAAAGACAATGGGATACCTTGTCCCTGTTATCATCAGCGGAAAGAAAACCGTTATAAGCACAGGTACAAAAAACCTCCAGGACCAGATATTCTTTCAGGACATGCCGCTTATTGCCGCGACCCTTGGTGTCAAACTTAACACTCTCCTTATGAAAGGGAGAAAAAACTATATCTGCCTTCACAGATACAATCAGCATTTTATCCAGCCGTCGCTGATTAAGCCCTTAAACAAAGACACCAGATACCTCATTGAAGAATGGCTGAAGGAGACAAAGTCAGGGGACAGGGCAGAGCTTGAATGGCTGGCGGATGATGACCCCCTATGGGATTCCATCTCATCCACATCAGATCAATGTCTGGGCCTCGAATGCCCCCAAATCAGGGACTGTTTCTTGAATGAATTGCGGAAGAAGGCGGCCAGGGCCGATATTATCATCGTCAACCATCACCTGTTTTTTGCAGACCTTATGGTCAAGAGAGGCGGGTTCGGAGAGATCATACCCCGCTTTCAGGCCGTCGTATTTGACGAGGCACATAGGATTGAAGAGATAGCCGTAAATTATTTCGGAGAAAGCGTAAGCAGCGGGCAGCTCCAGGATTTTGCAAAGGATGTTGAAAAGGAAACGAAGGGAGAAAAGGGGCTAAGCGATATTACCGATAAGCTGAACATCGTCAGGGATGGCGCTGAAAGGCTGCATAGGATGTTTGCCCTTTCAGAAGACAGGGCAAGGATGAAAGAGGAGGACCTTGCAACCATCCACGAGGGGATAGCCAGGGATATAAGGACCGCACTTGACATTGTCCGTCAAAAGACCGGGCAGATTATTTCTGTAAGGGCGGATGGATTGATCCAATCCCTTGAAATGATATTCTCAGGAAACAGGCCAGGCATGCTGAAATGGTATGAAAAAAAGAAGAGGGGCATAACCTTCCACTCTTCACCCCTGGACATATCGGACACCCTGAGAGAAGACCTCTACGAAGGTATAAGCACTATTATATTTGCCTCTGCCACACTTTCCACAAATGGGAGGTTCGACTATATCCGGTCAAGACTGGGCATCCCGGAAGACGCACTGGAAGGCATCTATCCCTCTCATTTTGATTTTAAGGAACAGAGCCTTTTCTATATCCCCATGGACCTTCCCGGACCGAATGGGCCTGATTTTTCCGCCATGGCATCGGAAAGGATACTCGAGATGCTGAACATATCCTCCGGACGGGCACTTGTGCTCTTTACAAGCTATTCCAACATGAATATGGTCTATCAGCGGATTAAAAACGCATTGCCTTACAGGGTATTGAGGCAGGGCGACGCCCCCAAGTCCTCATTGCTGGAAGAGTTCAGGAATGATACAAATTCCGTGCTGCTGGCGACAGGCTCATTCTGGCAGGGTGTGGATGTCCCCGGCGAGTCCCTCAGCTGCCTTATAATAGATAAACTCCCCTTTGATTCCCCCGGCGACCCCCTTGTATCGGCAAGGATACAATCCATAAGGGAGAAGGAAGGGAATCCCTTTATGGATTATCAGCTGCCCTCTGCAATAATATCCCTGAAGCAGGGGCTTGGTAGACTTATCAGAAAAAGGTCCGACCGGGGCCTCCTTTCCGTCCTGGACAACAGGATAATAAAGAACAGATACGGCCGCCTTTTTTTCGAAAGCCTTCCAGATATGACTGTAACCCATGAACTGGAGGATGTGCGGAAGTTTTTTAAGGAATAAAATAATCGGAGGCAAACCTTGACTTTAAAACCATGGAAAATCATATCAACAAAACGTAATGAACTGATAAAATTTTTTAATCTGCGCACGGACAGGGCAGTCTCGCCCCGGACCGATCTCCCCCATGATTTCTATGTGCTTGAGTCCTCAGGCTGGATCAATGTCATCCCCCTGACGCCTCAAGACGATGTAATCCTTATCCGCCAGTACCGGCACGGGATACAGGGCTTTACCCTGGAGATACCGGGGGGGCTGATAGAACATGGCGATACCCCTGAAGGGGCGGCGGCAAGGGAGTTATATGAGGAGACAGGATACAGGGCAAAAGAGATGATCTTCCTGGGCAGCGTACATGCAAACCCGGCAATCCTCAACAACATCTGCTACACCTACATTGCCAGGGACGTCTACCCCGCAGGGAAACAGGACCTGGATGATTCCGAGGATATTGAGATAGTGATAAAACCCCTTGCAGAGATCCCCAAGCTCATAAAAGAAGGCGAGATAACCCATTCCCTGATCCTTGCGGCCTTCTACAGGTTTTACATGGAATATAAAAAGTAATTTTTTCTTGACTTATAATGAGCATATGCTCATTATAAAGATGATTATCAAGGCACCATCATGACAAGACCCAAATACTGCAGAAAGATCGATTGCGCACCGGAGGTGACCTACTTTAAACCAAAGGGCATCCCGGCCTCCCTGCTGGAAGAGGTTCTCTTAACGCTGGATGAATTCGAGGCAGTCAGGCTTGCGGA
>Ga0153915_10002491_pt1 | contig 16801 bp, 15 predicted proteins | sample Opewatmetagenome_2_FD_107003 | JGI IMG/M metagenome (GOLD analysis project Ga0153915, IMG submission 107003) | Freshwater wetland microbial communities from Ohio, USA - Open water 3 Core 3 Depth 3 metaG | ecosystem: Environmental > Aquatic > Freshwater > Wetlands | place: USA: Ohio, Lake Erie...
AGCATTCCCTGATGCCCGATGGGAGATACAATGATCCATGTCATGCTGAAGTCATCGACTAACTCGATAATCTGGGTCTCGCTCACATCATTGTGCATGATACGTCTTTGATAGACATCTACTCCAAGGATTGTCTTCTTGACACCCAAGAGATCGGTCACTGTCTTCACTGTGGTGCCGGGTCCCAGGATATAGGTTCCTTGAGGAACCATCTGGTCAATGATGTAGTTGGCAATGGCCACCTGTGCCTCGTGCTCATCGATGGTTTCAGGACTTGCTTGTTTGGCTCCCTGGAATCGGGCTGGAACTGATGGCCCCTTCATGTAGCCATAGAGACGGATGACGAAACGGTCCTCGCGATATGCCTCCTCATCAGCGTCCATGATTTCAAAGTCTGCGGTCCCTGCCCCTCCATCAAGAACAAGATTGACGACCTCTGCTGCATCCGTAGGATTCACAACGAAGATGCCGCTGTACATCTTCACTCCAGACGGAACACCCAGCACGAGAAGGTCATCGAGACCTTCCGCCATAATCGCATCTAGGATGTCGCGTGCTGTGCCATCGCCTCCAACAAAGACCAAGAGACGAACTCCCGCCTTGTAGAGCGCAAGAGTACACTGACGCGTGTCCTCAGAGCTGGTCGTGTCACTTATCTTGAGATCGACTACTTTGTGCTCCAAACCCATCTCTTGGCTGACATCCTCTCCCATCTGGAGAGGACAGACAATCAGATCCAGTCGTGGGTTGCCTTGGACAAGGGGAGCCAGAGCCTGTAAGAACTCCATTGCTCGAACTGGTGCCACAGGAGTCGCTCCAAGGCTAATTGCCTCTTCAACAACACCATCAGTCCCTTTGAGGCCGACACGACCACCCATCCCCGCAATCGGATTGACAAGAAGACCAAGGTATAACACAGCTACAAGACTCCTGCATCGCTAGTAAGACAACCCACCTCTAAAGTAGTTGTATTCAGTCCTTGAGAGCGTTGACTTGGGCTGCAGATTGTATCCAGAAAGACACCCGAACGAGAACCTCTTCGAGAAATCTATCCCTGTTGTCGGGTGTTGCGTCTTCGGGCCACTTGTTCTTGCGATATTCATCGAACTTCTTGAACGAGCGGCCATACTTGGTGGTCAGCGGTAACTCAACCCGTTTGTCGCACATTGTATTCAGAGCACGGATGAGAGTGACAAAGTCGAACTTCAATCGAATCAACCATTTTCGCACGGCGATGAAGAAGGCACGGTCATTTGATTGGTCCCATGACAGACCTTTCAGAGCCTCTCTGTTTCCGCCGTCGATTCTCTCAGAGTTGAAGCTGCATCCCTTATCGTAGTTGCACCGAGCTCTCACATAGAGATTCTTCTTTGACATCCAGAGGATATTCTCATGCTCTCCCTTCTTTCTCATGACTTCCTTGTGATTGCCAGCAGGAAACACAAGCTCGACTACACCGCCTTCCTTGAAAGCACCTCCAGCTTTGAAGTACAGGTCCAGTGCCCAGGCGAGTGCAGGGATGGTGTTTACGGGATAGGATTCATCGGGGTCTGTCATTGTTGCACGTCACATCAATCATTCTTACTGTTATGAATTAGCTCTCTGGTAAAAGTGAAGACACACTCCTTGCCAGAAATGGTGGAGCTACATTTCCTTCTGCTCACGATCAGCGACGAGGACCCTAGCAAGCTGCTCAAAGATATCGATGATTCCTTCTCCAGTCTTTGCGCTCGACTCGACATATGGCATGCTATGGCTGTCCGCGAATTCGCGTCCCTCTGATGGTTCAACCACGCGGTCGGGAAGATCGGTCTTGTTCGCTACTAGAATCAGTGGTATATCCTTTCCAAGCGCCTTGTGGAGTTCCTCTAGCCACTCCTGGAGCACGATGAAGGTTCTTCGTCTCGTCACATCATAGACGAGTATCCCACCGCTCGAACCCCTATAGTACATGGGTCTGAGAATCTGAAACCGAGACTGCCCTGCAACATCCCAGATTTGCAGTTTCACAGTCACCTTTTCGCGCTCCGACTTTACAATTTCAACATTCTTGACAGCAAACTGGGAGCCAATAGTAGTCTTGTAATCAGTCCTGAAGAATCCGTGAGAAAAGCGGGTGACTATGGCTGTCTTTCCCACTGCGCCCTCTCCTAAGACCACGATTTTGAACAAGAAGTCATAGGTGCTACTCATAGCGCAGTCCTCCAGCTGTAGAATCGATGTGGAATGCATACGTGGCTACGCCATTGACATATGAAGAGTCTCTGTGTGTATTCATGAAAGATCCCCATGCAGTCTATCGGCCTGAACAGTGGTTGCGCATTCGAAGCCTAAGTTACTGATGGCACTAATAAGGTTTCGCGATATATTGAGCAACGAGACCAGAACAGAACAAAGGTGAGAGACGGTGAGCTAACCCTCTTCCTCAACCCAAGAAACGAATTCGCGCAGTAACCTATTGAACTCCTTGGGGTGCTCGATCATTGGTTTGAGGACGAGTGACAATCGCATAACGACCCAATTTCACTGTAATGTATTGTTCAGGTATCTTTTTCTCTAGAGCATACAGACATGGTACCTGTGAGCTCCATGGCGGACAGACTCTTCGGAACAACGGGCGTGCGAAAGGTCTACGGAAAAGAGTTCGACCTTGAGATGGCATTGGACTTAGGAAAAGCACTCGGAACACTGCTGGGTGGAGGAACGGTCCTCCTAGCACGAGACACGAGAACCACAGGGCTCATGGTCGCCGATGCGCTCTCTGCTGGTTTGCTATCCACAGGGGTGAACGTAGTCAGAACAGGCATCATCCCGACACCTACGCTGGCCTTCACAGTGATGAACAGAAGACTCGATGCGGGCGTCATGGTTACTGCATCGCACAACCCACCAGAGTATACGGGAGTAAAATTCTGGTCTAAGAATAGTATGGGCTTTACACCCGAAGAGGAAGAGAAGATTGAGCGGATCTATGTATCAAGGAAATTCAAGGTTGCACCCTGGAATCAGCTGGGAAAGGAGTCCACAACAGAAAGCGCTGCTGACGAACACATCGAGGCAATCCTAGCAAGGTGCGATGCAGAGCTGATAAGGTCGAAGTCATTCACAATAGTAGTTGACCCGGGTAACGGCGCAGCATCTGTTCTCACTCCATATCTCATGCAGAGACTTGCTAGCAAGATCGTCACGATAAACAGTCAGCCGGACGGACACTTTCCAGGAAGAGTTTCTGAACCAGATGAGAGCTCCCTTGGTGATCTCATTCAGATGGTGAAGGAGATTGGTGCAGACCTTGGTATCGCTCATGATGGTGATGCTGATAGGGTGGTGTTTGTGACTGAGAAGGGCGAGGTAGTCAGAGGAGATAGAACGATTGCGCTTCTCGCTCAAGACTATCTTGGCACTACGAAGGGGGGGACTTTGGTCACCACTGTGGATAGCTCATTGGTGCTTGACGAAACCGTCAAGAAAAGAGGCGGCAAGACAATTCGAACACCTGTGGGGGATATCCAGGTTGCAGTCAAAGTAAAGGAAACTGATGCAGTCATGGGTGGCGAGGCCTGTGGTGTGTTCATTCTCCCAGAGTTCCACCTTGCGCCGGAGCCATTCCTCACAGCCTGCAGGATTCTTGAAAAAATGGCAAGAACAGGAAAGAGTCTTGGAGAGCTGATCTCAGGCATTCCAGCATATCCTCTAGTGAAGACCAAACTGAAATGTCCAAATGAGAAGAAGGCACAGGTAATGGAAGCTCTTGCAGAGGTGCTCCCTAAGGCACTGGAGAATGTCGTGCAGGTTCTAACAGTGGACGGCATTGGGATTACTCTAAAAGAGGGATGGGTCCTAGTACGACCGTCAGGTACAGAACCGGTGATAAGAATCACGTGTGAGGGTCCCACAGAGGCGCTGGTCAAGAAAGTATCGAATACAGCGAAGCTTGCTGTTGAGAAGACAATCAAATCGATATGACATGATTTGTTTCGATAATGCAGACAAGATTTATAGCGGATTCCGCGACCTCTTCAGACAGTTGATGGAGCTAGACCAATGAGCAAAGAGAAGAAGGAACTTGAAGATGCTGTGATGGGGGAGTTCGAGTGGGCACTTCAGGATCCAAATACACAGAAGATTCGCCAGCTCGGGGAAGTTGTGAGTATCATCACTACTAAGCTCACAGAAGCCATTAGCAATCTACAGGCAACAACAGCTCAGCTCCAATCGCAAGTCAGCGCTTTGGAATCAAGGATTGATTCTCTCTCGAGCCGCGCCTCTGGTGGCGCAACCATATCAGCAGGACCCTCAGCAGCCGGAGGACAGCCAATTGCTGGCATGGCAAGAGCCCCAACAGCTCCACCGCCCTCGCCAGGGGGAGGCATGAGCATGATGGGCGAACTCAAGCAACTTCTAGCTGCCAGAAAGAGAAAGGCAGACTAACCGTAGTAGCCAGATGCCTCACACAAGACTTTCAACGCTGTTTTCTCTATAGAACGGTCCAGCATGTTCAGGAAGGGTAATCGAAAAGGCCTCAGCACGCTCGCATTTCGCTTGGACTCCGCGAAGACGTGTCCTCGCATCGTAGAGCTTCTCATAGAAGAGATCGGCTTTCTCAATCTGTGACTTGTGTTCTTTGATCGCGTTGAAAGCATACTCAAACGAGTCCGAAATATCAACATACACGTGGGGTCGGGAAATCAAGGTGTTGATCTCCATGTTGTAGATTCTTTCAACGCGGTGTGCATCATCAAAGAGTGTTGTGTGGGATGCCCATTCAACAGCATCGAAGACTATCTGTGCGCAGTGTTGATGATTCACATTGTAGTCTCCAGAGAAGTGAGTTATCACTATCTTCGGACGCGATTTGAGAATCGCTCCGACGACTTCATTTCGAAGGCTCATGTCAATGGCAAAGTCATCGCGCTCGCTTAGATAGAGGTTCCGCACACCAAGCTGGGCGCATGCAGACTTCATTTCGTCGTTCCTTATTCCATTGCCCGTCATACAGTGCACGTCGACAGGAATCCCCATGTCAGCATGTCTTCGTATCGTACCGCCGGCACCCAGACTCTCGTCATCGGGGTGTGCAACCACAACAAGGATAGAGCTCATATGTGAGTGTTCTTTCAGTATCTAATCAAGGTTTGGCATGTTCGATTGTGCAGACCAAGTGCCTTAAAGGGGAACAGGAATAGACCAGTCAGAAGGTATGGCTATGCGAATTGGTGTGAATCTCTACCCTTCATTTGGCGGTAGCGGTCATGTTGCAACCCGACTTGGCCAACACTTGGCGAACAAAGGACACATAATCCACTTCATCACCTATCAGAGACCCTTCTCATTGATGTGGCAGCAGACAGAGGGCGTCCATGTCGACCTTGTGGACAGCTTTGATTATCCTCTGTTTGACACGATTGGACCCCCCTATACTATGGCGCTCACATCAAAAATCGTCAAGGTTGCAAAGGATGCGGGGTTGGACCTCATCCATGCGCACTATGCGATTCCTCATGCGATGGCGGCATATATGGCTCGTGAGATTAATGGGATTCCCTATGTGGTCACACTTCATGGCTCTGATGTGCATACACTAGGTCAGGATCCTGCATACAAGCCAGTTGTCCAGCACACCGTGGAGAATGCTGATGCTGTGACTGCGGTCTCCCAATTCCTAGCAGACAAAGCTCACAAAGAGCTCGGAATCAAGAGGGATATTCATGTCATCCCGAACTTCATTGATACAACGCAGTTCTCCAAGGTTTCAGGGATCAGACTTCTTGTTGAGAGGGGGTGTGTATCAGTACGGAGTGAGAAGGATGCCTTTGAGATAGAACCAGAGGATAGGATATTGCTTCACGCCTCCAATTTTCGAAAGGTCAAACGTGTCGTTGAACTTGTCGAGATCATGCGCACTGTCGTAGACCATAACCCAAATGCAAGACTCGTGATTGCAGGCGATGGACCCACACGTATTGACGTCGAGCGGCGAATAGAGGACCTGAAACTGTGTGATAATGTACATCTCTTGGGTGTGAAAAGCAACATGCAGGAAATCATGTGTTCCTCTGACATCTTCTTGCTCAATTCGACACTTGAGGGAATGCCTCTGACGCTCTTGGAGGCGATGGCCTGTAGTCTTCCTGTGATTACAACACCTGCAGGCGGAATTCCTGAGCTTGTTCGTGCAGACAAGGATGGAATTGTCACGAAGGGCTTCGAGAAGGAGGAATTTGCGCAGGCAATTCTTCACCTCCTTGAGAATGAGGGCGAGAGAAAGAGACTGGCGAAGGCAGGTCGACAACGTGTCAATGTTTTTGACGCCAACAAGATTGTTCCTATGTACGAGAATGTGTTCAACGAAGTCGTCAAACGGTGAGGAGGACGTATTATCGTGAAGCCGAGCGTCTATGATGTGTATCACGACTTCGTCTGGAAAGGGAAAGACACTAAGCTCGCTCAGACACTGTATGATAGTCCGCCGCTCACAATGAATGGGATCTGTGATCGAGTGCCAGAGCTCATGAAGAAGTATGAGAAGACTCTCTGGCATATTGACGAACGGATGAAGCTTCTTGAGAGAGCCCTCATCTCCTCGAATCGGGACCTTGGATGCCTCACAGAAGACACCAAATCCAGTATCAGCTCTCTGAAGAACGGAGCCATTGAGTCGGCGCACCAGACTGTGGTTCTGGGGGGTCCTGTGTATGTCCTGAACAAGGCGGCAACAGCAAGACGACTTGCCAGTCTATGCGCTGAGAGAGGACTTGACCTTGCACCCTTCTTCTGTCTTGCGGACTATGACATTGTTCAGCCAGAACTCACGAATATCCGCCTACCTGTACTGGGCTCAGAGTGCTCACTCGTGAGCATTCCAGTGCCTGAGGGCTATGAGAACTCACCAGTGAGTGTGCTCCCCCTACCAGCGAGAGACTGGTACAATCAGGTTGAGGACGATATCAGGACAACCTACAGGCCGATGTTCAAAGCACTAGAGGGATCTTCTAGAACGCTTCTAGATGAGCGGCTTGAGCAGGCCTTGTCGATTCTTCGGTGGAGTTACACCAACTCCACAACTCTGGCAGAATGGGCAGCACGAACACTGGGCAGGCTGTTCAATATAGAAGGCGATTTGGGCATCCCATTGCTCTCAGCATCTTCTGAGGGTATCAGAGACCTTCTTGTCGAGGGTCTAGAGTTCCTTCTGGCTCGTGAGAACCGGGAGAGATTCCTGGCCATGTTCAATGAAGTGACCACACTGATCGAGGAGAAAGGATACAATCCTGGAATTGGTCTCAGAGGAACTGACTACGTGCCATTCTTCTACGAATGCCCCGGAGAGACCTGCAACAAAGCAAGAACAGAGTTTCACTATGAGGAAAGAGGGACTACTGCCCTTCTCACTGGAACCTGCCCATCCTGCTCTGAGAAGATTGAGATTGAAACATCCGCAGATACACCATATCTCGGTGATATTGCTCGGAGTATCTCGCTCCGCGTAGACTCCAGACAATTAGCAATCGACTCAATAATACCAATCGTCACGCATGTTGGAGGTGCCGGCGAGACAGCATACTATGCACAAGTGATACCCAGTGCGAGAGCAATCTCAGCCCCGTTCCCTATGTTCGTCAAGTATCCACGGGTCTACTTCAACACTCCCTGGAATGAGCAATTGGCAAAATCACTTGAAGGGAAAGAGATGCCGGTTCTTCAGGGAAGGAACTTGTTCAATATCATGGGGAGAGTTTCGAAGTACAGAAAGAAGAACCAGTTCGATGAGATGAATCAGGAACTTGAGAACCTTGAGAATCTGATACTGGAATGTCACGCCAAACTCAATAGCGAACTCAGAACTATAGAGCCAAGAATCGCTGCCGCATCAAAAGAGGAAGCAGCAACTCATCTAGGCCTCAGGATGGACCTAGAACGATATCTCAGTTGGGCCTTTGGTCAGTTTGCCGAGGGCAAGCTAGGACAAGAGTCTTCATGGTCATGGATCGAGTGGGCAATCAATTCAGGCTTCAGTGATCTATTCGGTCCCTACAATCGCGCATACACTGGTCAGATGAAGAATGGCGGCACTATCTTCGTCAACTTCTCATTATGATTGGACACAGACAGATGAGCGTCTGATATGGTTCTAGCCCAGCTCCTTTGACAATAGCTTTCCGAGTCGGGAAATCCCCTCATAGATGACGTCAGGAGGAGCATATGAGAAGCCCAGGCGCATAGTATTGCCTTCTGGTACGCTTGGCTCCAAGTCATTACTGTCAGCTGTAAGTTTATGTCCGGTGATAGGATAGAAGGGGCCTCCAGGCACATAGAGCAGGTCATTGGGAATCGCCACATCTTCCATGAACTTACTTGAATCGAAATCAGATTTATCACTCTGCCACCAGATGAAGAAACCTCCGGTCGGGTCACTACGCGTCCCGGCTGGAAATGACTCGTCAATTGCCTTTGCCATTGCCTCACACCTCTTCTTATACAATGGAATGGCAACTCTCATGGCATCATCGATGTGTTTGTTATAGTACTCGTCAAGGATGCGTTGGACAAGTGTTGTAGTACATAGGTCAAGGTATCCTTTATCCTTGAGAACCTGCTCTCTGACATTATCGGGTAGTATTGAATATCCAACTCTCAAGACAGCTGCCTCCTTACTACTGGTGCCAAGGTAAGCGACTCGAGAGTTATCCTTGTCGAGGGTCTTGATGGCCTTGGGAGTGTCTTTGAACTGAATCTCAGCATACGCTGCGTCCTCAAGAAGGAGGATGTTATGGTTCTCACAGATATCGAACAGAGCTCTACGTCTATTCATGGGCAGGGTAGTTCCCTTTGGATTGTCGCTGTCAGCAACAACATAGAGCAAGTCAGGATTCTTGCCAAATTTGATCTTCGAGAGGTGAATAGCTCGTTCGACAAACTCCGGAATAATCCCCTTGTTGTCGGTGGGCACAGTGATCACTCTTGCACCAAGTTTCACAGCAGGAACGAGAAATCCGAGGTATGCGGGAGCGGGCGTGATAATGACATCGCCAGGATCAATCAATGTGTCCAACAGGGCGTAGAGCGCCTGCTGCGACCCGTTCGTAATGGATACATCTTCCCATTGGGTTTCGCAATCAATAGGTATCTTACGGACCTTGCACATTCGCTTGGCCAGCGTCTTGAGGAACCATGGTGCGCCGCCCGTTGGACCGTAGTTCAGGTCATCCAGAGCCATCATCGGGTCTTTCTTATACCTAACACTCAGTTCAGCCATGATGTCAGCGAAAGTATCAGTAGGGACTATGCCGGGCTTTCCGCCTGCAAAATAGTACTTGACCTTGTATTTGAGAAGTGCACGTATTTGAGACTCCTCAATAAAAGAAGTCCAAGTAGCAAAACCGTAGCTATTGTCATTTGCCATTGGTTCTCACCAAGAAAATTTACCACGATACTGCAGAGAAGCATGAACACTTCTGTACACGAATAGAGAGTGTCATCCTTTAACAGTTTCTAAGGTAGCAGCTTTCGAAACGCTCTCTTCCGAACCGTGATGTACGGAAGTGGTCGTCCAATCTATACATTTACGCTAGACCTGAATCATGAGACGGACTAACGAGTTTCGGCGGCTAGAGCAGCTGCAGCAGCTGCCGGGTCAGGAGCCTCGACGATGGATCGTGCTGCAATGACAAAGTTCGCACCTGCTTCAATTGCATCACGGGCACTGCCGCCTTGAGCACCGACTCCCGGGCACATGATAGGTATCTCGTCACCGAGCACTGCCTTGATTTCCTGAATCTTCTCAGGAAAAGTGGCGCCCACAATGACACCATCTACGTCCCAGAGCCGGGCTTGACGTGCAAAGCGCAGATAGAGGGGTTCAGGTTTTCGTGATTTCTCATCAGCAGCCACGGTCAGACCAAAACCATCTTTCGCACCTGGATGTGACATGTAGCAGAGAGTGATGACGCCTCGTTTTCGATTGGTCGCCGCCTCAAACACGCTGTCGAGACCGCCCTCCATCCCTATGAAAGGACTGACAATAATCGCATCGAACCCAGCATCAAAATAGTACTTCGTAATCACCCTGTTTGTGTTCTCGACATCATTTAGTTTGCAGTCTATGATCGCTGTCAAGCCCTCAGCATGAATCTTATCGACCAATCGTGGAATACCTTCATAGACTCCAAGAGGTAGGACTAGCTGCCTGTTTATCTTGAATGCAGCTGCATGTTCTGCAGTCTGTGAGACAAGACGCAGTGCCTCCTTTTCTAATCGGTCCTTCTCAGCCTTTATGCCAGCAGCATCTTTGCCTGTCATGTTCGCGACCAGATCCAGACCGATAATCAATTTGCTCTTCTTCACGAAACTTGTGGCTGTGAGCTTTCGCTTGTACACATGGTTCACTCCTATATCCCAATGAATGCTCATTACTTCAGGGTGTTGCCAATTCCTATGAGGTGCATCCAAATAAATTCTCGTTCGCTGGATTCTGCATGTACCAGCAACGCAAACTTATATCAGACTCTGCCATTTGAAAGAACGGAGAAGGAAGATTGAGTCCGGATTGGTTGATGTCAAGACTGACCGTTGTATTATTGGCTATAGCCGGGCCTATCTATTTCTTCTTGCTGATGCTGTTCATCCCGCAGATGATGCCCTTTGCTGATCCGTTCTTTAATCTGCTTTTTCACTATCTTGCAGCACCTATCGTCTTCTCTTTACCCTGGGTGGGCACCATCTATTACCAGCGGTACAGACTAGCGAATACTGCCCATATCATGGATGAGACCATCACCGCAGTTCCTCTCAGATGGAGAATGTTCTATGGAGCAAATGCTCTCTTTGTCCTGATGCTGTTCGTACTGCCCATGGCAACACCTGTTATCGCGATTGTAGAAGGACTCGCTGTTGCCGTGCATGTGTTTCGTCTTGTTGGCCTTGGTAAGCTAGGAGGGGGCAAGCCGGCTGCCTTTCTCGGCATCATCGTGGCACTGGCGCTCATCATATTTCCAGCATTCGTGATGTTTGTTTTCATTCCTGGTTATATGGTAGTATGGAACACGATTCTCCAGACATGGACTGATTTCTGGTTAGATGTCACATATGGCGTTGCGCAGTGCCTTGTCAATGCCCTCAGCTTTGGTGCCCCTGTATATTTCATCTACTATGGTGCTCAGGAGTATGATAAAGGGCTCTATGGGGAAGTGTACACGAAAACGCCGACAATTTGGATAAGACTGGGAGAACTCATCCTCTTCTCCATATTCCTAGTGATTTATCTGCCCCCGATCCCAACACCTCTTGGAGTCATCCCTTTTCTGGACCTCTCAGTCCTCTTTCAGAACTATATCAACTGGATTTCTCTTGGAATAGTATCCATTATGGTCCTAGTTAAAGTAGTTCTCAGGGTCAAGAGAGACAGCACGATGGGCGGAGCGACTAACATTATTGTTATAGGGCTGTTTCTCGCAGTTGAACTCTTCAATAGAACTGACTTCTTCCTAAAGACCTCGATAATCCTGTTGGCATTCATTGTCTATGCGGCGCTTGCAATCGTAAGCTACCTCAGAGCCTCCTCAAGGGAGCTCTACTAAGATCATAGAGTACTTCCGCTGAAGTGCCTGAATACCGACTACATATCAATTATATCGAGTTTCTTCGTGAGCCTAATGATGGGGAGAAAGACAGTCATCGGCTCGGACTCGGCAAACGTGTCAACAAACTCGATGGTTTCTTTTGGTCTGCCCTTATAGGCAATGAAGTTGCCCTTCGGAGGTCCGTCACCCTCTGCATGAACCCAGAGAGGCAGTCCATACATCTCATAGTATCCATGATTGGAGATCAGGGTCCCATAGATGTGCTTTCCCTTGTGCTCAAAATACAGCATACTCGCAGGTCGTTCTCTCTGCGACCAAGAAACAAGCATTCTTACCAGGTCAATCATAGAAGCTATCTTCATGTTTACTGGGGGTCGAATATCGTCATTGCTCATTCTCTCGCGCACCAAATCGCATTTCGTTCCTTTCCTTATAAGAGCAAGCATTGTGATATGCAACACCGCTCATTCAGCTAGGAGCACGAAGGACAGCTCGTATCTTGTCGGCAATGGAGATGACTGACTTTCGGTTGAAACCAACGACAACAATTGGTAAGCTCAATAACGACTGGCTGCTAGCAATAGAGAATACTATGCGAACGCCCTCTCGTCGGTAGCAGACGAAAGTGAAACCATCTTCATGAATCATCTGCTCAAGCTCTGCGCCAGCTGTATCTATTGCATTTGCAGCAAAGCTGATGAGATCTGACGCATCACTGTCTTCGCGGTTCACGACAATAGTATCCCGAATGTCATGTTCTGAAGTGAAGAGAAAACCATGCGATGCCGGACTATACAGAACCTTCCTTGTTATTGCCTTCGAGAGAAGTTCCTTCGAAACCGGACCGAATGCTTTCACGAGTACCCTTGAAGAGTCAAAGTCCGAAGTCCTGATTCTTTCAACTTCAACTTCGAAAGGCATGACTTCCTCTGCGACGACAGGTTCCTCAAGGCGAGGCGACGGTTCATCGGTAATGGAGAAGCCCTGCTTCTGGTGGTCAAAGAGAGTCTTGACATAGTCTCGCATCCACTCATCGAGAAGCAGCCAGTCCTCTTTGCTCAACTTCAGCGGAGGTCGTGGTACTTCTGGCAACTCCTCAGCAAATGCTTCTTCCGAACCCTCGTACTCATCCGCTGATCCCTCAATTGGCTCAGTCGCCTTGGGCTCTTCGGCTGGCGCTGTTTCCTCAGAAGCCTCCTCTGGCATTAGGAGCTTGACCGCTTCAAAGAGGCCTGATAGTCGATCAGTACCTCCATGCTGTGAGAGACGCGGACGGACCTGCATGATGAAACCCCTCCTGTTCTCAGTGGTCTGGTCGAAGACCAGGGCAACGCCTCGCGGAAGACCGCTGATGAACGCCTTATCGCGGAATTGATCTGGCATCACAGCTGGAGCCCGATGTTGGAGAGCTCTAATGTCATCATCATGGGACAGTGAGTGAGAGATGATGATATCTGCTTGTGAGATTGCTTCATCGGACACTGCTGATGGTTGCTGTGTGCAAAGAACAAGACTACAGCCAAACCTTCGTCCAAGCTTTGCATAGCTCACAATCGCATCCTTGGCAGGGGTAGCTCCTGACCGTGGTACAAGGGTGTGGGCCTCATCAATGATTAACCAGGTGGGTGGCAGTTCTTCCCGCGCACTCGTACCCTCATCGGTCCAAGCCATACGATAGGTCAGGACTTGACGGCACAGCATGTTTGTCAGAATTGCGAGCACGGCCTCGGCATCCGAACCGAGAGGCGCTACATCAATGACTGTGATTTGCCCTGCGACAGCTAAGTCCTGAGCGCTTGTGCCGCCAGGAATGAAGACTCCTAGTCTATCAGCACGCCGTAGCCTCTGGATAATGGCAGTCCTTGAAGCAGGTTTGTAGAACTCGACAATGGTCGGATTGGACTCGATACAGTTGATCAAATCTGTGATGCTGAAATCTCGCTTGAGCTGCATATGCTCTCCGGACTCGAGGGTGTATCCCTTTCGTACAGCGTCCAGGGTTTCAGCTATCAAGTTCTCCATAGCAGTACTGAGTGTACCACCCTTCTCCAGTACGTATCCCCAGTCTGAAACGGAGAGCTCTCGTGGCCCAATGGACAATGGAAAGAGACGAGCCTTCTTCTTTATCTCTTCAGGGAGTCCTACGTATGTCCTTCGGGGTATGTAGACATTCACCGGGAATCCCTTTGCCTCATAGCCCCACTTCCTGAGAATATCTGCCTGCTCGTCATTTGCATCAACCATCTGTCGAAAGACATCCACAGTGTCCACTACGACTGCAGCAACCTCAATCTCTCGACGCTCCATGGCTAGAGCAATTTCCTCAGCAATGATTCCAAGCGTGTAGCTCTTTCCCGATCCCCTCTTTCCTGCAACAAACATGACATGAGGGCTCATGAGGTCAAGTTTCACGGGCATCCCCATGAGTGAGGTCAGAACATCATCAGAGGTCTCTGTAACACCTCCCACCATGCCCAGACCTACAGAGTGGTACTTCCGATGGAATGACTCCGAACGCCCAAGGACTACTCCAACGCTGAGGTCGACGTGCAGGTCGAGAGGGTCACCTACGCGGGGATGGTATGGCAATAGGGACTTTGGGAGCAACTCTATTGGTCTATCTGAATCTCGCGGACTCTCGGGATCCTCATCTTCTGGCGTGTCTTGATTTCCCGGTTCGTTCAACTGTGCACCTCCTGACGACTCTGTCTTGACCTCGGATAAAGCTTAGCTTGATAGTGCCTTGACGCGCGATTCGCGGCCGGAATCCAAGAATCCGGATTCCTATGAGAATGTGTTTGCAGCAGCGCACTGGTTTCTACAATTGTCTAGTAAAACCATTCGCCCTTTGAGTCCTAGTCATGAATGACCAACTCAACTCGAATGCGCAATCTTGAATGCCTGTGGTCTCTAGCAGGAATTCGCAGTTTCAGCAAGACTCAAAACGCAATCCGAATAGAGAACCTATCATGCAAGACCTGATTCAAGGCGGAAGTTTTGTCTACATATTCCTTGATGCTAAGCGGAATTGGATTCGCAAAGTCCAAGCTGGAGAGAGTTTCCACTCAAATAAGGGGATCATCAAGTACGACGACATCATTGGCAAGCCGTACGGCATTAGGACTGTGAGCCACTCGGGAGTCGTCTTTCAGGTCCACAGACCAAGCCCAACTGATATTCAGATATCTATGGGCCGAAACACGCAGATCATCTACCCAAAGGATGCAGGCATCATCTTTGTTGAGGCTGGCATTGGTGCAGGGTCCCGCGTGGTCGAGTCTGGCACAGGCTCAGGTGCACTCACCGGTATGCTGGCACGAGCTGTGGGTCCGACAGGTCATGTCTACACCTATGAGATTCGAGAAGACATGTTCCAGGGAGCAAAGAAGAATCTGGAGAAGTTCGGACTGACTGAGAATGTGACCCAGTACAATCAGGATATCCTTCAGGGCATCAAGGAGGAGGACGTCGATGCCGTCGTGCTGGACTTAGCAACACCATGGGAAGTCGTCAATGAGGCACACAGGGTGCTTAAGCCGAGCCATCACTTAGCAAGCTACAGTCCTACGATTGAACAGGTCATGAAGACATGCACTGCCTTGGCTCATGATGGAAAGTGGGGCATGATCAAGACACTAGAAATTTTCGAGCGGGAGATCATGGTGAGAGAGAACAAGACCCGACCAACCACTTGGATGGTCGGACATACAGGGTATATGACATTTGCACGTAGTATGATAGAGCAAGAAGAGTACAAGTCTTCAGAGTTACTTCGGCAGGAAACAAAGCCTTAAATTCAGTCATTCCATCAGAGCTTGTTGTCGATTATTGTCGACGGCTGTGGATAGTAATGACGTATCGCCATAAGCGGGATCCGTGTATGAAGAACACCAAGGACATCATTGAAGACCTCCTGCGCGCGCGCAATGGTGATTACGACCTGACAGATTCATCGCGCAAGGGTTACTCTCTAAAGCGAAGAGATGCGGGTCATATCGAGAATGGGTCGAATATTTTAGAGAGCGATGACACCAGAGAATGTACAGACCTCGATGAGATGGGGAACTACCGACCATGTCAAGAGATTGACTTTGAGGTCATGAAAGTCAAAGAGATCTTCGAGAAGAAGAAGAAGCGGAGAAACTACATCGAGTTTAAAGCGGACCATGCGAAAATCAAGTGAGGAGGGTGTGGAATGTCGAATAATCACGATTTTGAGGCGCTTGAGAAAGAGGTTCGAGAACTCAAGAAGACCGTCTACAGTCTCAAGAATACAGTCATTGAACTCACAAATCAGCTGGAGTTGAGTGCCGGGGCCTCACCATATGAAGGCGGGCAGTACAACATATTCACCAATAGGTCCAACACGCTCGAGGGCGATGTGAGCTGGAACAGACTTCTCACTCTACTAAGCAATGCTGAGCGTGGTCTCACGACGACAGAACTCGCAAAGAGATGGGGAAAGTCGAGGACACGCACAAGTGAGGTACTGAATATGCTGGCCGATGATGGCCACATTGTCAAGTATAGAGATGGTCGGATGATTCGATTCCGATCAGCTGAAGACTGATCTGTGACTGTCGTTTCAGGACTGCTTCAGGCTAAGAATCCCTCCCACAAAAGGGAAGATCCTGCTCTTGCATATGGTAAGTCACCAGATACGACATAGAAGACAGTAGGCGCTACTTTCGTTTGGCGTAAGTACTCTTAAGTAAGTGCTAAGCTATCGAATCGTGGGCAAGACTCATCTAGGAGGACCCATGATTGGCCAATGTTCTACCCGGCTCCGAGAAGACAGATAGCACACCTGTCGAAGACGCTACAGTCTACACAAGTTTGCTGTTTGAACTGAACCTAAAGGCGCAGGATGCTGTCAGGGAGTTTGCTCTTCATGATATTGATGATAAGGAAGGCCTTGAGAAAGATCGTATTGCCATGCACGATGCATTCACGGAGCTATATGATAGTGTGGCAGCATTCAGTGAACAGGTCATGATGGGAGACTTCGACATGGCCTACCTGAGGAACCGGGTAGCAGAATCCGAGGGGGAAGTGAAGCAACAGCTCGAGACTGCAGTCGAGGAACTCACCGCAGAGAACCAAAAGAATCTAGCAGATGTATGGATGGCAAAGGTCCTAGCATGGTTGCATCAGGCAGCTGCTGCAAGTGGGCCATTCGTAGAGAGCGAACATGATAACAAACATCGTAGCGCGTCAAAGTA
>Ga0153915_10002492_pt1 | contig 16801 bp, 12 predicted proteins | sample Opewatmetagenome_2_FD_107003 | JGI IMG/M metagenome (GOLD analysis project Ga0153915, IMG submission 107003) | Freshwater wetland microbial communities from Ohio, USA - Open water 3 Core 3 Depth 3 metaG | ecosystem: Environmental > Aquatic > Freshwater > Wetlands | place: USA: Ohio, Lake Erie...
CAATTTTACAGTTCCCGATCCCTCTCGACTCACTGAAGACTCTGGCATTAAACAAACGGCCTGAGCTCCTTGCGGCACGCGCACGGCTCGGGGCAAATGAGGCGTTGGTCGGTGCTGCGTTTAGCCAGCACCTCCCCACGCTATCTGCGACGGGAAACTACACATGGGGCGGTTTCAGTGAGCCGATAGTTCTTCTTCCTCAACTGTTCGGTCGCTGGACAGCCGGAATCTCCTTGAGTTTTCCAATCTTTCAGGGATTTGCGCTGGATGCTCAGGTCGACCAGGCCAGAGCAAGCGTTGATGCCGCACAGTCTTCACTTGACCTATTATCGGAAGACGTCCTTCTCGAAGTGGAGGAGAACTTCTACGCCCTGCAGGAATCCCTCGAACGAATCGCTGCGACGACGCGTCTTGTCGAGCAGGCAGAGCAGAACCTGAATCTTGCGCAACGCCAGTATGCTGCTGGAGTCGGCACCCCCCTCGATGTTGCAGATGCTCAGCTCACACGAGCAAACGCTCTCATAACCCATATACAAGCACAATACGACTATAACGTTGCCCTTGTGCGGCTCCGACGAGCCGTCGGTATCACATGGTTCTGATCCCCGGCAAGTGCTGGGGAGGAGGTCCACATGTTTCTTGGTTTGTTACTCCTGATTCTCGTGGTGGGTCTTTTCGTGCTCCTCGTACGCGTCGAGAGAATTGCGGGACGGTTGACCACTCTCGAATTCAAGATCGAACTAATCGAGAAAACTGCAGCACCCACCCAAGCCACGGCTGTTCCTCTCGTTCAGAACATCCCACTCCCGCTCCCTGAATCATCAAAGAAAGACGTTGAGATCCCAACCACGCCGGGACCTCTCCCTGCACCACAGCCGCCGATCACGCAGCCGCTGCCTACACCCTCACGGTCCAAAGAGGAATGGGAGGCTCTGATCGGCGGGAAGCTGCTAAACCGGATCGGAGCCGTCGCGCTGATTATCGGAGTCGGATTGTTCCTCAAATACGCCTTCGAGAACAACTGGATCACTGAGACACTGCGGGTCATTCTCGGAGCAGTAACCGGCGTTGCCGCACTCCTGTTCGCCGCCCGCGCACATCGAAAAGGATTTGAGATTTTTTCCCAAGGCCTTGTCGGTGCGGGCATCGCCATCCTTTACCTGTCGGTCTTTGCTTCATTCAACTTCTACCAGCTGCTGTCGCAACCCGTTGCGTTTGTGTTCATGGCAGCAGTCACCATCATCGCGTTCACACAAGCATTCCGATACGATTCTCTCGCCGTATCTCTTCTCGGTTGGTTTGGAGGATTCCTCACGCCGTTCCTTTTGAGCACGGGCGTTCCAAACGAAATTGGGCTCTTTTCGTATCTCTTCCTCCTCGACATCGGCCTGATCGCTGTACTGCGCGCGAGAGGCCGATGGTACATCCTCGAACCGCTTGCTCTCGGGGGAACCTATGTGATCTATTTTCTTTGGTTCCAAGAGTATTTCACTGCCGATATCCTCCCGATCACACTTTTGTTCCTCACATTGTTCTGGGGACTTTTCCACGGATTCGACCTTTTCCTTGAGCTCCGAACCACGGTTTCCTCCCCTTCAATCCGACGACTCGTCGCATCAGCAAACGCCATCCTTGCATTCATAGCGTTGCTCCTCGCAGTTGATCGGCTCACGGACAATCGTCTTGCAGAGGCCTCAGCAGTATATGGACTCCTCTACGCAGCCACAGCGCTTTTAAGTTGGCGCGTCAAACCTGATGCGAGAGTCGCCTTCCTTCAATACTGTCTGACCGCGGCAGTAGCTGTTGCATGCGCCATCGGGTGGGAGTTTGAGAAATTCTCGATCCCTATCGCCTGGACTATTGAGGCCGTGATGTTGCTAATCTTGGGAACCGCAATAGAGCGCCGGGGTCTCTGGTACGGCGGCGAAATTCTGCTCCTGGTCGCCCTTGCCGGCCTCTTCTCTACATTTGGAGCTCTCGCATACGAGCCCATCGGGATGTACACTCCAATCTGGAACACAAGGGCACTGGCATTCGTCATCATGGTGCTAGGATTTGTTTGCGGCACCGTCCTCGCTCGGCGTGACCTCAACGCGACTCACGCGGAGGTTCTTCAGTACGGATGGATCATTATCGCGTTGACGCTTCTAACGGTGGAGATCGACGACATCTTCCGCGCGATCTCTCTCGGCGCCGACGAGGTGACACGCACCTCCATCAGTTTCCAACGCTTCATCGCAGTTGGTGTCGGGTGGTCCGCCAGCGGTCTTGCACTGCTTGCTGGCGCTCGCACCCGTTTCGACCGCCCGTTGTTCTATGGAGGATGCTGGGTACTCCTGATCGGGGCATTGTTGACAACGCTGCGGGGTGCCGCCTATTCACCCATCGAGCTCTTCGCACCGATCCTCAACCTAAGATTCGCCGCGTTGCTGTTTGTAGTAGCATTGAGCTTTTTTGCCCTGCGCTGGCTGAAAGATCTTCGCGGCAGGAGCTCATGGGCTCAGGACTACCGTGGGGTGATCCGCATCACGATCGCAGCAATTGCCTTCGTGCTGTTGACCGCAGAGATTCGAGATTCCTTCGAGCGGGCCATCGGATCCGTAGTTGGTCCAGAATCTTCGCCTGAAGTTCCACGCCTCCGGAATCTCCAGCAGCTTAGCCTCTCTGGCGGCTGGTTAGTATACTCTGTCGGGCTTATGATTTTCGGCCTCTGGCGGCGCCTCCGTACATTGCGGATCATGGCCATTGCACTGTTCGGCTTTACGATTTTGAAAATCTTTATCTACGACCTTTCCTTTCTTGAGACGGTCTATCGGTTCATCTCGTTTATCGCCCTCGGTATAATCCTCCTTACAGTATCGTACCTCTATCAACGGTACCGCGCCATCATCACTGAGCCTTCCGCCGACTAAGCTCATCCACGGGGGGGCTCACCACAACCCCCCTGCAACATTTCCCCGCTGTTTTCGTCCAAATCAAGACGGGAGTACTACGCCCCCGCCTGTCAACCAAACCGGCATCGATCTTGTCTAACTTGCAGATGTCCAACTACGACGAGTTGCAGCTCCTCCAGCAGGCGAGGCAGGGGAACTCGGGAGCGTATCGGGTGCTGGTGGAACGTCACATGAAACAGGCGTACAATCTTGCCTTCAGTTTTGTGAACGACCACGCAAGCGCAGAGGACATTGCCCAGGAAGCGTTTGTTCGCGCCCATCACGCGCTTCCAGAGTTCCGGGGTGATGCGGGATTCGGGACATGGTTGTATCGCATCGTCACGAACCTCTCGCTCAACAAAATCAAGCAGCGAACACTGCTGACTGAACGCGAGATTGCAATGGACGCCATCCCTGCAGCTCAGAGTGGAGCAGAAGAGGAGACACACCGTGCCGATCTGCGCACGCACCTGGAGCGCGCGCTTCATGAGTTGCCGACCATGCAGAGAGCAGTCGTCATCCTCCGGCACCTCGACGGACTCTCGACAAGCCAGGTCAGCCGGATCCTCGGATGTTCGGAAGGTACGGTTAAGACCCATCTCTTCCGGGGATTGAAGAAGCTGCGGCAGAAATTGGAGTTCTTGAAGACTGAAGTTATATGAATTCACATTACGACATACAGCAATTGCTTTACGACTACGCCACCGGCGGACTTCCCGCCAACGAGAGAGATCGCGTGCAGGAACACTGCGTGACGTGCGCGGAATGCCGGTCAGACCTTGAGGCAATCCGTTCGGTGGCCGAATCACTGGCGCCTCATTCTCCGCTGCCAAGCGATGAGCGGAGTGATCTGTTCTGGGCTCAGTTCGCTGAAAACGTGGAGCGCCAAGTTTCGGAAAAGCCGCTCAGGGCTCCCGGAATATGGGCGCAGTTCGTTGATGAGCTCAAGATTCATCTCACGGGAAGCTGGAAGCCTGTGGGTGCTGCCGCGGCTGTGCTTGCCATCGCAATTGTGGCATTCGTGATTTCGTTCCCTTCATCACCAGACGCTGCCGTCGAACCATCCCCTGCAACCGCGGCCTCCCAATCCGACAGCACCGCCCGACAGCTGGCTGAGTACTACCGTAGGTCCAGAGTACTTCTTGTAGGGATCAACAATCTGAGCACGGCTCCCGGCGTGCAACTGGATCTTTCAAAAGAACGTCGGACGTCCCGTAAACTGGCGATGGAAGCAAGGACATTGCGGGCAAAAGCCCTGGACCCGCAATCAACCCAGCTGGTGGGCGACCTCGAGAAACTTTTCATCGAGCTTGCCAGTGCTGAGGACCGGCATCAGAAGCCCGTGCTCAATCTTGTGAGGACCGGTATGGAACAGGAGAATGTGCTATTCAAGATCCGCATGGCAGAGACAGCGTATGGCACCGGTGGCGTGATGTTCACCGGCGGGCGACGCTGAGGAGATTGCGATGAACACTCTTCGATTAAGTCTTCTTTGTGTGTGCCTGATTAATGCTGCAATAGCAGCCGCCCAGCCGTCCGGGTCCGGGCACCAGCCTCCGAGTGTTGGGTGGGCGATCCCCCCTGCGGCGTTAACCGACAATGGCCCGGAGAATCCTCAGGACGAAGGCTATCGGGTGTACCGCGAAGGTTATTTGCTTGTTCTTGATGAACAATGGCGTGCCGCCCGCGAAAAATTCGACGAGCTGGTTCGCAAGTTCCCAAAGAGCACATTCGTCGACGATGCCCAATATTGGTCCGCATACTCACTGATGCAGATCGACCAGAAGAAAGCAATCGAGGAGTACCGATCGTTCCTGAGGAGGCATCAGAAAAGCTCCTATTTCCCTGATGCATTGGCAGACATGGCACAACTCGAGGCCAGTTTGAAGAAATTCGCCCCGAACGCCCCGGGGGTGCACCCGCAAGACGGCCGGAGCTTCTCATACGAAATCCATATCGCTCCCCAGATCCAGCGCCTCGAACAACACCTCCGCTTCATGGCCGACCGACTGCCCCAGATATCCATCGCGCCTGTACCAACGCCGATCGAAATTGATGACAAGTCCATCGATAAGGCCACACAACTGAGGATGCAGGCTCTCGCTGCGCTCCGCGAAACAAAAGAGGATGAATGGTCATTCCAAACTCTCCGGACAATTGCGGAAGACGCGAAGCAACCACAGGCGCTTCGGCTTGTTGCCATGAATTCGCTCGCCGGGTACCAAAAGTTCGATGCTCTTCCCATCTACGTTGAGGTTGCCCGCGTCGACACGAGTCCCAGCATCCAGACATCGGCCATTTATTTGATCCGTCTGGCGGGAAAAGACAAGGACCGTCGGGTAGATGCCCTCGAGCAGGTCTTCCGCACCATCCCCGAATACCGTGCCCAACTTCTCAGCTCCACTCTCTATTCAATTGCCGAGGTGGGAAACGATCGGGCGGTTGATTTCCTTGGCCGCGTTGCCCAGACGAACAGCAGTTATGAGCTGAGAAGCGATGCGATTTTCTACCTAGGCAACATCGGGAACGAAAGGGCGCGCACCACCCTGTTCAAGATCCTGCAGGGGGATTAGAACCCAGGTCATGCCGTGTCAACCAATGGCCGACGAGAGTTGTCTAACAAACAAAAGAGGAGGTAGGTCATGATGGTTCGTTTTCTTGGCGTGCTGTTGGCAGGGACGCTGATCCTCAGCGCGGACGGATCTGCCGGCCCGCAGGAGAAGTCGGAGAAGCACGTTCTCGTCACAACCCGTTCGACTCGCCAGGGATGGCTCGGAGTTCAGATTCAGGACATGACTTCGAAGCTGGCAAAGAAGAAAAACCTTTCCACGGAGGAGGGAGCCCTTGTAACAAAAGTCACCGAGAAGAGTCCTGCCGAAAAAGGGGGCTTGAAGGAGGACGACCTCATAGTGGAATTCAACGGTCACGCAATCTATGACGGCGACGACCTGTCAAAGGCCGTCCGGCGTACAAAGCCTGGAACGACCGTCTCTGTGACTGTCCAACGAAAGAACGAAAAGAAGACACTGCAGGTAACAATCGGGAAAATGAATAGAAACGCCTGGCCGTTTGCAGTTTCCCCGATGGCGCCGGGGCTCAGGCATTATCGCTTCATGCAAAGCACCTCGACCTACGGTCTCACAATCCGGGATCTGAATTCACAGCTCGGTGAATACTTCGGGGTTTCCGAAGGAAAAGGAGTTCTCGTGGATGAGGTGGAAAAGGAAAGCGAGGCCGAAAAAGCCGGATTCAAGGCAGGCGATGTAATTGTCCGCGTGGGAAGCGATTCCGTGGAGGATGTCACCGACGTACAGGAAGCACTCCGAGACCAGAAAGAGGGGGAGAAGGTAGATATCGAGGTTCTTCGAAAGGGTTCGCGCAAGACACTCACCTTAACTGCGAGTGACGAAGATCTGTCGAACGTATATGAGTTTCGCTCAATGGTCCCTCCGTTCCACATTGAGATTGATCCCGAGATTCGTGAGAACCTAGGGAAAGAGTTCAGGAATCAATTGGAGGAGCTCAAACACGAACGATCGAATACCTTGAAGCTGCACATGAAAGACCTGCAGGAACAGCTCAGGTCGATGGGCAGACAGATCCGCGACGAGATGGAAAGATTGCGGGACAATCTGAAGAGCCAGCAGGCTCGCATCTGGAGCTAGGGGGAAACCTTCAGGGATGTGTGGGAGAATGAGGGGAATACCTGAGGCCCCCTGCTTCATATGCAAACAGGGCGACGTCGATGTCGCCCTGTTTCTTTTGTCCCCCGCCCTTACAGCAGCTTCTCCCCTCAATTCAACTTACTTGAGCTTCAGAGGTATCGTCATCCAAGTCATCACAGGCCCGCTGGACATGACACCTGGCGTATAGGAGGAGTGCATTACCGCATCGATCACGGGACTGTTCAAACGTTTGTTTGTTGAAGAGACAACCTTGGCCTGCACCGGCTTACCAGATTTGTCGATCTGGACTTTCACAGTGATCTCCCCTTTCACACCCGCTGCCAGATCCTCGTCGCTGAACGCTGGTTGTTCCAGGTAGACGATCTTAGGATTCTGTTCCACCGGAATGAATGGCGCCGACTTGTCTCGCGAACTCGCCGAGCCACTCCTGTCCGTGACTCGGTTCGGCGATGAACCGGCCGACGTGCTGACGATATTCTTGCTCTTGGCCGCAGGCTCCGGTTTCGTTACTTCCTTCTTGGCAGGTTTCGTACTGACCGCCGGCTCAGACTCAGACACTGTCGGCGGAGTGATCTCCGGCGTCTCTTCTCCCTGACCTTCTTGCGTCACAGCCTGCGTCTGGGGTGTCGAAGTCTGCGATTCTCCCGCGGTGGGAACTGACTCCCCGCCTTGGGGCGGGAGCGGTGAATCGACGACATACATTAGTCCGGGTCTGTACTTGGCTTTGGTCGGACGGAGCAGCATCACTGCACCCACGACGACCACGAGGAGCACAATGGCCGCCACGAAGATAAGAGTCCTGTTGGATTTCTTCTCCTCTGTCGATTCAGCTCGCGCCGGGGCCGGCTGGAAATGCGGACGGCCTGTGGCCGGAGCAATCTCAGGAGTGACAAGGGGGGTCTTCGAAGAACGTTCAAAGGCTGTTGGCGGCGCCACAAGTTTCGCGGCAGAGATTGCACTCTCCTGACCCAGCTGCTTAATTCGCGTCTGATACTCTTTTGCCACGCGGTTCTCGGGCTCAATGAGGAGCACCCTTTCGATTTCCTTCAGCGCAGCTTCAAAATCTCCCCGCTGGATCCATTCATCGGCATGCTTAAAGTACTGATCAACCACCATTTTCGCTCGGAGATCCCTCTTCTCGGCCGCTGGTGGCTGAGACAGGCTATTCGCAATCATCTCGCCTGTCGCTTCGCGGCCTTGACGATCAGCTTTTGCACGATCGATCAACCCCGGGAGGGAATCGATGATCTCGGCCCTTTCACGCGGGAGTACTCCGCCGGCGCGGAGCCGAGAGATCTGCTTTTCCAATGCGAAAATAAAGATGTTCCTTGGGTCGGCAGACTTCGCCCTGGCCAAGGCCTGCATCGCTCCCGCGTAGTTGCTGGCACGTGCCTGTTCAAGTGCAAACGCGAGATCGTCTATCGAAACTGAATCGTCGAGATGGCGCCCTGGAAAACTCATATTCTCCTCCGAGAATTCTACTTCCTACTATCCGCCGGCCGCACCTTTCTTCGGGTAAACCAGTTTCAATGGTGTTTCGTCAGGATGATTTCGTCGTAGTTCTTCTTGTCGTACGAGGTTTTCGCGCTTCTTGATTTCAGGATTCAGTGGATCAACCTGATACGCCTTGGCGATTTCATCAAGTGCACGCCCAAACTCACCTTTGTTCTGAAACTGCTCTGCTGCCGTCAGATGTATTCTGATCAGACGCTCGTTCTCCTCTGCCGTGGGCCCGTCCGCATCCCTCGACTCTCCGGCGTTCCTAAATTCCCAGATGAGAGCTTCCATCTGGTGCAGCTCGGTGTTCTTGGGATCCACGGTCAGTCCAAGGGCTACTTCTGCAAGTGCGTCCTCGTAGCTTCCAGCCTCCATGTGTCTTCGAGCCTGGTTGAGATGGTACGTTACACGCTTTGACTCAGCCGATTTCTTCTGGGGGGGCTGTGCAGGCGCCTCTGCTTTCGGCAGCTCAGGGGCAGTAGCCGCAGGGGCCGTTCCGCGCATCTCAGCTTCAATCTCAACCTCGAGGGCGTGGACTTCTGCGTTCAGCGGGTCGAGGGCAAACGCTTTTGTCAGCTCGTCTAGCGCCCGCGCCAACTCTCCTTCCGACTTGAGCCTCTTTGCAGTATCAAGATGCCCCCCGACATGCCGGTCGGTTGTCCCCTCTGGTGTCGTCGTTTCCGGAGGCTGGTGCTGCTGCGCCACGGAAGATTCGCTTTCCTGCCTTTGCGCCGCTGCAACTTCCTGCTCCACCTTCTGAATTTCTTCGTCAAACGGGTCCACCGTGAATGCCTGAGCAACCTCGGCGAGAGCATCGTGATAAGAACGACGGGCAATATGCTCTCGCGCACGTTCCAGATGACCCGACACCTTCTCTTTGTTCGCCTCTTTCTCCAGAGCGATTGCGTTCTCCTGCTCCTGCAGTAACCGTTCTCGCTCCACTTCAGTCAACCTACGAAGCTCTTCCTCTTGCTGGCGACGCTCTGCCTCTTCAGCTGCTCGACGCTCCGCCTCCACGACCCGATACGCTTCCTCCTGCGCTTCGAGTATTCGCTGTTCGCAGGCCCGGACTTCCTCATTCAATGGGTCGAGCATGTAGGCACGTGTAATAACCCGCAGTGCATCGTTGAACTTCTTCTCGTCGGCGAATCTATTTGCCGATTCGATATTCTTCTGGATCGCCGACTGCACAGCAGCCTGCCGCTGCTGTTCCTCTTCTTCCTTTCGGCGTCTCAGCTCAATCTCTTCCTGCCGCTTCCGCTCTTGAATTTCCCGGATCTGCCGCTGAAGATCAGCGGCAGCGGCATTGAGTGGATCGATTACAACTACAAAGGCCAGCTGGTTTGCGGCCTCGTCAAGCCTTTCGGCGGCAATCATCTCCTCAGCTGATTTCAAGTATTGACCCAGACGGCGCTGTTGTACCTCTTTCCGCGCTTTCTCCTCGCGCAGTCGTTTCTCCTCTTTCTCCTTCCGAATCCTCTCAAGTTCCTGTTCCAGCAATTCGCGCTTTCGTGCTTCTTCCTCATGCTGCCGACGAACCTGTCCTTCACTCATCCGCGCCCGTTCTACTTCCATCTCCTTCCGAATCTCAGCCTCCAAAGCATCAATCCCGGCCCCCTGAGGATCCAGCAGCCGGGCACGCTCGATCTCTGCAAGCCCCCTGTCAAAGTTCTTAGCGGTTGAGTATTCACGGGCACGAGAGAGAAAGCCCTCGACCGCCGTTCGCATTGCAGCCTGGCGGCTTTCTGCCCCGGGTGCTCGTTGAGAAGCATGAGTAGCGGATTGTTGGGTCGACTTCTGCTTGGGTGCGAATTGTGATCCGGGCTTGGGTGTGCCACTCCCACCACGAGCCTTCCGGGCACCCATGAGCCGCTGGATACGTCCGACAAAGGCTTGTGCAAAGCGATTCCCCACATCCAGCGACTGGGCGCGGCGGATCACATCGAGTGCGACATCGTAGGCACCGCTCTCAATCAGCTTGTCTGCCTGGAGGAGCAGGCTTTCAATCTGCTTGGAACGATCGCCTTGCGATTCGTTCTGCGTCTCGGGGGATTCCATGAACCTCTGGTTCCTACTGGCCTCTATGTACCACTCGTATGTACAAAGGTAACGCCAAAACGCCATGGCCAAAACGAGGGATATTTGGGCTTTTGCTCATTCACACGGTGAAATTATTACCGTTTCGTGGGTCAAATGAGGGAAGGACTTGAAGAATTTACAGGGGTGACACGGAACTACCGATCACGAGAAGATCCGATGCAATGTCACCGCTGGGGCCAGCGACCTCCTGTTCGCCCGCTCGGTCCGCATTCCAGACCGTTCTTCAAGGGTTAGCGATGGATGTCTTACCGTAAACTCCCTTCCGGCTCAGTCCATTTCCCTAATGACAGCCGAGCATGTTCATCGGTTGAGGAATAGCCTTTTTTTGTCTATCTTGAGCGGCACATCCGCGTACACCCCTGACACACCCGGCAGGGCTGACGCGGGGTCCTTTCGCTCCTATCCATTCACCACAATGCACAGGTTTTCCTATGAAGACGACAACCCACAATTTCCGTCTGCTTGGAGTCGCGTTCGTCATTCTTGTCTTGACACTTGTGGTGGCGGGCTGCGGAGGGAAAAAGAAGACTGAACCCGTGCAAGTCGGCGAAATGGCGGAATATCGTGACGCCGCGTATGGCTATCGCATCAAGTGGCCCAAGGGATGGATTCAGGACGCTGAAGTAGGCGTCCGCGCGAAATTCTACAATGCACCGGATGTGGAGAAACGCTTCCTTGACCCGACGGGCCCGTATCCAGACGGAGTTGCCATCACCGTGGAGATCACCAAGACCACCTCTACCGATTCGATGTGGAAGGGTCAGATCGCAGAGATGGCCAAGATGGGCTTCCGAGTCGACAAGGAATTCCCAGTGAAGATCGGTGGCAAGGATGGCTTCCGGGTGAACTACGCAGGGAATTACACTGCACAAATTAAAGAGACCGGACACCACATCTTCCTCAGCACCGATACGCTCCTCTACGATCTGAAGTTTGCAGGCTTCAGTGATCTGTATGATGCGTACAAGGCTGTCTTCGACGCAGTGCTGGCAAGCTTCGAGCTACCCAAACCTGTTGAAAAGGGGCGTGACCAGACGCTTCCATCCGAGACGATGTCGGAACACTCCACACAGTTCTTTACATTCCAATATCCCGATAACTTCAACTTCGAAGCCGTCGCTAAAGGGGCAAACGATCTCGCACTATCTCTGCGAGGTGCGAATAAATCCTGCGCGATTCAATTCACGGTCTTCGGGGCAAAAGGTTTGACGCTCGAGAAGGTGTTCGATCAGAATAGGAAGAAGTTCGCGGGGGCAACAGCGGGAAAAGCCACGGTAGGCGGCCAGCCGTCGCTGACACTCACATACTCGGCGACGAAGGACGTCGAGCGCCGTTTCTATTTCCTTGTTAAGAACGACAAGGTCATTCGCGCCACATTCGACTGGTTCAAGCCGCAACGCGCCGAATACCTAGCTGCATACGAAAAAGTCATTGCAAGCGTAAGACTCAAATAATGAGAGCCACATGGACCCGAAACTCGTCACTACAGCTTTCACGTTGGATGGCTACAGGATTGTCAAGAATTTCGGAATCGTCCGCGGCATTACTGTCCGATCACGCTCAATCATCGGCAACATCGGTGCGGGCATCCAGACACTTTTTGGCGGGAACATCTCGCTTCTCCAGGAACTCTGTGAGCGCACGCGCCAGGAAGCCTTCGATATCATGATGCAGCATGCGCAGGAACTCGGTGCAAATGCAGTCGTGGGAATGCGCTATGATGCAAATGATGTAATGTCCGGCGTTACGGAAGTCTTGGCATATGGAACTGCCGTAGTTGTGGAGAAAATATAAGCTGTCTCGCATCCCGGTTCATCATCACGCCAGGAGGAAGTATGCAGATCTTCAGAATTGCTGCTGTGATCGTATGTTCGGTTTTGCTTGTGAGCGACGGAGTCAGTCAGCAACGCCCTATACTTAGCCCGCGGGATTCCGTTTTTCTCTCACTCGACACCAATGTCATTTCCGTGAACTACAGCCGACCTTCCATGCGTGGGCGGAAGATTATGGGAGAACTCGTCCCTTGGAACAAGGTTTGGCGAACAGGGGCGAATCTCGCCACTCACCTTCACACAAGTTTCGATATGGTCTTGGGAGGTGTGCCTGTTCCTCGAGGTACCTACACGCTCTGGACTCTCCCGGCACCCGCCGGATGGAAGATCATTCTTAACAAACAGACAGGACAGTGGGGTACGAACTACGATGCACGTCAGGATCTTGCCAGGTTCGATGCACGAGTTGAGACAGTCGCCGCCCCGGTCGATACGTTCATTATCGCCCTCCAAGCCACCGGGAAAACCAGCGGCATCATGAAGCTCATGTGGGAGAACACGGTTGTCTCTACGGTATTTGAAAAGAATGACAAGATTAGACCCATCAGCCCAATGGACTCCTCTGAGACGAGATTCCGCGGCAAACATATCAAGATCAAGTACAGCCGTCCCTTCATGCGCGGGAGAGAAATCTGGGGCGTTGTTGTCCCCTATGATTCCGTATGGCGTACAGGTGCAAATCTCACCACAACACTGACTACGGATGCCGATCTCCGAGTCGGACAGGCAAGTCTCCCTGCGGGCACTTACACGTTGTACTCACTCCCGAAAGAGTCAAAGTTCACCCTCATCATTAGCAAAAAGCCGGCGGGCTTCCCTGCATACGATCCCGCGATGGATGCTGCGCAGATCGACCTGGCAATGACAAAATCCACGACACCGATAGACCCATTTCGTATCTGGTTCGATGCAACAAAGAAAGGGACTATGCTCCGCCTTGGATGGGCACGGAGAGTGTACTCCGTTCCCGTACGCATGAAATAGCCTTGGCAGACGACAGGGGGAAATCCTCGCACGGATTTCCCCTTGCTTGCTTCTTCCCGCCTTCCATCGTACATTTTGACTACTTCTAATTGTTTGTTCTTCGCCGCATCACTTTCCCAAACATCATTCATTTGAGACTGCACAATGGATATCCAGGGTAAGACCGTGCTTGTGATTGGGGGCTGGGGTCTTGTTGGCTCGGCTGTCTGCCGAAAATTCATGGAGGAGAATCCCCGGCGAATTATTGTCACCTCCTTGAACCGTCGGGAGGCGAAAGAGGCAGTCGATGCTCTCCAGCGGGAGTTCCCCCATGCGGGGAAGGGGTTCTTCATCCCCTGGTGGGGAAACATCTTTCTACGCGATCAGCTCAAAGACATTCCGCGAGAGACAATTCTCGGCAGCAGTAGGTACCGCTCGATGATCATCGACGACGTCTTAAGCGAACTGACCATCCCCGTACTGAAACGATCAGCTCTGTTTCGACTTATGCAACAATATCGGCCAGATATTGTGGTCGATTGCGTCAACTCAGCGACTGCCATCGCGTATCAGGATATCTTCCAGAGCTCCCGAGAGGTTCTCCATGAGGTAGTGAAGGTGCGGGGACGGCGAGGAAAGAAGCGATTGGGTGCTCTGATCGAGAAGACCGAGCAACTCCTTTGCACGCTCTATGTGCCGCAATTGATCCGGCATGTGCAGATTATGTATCGCTCCATGCAAGAGGCAGGGACAAAGATCTATCTCAAAATCGGAACAAGCGGCACCGGCGGCATGGGATTGAACATCCCATACACACACAGCGAGGAGAAGCCCTCGCCGGTCCTTCTTTCCAAATCCGCCGTTGCGGGGGCGCACAGCATGCTTCTTTTCCTGATGGGCCGGACCCCCGACGGAGCAATCACCAAGGAGATCAAACCGACCGCGGCGATCGCTTGGAAGGGCATCGGCTTCGGAGCCATCAAGAAAAGGGGAAAGGAGATCCAGCTTGAGGATTGCCGGCTCGAGAAGGCAGTCAGGCTGGGCAAGACGCTCACGCTTTCAATGCCGGGCGTGGCAAAAGCTACCGGCGAGGTTCTCCGCTCAGTCTTCATCGACACAGGGGAGAACGGCCTCTTTTCTCGAGGTGAATTCGAGGCGATTTCCACACCGGGACAGATGGAGTTCGTCACTCCGGAAGAAATCGCGGAAAACACAGTGTTCGAGATCAGAGCCGGGAATACCGGACATGATATCATCAATGCGTTGGACAATGCAACACTTGCGCCGACCTACCGAGCTGGGTTCATGTTCAACGCGGCACTGACCCAGATGAAGAAACTTGAGCAGGAACACGGGGTAGATTCTGTTGCTTTCGAAATACTGGGCCCACCCCGACTCTCCAAACTCCTCTATGAAGCATACCTGCTCAAGCTTTGCTTCGGCGACCCGCGAACCGTTGTGCGAACGAATCCTCAAATCCTGAGCAACCGCCTGGTCGATCTTCTCAAGAGTGACGACGGTCTCCGTTCACAGATCATTTCGATTGGAATTCCCATCCTCCTCCCCGACGGAAAGTCGCTAGTTCGCGGGAGGGTGATCAAGATCCCTCCTTTCAGGGGGAACCCACGGCTCGCCATCACACCAAAAACTGTTGACCGGTGGGCGCATGATGGTTGGGTCGACCTCCGGGAGAAGAATATGAAACTCTGGCGGGCACGTTTCACGCACATCATCAGCTCTGTCGAAAGTATCCCAGTGGAGGATACGAGTTCGAAGCTGATGCACAACAGTGAATACTGGAAGGATCTTTCGGAAATCGATCCAGGCAAAATCTGCGGCTGGATCTTTACCTATGAGGAAAAAGGAAGACGCATGAAGGCATAACGCCTCGACTATCAACACGAGGCGTTGGAGTCTAGTCACGCATGGCAAATTCTTTATCCGGCGGTCGGATGGCGTCGTGCATACGTCGGAGGGCGCGGTAGGCATCCTGACTCCCACGTCGCCATGCAGAGCGGTAGAGTTCGGCAGCTTCGCTGGATGATTTTGCCACTACGATCCCCTGCTCGAAGCAGTAGCCTAGCGCAACATCAGCAAGGACTGCCCCCTTCTGTGATGCCTCTCGAAGGAGCGCTACTGCATGCTCTAGTCCTTCACGGGTCGTGTCTCGCCTCACATCGGTAACTGCAAGGCGAAGCGTTGCCTCTTTGCTCCTCGTTTCTCCGCTTCAAGCCACAATGCTATCGCATGTGTCTCGTCGTGTGGGACCCCACGGCCACTGTAATACCAGAGCCCGAGTTCGATCATTGCAGGAATGAAGCCGCCGTCTGCGGATTTCGCCAGGAATGATACAGCCTGTTCTGGAGTAATGAACGCCTTCGCCTTGACGAGCGGACCTTCGAATCCCAGAGAAAGCATCCCCGCCCAGAGGTAATATCCAACGCGGTCCCCGGCCTCCGCACGCCTCTTTACCAAGCTGACGAGGTTCCCTGCCTGCGCCATTTCCCAGAGCAACTGGCCTGCGCGGGCTGATTCCATCCGCACGGCGCGGAAATAGTAGACAGCTGCAAGGAGCGGGTCGCGTGAAACGCCAATCCCTTCCTGGTGACACCGCCCAAGGAGTGCGAGCGCCTCCGGAGACCCAGCCTCGGCAGACACTGAAATGGCAGACATATCGAGAGAATCTGCGTTGAGCTTTTGATCAAGGAGCTGAGACATTCCCAGCGCCTTGCGGGTTTCCGGATCCGCACGCCGCAACGCATCACGAAGTGCCGCTTCACTCGGGGCGACTGAACCAGTGTCCTCCGGCGAAATTGTCAGGGCGGGAGGGAGCGCTCTGAAGACGAGCGAGTCAGCCTGCTGCATAGCGAGTCGCTGTTCAAATGACTTCAGAACGTCGATTGCCGGTCGGTATCCCGCATCGGCGGCCCGCTTTACCCACGTATAGCCCTGCTGCCAGTCCTCCGGCATGATCAGATTCTCGATGGAAAAAATACCAACTGCGTACTCTGCCTCTGGGATATGCCGTTCCGCACAGAGGAGAAACTGGTGGTAGGATTCAAAAGGATCCCACGGCACTCCCCACCCATGGTAGCAGAACAACCCCATGTTAAAGCGGGCCTGGACAAGGTTCTGATCAGCTGCCTTCTTCATCCAAAAGGCGGCCTTGGCGGTATCGGCATCTACCCCGACACCGGTGAAAAAGCGAAGCGCCAGCTCCTGCTGGGCAACAGGGTCCCCGGCGTTTGCCTTGCGGGTCGCCAAGAACGCCTGCCAGCTCTGAAAGGTCGGGTCAACTTGACGGAGGAGAGGAAGGTCTTCGGGAGGTTTGTACGAGCGAAACACGGGGCTGTCAGCCTTCCGCTGGCCGTACACGTCATCTTGAGCCACAATGAGAAGAGACAGAATGAACGCCGCCCGGATGAGCATTGAGCCGCGAGAAACCCGAAGAATCATTTCTGCCACAACGCCTCGGTCGAATTCAGATCCACCGCTTACTTCACGCTCAAGTGTGCACTTACCCACTACTATAATTAAGATAGGAGAACTCGAAGGAAAATCAAACCACGTCCGTTCTGTCCGACGGTAGAAAACAAGAAGGCCGAACCAGGATTTCTGATTCGGCCGTACATTTCTCCGCTGGGTGTTTCACTCATAGCGAAGTGCTTCGATAGGATCGAGCGTGGCAGCTTTCCAAGCGGGGTAGACTCCAAACACAAACCCGACAAGCAGGCAAACTCCCAAACCGATCGCCGCCCAATCCCACGGGATCACTGCTGGTGCATCGACC